>BNJV01002934.1_pt1 | contig 71401 bp, 64 predicted proteins | sample 8540591 | NCBI WGS metagenome assembly BNJV01 (sample SAMD00202457, study PRJDB9452) | human saliva metagenome | host: Homo sapiens
GTACCAACGAACAAGATTACTGCATCGTTAGCCGCTGCTTCACGAACGAATTCGTAAGCTGTATCAGCCATTTTTACAGTTTGTTGCAAGTCGATAACGTGGATTCCGTTACGTTCTGTGAAGATGTACTTAGCCATCTTAGGATTCCAGCGACGAGTTTGGTGACCGAAGTGAACACCAGCCTCAAGAAGTTGTTTCATTGAAATTACTGCCATGAGTATTTCTCCTTAAAAATTGTTTTTTCCTCTTCTAAGCTTTAGACTTGCAGTCCCACCCTGCGGCAACAAGACCACAATCGGCTTAGAATGAGTATTTGTCACTTTACGCAACTATAGTAGTTTATCAAAAAAAGTGACATTTGGCAAGCTCTAAAATCAGTCTGACCATTAGAAAAAAATCACCCGTATTAAAATTGCAATCGTTTTCTTTGAGGTTGATAAGTATTTTGTTTATAATTAGGCTATCAAAAATAGAGGAGGACATTATTTTGTCATTAGTCGGAAAAGAAATTATTGAATTTTCAGCACAAGCTTATCACAACGGGGAATTCATTACTGTTACGGATGAAGATGTTAAGGGAAAATGGGCTGTTTTCTGCTTCTACCCTGCAGATTTTTCATTTGTCTGCCCAACTGAACTCGGTGACCTTCAAGAACAATATGAAGCTCTTAAATCTCTTGGTGTAGAGGTTTACTCTGTCTCTACTGATACTCACTTTGTTCACAAAGCTTGGCATGATGACTCAGATGTTGTTGGAACTATTACTTATCCTATGATTGGAGATCCTTCACACCACATCTCACAAGGCTTTGATGTTCTTGGACAAGATGGTCTCGCACAACGTGGTACATTTATCATTGATCCAGATGGCGTTATCCAAATGATGGAAATTAACGCTGATGGTATTGGACGTGATGCAAGCACTCTTATTGATAAAGTCCGTGCTGCTCAGTATATTCGTCAACATCCAGGTGAAGTTTGTCCAGCCAAGTGGAAAGAAGGAGCTGAAACACTTACTCCTAGCTTAGATCTTGTAGGTAAAATTTAACAACCAGGGGGTATCCATGGTCTTAGATAAAGAAATCAAGACGCAATTAGCACAATATTTAAATTTACTAGAATCTGATATTGTATTACAAACAGACTTAGGGGATGACGATAATTCTCGAAAAGTAAAAGAATTTCTAGACGAGATTGCCGCTATGTCTGACCGTATTAGTCTTGAATCAACACATTTAAAACGTCAACCTAGTTTTGGTATTGCACAAAAAGGGCAAAAAAGTCGTGTTATTTTCTCAGGCTTACCAATGGGCCACGAATTCACATCTTTCATTTTAGCTCTCTTGCAAGTTTCTGGTCGTCCACCTAAAGTTGATGAGGACACTATCGAACGTATCAAGAAGATTGATAAACCCACCGACTTAGAGACTTATGTTTCATTAACTTGTCACAATTGTCCAGACGTTGTTCAAGCCTTTAATATAATGGCTGTTTTGAACCCAAATATCACTCACACCATGATTGAAGGTGGTATGTATCAGGATGAGGTCAAAGCCAAAGGTATCATGTCTGTTCCTACGGTTTACAAAGACCAAGAAGAATTTACATCTGGTCGTGCAACCATTGAACAGCTTGTAGAAAAATTGGACGGACCACTTGATGCTGATGCTTTCGCTGATAAAGGTGTCTATGATGTTTTGGTTATTGGTGGTGGTCCTGCTGGAAACAGTGCGGCCATCTATGCTGCCCGTAAAGGTTTAAAAACTGGTCTTTTAGCAGAAACCTTTGGTGGACAAGTTATCGAGACAGTCGGCATTGAGAACATGATTGGTACGCTATATACAGAAGGTCCTAAGTTAATGGCCCAAGTTGAGGAGCATACGAAATCTTATGATGTTGATATCATCAAAAGTCAATTAGCTACTGGCATCGAAAAGAAAGAACTTATTGAAGTGACACTGGCTAACGGTGCCGTTTTAAAATCCAAAACTGCTATCCTAGCTCTCGGAGCCAAATGGCGTAATATCAACGTTCCTGGCGAGGAAGAATTCCGCAATAAAGGGGTTACTTACTGCCCACACTGTGATGGTCCACTATTTGAAGGAAAGAATGTTGCAGTTATCGGTGGTGGTAACTCAGGTTTGGAAGCGGCTTTAGATTTAGCAGGCATTACTAAACATGTTACAGTGTTAGAGTTCTTACCTGAATTAAAGGCAGATCAAGTCTTACAAGAACGAGCTGCTAAAACTGATAATCTAACCATTCTTAAGAACGTTGCAACCAAAGAAATTGTTGGTCAAGATCATGTAACTGGTTTGAATTACGTTGAGCGTGATACAAACGCAGAAAAACATCTTGATCTTGAAGGTGTCTTTGTTCAAATTGGTCTTGTACCAAGTACTGCTTGGCTCAAAGATAGTGGCATTGAACTCAATGAGCGCCAAGAAATTATCGTTGATAAATTTGGTTCAACAAATATCCCTGGTATTTTTGCTGCAGGTGACTGTACAGATAGTGCCTACAAGCAAATCATTATCTCCATGGGGTCTGGTGCTACAGCTGCTATCGGAGCATTTGATTACTTGATTAGACAATAATCAACACTTGCGTGTTAGTAATCTATCTTCAACAGTTATAATTAATATGAAGAGGTTGAATGTCTTTCAACCTCTTTATGTTTCTTGTAAATAGGCAGTTTGAATAATCAACCAGTCAATTTGATGAAAGAGACTTGACGAATCTTTTTTTTTTCGATAGAATGGTATCTGTTATGGCGGTATAGCCAAGTGGTAAGGCACGGCTCTGCAAAAGCTTGATCGTCGGTTCAAATCCGTCTACCGCCTTCATAATACGAAGACACCTTAGGGTGTCTTTTTTCATTATTGCATATAAAAATACCCGTAGCTAGAAAACTCGGGTATTCATTATTCTTATTTAATCGCTTCACTCAAAGCTTCCGCTTGATTCTGAAGGCTTTCAAGAACTTCTTCAGTTGCTAGGAATTTCCCATCCACCCAGGCTGTATCATTAACACGTGTCGCTGTAAAATCGCCAACGACTTGGGTACGGATAAATGGTAACAATTCTTTGTAGGCATCAAAAAGTTGATTGTGGCCACCATTAGCAACTGATGACACGGTTACAATCTTATCTTGAAGAGCTGATGGCCCTGACGGATCTGATAGGTCAAGAGCACGGCTCAACCAGTCAAGCAAATTTTTCACTGGCCCAGGAATTGAGAAATTATAAACCGGTGAAAAAATCTAAATTGCGTCTGCTGCCAAGATCTGTTCTCGAACTTCTGCCAAAACTGGAAGAACTGGACTTTCTAAATCCTGATTAAAAACAGGTACTTGACTATAGTCAAGATAAGAAACATTAGCTTTACCAGCTAGCATTTTCTCAGCTTCTTCTGCTAATTGGTGGTTAAATGATCCCTTGCGAAGAGATCCAACGATAAATAGAATGTTTTTCATGATACGTTTCCTTTGTATTTCTAATAATTAATATTTACTACTACATAGTGATATATATAATTCCATTAGAAATATAAAGAAATATGCTCAGACATTCTTAAATTTTTTCAGGAGCTCTACCAACTGTGCCTGCTCTTCAGGTGTCAGAACGGAAAAAGTCTCCTCAATAGCTCGCTGATGTGGCGGGATTGCTGCTTGAATAATACGACGGCCCTCATCCGTCAAATCAACCTCGAAAGCACGCTTATCTGTTTGGCAGGCTTCTCGCGTCAACCAACCTTTTTCTCCATATTTTTAATGACGACAGTCATATTCCCGGAGGTGGCAAGCATGCGGTCAATTAATTCGCCAATTTTCATACGTCCTTTGGCATTAAGCACGTCCATGACTCCAAATTGAGTTGGTGTCAAATTAAATTCTTTAAAGGTCTCAGAAACCTTGGCATCGATGGTACGAAAAGCTTTACGCATAACTACCATACTTTTTACAGCCATGTTTTTATCTAAGTCACTCATTTCTAGTCCTTTCCAAATAGATGCTGTTTTTATTACTCTACCACAGTTTTTCTAAAAGTGGTATATGAAAATGAAAAAATAAGAAAAAAGAGTCCTTAGATATCTAACCAATACCTCAGAACTCTTTCATTTCTAACTATTACGATTCCAAAAAAGGGCTAATAAGATAACAGCACCTAGTACTGAAGGAACGATAGCAGTATCTGCTAGCATCGGTCCCCAATTTCCAAAAAGAAGCTGACCAACAAAAGCACCTAGCCATCCAACAAAGGTCTTACCAATACAGCCCATACGTTCACCCCTATTTGATATAGCAGAGGCAATAAGGCCAATGAGAAAACCAACTATCATACTTCCAATCATGAGAAATCCTCCATCACTCTTAGATTACCCAATCCCCATTTCGGAAGATCGGTACACGACTACCATCTTGGCGGATACCATCAATATCCATTTGATTTGAACCGATCATAAAGTCTACGTGTACATCAGAACGATTAAGACCAGCTTCCTTAAGCTCCTCTTCTGTCATGTCTGCCCCTCCCTCAACACTGGTAGCATAAGCTGCTCCAATAGCTAGGTGGTTGGATGCATTCTCATCAAAAAGAGTGTTAAAGAAGGTGATGCCTGACTGTGAAATAGGACTTGGATCTGGTACCAAAGCACATTCACCTAGAGCACGCGCCCCATTATTGTTGAAGACGAGATTCTTCATCACTTCATCGCCTTGGTCCGCTGTGATGTCTACAATTTCACCATCTTTGAAGGTTACCTTGATTCCCTCAATAATATTACCATTGTAGCTTAGAGGCTTTGTGCTTGAGACATAGCCATCTGCACGGCGAAAATCAGGTGCCGTAAAGACTTCTTCTGTTGGCATATTAGGAAGGAAGCCTTCACCTTGCGCATTAATGGCACCTGCAGACTCCCAAACGTGGTTTTTAGGTAATCCTAATGTCAAGTCTGTTCCAGGTGCTTGGTAGTGTAAGGCTGAGAATTGTGCCTCATTGAGTAGGCGTGCTTTAGCATCCAAGCGGTCAGCATGTTCCTTCCAAGCACGTACAGGGTCCTCTTCATAGACACGACAAGTCTTGAAAATTTGGTCCCAAAGTAAATCTACAGCTTCCTCATCACTCGAAGCATCGGGAAAGACCTTCTTAGCCCATTCCTTACCAGCTGCAGCAGCTACAGTCCAACTAACCTTATTAGACTGAGTTGCCACCTGCATAGGTTTAAAAGCCACTCCAGTAGCTTTAGCATGAGCAGATAAACGTTCAGGAGCTACACCATTAAGAGCACCTGGATCTGATGAACGAACACCTAAGCGACTTGCCTTCTTGGCCAACAAATATTCCATCTCAGCTTTTTATAGGCAGGAACCTCTTCGATACGGTCCATATCAGCGTGCAAGAAGCGCTCGCGATTAATAATATCATCTGACCATTGAACGATTACCTCAGCTGCTCCTAGGGCATAGGCTTCTTTTACTAAGAGGTGAGCTAACTCAGCCTGCTCTACATCAATGCTCAAGGCCACTGTATGACCAGGTTGCACATTAATCCCATTAGCAACCAGTAATTTAGCATATTTCTCAAGATTTTCTTTAAAATTTGGTAAAACCATGATTAACTCCTTGAAACTATAATTTTCTATCAGTATACCATAAGACGAAGAAAAAGGTTTCTTCTCAGCTTTGGCTTTTTAGCATCACATGCAGACCCCTAAACAAAAAGAGAACGGAGACTGACTCCATTCTCTCAAAGTTGAGGACGATTCTCTTTAGCCATTAAAAGAAATCATCAAAAAGACTTAATTGATTATCTTCTGGCATATTTCCTAGGATGCCCATTTCATCCAATTTTTCAACCAAGGTTGATGATAGGCCTCCTCGTTTACGCAATTCTGTCTTGGAAAGGAATTCACCTTCTTCACGCGCAGCAACCACTTGCTTAGCAACGTTCTCACCCAAACCTTCAAGTGCAATAAACGGTGGAATCAAAGTATCTCCTTCAATCAGAAATTCAGTTGCCTGACTCTTATAAAGATCTAACTGACCAAAGGTAAAGCCACGTTCTAACATTTCATTGACAATTTCAAGCGTCGTAAATAAGTCATTTTCAACATTAGTCGCTTCATTTCGTTGGCGCTTCTCCTTTAATATCTTCCATTCGAGCTTTAACAGCATCAAGACCTGCAGACATCGTCTTAAGCTCAAATGCTTTAGCTCGAATCGAGAAGTAGGCACAATAGTAATAAATAGGATGGTGCACTTTGAAATAAGCTACACGTAGGGCCATCATAACGTAGGCTGCCGCATGGGCTTTAGGGAACATGTACTTGATTTTACCACAAGATTCAATGTACCAGTCTGGAACATTATTTTCACGCATGGCTTGAATATAGCCATTACGCTCTTCTTCGGAAATCTTCAACCACATCCCCTTACGCACACGTTCCATAATCGTGAAGGCCATCTTAGGATCTAATCCCGCATGCATTAGGTATACCATGATATCATCACGACAACCGATAACTGTTTTCAGAGTGGCGATACCTTCCTTAATCAAATCTTGTGCATTACCTAACCAAACGTCTGTTCCGTGGGACAATCCAGATAACTGTAAGAGTTCCGCAAAGGTCGTCGGATGCGTCTCGTCGACCATACCACGAACAAAGTTAGTCCCAAACTCAGGGATTCCCAACATTCCCGTTGGTGTCCCAATCTGTTCAGGTGTTACCCCTAAAATATCAGTCCCTGAAAAAAGTTTCATTACATCTGGATCATCTGCTCGAATATCTTTTGGATCAATTCCTGATAAATCCTGCAACTTACGAATCATAGTCGGATCATCATGTCCCAAAATATCAAGCTTCAACACGTTCTCATCGATATCGTGGAAGTTAAAGTGAGTCGTCTGCCAGGCAGCCGTTACATCATCAGCCGGATATTGAACAGGTGTGAAATCATAGACATCCATATAATTTGGAATAACAACAATACCACCCGGGTGCTGACCTGTGTTTCGCTTAACACCCGCAGCCCCATGGCTAAACGATCGACCTCGGCATCACGGTAAAACTTATTGTAATCACGTTCGTAACCTTTAACAAAACCATAAGCCGTCCGATCTGCAACAGTTCCTACTGTTCCGGCACGAAAAGCATATTGCTCTCCAAAAATATCACGAACGTCCAAGTGGGCTGATGGTTGATCATCACCGGAGAAGTTCAAATCGATATCAGGAACCTTATCCCCATCAAAACCTAGGAAGGTCTCGAAAGGAATATCCTGACCATCTTTTTTATATTCCGTTCCACATTCTGAACATTCCTTATCAGGCAAATCGAAGCCAGATCCATAAGATCCATCTGTAATGAACTCTGAGTGTTGACAATTAGGACAGAGATAATGTGGCGGCATCGGATTGACCTCAGTAATTCCAATCATCGTCGCAACAAAACTAGAACCGACAGATCCACGCGAACCAACTAGGTAGCCACGTTCATTTGAACGGTTAACTAGCATCTGCGAAGCCAGGTAGATTACGGCAAATCCATTACCAAGAATTGAAGACAACTCTTTCTCAATTCGCAGGTCAATAATATCAGGCAAAGGATTACCATAGAGCTCAAACGCTCTAGCATATGTCATCTCCGCAACCTGTTCTTCCGCACGATCAATAAAAGGTGTGTACAAGTCTTTTTTAACAACCTCAACCTCTTCAATTTGATCTGCCATAGCTTGCGTATTAGTTACAACAATTTCATAGGCTAAGTCTTTTCCTAAAAAGGCAAAGTCGTCTAGCATCTCGTTAGTTGTCCTAAAATGAGCTTCAGGTAAAGGAGCAGGTTTCGCATTTTCTCCCTTACCAATTGGCCTATTAATCATGGCTCCTTGTCCCAAAGCACGAACAATGATTTCACGATAAATGGCATCCTCAGGGTTGATATAGTGTACATTTCCTGTAGCCAGCACAGGCTTGTCCAGACGATTAGCGACTTCAATCAAATCTCTAATCAGTTGTTCTATAGCCGCCTCATCCTTGATTAAATCCTTTGCAATCAAGGGCGCATAAATTGCCGGTGGCATAACTTCAATAAAGTCATAATATTTAGCAACTTCAACCGCCTTGTCAATACCGTGAGACAAAAGCGTATCAAAAACCTCACCATCAGCACAAGCAGAACCTACAATGATTCCCTCACGATACTCATCTAAGACCGTACGAGGAATACGTGCTACTCCCTCAAAGTATGAGACATTTGATAAACTTACCAACTTAAAGATATTCTTCAAGCCAGTTTGATTCTGAACATACAGCGTCGCATGTTTGACACGAGACTTTTTATACGAATCTTCAGAAACCAACTCCGTATTCAACTGTTCTAGATTAGTCAAACCGTGCTTATCAAACACATCTTTTATGAAGATAAACAACAAACGTCCCGTAGCTTCCGCATCATAATTGGCCATATGGTGATGATCCAAAGCCACACCAAACCGCTTCGTCAAAGGCCCCAAACCATGACGCTTATACTCAGGATAAAGATTTCGTGCAAATTCTAAAGTATCAATAACCGGTTGTGAAATTGTTGGTAACTGATGTCTTTCATAATTGGCATTCATAAAACCAACGTCAAAGGTCGCATTATGGGCTACTAGCACAGTTCCTTGACAGAATTCTTGAAACTCCTGTAAAACTTGCACTAAAGGTTTAGCACCTTTAACATGATTATCAGTAATACCGGTCAACTCAGTAGTAAATGCAGAAAGAGGATGTCCTGGATCTATGAATTCATCAAATTGCTCAATAATATTACCTTTATGCATTTGATGCCGCAATCTGAATCAAATCATTATGAACAGCAGACAAGCCCGTTGTCTCAACGTCAAATACAACATAAGTTGCTTCTTTTAATTCCAAATTCTGGGAATTATAAACAATAGGAACTTTATCCTCAACAAGATTGGCTTCAAGACCAAAAATAGCCTTAATCCCAGCTTTCTTAGCCCTATGATAGCCATGAGGAAAACTCTGAACATTAGCATGATCTGTTATAGCAACTGCTGGGTGCCCCCAAGAGGCAGCAGTATCAATAAGATCTTCAACAGTTGGCATTGCATCCATAGTCGACATGTTGGTATGCGCATGAAATTCCACACGCTTTTGTCCCTCAGGCATCAAATCCTTACGAGGAGTATGTGAAATTTCTTTAATGTCTTGCACATTCATAGTCAGACTATGAGTGAAAGGATTATTCTCGATACGGCCACGAACCCTAACCCAGTTCCCCTTTTTTATCATATCGAACTTAGCGAGCTCATCACTATCTTTGACCCATCGTTGCATAGCAAAACTAGAGGTATAATCAGTTACCTTAAAATTAATAATAATTCGACCCGTCTTTGTTTCACGTTGCTCTACATCAAAAATATATCCTTCAAAAACAACACGATTCTCTTCAGAATTAATATCAACCATTGGCGTTATTTCAGCCTTATCAAAACTAGCTTGACGTTGACTTTGTTTATCAGCAAAATTTTGTGATGGTTCGGTCACAGGTTTCGGTGCTGGGGCACTTTCAAGAATAGATTGAAGCGCTTGTCTTGCTTGAGACTCGGCTTGTTCTTGTAAAGAAACCTTATTTGTTTGGTAAGCCTCTTCTAAAGAAGATGAAGCTTCCTTATCTTCGACAACAGAAATGGATACATCAGATAAACCAACTTGAGAAAGAGATTTAGATATCAAAGAAATAAATCTATCCTGTACATTCTCCTTTATAATATGCTCTGGAGCTTTAACAAAAATACTATTATTCGAAATCTCAACCTTTAGATTTGAGAATAAAGAATAAGTAGAAAAGTGTGACACTTTTAAACTATCTAAAGCATATGAAAAATAATCTCCAAGTAAAGAATCATCGCAAGCAGTAGAAACTAAACGAATCTCAAAAGAAGCTTTAGCACCCAAAGAATTAAAAGAAGAGTGAAGTAAACTATCAAAAAGAGCAAAAGACTCATAAGACAGAACACTAGGAAAAGAAAAAACAAAGAACCATTGGCGTTTTGATTTAAATAGCTTTACTGTTTCGATAGAACCATCTTTAATTTCTTTAAAAGCATCGTGATCCTCAGGAAAACGAATTTGTTTTAAGAGAAGCTGAAATTTATCAGACATAAAAAATAAACTCCTATAGACAAAAAAACACTCCTTAAGGAGTGTAACTTATACCGGCGGCCGGGGTCGAACCGGCACGTCCTTGCGGACACTGGATTTTGAGTCCAGCGCGTCTGCCAATTCCGCCACGCCGGCAAAGTATAACTGGGGTAGCTGGATTCGAACCAACGCATGAGGGAGTCAAAGTCCCTTGCCTTACCGCTTGGCTATACCCCAAAAATATAGGCGAATGAGGGGAATCGAACCCCCGAATGTCAGAGCCACAATCTGATGTGTTAACCACTTCACCACATTCGCCACTTTACTAACACGGGCAGTAGGAATTGAACCCACACTGAAGGTTTTGGAGACCTTAGTTCTACCTTTAAACTATGCCCGTAACTATGGAAGGGGGGAGGGATTCGAACCCCCGAACCCGAAGGAGCGGATTTACAGTCCGCCGCGTTTAGCCTCTTCGCTACCCTTCCGAAATATAAACAAATGGCGCGAGACGGAATCGAACCGCCGACACATGGAGCTTCAATCCATTGCTCTACCAACTGAGCTACCGAGCCATATTGCGGGAGCAGGATTTGAACCTACGACCTTCGGGTTATGAGCCCGACGAGCTACCTAGCTGCTCCATCCCGCGTTAATTATAAGGAGGATGTGGGATTCGAACCCACGCACGCTTTTACACGCCTGACGGTTTTCAAGACCGTTCCCTTCAGCCGGACTTGGGTAATCCTCCATAAAATATAGTCCGTACGGGATTCGAACCCGTGTTACCGCCGTGAAAAGGCGGTGTCTTAACCCCTTGACCAACGGACCATATAATGGGCACGAGTGGAATCGAACCACCGACCTCACGCTTATCAGGCGTGCGCTCTAACCATCTGAGCTACGCGCCCAAGCTAAATGCTTGGTTATTTGTTTCCAAATAAAGCGGGTGACGAGAATCGAACTCGCGACAACAGCTTGGAAGGCTGTAGTTTTACCACTAAACTACACCCGCTTAATGGGAGTTAACGGGATCGAACCGCTGACCCTCTGCTTGTAAGGCAGATGCTCTCCCAGCTGAGCTAAACTCCCTATGCGCTAAGCGACTACCATATCTAACAGGGGGCAACCCCCAACTACATCAGGCGTACTAGGGCTTAACTTCTGTGTTCGGCATGGGAACAGGTGTATCTCCTAGGCTATCGTCACTTAACTCTGAGTATTCTCAACTCAAAATTGAATATCTATACTGTATCAAGAAACCAAATCGTTGTCAATATGTCTCAGTTACTTTCTTTGGATAAGTCCTCGAGCTATTAGTATTAGTCCGCTACATGTGTCACCACACTTCCACTTCTAACCTATCAACCTGATCATCTCTCAGGGCTCTTACTGATATAAAATCATGGGAAATCTCATCTTGAGGTGGGCTTCACACTTAGATGCTTTCAGCGTTTATCCCTTCCCTACATAGCTACCCAGCGATGCTCTTGGCAGAACAACTGGTACACCAGCGGTAAGTCCACTCTGGTCCTCTCGTACTAGGAGCAGATCCTCTCAAATTTCCTACGCCCGCGACGGATAGGGACCGAACTGTCTCACGACGTTCTGAACCCAGCTCGCGTGCCGCTTTAATGGGCGAACAGCCCAACCCTTGGGACCGACTACAGCCCCAGGATGCGACGAGCCGACATCGAGGTGCCAAACCTCCCCGTCGATGTGAACTCTTGGGGGGAGATAAGCCTGTTATCCCCAGGGTAGCTTTTATCCGTTGAGCGATGGCCCTTCCATGCGGAACCACCGGATCACTAAGCCCGACTTTCGTCCCTGCTCGAGTTGTAGCTCTCGCAGTCAAGCTCCCTTATACCTTTACACTCTGCGAATGATTTCCAACCATTCTGAGGGAACCTTTGGGCGCCTCCGTTACCTTTTAGGAGGCGACCGCCCCAGTCAAACTGCCCGTCAGACACTGTCTCCGATAGGGATAACCTATCTGGGTTAGAGTAGCCATAACACAAGGGTAGTATCCCAACAACGCCTCACTCGAAACTGGCGTCCCGAGGTCATAGGCTCCTACCTATCCTGTACATGTGGTACAGATACTCAATATCAAACTGCAGTAAAGCTCCATGGGGTCTTTCCGTCCTGTCGCGGGTAACCTGCATCTTCACAGGTACTAAAATTTCACCGAGTCTCTCGTTGAGACAGTGCCCAAATCATTACGCCTTTCGTGCGGGTCGGAACTTACCCGACAAGGAATTTCGCTACCTTAGGACCGTTATAGTTACGGCCGCCGTTTACTGGGGCTTCAATTCATACCTTCGCTATTGCTAAGCACTCCTCTTAACCTTCCAGCACCGGGCAGGCGTCACCCCCTATACATCATCTTACGATTTAGCAGAGAGCTGTGTTTTTGATAAACAGTTGCTTGGGCCTATTCACTGCGGCTGACCATAAGTCAGCGCCCCTTCTCCCGAAGTTACGGGGCCATTTTGCCGAGTTCCTTAACGAGAGTTCTCTCGCTCACCTGAGGCTACTCGCCTCGACTACCTGTGTCGGTTTGCGGTACGGGTAGAGTATAATTAACGCTAGAAGTTTTTCTCGGCAGTGTGACATCACTAACTTCGCTACTAAACTTCGCTCCCCATCACAGCTCAATGTTATAGATATAAGCATTTGACTCATATCACACCTCACTGCTTGGCCAGACACTTCCAATCGTCTGGTTTAGTTAGCCTACTGCGTCCCTCCATCACTATATACTCTAGTACAGGAATATCAACCTGTTGTCCATCGGATACACCTTTCGGTCTCTCCTTAGGTCCCGACTAACCCAGGGCGGACGAGCCTTCCCCTGGAAACCTTAGTCTTACGGTGGACAGGATTCTCACCTGTCTTTCGCTACTCATACCGGCATTCTCACTTCTATGCGCTCCAGCACTCCTCACGGTACACCTTCTTCGCACATAGAACGCTCTCCTACCATACCTATAAAGGTATCCACAGCTTCGGTAATATGTTTTAGCCCCGGTACATTTTCGGCGCAGGGTCACTCGACTAGTGAGCTATTACGCACTCTTTGAATGAATAGCTGCTTCTAAGCTAACATCCTAGTTGTCTGTGCAACCCCACATCCTTTTCCACTTAACATATATTTTGGGACCTTAGCTGGTGGTCTGGGCTGTTTCCCTTTCGACTACGGATCTTAGCACTCGCAGTCTGACTGCCGATTATATCTCGTTGGCATTCGGAGTTTATCTGAGATTGGTAATCCGGGATGGACCCCTCACCCAAACAGTGCTCTACCTCCAAGAGACTTAACATCGACGCTAGCCCTAAAGCTATTTCGGAGAGAACCAGCTATCTCCAAGTTCGTTTGGAATTTCTCCGCTACCCACAAGTCATCCAAGCACTTTTCAACGTGCCCTGGTTCGGTCCTCCAGTGAGTTTTACCTCACCTTCAACCTGCTCATGGGTAGGTCACATGGTTTCGGGTCTACGACATGATACTAATACGCCCTATTAAGACTCGGTTTCCCTACGGCTCCGTCTCTTCAACTTAACCTCGCATCATATCGTAACTCGCCGGTTCATTCTACAAAAGGCACGCTCTCACCCATTAACGGGCTCGAACTTGTTGTAGGCACACGGTTTCAGGTTCTATTTCACTCCCCTCCCGGGGTGCTTTTCACCTTTCCCTCACGGTACTGGTTCACTATCGGTCACTAGAGAGTATTTAGGGTTGGGAGATGGTCCTCCCAGATTCCGACGAGATTTCTCGTGTCTCGCCGTACTCAGGATACTGCTAGGTATAAAGACTATTTCGAATACGAGGCTATTACTCTCTTTGGCCTACCTTCCCAGGTAGTTCTTCTATAATCTTTAAGTCCACGTTGCAGTCCTACAACCCCGAAGAGTAAACTCTTCGGTTTGCCCTCTTGCCGTTTCGCTCGCCGCTACTAAGGCAATCGCTTTTGCTTTCTCTTCCTGCAGCTACTTAGATGTTTCAGTTCACTGCGTCTTCCTCTACATTACCTTAACAGTAATGAGTGACAGGCATTACCTGCCGGGTTCCCCCATTCGGACATCTCTGGATCATTGCTCACTTACAGCTCCCCAAAGCATTTCGTCGTTAGTCACGTCCTTCATCGGCTTCTAGTGCCAAGGCATCCACCGTGCGCCCTTATTAACTTAACCTTATTTTGGTCTTTCGACCTAACTCATTAAATATTCACAGCGTTTCGGTTTATTTTCTTGTTACTATCTATATGTATTTAATTACATATGGAATTTGATATAGATATTCAATTTTCAATGGACAATACTTGAATCTTTCGATTCAATGGAGCCTAGCGGGATCGAACCGCTGACCTCCTGCGTGCAAAGCAGGCGCTCTCCCAGCTGAGCTAAGGCCCCACAAGACCTCTCAAAACTAAATAAGAAACTCAAGTACATTCCGTTTTTCCTTAGAAAGGAGGTGATCCAGCCGCACCTTCCGATACGGCTACCTTGTTACGACTTCACCCCAATCATCTATCCCACCTTAGGCGGCTGGCTCCAAAAAGGTTACCTCACCGACTTCGGGTGTTACAAACTCTCGTGGTGTGACGGGCGGTGTGTACAAGGCCCGGGAACGTATTCACCGCGGCGTGCTGATCCGCGATTACTAGCGATTCCGACTTCATGTAGGCGAGTTGCAGCCTACAATCCGAACTGAGATTGGCTTTAAGAGATTAGCTTGCCGTCACCGACTCGCAACTCGTTGTACCAACCATTGTAGCACGTGTGTAGCCCAGGTCATAAGGGGCATGATGATTTGACGTCATCCCCACCTTCCTCCGGTTTATTACCGGCAGTCTCGCTAGAGTGCCCAACTGAATGATGGCAACTAACAATAGGGGTTGCGCTCGTTGCGGGACTTAACCCAACATCTCACGACACGAGCTGACGACAACCATGCACCACCTGTCACCGATGTACCGAAGTAACTTTCTATCTCTAGAAATAGCATCGGGATGTCAAGACCTGGTAAGGTTCTTCGCGTTGCTTCGAATTAAACCACATGCTCCACCGCTTGTGCGGGCCCCCGTCAATTCCTTTGAGTTTCAACCTTGCGGTCGTACTCCCCAGGCGGAGTGCTTAATGCGTTAGCTGCGGCACTGAATCCCGGAAAGGATCCAACACCTAGCACTCATCGTTTACGGCGTGGACTACCAGGGTATCTAATCCTGTTCGCTCCCCACGCTTTCGAGCCTCAGCGTCAGTTACAGACCAGAGAGCCGCTTTCGCCACCGGTGTTCCTCCATATATCTACGCATTTCACCGCTACACATGGAATTCCACTCTCCCCTTCTGCACTCAAGTTTGACAGTTTCCAAAGCGAACTATGGTTGAGCCACAGCCTTTAACTTCAGACTTATCAAACCGCCTGCGCTCGCTTTACGCCCAATAAATCCGGACAACGCTCGGGACCTACGTATTACCGCGGCTGCTGGCACGTAGTTAGCCGTCCCTTTCTGGTAAGCTACCGTCACAGTGTGAACTTTCCACTCTCACACTCGTTCTTGACTTACAACAGAGCTTTACGATCCGAAAACCTTCTTCACTCACGCGGCGTTGCTCGGTCAGGGTTGCCCCCATTGCCGAAGATTCCCTACTGCTGCCTCCCGTAGGAGTCTGGGCCGTGTCTCAGTCCCAGTGTGGCCGATCACCCTCTCAGGTCGGCTATGTATCGTCGCCTAGGTGAGCCGTTACCTCACCTACTAGCTAATACAACGCAGGTCCATCTTGTAGTGGAGCAATTGCCCCTTTCAAATAAATGACATGTGTCATCCATTGTTATGCGGTATTAGCTATCGTTTCCAATAGTTATCCCCCGCTACAAGGCAGGTTACCTACGCGTTACTCACCCGTTCGCAACTCATCCAAGAAGAGCAAGCTCCTCTCTTCAGCGTTCTACTTGCATGTATTAGGCACGCCGCCAGCGTTCGTCCTGAGCCAGGATCAAACTCTCATTAAAATCTTTAATAATTGTTCGAGCGTTAACTCATTACCGTCGTCTGACGATTTATTCTTGTAAATTGACAGGTTATAATTCTTCTATCATAACCCTGCACTTGGTTTCTTATTCAGTTCTCAAAGGTCTTTGTCTCTCTTAAGACAACTTCTATATTCTAGCAAATCTAGAATGCCTTGTCAACACTTTTTTTGAAGTTTTTTTTACTTCTCGTGTCCGCTGTCTCTCGCGAAACAGCTTATTTATAATATCATCTCTCACTTGTCTTGTCAATAACTTTTTTAAAGTTTTTTCAAACTTTTTGTTACTGGACAATTTCCTTAAGACTTTATTAGTCTATCAAGTTTGTGAACTAATGTCAATACTTATTTTCTATGCCAGAGTAAACGTAAAAAGAAGATCGCAAGTATCTCCTTTTTTACTTTTTTATAGAGCTGCGCGCATGCGTGCTTGTGAATTTTCGACATTTCTTATTGAACGTGGTAAGAAAGCACGGATATCATCTTCCTTATAACCCACTTGCAATCTCTTATCATCAATTAAGATTGGGCTCTTCAAGATTCTTGGGTTTTCTTGAATCAAATCAATCACCTCACTGACACTGAGCTCGTCGATATCACAATTTAGAGCTTTAGCATAGCGATTTTTGATGAAACAATACTCTCAACACCATTCTCTGTTTTAGATAGGATGTTTAAGATTTCTTCTTTTGTAAGTGGTTCTTTACCAAGGTTTTGTTCTTTATAAGGAAGTTGATGGTTGTTCAACCATGTCTTTGCTTTTTTACAACTTGTACAACTTGAGATTGTATAAATCTTAATCATGTTAATTCTCTCTTTCTGTCACATGATACTATTATCTTATCACTGTCCTTGATTTAAGAAATCGGTCTAGCGACCTATTTTGAATCTTGAGGACTTTTTCAATTATCATAGACCCTTTTTATTTAGATTAAAACAAAGAAAAAAGAGCTCGTCGGCTCTTTTACACTTATTCTTCAATTTCAATGGTTGAATCTAGGTCTAAAACAAGTTCATCAGATGTTTCTTCAACTTGTGCTTCTTCAACAATATCCTCTTCATCTGGTTCAATCAAACCATAGTGTACACGTACTTTATGATCAATTTCTTCAAAAATATCTGGATGATCTGCCAAATATTTTTTAGCATTTTCAGATCCTTGACCAATCTTCTCTCCATTATATGAGAACCATGCTCCAGCTTTTTGAATAATGCCTAAGTCACTAGCGATTTTTACAAGCTCACCTGTTTGTGAAATCCCTTCACCATACATAATTTCAACAAAGGCTTCTTTAAATGGTGGAGCAACCTTGTTTTTAACAACCTTAATTTTAGTTTCCTTACCAACATTTTGGTCTTTTTTATCGCCAGTCCCTTTGATTTGCGTATTTCCACGTACATCAAGACGTACTGATGCATAGAATTTTAGAGCACGTCCACCAGGAGTTGTTTCTGGATTACCAAACATAATACCAACTTTTTCACGCAATTGGTTAATGAAAATAGCAATTGTTTTTGTTTTATTGATAGAAGCAGAAAGTTTTCGCATGGCTTGACTCATCATACGCGCTTGAAGTCCGACATGGCTATCACCAATATCTCCATCAATTTCTGCACGAGGTACCAAGGCTGCAACTGAGTCAACAACAACCAAATCAACTGCACCTGAGTCAATCAGCTTACCAGCAATTTCGAGACCTTGTTCACCTGAATCAGGTTGTGACAAAAGAAGTTCATCGATATTAACACCTAGGGCTGCCGCATAAGCAGGGTCAAGGGCATGCTCTGCATCGATAAAGGCAGCAATTCCACCTTCTTTTTGTGTTTGAGCAACAGCATGGAGGGCTACAGTTGTCTTACCTGATGATTCTGGTCCGTAAATTTCGATAATACGACCTTTAGGATAACCACCTGCACCAAGAGCAATATCCAAAGCCAGCGAGCCTGAACTCATAACTTGAACTTTCTGCTCTGCACGCTCACCAAGACGCATAACCGCACCCTTACCAAAATCTTTTTCAATATTCTTCAAAGCATCGTCAAGTGCTTTACGACGCTCATCTCCAAATTTTTTTGTAATTTCCTCTGTTTTCTTTGTTTTCTTAGCCACTTATTTTCCTCTTCTTTCTATAGTTAAAGACAAACTTAAATTATGTCTTCTTGTAATAAAGCTTGGCGAACTAGGTTAAAGGCATAGAGGGTACTAATATATCTAACATCAGAACGACTTCTTCCACCTATAACAACCTTGATTGACCTTACTTGATTCCTATCAGCAATACCAATAAATACCGTACCTGCTGGGTGTCCTTCTAATGAATCTGGTCCAGCTACACCGGTAAGTGCAATTCCATAATCGCTATCTGTTTTAGCTCGAGCACCTTCAGCCATTTTTTCTGCAGTAAAATGACTGACAACACCATGTTCTTCTAGTTGCGACAAGGGAATATCCAACATTTTAGCTTTTTCTTCAATGCTATAAGTAACAAATCCACCTTTAAATACTTGTGAGGCCCCTGAAAAATCAGCAATACTAGCCTGAAATAAACCTGCTGTTAGGCTTTCAGCTGCAGTGATAGTCTTGCCATGGTGCTTAAGCAAGCGAAAAGCTTCAAAGGCTAAACTATTAGACTCTCCATATCCATAAATGAAATCAGATAAGGATTTTCCATCTAGAGTTTTAGTCGAACGAATTTGTTTCTCTAAAACATCTAGTTTTTGATCTGCTTCTTCTTGCGAAGAAGCCTTTGTTGACAAGCGAAGTGTTACTTCCCCCACTTTAGCATATGGAGCTATGGTTGGATCTGTTTGGTTAACAATAAACTCCTTCAGAATAGTCACTAATTGACTTTCTCCAACGCCGAAGAATCTTAGGACTCTCGAATAAAGACTCGAGTGATTCTCAGTAAGAGCTGGAATAAGTTCTTGATTCACCATAGGTTTGAGTTCACTCGGTGGCCCAGGTAAGACTACATAGGTCACCCCTTGAGCAGTAATAATCCCTCCAACTGCAAGACCTGTCGGGTTTTGCAAGGGAATAGCCCCCTCAACAATTTGTGCTTGACGTTCATTATTAGGCGTTCGTGTGTGTTTAGACGAGTACCAAAGAAACTATCCAGTTTTTTACTAGCCTCCTCATCAAAAACGAGTTCTTTTCCTAAAAATTTAGCCAGGGTTTGCTTGGTTAGGTCGTCCTCAGTAGGGCCAAGTCCACCACAAAGTATGACTAAATCACTACGCTGACTGGCTTGATCAAGAACTGAAAGTAGGCGGCTTTCATTGTCTCCTACTGCTGTATGAAAATACACGTCAATTCCTAGTTCAGCTAGTTTCTCAGATAAAAATTGGGCATTGGTATTGGTGATTTGCCCGGTTAGGATTTCAGTTCCTACTGCAATCAATTCAGCTTTCATTGGTTCACCTATATTACTATTCGTAAAATAATCTCAAAAACATGTTCGTTTATAAACTAACATGTTTTTCTCGTCTTGTCAATCAAATCTACTCATTTATTTGAAGTCACAGTTGTTTTCATGATCATTCACAAATCCTGCGGCTTGTAAAAATGAATATATAGTAGTCGGTCCTAAAAATTTGAACCCTCTCTTTTTTAGGTTTTTGGCAATCTGTTGGGATAAGTCAGTTGATGATGGGACATCCTTATATGTGGGTACATTATTTATCAAGGGCTTTCCGTCAAAGAAATGCCAAAAATAATGGGACAGTGAGCTAAATTCGTCTTGGATTTTTAGTACTTGTTTGGCATTATTTACGGTTGCTTCTAGCTTAAGTTTGTGCCTAATGATGTCTGGATTTTGAAGCGCATCTTCAAGTTCACTTAGGCTAAACTGGGCAACACGCTCAATATCATAGTCATGAAAAACACGATTAAAGGCCTGTCTTTTATTTAAAACAGTTAACCAAGAAAGCCCTGACTGATAACTTTCTAAGCAAAGCAGCTCAAAAAGTTTTTGGTCGTCACCAATAGGCTTTCCCCACTCCTTGTCATGATAATCACAATATAATTTATTGTTTGTTGGAACCCAACGACAACGATTGACCATTGCTTACCTCATTTCATCAACATTTTAAGAGCCGATTTAATGTATTGCTCTGCCGTTTCATTAGTTCCTTCGAAGAAGGCCTTGATTTTCTTAAGTTCTGCGGCTTTATAACCAAGAGCAATCAAGGCTTCCATAGCCTCATCCAATTGATGATTCCCTTCAGGTTGACTTGGTGTCGTCTTGGTCGTTTCTGTTGGTAACTCTGCAAATTTCCCTGCCAAATCCAGAACCATTTGTTGAGCTGTCTTTTTACCAATCTTTGGAAACTTCATCAAGTACTTGATGTCACTATTATCAACAGCAGCAACCAAGCCTTGATTATCATCTACAGCAACAATGGCTAGGGCAGTCGTCGGACCTATTCCAGAAACTGAAATAAGCTTAAGGAAGACCTCTTTTTCATCTTCAGTATGAAAACCAAACAGAAGGTGGGCATCATCTCTAATAACCTGATGAAGATAGACTTGGATAGTCTGATTCATTTGGTCAGAAACTATATGGATTCGCTACAGTGACAATATAACCTAAGCCGTTTGCTTCTATAACAATATACTTGGCGGTAATTTTCACTAGAGTTCCCTTGATGTAATCATACATAGCGTGTGATTTCCTTTCTCGTTCGTTTCTTCAATGGTTTGCTTTATCATTTTATACTCGTAAGATAATTGTCTTGAGTGTTTATTTTGTCATCTCAAGCACTGCTGTACTATTGTAACAAAAAATCCACTCGAAAGTGGATTCTGTTTGCTCTATTTTAAGGATGACTACTCGTCTTTAAAGTATCTGTAATCATCTTCAGGCCTAATAGAATATATGTTACAACGCCTAAAGTAAAGGCAATGCTAGAAACATTTACTAGAGTATTCTCCAAACTTGGTTGACCTAACCAGGCCAAAATATAGAAAATCAAGCTAGTCGCTAAAAATGTTAAACCAACAAATACAAAGTGTTTATTAGTTTTTGTTAGGTGTCTCATCACTCTACCTCCTAACTTAAAAATCAGGCAATCATCCTACAATGACATGCTAAAACATTAGAAGATTTCTCATCTTCACCACTATTATAAATCTAACATTCCTATTCGTAAAGCAAGATCAAAAAAAGTTTTAATACTTCCCTAGGTCACGTAGACTGGTATGATTTTCTTGAATTCGACGGAACATTTTTTCCATATCAGACTTGGTAAAGTTGACAAGTACTGGACGTCCGTGAGGGCAATTGTAGGGATTTTTACACTGTGCAAGCTGTACTAGGAGGTCACGCGCAGAGTAATCATCAAGTGCATGATTGGCCTTGATTGAACGTTTACAACTCATCATGATGGCTAGCTCAGCACGGTAGGTCTTGACAGACACTTCATTCGTCAAAAGAAGCATGTCACACATTTCATAGACCGCTGATTCAATCTCTTCTTCCTTCATCCAGATAGGATGTTCACGAAGAATGAAGGTATTATTCCCATAAGGCTCTAAATAGATACCAACCTGGTTCAGAAGGGACATTTTTTTCTTGTAAACTAATGTAATCTGAACCTGAAAAATTCAAAGAGATAAGGAACCAAAAGCTGTTGTAGACTGCTGTCAACCTCACCGATCTTTTTCGCGATAGTACTCATACTTGACACGTTCTTGGGCAGCATGCTGGTCAATGATGTAAAGTCCACCTTGTCCTTGAGCAAAGAGATAGGTTCCATGCATTTGACCAAAAAAAACTCCAACTCAGGGAAGGTTGATGTTTCCTCATTGTCCAGAGTTTCAAGCATGCGCTTCATTTTCGACTTGTTTTTATAATCAAGTTTTTCGTGTTCGCTATCACCTTCATCTGCTGAACGCTGTGCCTGTTTAACAGAAGGTTGCGGTTTGTTTTCTACCAATGAAACTGGAGACTCTGACTCCGATATAAGAGGTTTGATATCTTCTTGGACTGTCTCTGGTTTGACAAAGAAATCATTACGACTGCTATCATAGTAAAGATTGGTTTGTTTGAGTGGAAGACTGGTTTGAACTGGCTTAGCTGCACCTCTAGTACTAGACTTGGCTAGATTTTCAAGGGCATCAGGAATCAAATCCTGCTCTCTAAGGCTTTGAGCAATGGCTGAGCTGATAAGGGCCATGAGCTCTTTTTCTTTAGAGATACGTACTTCCTGCTTTGTTGGGTGAACATTGACATCGGCCAAGTAAGGATCAATCTGAATATCAATAACTGCAATAGGGAAGCGTCCTACCATGAGTTTAGAGCCATATCCATCAAAAATAGCACGGTTAAGCAGGAAGTTTTTAATATAACGTCCGTTAATGAGAATCGTGATGTAGTTACGATTTGCACGGGTCAACTCAGGGAGACTAACATATCCAGAAACTTCAAAATCAAGGTCAGAATTTGAAATCTCCACCATTTTTTTAGCCGTTGTCAAACCATAAATACCAGCAATAGCTTGACGGAGGTCTCCAGTACCTGATGTCTGTGTCAACTGACGACCATCATTAAGCAAGGTAAAGGCAACCTCGGGATGAGCTAGACTTAGACGATTGACAACATCGACAATATGAGCCAACTCAGCCTGTAAACTCTTCATATACTTGAGACGAGCTGGGGTATTATAAAATAGGTTTTCAACGGTAATCTTTGTTCCAACTGGTGTTGAAATAGGGTCCTGACTCTCAATTTCTCCACCTTTAGCAACCAGTTTAGTCCCATAGGCTTCTCCATCCGCTGCTGTCACAATAGTTAGGTGGCTGATAGAAGCTATTGATGGTAGGGCCTCACCTCGAAAACCAAGGGTTCGAATACGAAAGAGATCTCCTTGATTTTTGATTTTACTTGTTGCATGACGGCGCAAACTCATGGCCACATCAGCTTGAGCCATTCCTTCACCATTGTCTGTGATTTGAATTTTTGAGAGGCCTGATTCTTCAACTTCAATGGTAATCTGGGTGCTGCCTGCATCAATAGCATTTTCCACCAACTCTTTGACAACACTGGCTGGGCGCTCTACGACCTCACCAGCAGCAATCTGGTTGGCTAACACCTCAGGTAATTCGATGATTTGGCATAATTATTATTTTCCCTTCTAAAAGGTTGAGAGAACAATGTTTCTAAATGTTACTGATGCTTCCTATAAAGCCATAACTCACACACAACTGTTAGCCAAGATAAGGCTGTGGCTATAACAATCATATCCCCATGACGAAGATTGAACCAAATGAGCCCAGAAAAAATCAAGAGGTAGATGACTTGGAAAATCCATTGGTAGGTTTTGGGGGAGCTTGTCGAATCCATAAACTGCTTCACAAAGAAATAAAGCAAAAGCAAGTTCAGTGTTAGTGCCTTTTCAAAAGGTGTATAAAAGCTCAAAATCAGACTGCAGACAAGAAAAATTCCTGCTAGCCATTTCATTATAGATTTCATGTGATTACCTCGTCAGTACGTTTTCATTAAGTATAGGGGTTTTCGAAAATATTTTCAACCACTTAGACACCATACAGGACCACATAGACAAACGCTATTGCTGTGGACTAGTAAATAGTGTTTAATAAAGGTGTGAAAGGGAGGAGGCCTCCTCAATTACCAATAAGAAAGGATAGTTATGAAAATAAAAGTTCAGATTGACTCGGTATTCCAAGAAGAAATGTTGCAGATTCAGGCACCTAGTCGGACGCCCAAGATTCAGCAAGTGGTCGAGTTTGTCGAATCTTTGGATGATAACCAACGACTCAAAGGAAAAAAAGATGGCGAAACTTATCTCATCGAGCCTAATGCTATTTCCAGAATTTACATCGAAATCGCCAAGTTTTAGCTGAAACTATTCTAGGAGAGTACCACTTAGGCTTACGTCTCTATCAAGTTTTAGAAAAACTGCCATCTTACTTTATCAAAATCTCACAATCAGAGATTGTCAACCTCAAAGAAATTGAACGCTTCAACATTACCCCTAACGGCCTCGTTGAAATTCACCTTAAAAACAAGGAAACCACCTACTCATCACGCCGTTACCTCAAAGCAATAAAGGAGAAATTACAATGAAAAAGCAACTTTTTAAATCAGGCACAAAGGGCATCCTTATCGGACTTGCCGTATCCATGATTATGTCTCTTATCTGGGCACCAAGCTACATGCCTCTAAATCCTCACTCAGCCATTGGACAATGGATGACGTCACATCAGGTTCACGGATCTATGGTATTAGCCTACTGCCTCATCACTTGGTTTGCTATCGGTATCCTTTTTGAAATCGCTAGTTATATTTTCCGTAAGGCTGAGTGGAGTTTGCTTCGTGCAACCCTCACTCACTACGCTTTGACCTGTCTAGGTTTCATTCCACTAGCTACCCTCAGCGGATGGTTCCCTCTACGTTTGACTTTCTACTTGGAGCTAGTCATTGAATTCAGCCTTATCTATCTGCTCGTTTGGGTCTTCTCTTATTGGAAAATGAAAAAGGATATTGAACAACTCAACCAAGAATTGAAACACCTATAAAAGACAAGAAGCCTGTCAATCGACAAGCTTCTTTTATAATTTCTGTTTCAAATCTGCTACAGCCATCATGACTTGCATCGGTGTCATATTGTAAATGTCCAAATCACGTAACTCTTGAAGAACTGGATTTTCAGTAAAATCATCAAAGAGAGAGATTTGCTCGTTGACATGTGTTTCAGTGGCTGGCTTCTCTTGAGGCGATACCTTTTCCTGAGGTTGGATGGTAACTGTCTCGCCCTCTAATTGTGTCAAGATAGTGTCAGCACGTTCCAGTAAATCTACTGGTAAACCTGCAATCTTAGCTACATGAATACCATAAGATTTGTCAGCTGGGCCATCGACAATCTTGTGAAGGAAAGTCACCTCTCCGTCCTTTCAAGTGTCGCCACATGAACGTTGACAAGGTGTGTCAAAGTATTTGACAGGGCTGTCAACTCATGATAATGGGTAGCAAACATGGTTTTAGCCCCCACCTTGTCATGAATAAACTCAATAATAGACTGGGCCAAAGCCATACCATCATAGGTGGCTGTCCCACGTCCCAACTCATCAAAAATAATCAAGGAATTAGGTGTTGCCCGCTTAATGGCCTGATTAGCCTCCATCATCTCAACCATGAAGGTCGACTGACCTGAAATCAGGTCATCTGCAGCACCAATACGTGTATAGATGGCGTCAAAAACTGGCAAATCAATACTATCTGCTGGCACGTAAGAGCCCATCTGAGCCATAACGACTGACAAGGCCAACTGACGCATATAAGTAGATTTACCACTCATATTTGGTCCTGTGATGAGCTGAACATTGGTCTGACTGTCAAAGGTAATCGTGTTTGGAATGTATTCCTGAACGCCCATAACCTTCTCAACCACCGCATGACGGCCTTGATCAATAACGATACGATGCTCATCATTGAACACAGGACGAACATAATGATTAGTCTCTGCTGTAACTGCCAAACTCTGAAGCACATCGACTGTCGCAATAGCCTTAGCCAAAGATTGCAAACGATCAATATAGCGTTCCACCTGCTCACGGACACGCATGAAAATATCATACTCTAGCGTTGATGACTTTTCACGTGCCTCTAGCATTTCACCTTCAATCTTAGCCAACTCAGCAGTTCCAAAGCGCTCCGAGTTTTTCAGGGTTGCCTTGCGGAAGAAATGGTCAGGAACCAAGCTAAGGTTAGAGTTGGTCACATGGAAGTAATAACCATCTTTACGGTTATAATCAATTTTAGTGTTGTAATACCAGACGCTTCACGTTCCTTGGCTTCGATGTCTGCAATCCATGACGTCCCCTCGCTCATCACCTTGCGATACTTGTCCAAGGTCTCATCAAAACCAGCACGGATAATACCACCTTCTGTAATGGTTGCAGGAGCATCGGGATCAATAGCCGACCGAATCAGACTCTCTAATTCTGGCAGAGCATCTAACTCTTGTAAAAGACGTGACAAGGCCTCGTCATCAAAAGACTCCAAAATCGCCTTAATTACTGGAACCTGAGCTAGGGTATGACCTAGCTGAATCAAATCTTTAGGGTTAGCCTTTCCGAAGGAAACACGACTAGCCAAGCGCTCAATATCGTAAACCCCTTTAAGACTCTCAGTCAAGTCACTACGCTCGAAGAAATTGTCCAAGAAAACTTGGATAATATTCTGACGCTCCATGATTGCAGCCTGATTCACTAAAGGACGGTCAATCCAAGTTCGTAAGAGACGCATTCCCATAGCCGTCTTGGTTTCATCCAAGAGCCAGAAAAGAGAACCGTGTTTCTTGCCTGTTCTAGCATTTTCCAGCAAATCCAAACTTGACTTGGTCGCATAAGACATCTGCAAGTAATCCTTAATCTCATAGTGCTGAGCCTTTTGTAAATGGCTGAGCTCACGCATCTGAGTACGGTGCACATACTGGAGAAGTTTACCCGCTACACTGCTTTCCAAGTCTGTCAAGCTAGTGTCAATCAAGTGGACATCATCGTAAACCTCTGTTTCCTTGGAAAGTAGAAGGTTGAGTTGCTTCACCAAAACTTGTTCATCAGCTTCAGGTAAATCATAACCAAGCACTACTTCACGTGCCTTAAGGTTCTGAATTTCACTACAAACTGAACTGAAATCGTCCAACTCTGTCGCAAAAAATTCACCCGTTGACACATCCATATAGGCCAGGCCGAATCGACTTCCGGCCTTGTCAATGGCTACCAAGAAATTGTTGGCATTATCAGGTTTAGAACTGTCAACCACTGTTCCTGGCGTGATAACCTGAACCACCTCACGCTTAACCACACCAACAGCCTGTTTAGGATCCTCCATCTGCTCAGCAATGGCTACCTTGTAGCCCATCTCAACCAAGACATCAATATAAGATTGAGCTGAATGATAAGGAACACCAGCCATAGGAATGGGATTATCGGCGTTCTTATTACGACTGGTTAGGCTAATTTCCAAAATCTGGGCAGCCTTAACGGCATCATCATAAAATAATTCGTAAAAATCACCCATACGGAAGAGCAAAAAAGCATCTGGATAATTTTCCTTGATATCCAAATACTGCTGCATTCCTGGAGATATTTTTTCCTTAGCCATGTCTTAACTCCTCGTTAATCCTTTCTTCGATAGACTTGGTCACATATTGGATCAAGTCACTGGCATCCTGCATTTTTTGACGGTAGTCCTGAACAATGGGTAAATTTTCCAACTCATGTTGAATCAAATCTGCCTGCTCACCTGCCTCCTCATAGGCACGTTGTTTCTCAATTTTTTGAAAAAGTACTGCTTCTTGTTGATAAGCCTTCATCTGTCCAGCTAGATGACTGATTTGAGGGACCTGTCCAATAGCTTTCTCAGCCTCTTGAAAAGCAAGAACCGCCTCATGGTGTTTGAGGAGGTCAATTAACTCTTCTTTGGCTTTTTGGAGATCCTGATGAGGAGTATTCATCAGTGAAACTCGCTTTCCAGTTTTTCAGCAACCACAGCATCCTTACAGATTACCAAGAGGGTATCTGCACCAGCAACGGTTCCTAAAATTTCAGGGTTGCCATCACTGTCAATTAGATTGGCCAAAACATCAGCTTCACCCAACTCCGTGTGAAGGACCAGCATAAACTGGGCACGGGAAACTGATTTGACATAGTCCTTAACCGTAGGATCCAAACTTGGAAGCACATGTTCAGACAAACTGTAGTAAAGTCTGCCTTCTTCATCACGAAGCTTCAAGAGGCCAATCTCACGCAAGTCACGTGATAAGGTAGCCTGAGTAACCGTGATACCTTCCGCCTCTAGGCGTTGCTTAATTTCCTCTTGTGTCCCAATCTTATCTCTTGAAATCATCTGTTTGATAACAGCTTGACGATCTCTCTTCATTATCTTTCCTCTTTTTATGTATATTCTTTGCATATTATAACAGAATTTGTATTTTTTCATGAAATTCTTCCCAATAGATGCTTTCTTGTCCCTACCCTATTAACTAAAATAATGGTAAAATAGGTATGAATGACAAGATTTGAAATGGAGTACCTATGAATACTAAAGAACTCATTGCAGCAGAAATTGCCAAAGTTGTTCCCGAATTGGAACAAGAAAACATTCAAAATCTGCTTGAAACCCCTAAAAATGCTGATATGGGGGACCTCGCCTTTCCTGCCTTCTCATTGGCTAAAGTCTTGCGCAAGGCTCCTCAAATGATTGCAGTAGACATCGCTGAAAAAATCGATGCCTCAAACTTTGAAAAAGTTGAAGCTGTTGGTCCTTACATCAACTTCTTCCTTGATAAATCAAAAATCTCAGCGGACGTTCTTGGACAAGTTATCGCTCAAGGCAGCCACTACGCTGACCAAAACATCGGTCACGGACGTAACATCGCCTTTGATATGTCTAGTCCTAACATCGCTAAACCTTTCTCTATCGGTCACTTGCGTTCAACAGTTATCGCTGATGCTCTTGCCAACATCGTAGCTAAACAAGGCTACAAACCAGTCCGTATCAACCACTTGGGTGACTGGGGTAAACAGTTTGGTATGCTGATTGTTGCCTATAAGAAATGGGGTAGCGAGGAAGCTGTCAAAGCTAACCCTATCAACGAACTCCTTCAACTTTATGTGCGTATCAATGCCGAAGCTGAAGAAGACCCATCTGTAGACGAAGAAGCTCGTGAATGGTTCCGTAAATTGGAAGCTGGTGACGAGGAAGCAACCGCCCTCTGGCAATGGTTCCGTGACGAAAGTTTGGTGGAATTCAACCGTCTTTATGATGAACTCGGTGTTTCTTTGATAGCTACAACGGTGAAGCCTTCTACAATGATAAGATGGATGAAGTCGTAGACATCTTGACAGAAAAAGGACTTCTCCAAGAATCTCAAGGTGCCCAAGTGGTTAACCTTGAAAAATACGGTATCGAACACCCAGCCCTCATCAAAAAATCAGATGGTGCAACACTCTACATCACACGTGACCTGGCTGCTGCCCTCTACCGTAAACGTACTTACGACTTTGCCAAAGCCATCTATGTGGTTGGTAATGAACAATCTGCTCACTTCAAACAGTTGAAAGCTGTTCTTAAAGAAATGGGCTACGACTGGTCTGACGACATGACTCACGTTGCCTTTGGTCTTGTAACTAAGAACGGTAAGAAATTGTCAACTCGTAAGGGGAACGTTATCTTGCTTGAGCCAACTATTGCCGAAGCTGTTAACCGTGCCCAGGCTCAAATCGAAGCTAAGAATCCAAACTTGCCTAACAAGGAAGCTGTTGCTCATGCTGTAGGTGTCGGAGCTATCAAATTCTACGATCTTAAAACAGACCGTATGAATGGTTACGACTTCGACCTTGATGCCATGGTATCCTTCGAGGGAGAAACTGGACCTTACGTTCAATATGCACACGCTCGTATCCAATCTATCTTGCGCAAGGCTAACTTCACGCCATCTGCAGATGCTACATACAGCCTAAACGACGTTGAAAGCTGGGAAATCATCAAACTCATCCAAGACTTCCCACGTATCATCAACCGTGCATCAGACAACTTTGAGCCATCTATCGTTGCTAAATTTGCTATCAGCTTAGCTCAAGCCTTTAACAAATACTATGCACACACACGTATCTTGGACGAAAGCCCAGAACGTGACAGCCGTTTGGCTCTTTGCTACGCAACAGCAACAGTCCTCAAAGAAGCTCTTCGCCTTCTCGGTGTTGAAGCTCCAGACGAGATGTAATCTATACTTAAAACGCCTAAGGGCGTTTTTTTAATTGCCATAAAAAGAACCCAACACATGGTGTTGAGCTCTTTTGGAGATTATGAAAAAGAAAAGTTCGTTGTTCTACAAAAAGTGTAAGCCAACGAGATTCACTGAACTACGTTCAGTAAAAGTTATTTAGGAGACTTAGAGTATAACTTGCCTTCCTTAAAGAAACCTTAAATCGCAGAAAAAAATCCCCTAAGGGATTTTCACAGCAGTTCAAAGACCACTGAAAAGATACGATTGTACAGGCTTCCCAACCTCTTCTTCCTAATCCTCCAAGGTGACCGCTTGTCCAATAGAATCTTTATATAACTATATTACCTTGTTTTGGAAGGGTTTTCAAGTATTTTCTTAAAATTCCCTAATAAAAGCTCAAAAAACAAGAAAAAAGCCTAGATTTCTAGACTTTCTTCGGGGAGATTAGTTATGAAAAAGTTTTTTTTACTACTAGCTCACCAAAGCTAGTTGTTTTATTAGGATGGTTATAATATAAACTAATAAACTTAAAACTTGCTTAAAGTTTTATTCTCTTGCTTCACTTTTTAAAATAATAAGCAAAATAAGTAATAGTAAGGACCCACTAGGGATATCCATATCTAAAAACCAAGAGGGGGCTTTGATACTTCCAAGATCATTCATGATGCGGATGATATTATAGGCAATGCTTACTATTAAGAGGCTAAGTTCCGGTAAATAGTTAAGTCGTCCTTTTAAGATTGCTAACTTCTCCTTTCTGATAGTTTTTCTTACGATGACCCTATTATAAGGCTGAAAAAGAAACAAAACTAGTGACATAAATGTCACCATCAAAAAAAGCAGGGCAAACCTGCTTTCTGTTATTTTGTTTAGATTAGTCACCCAAACCAATGCGTTCGAAGATTTCATCAACACGTTTAGTGTAGTAAACTGGGTTGAAGATTTCGTCGATCTCTTCTTGAGTGAGACGAGATGTTACCTCTGGATCTGATTCAAGAAGTGGTTTAAAGTCTACTTGGTTATCCCATGATTGGGCAGTCTTAGGTTGAACAAGGTCGTAAGCTTGCTCACGTGTCATACCTTTTTCAATCAAAGTAAGCATGGCACGTTGGCTGAAGATAAGACCAAATGTAGAGTTCATGTTGCGGATCATGTTTTTCTGGGAAGACTGTCAAATTCTTAACGATGTTTCCGAAACGGTTGAGCATGTAGTCAATCAAGATAGTTGTATCTGGTGCGATGATACGCTCAGCTGATGAGTGAGAGATATCACGTTCGTGCCAAAGGGCTACGTTTTTCATAAGCTGTTACCATGTGACCACGGATAACACGCGCAAGACCTGTCATATTTTTCAGAACCGATTGGGTTACGTTTGTGAGGCATTGCTGAAGATCCTTTTTTTGACCTTTGGCAAAGAACTCTTCCACTTCACGTTGTTCAGATTTTTTTGAAGACCACGGATTTCAGTTGCCATACGCTCGATAGAAGTTGCGATGCTAGCAAGAACTGCAAAGTACTCAGCGTGAAGGTCACGAGGAAGGACCTGTGTAGAGATTTCTTGAGCACGGATACCAAGTTTGTCGCAGACGTATTTTTCAACGAATGGTGGGATGTTGGCAAAGTTACCAACCGCACCAGAAATCTTACCAGCCTCCACACCAGCAGCCGCATGCTCGAAACGCTCAATGTTACGTTTCATTTCGCTGTACCAAGTCGCCAATTTAAGACCAAAAGTTGTCGGCTCAGCGTGCACACCGTGGGTACGACCCATCATGATTGTGAACTTGTGTTCCTTCGCTTTGTCAGCGATGATGTTGGTGAAGTTTTCAAGGTCCTTGCGGATGATATCGTTGGCTTGTTTGTAGAGATAACCATAGGCAGTATCTACCACGTCAGTAGAAGTCAACCCATAGTGAACCCACTTACGTTCTTCACCAAGAGTCTCAGAAACCGCACGTGTGAAGGCAACCACATCGTGACGAGTTTGCTGCTCGATTTCCAAATACGGTCGATGTCAAAGTCCGCTTTTTCACGAATCAAAGCCACATCTTCCTTAGGGATTTCCCCCAACTCAGCCCATGCCTCGTCAGCCAAGATTTCCACCTCAAGCCAAGCACGGTATTTATTTTCTTCAGTCCAAATATTCGCCATCTCAGGGCGAGAATAACGTTCGATCATGTTGTTGTTTCTCCTTTAATTTATCTAAAAAATGCAAATATCAAAAATAAAACTAGAAATACTGCCGTAGCAACTGCCCACTTTAGCCTTTCTTCCTTAGAGGTCTGAGGTTTTTCTGCAGAAGTTACATTTGAATAAAATGTTTCGTTTTCATCTAATTCATCTTCATTATCATCAGAAGATAAACCTAATGCATTTACCCCACACCCAATAAATAATACTAAAAATAACCACTTCATCTATAGCTACCCCTTCAGTAGAGTCTGTCTATATTCGAATGCTTCCGCGTTCTCATTTAATTCTATAGTTAACTCTTCGTGTTTATCCAAAAGTGCCTTAATTTTTTCAAATGGAACCTTGAAGTATTCTTTACGGTTATTTACTTTATTAACCTTATACTCACTTAGTTGATTATGTAATTCAGTCTCTAATGCAAAGGCTTCCTCACTAAAAATCAAAGCATGAACATCAAATTGAAAAGGTACAGACGCACTACTTAATTCCCTGATGCGTTCGAGAGGTTCTAAACGACGAGTAACTCCAATTTTATAAACATCTTCACCAAAAGAACCAATGTTAGAGATTACATATACGTAGCCGGCAGTTGCATGACCTTCACGATAATCAATATCTTCTTCGATTTCATCTAATTCAGATAATTTATCTTGGTACTCAGATAACTGTCTCTGAAGTTCTTCAAACTCTTCACCAGTAGCATTTTTCAAAAGTTCCTCAACCTTAGAAACCATATTTTTAAAGTGAGTTCTATCTTTTTCCAATTGCTTTCGGCGTGCTTTAATTTCAGCCTGAAGTTTTTTGTCCTCACGCTCTTTTGCTCTTTGCTCTCGAAGTAATTCTTTTTCTTCTTGCTTCTGTAGCTCAAACTCAGCAGCTAGACGTAATTCTTCAATTTTCAAATTTAGATAGGGTATCGTAATTTCAATTTGATTACGTGAATACATTCTATTCAGTTGTTGGAATGCTTTCTTCAATGCCTGAATTTTCTTTTCAACATTCGAAACAGAAACTTTTACTAACAAGGCATCCGCTTCACCATTAAAGCCACGAATAGCTGCTTTAATAAGCTGATTCTGCATTGCCCTTCCCTTGCTTTGATTATTATCTAAAAGCATAGGTACTATAATTCTACCAGCCTGACCAGATTTAACTAAGTCTTTCTGCTGTTTTCTCAAATTATCTAAAGCTTCCTTATATTTTGTGCTATCAGAAAACTTATACTGTCTTTCAAAAAATCCAAACTCTTGTAATCCAAGTGTGTCATTAGCTAAGGAAATCTCGTTCTGAATAGCAAATAATTCTGACCGTTTCTGAGATAACTCAGTATTTAACGAGACTATATCGTCTGCTATCTTTATTTGAGCTTTTAAATCTGTCAATTTTGCTTTTTGAATTGCAATCTCTTGATTTAATCTCTGAATTTTTATTTTTCTAAAAGCTTCATCTTTGGGTTTTCCAAAATTAAATATCGCCATTAAGGTCTCCTATTCAAACTCCTCTTTCCCAATCCACACTGATGGATAGTGATCGAGTGTATTCAAATCAGTATCCATCGGCAAATCATAGATAGCTAAATAGTTTTCAGGATATTGAGCAACCAACTCTTCATACTTAGCTCTCACTTTTTCGTGATTGCTACTAGCATACAAGACTTCGACGACTGCTCCAGTCTTATCTTTTTCAACAAATGCGTTGACGATGAGTTGAATCATAAAACCTCCTAAATCGAAATTCCCTTCATATTTGCTTCAAGAATGGGCATTTCAACACCCTAATTCCTGACCGGTCTGATAGACACTTTGACAACAATAGAAGATGTCCTGTTTATCATTGTGTAAGGTCATGATTTTTTTCGTGTCAGCTCATTTTTTTCGCAAACATGATTTTTCATGGCTTTTTCCTGCAATCCAAGCGGGAATTTTGTAGGGCAAGAGTTCGGCTTTGTAAAGTTTCAAATTCACACCACGCGCTTCTACGACTTTCAAAGCCTCTCGAATGGCCTTGATAGCCAATGACAATTCCGAAGAACTATTCATCAAGTTCAGAGCCAATTCTTCTGGATTTTTCCAGATTTCCTGAACGAGCAGCTGTCGAAGTGACCCCTGCGTTAATCGCCATATGAATCCAAATCCACTCGATCATATCATGAGGTACTTCCCACTTCAAATCTGCAGAAGTCAGTAAATCCGTCAGATCAGCATAGTTAGAAATATGTGCTTTTTGCTCACCCTCTAACATTAAATGGTCAAACAAGACACCATCCAAATGGTCCTCTTGCATGTGACCTCCAGCTGTTGGAAAGGCCAGAATATAGTCATAATCTCCTGCCCACTCTTGGACCTCTTTTCGAGTATCCCAGAAATTACAGAAGAAAACAAGGGTGCCTTTGATATTATTTTTTCGCAAGGTTTCCACGGCTTCTTTGACAAAACCATGACGAACACTGAGAAAAATAAAATCATATTCCGAATCAGCTTCCGTCACATAAAACCTCATAGGTGTCGTGTTTATTTTTCACCCTTGGAATGATAGCGACCATCTAGCAAATCAACCGAGAGGGATTTGGGAGCATTGTTCCGCTTACTGTCTCTAAGGACATGCTCTACTTGATGACCTGCTTTTTGAAAAGCATAGGCATAAGTCGTTCCAATGACTCCGAGTCCTAGGATTGCTATTTTCACCTAAAAATCAATTCCTTTCCCAAACTCAACCACATTGTCTGGCTCATCACTAAACAAAGTCACATGACCCATTTTGCGGTTGTGCTTCGCTTCTAGTTTACCATACATGTGGAGGTGGGCGCTTGGATTTTCTGTGACATAACGCTCAGCTGCTTCGACGTGTTGGCCGAGGACGTTGAGCATGACAGCTGGTGCATGAAGGTGGATTGCTGGGAGTGGCGCTCCGAGAACGCCCAAGATATGCGTGTCAAACTGTGAAAAGTCGCAAGCTTCGATTGAGTAGTGACCTGAATTGTGTGGGCGTGGCGCGATTTCGTTGACGATGATGTCATCAGCAGTCGCAAACATTTCCACACAGAGGGTACCAGAGAGGTTAAGTTGCTCAGCAATCTTCACAGCCATAGCTTTAGCTTTCTCAGCTAGACTATCAGAAATGCGAGCGGGCACGATGGTTTTAGAAAGGATGTTGTTGCGGTGGATATTTTCCTGAACTGGGAAAACCGTCACATCCTTGCCATTACCAGACACGATGACTGAAATTTCAAGGTCGAAGTTGACGAACTCTTCCAAGACACACTCGGCTGAGTTAGCAAGGGCATTTGCCTCTTCCAAATCGTCAGCTGATGTGATGACTTTTTGACCGTGGCCATCGTAACCACCTGTCGCTGTCTTAAGGACATATTTTTTAGAAAGGTCAATATCTTCTAAATCAAGGCTAGATGTCACGACTTTGTAAGGGGCAACGGTTACTTTAGCCTTGTTTGAGAGGAAGTCCTTCTCAAAAATACGGTTTTGTGAAATGCGAAGCAGGTCTGTTCCTTGTGGAAGTTGACCGTCTTTGATAACAGCGTCAAGGCCGTCAGCGTCAACATTTTCAAACTCATAAGTGAGAACATCACAGCGGTCCGCCAACTGACGAAGGGCATCCACATCGTCGTAAGGGGCCACGATAACCTCAGACACACGAGAAGATGGACAATCTGCTGCAGATCAAGGGTGATAACCTTGTGGCCCATGTAGATAGCTGATATAGCCATCATCTGACCGAGCTGGCCACCACCGATGATACCAATGGTTTTAGTTGAGCTCATTTGTAGACTCCTCTGCGATTTTTCCTTGTTCTTCAGCAAAGTTAGCAAGCGCATCCGCAATGCCCTTGTCTTCTACTGAGAGGAGACGAAGGGCAAAGAGGGCTGCATTAGTCGCACCAGCTTCACCGATAGCCATGGTTGCGACAGGTACACCACCTGGCATCTGAACGATAGAATAGAGTGAATCCACACCGCTAAGGGCACGCGATTTGACTGGTACACCGATGACTGGAAGGGTTGTTTTGGCAGCAACCATACCTGGCAAGTGAGCAGCGCCACCAGCACCTGCGATGATGACCTTGATGCCACGACTACGTGCTTCTTCGGCATGTTTGAACATGAGGTCTGGTGTACGGTGTGCGGAAACAACTTTCTTTTCGTAAGCGACACCGAAGTTGTCGAGGACTTCAGCGGCTTTTTGCATGGTTGCCCAGTCGGATTTTGAGCCCATGATAATGGAAATTACTGGTTTCATAGTTAATATCCTTTTCTTTTTTGATAATGGTCTTAAGTGGTGGGGACGGAAGCAAACCTTCGGTTTCATTCCTAAACTTTGAGCCTAGAGTCTCAAAGTTTCCCCCGACCAGAACAGTAACTGTTCTGGTCTTTTCACCACGGCGACCATTATCGTGTTTGGCTCGCTTTCGCTCGCCTAAAATAGCATTGATATTCGAAAACTCAAAGAAAATCATAGAGTGACAAGGCAAAGCGACGAAGATAGAACTAAAGTTCATCAAGGAGCTTTAACACAGTCAATCGAAGATTTTCAAAGAGTTTTATTTGTTAGCCTTGCTACCAATATCCGTACGATAGAAGAGGCCTTCTGTGTTTTGTTTGTTGAGTTCGTTGTAAATAATGTTTTGGCCGTCTTTGACGGTGTCTGCTGTTGTGACAAGCATGTAGACACGTCCTCCGTTTGAGAGGAGGTCTTGCCCATTCTCAGCGAATTTAGCTCCAGCATAGTAAGTGATGATGTCGCCCTCTGTCTTGGATGGAAGTTTGACACCCTTCTCATAAGCGAGTGGGTAGCCGTTTGAGGCCACAACCACGCCTAGTGTCACCCCCTTGTCCGTCCAAGTGATGGCTGGCTCTTTGCCTTCCAAAATATCGGTGATATTTTGTGCAAAGTCAGATGTCAAACGAGGCAAGATGATTTGTGTTTCAGGGTCACCAAAACGTGAGTTGAACTCGATGACTTTCGGTCCATCAGCTGTCAAGATAAGACCAGCGTAAAGGACACCAAGGTAGGGACGCCCTTCTTTAATCATACCTTCAAGAACTGGCTTGACAATAGTGTCAACCGCTGTGTCAACCACGCTCTGTGGCAAGTGAGGAACTGGCGCATAGGCACCCATCCCACCAGTGTTAGGACCCTTGTCGCCATCATAGGCACGTTTGTGGTCCTGAGCCGTTGGCATAATGTAGAACTTGTCCCCATTAACAAAGGCAAAGAGAGAGAACTCTTCCCCGTCAAGGAATTCCTCGATGACCACACGCGCACCTGAATCACCGAATTTATTGTCCAAAAGCATCTCGTGAGCAGCTTCGACGGCTTGCTCAACCGTTTCAGCAACGACGACACCTTTACCTAGGGCCAAGCCGTCTGCCTTGACGACGATTGGAGCGCCTTTTTCCTCGATGTAGGACTTGGCTTCCTCGAAATCTGAAAATGTGCCATAGGCTGCTGTCGGAACGTCGTACTTGACCATGATTTCCTTAGCAAAATCCTTAGACCACTCAAGCTCAGCCGCAGCCTTTGTCGGACCAAAGGCTTTGAGTCCAGCCGCATTGAAATCATCCACGATACCAGCTGCAAGAGCATCATCTGGACCGATAAAGGTCCAAGCAATATCGTTCGCTTTTGCGAAGTCAATCAGCTTAGAATGTTCGGAAATTCCGATATTGATCAAATCAAGACCGTCCAATGTCATCCCGTCATTACCAGGAGCCACGAAAACTTGCTCAACGTCCTTAGACTCCAATAATTTCTTGGCAATCGCATGTTCACGACCACCAGAACCAACAACCAAAAGTTTCATTTGAAAGATACCTCAATATCAAATAAGACTAGGGGCAAATGCCCGTTAACGACAATCATTCGGAAAAATTAGCAATTTTCACGAATTATACATAACCATTATAACATATTTGTTCGGAGATATGGGTGTGTATCCAAATTTGGACATAAAAAAGGCGGCCACTTGGACCGCCTCTTGGGAGATTATGAAAATGAAAAAAGTTATTTAGGATTGATGATAGTATATCCTGATCAGCTTAAGGGAGGCTTAAACGCAAAAATATCTTCATTTTCCAGAAAAACTGCGAATAGGTAGGTGGAGGTTAAAATGAAGAAAAAATTACTAAATTGTCTCTTACCGCTAGCTTGTCTAGCGACTGTTTCGGTTTCGTGTGGCAGCTCTGCTCAGGCGGCTGTCCTCGGGGATGACTACCCTTCCTCTTGGAAATACGGTGGCTTCGGTGTCGATCCATGGACCATGTACTGGCGTCAATGTACGTCCTTCGCAGCCTATCGTCTCAGTAACACCAACGGTTTCACTCTACCTGTAGGTTATGGAAATGCCATCACTTGGGGCAGTATTGCACGTGCCAATGGTCACCGTGTTGACATGAATCCTGCCGTAGGGAGCATTGCCTGGTTCTCAGCTGGTGTCAACGGGGCTGGTCACATGGGGCATGTTGCTTGGGTTGCGGAAGTTCATGGTGATCAGGTCACTATTGAGGAGTACAACTACGATGCGGGTCAAGGTCCTGAGAAATACCACAAACGTAGCTTCCATAAGAGTCAAGTGTCTGGCTATATCCATTTTAAAGACCTCGAACCAGGAGCTCAAAATGGAAATTCTACTAACTCTTCTATCAAAGTTGGTGATACAGTCCGCTTCACAGGAACCTTCCGTGTCACGTCTGTGTCAGGAAATACCATCACTAGCCAAGATTTAGCTGGAGGCACACCAACCAAACACAATATCGTTGATCCTGGACCTGTTCTTGAAGTTGATGGACAAGGCAAGCCAACTTCAGACCAGTACCTCAATCCTGGTGAGACCTTTACTATTCCAGGTAACTTCAAAGTGCTAGCCATTGACCCACCTAGCGATGGCGTCCTCGTCCAAATCGGAAATCGCAAGACTTGGGTAACCCAGTCTGTCCTTGAAAGGTTTAAATCTATTGAACAATCGTGAGAACGGTTGTTTTTTTGATGCACTGAAATAAAAAAAGCCCAGCGGGTGCTGAGCTCTTAGGAGATTTATGAAAAAGAAAAGTTTTTTAGGATGGTATTAGTATAGCTTGGGTAACTTAAAGGAAACTTAAGGGATTTAAAAAACATCCAATTTCTTGGATGCTTTGTAAGTTCTTAATGACGGAAGTGACGAACGCCTGTAAAGATCATTGTCAAACCATGTTTATCAGCCGCTTCGATTGACTCTTGGTCACGTACTGATCCACCCGGTTGGATGATTGCTTTAATACCTGCTTTAGCGATTTCTTCCACGTTATCTGCAAATGGGAAGAAGGCATCTGAAGCAAGAACAGCACCATCAAGACGGTCTTTAGCTTGTTCAATGGCGATACGGACTGAAGCCACACGGTTAGTTTGACCTGGGCCAACACCAAGTGTCATGTGGTCGTTAGTCACGATGATGCCATTTGATTTGACGTACTTGATTGCTTTCCAAGCAAACTCAAGAGCTGTCGCTTCTGTCTCAGTTGGTTGGCGTTTAGTAACCACTTGCCAGTCAGCTGGACTTTCTTTAACAACGTCTTGGTTTTGAACGAGGAGACCACCTACAACACCAGTGTATTCTGCTTCCACTTCACTATCGTCTTGAGCGTCAAATGGCAACTCAAGGATACGCAAGTTTTTCTTCTTAGTTGTCAAGATTTCAAGCGCTTCATCTGTGTAGCTTGGTGCAATGATGATTTCAAGGAAGACACCGTGCATTTTCTTAGCTGTCGCAGCGTCAACTTCTCGGTTGAGGACTACAATACCACCGAAGATTGATACTGGGTCAGCTTCATAAGCGTAGTCCCAAGCTGTTTCGATGTCGTCAGCTTGACCGATACCACATGGGTTCATGTGTTTGAGAGCCACAACTGTTGGACGGTCTTTGAAATCACGGATGATACGGATAGCGGCATCAGCGTCACGGATATTGTTGAATGACAATTCTTTACCGTTAAGCTGTTTAGCTGAAGCAATTGAGTAAGCCGTTGGCAAACCTTTTTGGTAGAAGTCTGCGTCTTGTTGAGGGTTTTTCACCGTAACGCATAGGTTGCTTAAGGTCATAAGTCAAAGTGAGTTTTTCAGGTTTTGTTTCACCCACTTGAGCTGTGAAGTATTCCGCAATCAAAGCATCGTATGAAGCTGTGTGACGGTATACTTTCGCTGCCAAACGTTGGCGAGTTTCGTAGCTTGTTTCGCCGTTCGCTGACAATTCGTCAAGCACAACAGCATAGTCAGCAGGATCTACCATAACTGTTACGCTAGCGTGGTTTTTTTAGCTGCTGAACGAAGCATAGATGGCCCACCGATATCGATGTTTTCAACCGCATCAGCGTAAGTTACGTCTGGTTTAAGAATCGTTTCCTTGAATGGGTAAAGGTTTACCACAACAAGGTCGATAAGTTCAATATTATTGTCTTTAGCCGCTTGAAGGTGGCTATCGAGGTCACGACGAGCGAGGAGACCACCGTGGATATTTGGGTGGAGAGTCTTTACACGACCGTCCATCATTTCTGGGAAACCAGTCACATCGTCGATGGCGATAGTGTCTACCCCAGCATTGTCAAGGGCAACTTTAGTACCACCTGTTGAGATGATGTCCCAACCTAATTTTTTGAGTTTTTGGGCAAATTCAACGATGCCCGCTTTGTCTGAGACTGAAATAAGTGCTCGTTTAGTCATTTTCTTTCTTTTCCTTTTTTTAAAAAAGTTCTTTATCTGCTACAGTCGAAAATTATCTTTCAGCTCTAGGGCTTTCTTATTTTCGTGCAACTCCCAAACTATCCAACACTTCTGGATAGAGCTTGTACTCTGTTTCGTGGATGCGAGTTTCGAAAGTATCAAGGGTATCACCTTCAAGGCGTGGCACACGGACTTGTTTGATGACCTTACCGGTATCAACGCCAGAATCCACCCAGTGAATAGTCACACCAGACTGGTCAACACCTGCATTCCAAGCATCCTCAATACCATGAGCCCCTGGAAATTCAGGTAGATAAGCCGGATGAATATTGATGATACGGCCTTCATAAGCTGCTAGCAAGGTTGGGCCAACAATTTTCATATAACCAGCCAAACAAACCAAATCAATCTGGTGCTCTTCCAAGAGTTTGACGATAGCTTCTTCATAAGCTGCTTTATTGTCAAATTCCTTGAGTTCAAGGCATGGCTAGCCACACCAAGGTTCTTGGCACGTTCTAAGACATAGGCATCACGGTGATCTGAAAAGACAAATTCTACTGGAAATTGTTCCGCAATCACCTGGAAGTTTGAGCCGTTGCCAGAGGCAAAAACAGCAATCCTTTTAGCCATTATTTAATCACCACACTTGCGCCATCTTTCTTCACAATACGACCGATTTCATAAACAGGTTCGTCAAGAAGTTCTTTGACACGTTCAACATTTTCTGGTTTAACCGCAAGCATGAGACCAATACCCATGTTGAAGATTTCAAACATTTCTTCATGTTTGATTTCACCATATTTTTCAAGGGCTTTAAAAATTGGAAGAACTGGGACTTTACTTTCGTCAATTTCAGCAGCCAAGTCATCTGAGAACATACGTGGTACATTTTCGATGAAACCACCACCTGTGATGTGGGCAATACCGTTAACTAATTCTTCTTTTATGAGTGGCAAGGCTGCTTTGACGTAGATACGAGTTGGTTCAAGAAGAACGTCTTTAAGTTTTTTGCCTTCAAGTTCTGGAAGAACTTCTTCACCTGTGTAATCAGCAAAGACACGACGCACGAGTGAGTAACCATTTGAGTGGATACCACTTGAAGCAAGTCCAAGAAGAACGTCACCTTCAGCTACTTTTGAGCCGTCGATGATTTGAGATTTTTTTCTGCGATACCTACCGCGAAACCTGCCAAATCATAGTCGTCTTCACCATACATACCAGGCATTTCAGCAGTTTCACCACCAATAAGGGCTGCACCAGCTTGCACACAACCTTCAGCAACACCAGCAACAACCTGCTCCAATTTAGCTGGTTCATTTTTACCAGTTGCTACGTAGTCAAGGAAGTAAAGGGGCTCAGCACCTGCAGCGATGATATCATTAACACACATAGCAACACAGTCTTGACCGATAGTATCGTGTTTGTCGTACTTAATAGCAAGCATGAGTTTAGTACCGACACCATCTGTACCTGAGATCAAAAACAGGCTCTTTGACACCTGTTTTTTTGAAAGGTCAAACATACCACCGAAGCCACCGAGAGCTCCCATGACACCTGCACGCTCTGTACGGGCAACGTGTTTTTTGATACGTTCAACAACTTCATAACCTGCTTCAACATCCACACCCGATTGAGCGTAAGCATTTTTATTTGTCATTTTATTTATTCCTTTTCTTTTTTCGAGAAAGAGTGCGACGTATTTTTAGATGAACCATCTTTTTATCTAAAAAAATACTAGTCAGATCTCTAGCTTTGACCCCATAGGGCAAAAGTGTCTACTGACAAATGCTTTTAGCTTTTTAGTCAGTAGTGAGACGTGGAGCGTAAGCATTTTTTAGACATAATTTTTTCCTCTTTTTTCTTCTGCACTGCTCTTAATAGAAAGAAGTGTGTTCTTTCAAACTTTCCAAATAGCGTTCTTCGTAGTCATACAATGGTGTTGGATATTTACCATCAAAGTAAGCCACACAAAGGCCACCGTTTGGTGCATCTGTGTCAATTCAATAGAATCAATCAATCCATCAATAGACAAGTAAGTCAAGCTATCCGCTCCAATGATTTCGCGTGTTTCCTCAACTGTATGATTGGCCGCAATCAATTCCTTACGTGTTTGAATATCGATACCGTAGAAACATGGGTAGGCAAGGGCTGGGCTACCAATTGCTACGTGGACCTCTGTTGCTCCTGCTTCTTTTAGCAAATTAACGATACGACGTGATGTTGTCCCACGTACAATAGAGTCGTCAATCATAACCACACGTTTTCCTTTAACAACACCTGATACGGCAGAGAGCTTCATACGAACCCCTTGCTCACGCAATTCTTGTGTTGGTTGGATAAAGGTACGTTGGGTGTATTGGTTTTTAATCAAGCCCATTTCATTTGGCAAGCCTGATTCTTCCGCAAATCCCATGGCTGCGCTAAGTGATGAATTAGGCACACCAACGACAATATCTGCTTCATGTTTGAACTCACGTGCCAATTGAGCACCCATACGTTTTACGAGCTGTATGGACATTGACCCCTTGGATATTTGAATCAGGACGGGCAAAGTAGATATACTCCATAGAACAAACAGCCAATTGCGTATCCGTTGTATAGGTATCGTAAGTGATGCCATTATCATCGATGATAACAACCTCACCTGGATTTACATCCCGAATCCATTCTGCACCAACACCCTCAAAGGCACATGTTTCAGATGAAACCACGATAGCACCATTGCTCATCTTACCAAGAGAAAGGGGACGGAAGCCATTTGGATCCAAAGCTGCAATAAGCTTGTCCTCAATCATAAGAAGATAAGCAAATCCACCTTTAACAGTGTTCAAGGCTTCTTTCACCTTGCCCATAAAGGATGGGTTGTGGCTACGACGAATCAAGTGAGCTAAGATTTCTGAGTCAGAAGTTGAGTTTAAGATAGCTCCATTTCTCCAACTCATGTCTTAGTGACTCTGCATTAGTCAAATTCCCATTATGAGCAAGACCAAGCTGTCCATCGTGAAACTTAAACATGAATGGTTGAATATTGTCTACAGAAGCTTCACCAGCAGTCGCATAACGAACATGACCGATAGCAGCCGTTCCAGTTAGCTTATCCAAGTTGGCTGGATCACGGAAAACTTCTGAGAGAAGCCCCATATCACGATGACGCTTCAATTGACCCGCATCATTTGAGAGAATTCCCGCTCCCTCTTGACCACGGTGTTGGAGACTGTGAAGTCCGAAATAAGTTAATTTGGCAGCATCTGGGTGACCCCAGATACCAAAAACACCACATTCTTCATTAAGAGATTTAACTTCGTATGTCATTTTTTATACCTTTTATTTTTGATATTTTCCTTATGCAAGGTGAACGAAAAACTGTTTCTAGCCTCTCATTTCACTAATTGGAACTCAAGTTTTCAAGCTCTTTATAACCACTGCATATCGAAAAATATCATTACTGAGTGCACTTGGCACTCTATTATTTTCCAGTAAAGTATTTAACCGCTGACGCAAAGAGGTGTTGGTCTTTATTTCCTGGAATATTTTGGAAGAGACCGTCTTCGAAACGTTCTGAGTGACCCATCTTACCAATAATTTGACCATTCTGGCTTGTGATACCTTCGATAGCATTCACAGATCCGTTAGGATTGTATTTTGAATCCATGCTTGGTTTACCTTCGAAGTCAACATATTGGGTAAAGATTTGACCATTGTCACGAAGCTCTGCAAATTCCTCAGCTGTCACGACAAATTTACCTTCACCGTGTGATACTGGGATGGCATGGACGTCACCAACTTCTACTCCGGCAAGCCATGGTGAGTTCGTGTTGGCAATACGTGTTTCAACCATCTTAGCCACGTGTTGGTTGGCATCATTGTAGAAGAGGGTTGGACTGGTACTGCTTGCATCTTCAAAGTTACCATATGGAAGAAGACCTGATTTGACAAGAGCTTGGAATCCGTTACAGATACCGATAATCAAACCACCACGTTCGATGAAGCTATCGATAGCTGCACGTACTTTTTCATTGAGCAAGATGTTAACAATAAATTTAGCTGACCCATCTGGTTCATCGGCTGCTGAGAAGCCTCCTGCAAAGAAGATAATGTTAGCTTTTTCGATATTGTCAACCATGGTGTCAACAGACTTGACAATAGCTTCTTCATTAAGTGTTACAAATGGTACCAAGTTGACTTTTGCACCTTCTTTTTCAAAGGCCTTAGCTGAATCGTACTCAGAGTTAGTACCTGGGAATACTGGGATGTAAACCACTGGTGTCTCAACTGTTTCTTTAGCTTTGATAACAGCATCTGATGCCACAGCAGGTACTTCTTCCAACTCAGTTGCTTGTGCAAATTCCGTTGGGTAAACTTCTTCCAATTTACCTTGGAAGGCACTGTCAAGTTTGTGTCCATCAAGCGTTACACCATTGACAGTAAGTGTAAAGTCAGCTGCTGTTTGTCCAATCTTGGCAACCCCTGCAATATCTTCCGGAGATGTGAAGACGAATCCACCCAATTGAGCTGTCAAGGCAGTCTCAAGATTTTCAAGGGTTACAATGGCACCAATATGATTACCAAATGTTGCAAGGGCAAGAGCTTCAAGGACACCACCATATTTGACAGCTGATGCCGCTGTCACTTTATGATCAGCTTGGATAGCTTCAAACTTAGCAAAGTTAGACTTGATAAGATCAAAGTCAATTTCTTGTGCCAAAGCTTGACCTGGGATGTAATAGATATTTTCACCAGCAGCTTTAAATTCTGGAGAAAGGACCTTACGGCTATCTGCAGTTGTGACACCAAAAGCAACCAAGGTTGGTGGTACTGTCAATTCTTCAAAGGTACCAGACATAGAGTCTTTACCACCGATAGATGGCAAACCAAGTTGAATCTGAGCTTCAATTGATCCAAGAAGAGCTGATACTGGTTGACCAAAACGCTCTGCTTGTTTATCCATACGCTCGAAGTATTCTTGATAAGAGAAGCGAGCCTTAGACCAGTTTGCACCAGTAGCAACCAAGCGAGCGGTTGCTTCGATGACCGCATAAGCCGCACCATGATATGGAGACCATTCTGCTACATAAGGGTTGAACCCTTGCGCCATGACAGAAGCAGTTGTTGTCACACCATGTTGGACTGGCAATTTCTGTACAGAAGCTTCAGTTGGTGTGATTTGGTAGCGACCACCAAGTGGGTGATTGACTGTTGAACGACCAACTGAGCTATCGAAGATGGTTTGTAAACCTTTTTGACTGGCATGGTTAAGGTCAGCCAAGACTTCAAGAGTATCAGCTTCAAGGGTTTCAGCAGATGTTTGACGTTCTTCTGGAAGCTTGACATCCTTGTCAACTACCTTAGCATCTACAACTACACGCACACCATTTGTATCAAGGAAACGACGTTCCAAATCAACGATGGTTTCGCCATTCCAGTGCATAACAAGATTTGGTTTCAGTCACTGTCGCAACGACAACAGCATCAATATTTTCTTTATTACATTCAGCAACGAAGGCGTCTACATCTTCTGGACGAACCACTACAGCCATACGTTCTTGAGACTCAGAAATGGCAATTTCTGTACCGTTCAAACCTTGGTATTTCAATGGCACTTTGTCTAGATCAATTTCAAGACCATCTGCCAATTCACCGATAGCCACACAGACACCACCAGCACCAAAGTCATTTGATTTCTTGATAAGACGTGTCACTTCCCCATTACGGAAAAGACGTTGAATCTTACGTTCTTCGATGGCATTCCCTTTTTGAACCTCAGCACCTGCTGTTTCAACAGATTCAACCGTTTGAACTTTAGATGAACCTGTCGCACCACCGACACCATCACGTCCAGTCTTACCACCGAGCAAGATAATCACATCACCTGCTTCAGGTTTTTCACGGACAACATTTTCCTTAGGAGCCGCACCGACCACGGCACCTAGCTCCATACGCTTAGCAACGAAACCTGGGTGGAAGTATTCACGAACATAGGTTGTTGCAAGACCAATTTGGTTACCGTATGAAGAATAACCGTGAGCTGCTGTTTTAGAAATCACTTGTTGTGGCAATTTACCAGCACGAGTTTCAGCAATTGGTGTTGTAATATCACCAGCACCTGAGATACGCATGGCTTGGTAAACGTATGAACGCCCTGACAATGGGTCACGAATGGCACCACCGATACAAGTAGCCGCTCCACCAAATGGTTCAATCTCAGTTGGGTGGTTGTGAGTTTCGTTCTTGAACATGAGAAGCCATGGTTCTTTCACACCATTGACATCCACTTCAATTTCAACTGAGCAAGCATTGATTTCATCAGACACTTCCATGTCATCCAAACGACCATTAGCACGCTCATAGCGACCAAAAATAGTCGCCATATCCATCAAGGTTTGAGGTTTTTCTGTACGTCCCAACTCATCACGCATGGCAATATATTTGTCATAAGTCGCTTGCAATTGTTTCAAATTTAGATGCTGAGAAGTCGATATTCTTCAACTCAGTCTCAAAAGTTGTGTGACGGCAGTGGTCAGACCAGTAAGTATCCAAAACCTTAAGCTCAGTCTCAGTTGGCACACGTCCAATAGACTTGAAGTAATCTTGAATGAAGAGAAGGTCATCCACTTCCATGGCCAATCCTTGCTCTGCCTTATACTTAGCAAAATCTTCTGCCGTATAAGTTTCAAAGAAATCCAAGCTTGGAATGGTCTTGTCAGACTCAGAGAAATCCTGTTTAGCAATACCAACAGTGATATCTTTGAAACGAGAATCCACTGGGTTCAAAAGGTAGTTTTTGACAGCTTCCAACTCATTCGCATCGATATCCTTGTTAACCAAGTACAATTGCGCTGTGTTCACTGTTACGTCATTTGAACTACCAAGCAAAGCAAAGCTTCTTGTGAAGATGCTGCACGTTGGTCAAATTGACCAGGCAAACTTTCGATAGCAAAGAAAGCATACTTCTCAAGATCAGCCTTAACCGCAGCCTCGTCCAAAACAGTATCAGTCACTTGCTCAGAGAAGATGTGTTTTTCCGCACGCGCAAACAAGTCCTCTGCCAAATTAAAGACATCGTAAACCTGAACAATACGAAGATCATTCAAAGTTTTCAACTGAAGATTATGCTTTAATTCTTTTACTAAAGACTGAGATTTCACACGAAAATCAGCTTTTTTCTCAACGAAAATACGTTTATCCATTTTATTTCCTTTATCTATTTCTACTTAAAGATTGTAGTGAAGACCAAGTATTCTATTTGTAAAAGGCTACTTCAATCCTTGCAATTTTTCCAATACAACTTCATAAACATCTGTCAAGCTACCAAGATCACGACGGAAGACATCCTTGTCCATATGGTGCCCTTCAGCATCCCAAAGGCGGCAGTTATCTGGTGAGAATTCATCTGCCAAGATAATCTTGCCATCCTTATCAAAACCAAATTCCAATTTGAAGTCAATCAAGCGAAGACCAATTTGTGCAAACCAATCTTTTAGTAATTCATTGATACGACGCGTTTCTTCCTTGATATAAGCAATTTGTTCATCATTGGCAATATCCAAGAACTTCACATGCTCATCATTGATGAATGGGTCATCCCAAATCATCGTTCTTGTAGTAAAATTCAACGATTGGAGTTTTCAAGTCCAAACCTTCTTCAACGCCAAAACGTTTAGAGAAAGAACCCGCAGTCACATTACGAAGAACAACCTCCAAAGGAATGATAGTAACTTTCTTGTTAAGTTGTTCGGTATCAGAAATACGTTCGATAAAGTGAGTAGCTACACCCGCAGCATTCAATTTTTCAAAAATAAGAGACGAAATCTGATTATTTAGCACACCTTTTCCTTTAATAGTCTCCTTACGAGCACCATTAAGCATGGTTGCCTGGTCCTTATAGACCGACTTAATCACATTTTCGTCTTCTGTACTATAAATATCTTTAGCTTTCCCAGTATAAATCAGTTGGTTTGACATGGAATTGTTCGCCTTTCAAGTTTATTCGTCTTAATTATACCACACCAGAATCCAAAAACCAACATATAGCAAACTTTATTACTTGAGTCAGTAATGTTCGTGTATATCTCGAGTCTTTAGTAAAAAGAATTAAAGCATAATCTTCAGTTGAAAACTTTGAATGATCTTCGTATTGTTCAGGTTTACGATGTCTTTAATTTGGCAGAGGACTTGTTTGCGCGTGCGGAAAAACACATCTTCTCTGAGCAAGTGACTGATACTGTTTTGGACGAGGCTGCGGTTAAGGCTGATCTTGAGAAGTATGCTTTCTTTGCTATCGAAAGTTTGCCTGGTCAATTTGACCAACGTGCAGCATCTTCACAAGAAGCTTTGCTTTTGCTTGGTAGTTCAAATGACGTAACAGTGAACACAGCGCAATTGTACTTGGTTAACAAGGATATCGATGCGAATGAGTTGGAAGCTGTCAAAAACTACCTTTTGAACCCAGTGGATTCTCGTTTCAAAGATATCACTGTTGGTATTGCTAAACAGGATTTCTCTGAGTCTGACAAGACCATTCCAAGCTTGGATTTCTTTGAAACTTATACGGCAGAAGATTTTGCTAAGTATAAGGCAGAGCAAGGATTGGCCATGGAAGTGGATGACCTTCTCTTCATTCAAGATTACTTCAAGTCTATTGGACGTGTGCCAACTGAGACTGAGCTTAAGGTTTTGGATACTTACTGGTCTGACCACTGCCGTCACACAACTTTTGAGACTGAGTTGAAGAATATCGACTTCTCAGCATCTAAATTTGAAAAACAATTGCAAGCGACTTATGACAAATATATTGCCATGCGTGATGAGTTGGGACGTACAGAAAAACCTCAAACCTTGATGGATATGGCGACTATTTTTTTGGTCGCTATGAGCGTGCTAATGGTCGTTTGGATGACATGGAAGTGTCTGATGAAATCAATGCTTGCTCAGTTGAAATTGAAGTGGATGTCAATGGTGTGAAAGAACCATGGCTTCTCATGTTCAAGAACGAAACTCACAACCACCCAACTGAGATTGAACCATTTGGTGGAGCGGCTACTTGTATCGGTGGTGCCATTCGTGACCCATTGTCAGGGCGTTCATACGTTTACCAAGCCATGCGTATCTCAGGTGCTGGTGATATTACAACACCAATTGCTGAAACTCGTGCTGGTAAATTGCCACAACAAGTGATTTCTAAAACAGCAGCTCACGGTTATTCTTCATACGGTAACCAAATTGGTCTTGCAACAACCTATGTTCGTGAATACTTCCACCCAGGTTTCGTTGCTAAGCGTATGGAGCTAGGTGCCGTGGTCGGTGCGGCTCCTAAGGAAAATGTTGTCCGTGAAAAACCTGAAGCAGGTGATGTGATTATCTTGCTCGGTGGTAAGACTGGACGTGATGGTGTCGGTGGTGCGACAGGTTCATCTAAAGTTCAAACGGTTGAATCTGTTGAAACAGCAGGTGCTGAGGTTCAAAAAGGGAATGCCATCGAAGAACGTAAGATTCAACGTCTTTTCCGTAATGGGGAAGTGACACGTCTTATCAAGAAATCAAATGACTTTGGTGCTGGTGGTGTCTGTGTGGCTATCGGTGAATTGGCAGATGGTCTTGAAATTGATCTAGACAAAGTGCCATTGAAATACCAAGGTTTGAACGGTACAGAAATTGCCATTTCTGAGTCTCAAGAACGTATGGCTGTAGTGGTTCGTCCAGAAGATGTAGACGCCTTCGTTGCTGAATGTAATAAAGAAAATATTGATGCTGTTGTCGTTGCGACAGTGACTGAAAAACCAAATCTTGTTATGCACTGGAATGGCGAAACCATCGTTGATTTGGAACGTCGTTTCCTTGATACAAATGGTGTGCGTGTAGTTGTAGATGCTAAGGTAGTTGACAAGGATGTCAAGCTTCCAGAAGAACGTCAAACATCTGCTGAAACCCTTGAAGCTGATACTCTTGAAGTCTTGGCTGACCTTAACCATGCCAGTCAAAAAGGTTTACAAACCATCTTCGATAGCTCAGTTGGTCGTTCAACAGTCAATCACCCACTTGGTGGTCGCTACCAAATCACACCAACTGAAGCTTCTGTACAGAAATTGCCAGTCCAACATGGTGTGACAACAACTGCTTCTGTCATGGCGCAAGGGTTCAACCCTTATGTAGCAGAATGGTCTCCATATCATGGTGCGGCTTATGCGGTCATCGAAGCAACCGCTCGCTTGGTTGCTACTGGTGCAAACTGGTCTAAGGCTCGCTTCTCTTATCAAGAATACTTCGAGCGTATGGATAAACAAGCAGAGCGTTTTGGTCAACCAGTATCAGCTCTTCTTGGATCAATTGAAGCTCAGATTCAACTTGGTTTGCCATCTATCGGTGGTAAAGACTCTATGTCTGGTACCTTTGAAGAATTGACAGTACCACCAACCTTGGTTGCTTTTGGTGTCACAACTGCAGATAGCCGTAAGGTCCTTTCTCCAGAATTTAAAGCTGCTGGTGAAAATATCTATTACATCCCAGGTCAAGCTTTGGCACAAGAAATTGACTTTGATCTTATCAAGTCTAACTTTGCTAAGTTTGAAGCTATCCAAGCTGATCATAAAGTGACAGCGGCATCAGCTGTCAAATATGGTGGTGTCCTTGAAGCTCTTGCCCTTGCAACATTTGGTAATCATATTGGTGCCATTGTAACCCTTGAAAATCTTGAGACTGCCTTGACAGCTCAATTGGGTGGATTCGTCTTCACATCTCCGGAAGATATTGCAGGGGTTGCCAAGATTGGACAAACAGCAGCTGACTTTACACTTACTGTCAATGGTGTAACGCTTGATGGACACAAACTTGACAGTGCCTTCCAAGGTAAATTGGAAGAAGTTTACCCAACGGAATTTGCACAAGCAACTGAGTTGGAAGAAGTACCTGCTGTGGCATCAGATGCTGTTATCAAAGCTAAAGAAACAGTTGAGACACCAGTGGTTTACATCCCAGTATTCCCAGGTACTAACTCTGAGTACGATTCAGCTAAGGCCTTTGAAAAAGAAGGTGCAAAAGTCAACTTGGTACCATTTGTAACACTTAATGAAGAAGCTATTGTCAAGTCTGTTGACACCATGGTTGACAATATCGAAAAAGCTAACATTATCTTCTTTGCAGGAGGCTTCTCAGCAGCCGATGAACCAGATGGGTCAGCTAAATTTATTGTTAACATCTTGCTCAATGAAAAAGTACGTGCAGCTATCGATAGCTTCATCGAACGTGGTGGTTTGATTATCGGTATCTGTAACGGATTCCAAGCTCTTGTCAAATCAGGTCTTCTTCCATATGGTAACTTTGAAGATGCAAGCAGTACCAGTCCAACCCTCTTCTACAATGATGCCAACCAACACGTGGCTAAGATGGTTGAAACACGTATTGCCAACACGAACTCACCATGGCTTGCCGGAGTAGAAGTTGGTGACGTCCATGCCATCCCAGTATCACACGGTGAAGGTAAATTTGTCGTGACAGCTGAGGAATTTGCAGAGCTTCGTGACAATGGTCAAATCTTTACCCAATATGTTGACTTCGAAGGTAAACCAAGCATGGATTCAAAATACAATCCTAACGGATCTGTGAATGCTATCGAAGGTATCACAAGCCAGAATGGTCAAATTATTGGTAAGATGGGTCACTCAGAACGTTTCGAAGACGGTCTCTTCCAAATATTCCAGGAAATAAAGACCAACACCTCTTTGCGTCAGCGGTTAAATACTTTACTGGAAAATAATAGAGTGCCAAGTGCACTCAGTAATGATATTTTTCGATATGCAGTGGTTATAAAGAGCTTGAAAACTTGAGTTCCAATTAGTGAAATGAGAGGCTAGAAACAGTTTTTCGTTCACCTTGCATAAGGAAAATATCAAAAATAAAAGGTATAAAAAATGACATACGAAGTTAAATCTCTTAATGAAGAATGTGGTGTTTTTGGTATCTGGGGTCACCCAGATGCTGCCAAATTAACTTATTTCGGACTTCACAGTCTCCAACACCGTGGTCAAGAGGGAGCGGGAATTCTCTCAAATGATGCGGGTCAATTGAAGCGTCATCGTGATATGGGGCTTCTCTCAGAAGTTTTCCGTGATCCAGCCAACTTGGATAAGCTAACTGGAACGGCTGCTATCGGTCATGTTCGTTATGCGACTGCTGGTGAAGCTTCTGTAGACAATATTCAACCATTCATGTTTAAGTTTCACGATGGACAGCTTGGTCTTGCTCATAATGGGAATTTGACTAATGCAGAGTCACTAAGACATGAGTTGGAGAAAAATGGAGCTATCTTAAACTCAACTTCTGACTCAGAAATCTTAGCTCACTTGATTCGTCGTAGCCACAACCCATCCTTTATGGGCAAGGTGAAAGAAGCCTTGAACACTGTTAAAGGTGGATTTGCTTATCTTCTTATGATTGAGGACAAGCTTATTGCAGCTTTGGATCCAAATGGCTTCCGTCCCCTTTCTCTTGGTAAGATGAGCAATGGTGCTATCGTGGTTTCATCTGAAACATGTGCCTTTGAGGGTGTTGGTGCAGAATGGATTCGGGATGTAAATCCAGGTGAGGTTGTTATCATCGATGATAATGGCATCACTTACGATACCTATACAACGGATACGCAATTGGCTGTTTGTTCTATGGAGTATATCTACTTTGCCCGTCCTGATTCAAATATCCAAGGGGTCAATGTCCATACAGCTCGTAAACGTATGGGTGCTCAATTGGCACGTGAGTTCAAACATGAAGCAGATATTGTCGTTGGTGTGCCTAATTCATCACTTAGCGCAGCCATGGGATTTGCGGAAGAATCAGGCTTGCCAAATGAAATGGGCTTGATTAAAAACCAATACACCCAACGTACCTTTATCCAACCAACACAAGAATTGCGTGAGCAAGGGGTTCGTATGAAGCTCTCTGCCGTATCAGGTGTTGTTAAAGGAAAACGTGTGGTTATGATTGACGACTCTATTGTACGTGGGACAACATCACGTCGTATCGTTAATTTGCTAAAAGAAGCAGGAGCAACAGAGGTCCACGTAGCAATTGGTAGCCCAGCCCTTGCCTACCCATGTTTCTACGGTATCGATATTCAAACACGTAAGGAATTGATTGCGGCCAATCATACAGTTGAGGAAACACGCGAAATCATTGGAGCGGATAGCTTGACTTACTTGTCTATTGATGGATTGATTGATTCTATTGGAATTGACACAGATGCACCAAACGGTGGCCTTTGTGTGGCTTACTTTGATGGTAAATATCCAACACCATTGTATGACTACGAAGAACGCTATTTGGAAAGTTTGAAAGAACACACTTCTTTCTATTAAGAGCAGTGCAGAAGAAAAAAGAGGAAAAAATTATGTCTAAAAATGCTTACGCTCCACGTCTCACTACTGACTAAAAGCTAAAGCATTTGTCAGTAGACACTTTGCCCTATGGGGTCAAAGCTAGAGACCTGACTAGTATTTTTAGATAAAAAGATGGTTCATCTAAAAATACGTCGCACTCTTTCTCGAAAAAAGAAAAGGAATAAATAAAATGACAAATAAAAATGCTTACGCTCAATCGGGTGTGGATGTTGAAGCAGGTTATGAAGTTGTTGAACGTATCAAAAAACACGTTGCCCGTACAGAGCGTGCAGGTGTCATGGGAGCTCTCGGTGGCTTCGGTGGTATGTTTGACCTTTCAAAAACAGGTGTCAAAGAGCCTGTTTTGATCTCAGGTACAGATGGTGTCGGTACTAAACTCATGCTTGCTATTAAGTACGACAAACACGATACTATCGGTCAAGACTGTGTTGCTATGTGTGTTAATGATATCATCGCTGCAGGTGCTGAGCCCCTTTACTTCCTTGACTACGTAGCAACTGGTAAAAATGAACCAGCTAAATTGGAGCAGGTTGTTGCTGGTGTTGCTGAAGGTTGTGTGCAAGCTGGTGCAGCCCTTATTGGTGGTGAAACTGCTGAAATGCCTGGTATGTATGGTGAAGACGACTATGATTTGGCAGGTTTCGCGGTAGGTATCGCAGAAAAAAATCTCAAATCATCGACGGCTCAAAAGTAGCTGAAGGTGACGTTCTTCTTGGACTTGCTTCAAGTGGTATCCACTCAAATGGTTACTCACTCGTGCGTCGTGTCTTTGCTGATTACACAGGTGAAGAAGTTCTTCCAGAACTTGAAGGCAAAAAACTTAAAGACGTTCTTCTTGAACCAACTCGTATCTACGTCAAAGCAGCCTTGCCACTCATAAAAGAAGAATTAGTTAACGGTATTGCCCACATCACAGGTGGTGGTTTCATCGAAAATGTACCACGTATGTTCTCAGATGACTTGGCTGCTGAAATTGACGAAAGTAAAGTCCCAGTTCTTCCAATTTTTAAAGCCCTTGAAAAATATGGTGAAATCAAACATGAAGAAATGTTTGAAATCTTCAACATGGGTATTGGTCTCATGCTTGCGGTTAAACCAGAAAATGTTGAACGTGTCAAAGAACTTCTTGACGAACCTGTTTATGAAATCGGTCGTATTGTGAAGAAAGATGGCGCAAGTGTGGTGATTAAATAATGGCTAAAAGGATTGCTGTTTTTGCCTCTGGCAACGGCTCAAACTTCCAGGTGATTGCGGAACAATTTCCAGTAGAATTTGTCTTTTCAGATCACCGTGATGCCTATGTCTTAGAACGTGCCAAGAACCTTGGTGTGGCTAGCCATGCCTTTGAACTCAAGGAATTTGACAATAAAGCAGCTTATGAAGAAGCTATCGTCAAACTCTTGGAAGAGCACCAGATTGATTTGGTTTGTTTGGCTGGTTATATGAAAATTGTTGGCCCAACCTTGCTAGCAGCTTATGAAGGCCGTATCATCAATATTCATCCGGCTTATCTACCTGAATTTCCAGGGGCTCATGGTATTGAGGATGCTTGGAATGCAGGTGTTGACCAGTCTGGTGTGACTATTCACTGGGTGGATTCTGGCGTTGATACCGGTAAGGTCATCAAACAAGTCCGTGTGCCACGCCTTGAAGGTGATACCCTTGATACTTTCGAAACTCGCATCCACGAAACAGAGTACAAGCTCTATCCAGAAGTGTTGGATAGTTTGGGAGTTGCACGAAAATAAGAAAGCCCTAGAGCTGAAAGATAATTTCGACTGTAGCAGATAAAGAACTTTTTTAAAAAAAGGAAAAGAAAGAAAATGACTAAACGAGCACTTATTTCAGTCTCAGACAAAGCGGGCATCGTTGAATTTGCCCAAAAACTCAAAAAATTAGGTTGGGACATCATCTCAACAGGTGGTACTAAAGTTGCCCTTGACAATGCTGGGGTAGACACTATCGCCATCGACGATGTGACTGGTTTCCCAGAAATGATGGACGGTCGTGTAAAGACTCTCCACCCAAATATCCACGGTGGTCTCCTCGCTCGTCGTGACCTCGATAGCCACCTTCAAGCGGCTAAAGACAATAATATTGAACTTATCGACCTTGTTGTGGTAAACCTTTACCCATTCAAGGAAACGATTCTTAAACCAGACGTAACTTACGCTGATGCGGTTGAAAACATCGATATCGGTGGGCCATCTATGCTTCGTTCAGCAGCTAAAAACCACGCTAGCGTAACAGTTATGGTAGATCCTGCTGACTATGCTGTTGTGCTTGACGAATTGTCAGCGAACGGCGAAACAAGCTACGAAACTCGCCAACGTTTGGCAGCGAAAGTATACCGTCACACAGCTTCATACGATGCTTTGATTGCGGAATACTTCACAGCTCAAGTGGGTGAAACAAAACCTGAAAAACTCACTTTGACTTATGACCTTAAGCAACCTATGCGTTACGGTGAAAACCCTCAACAAGACGCAGACTTCTACCAAAAAGGTTTGCCAACGGCTTACTCAATTGCTTCAGCTAAACAGCTTAACGGTAAAGAATTGTCATTCAACAATATCCGTGACGCTGATGCCGCTATCCGTATCATCCGTGATTTCAAAGACCGTCCAACAGTTGTGGCTCTCAAACACATGAACCCATGTGGTATCGGTCAAGCTGACGACATCGAAACAGCTTGGGACTACGCTTATGAAGCTGACCCAGTATCAATCTTCGGTGGTATTGTAGTCCTCAACCGAGAAGTTGACGCTGCGACAGCTAAGAAAATGCACGGTGTCTTCCTTGAAATCATCATTGCACCAAGCTACACAGATGAAGCGCTTGAAATCTTGACAACTAAGAAGAAAAACTTGCGTATCCTTGAGTTGCCATTTGACGCTCAAGACGATAGTGAAGTGGAAGCAGAATACACTGGTGTTGTAGGTGGTCTCCTCGTTCAAAACCAAGACGTTGTTAAAGAAAGTCCAGCTGACTGGCAAGTGGTTACTAAACGCCAACCAACTGAGACAGAAGCGACAGCTCTTGAGTTTGCTTGGAAAGCAATCAAGTACGTCAAATCAAATGGCATCATCGTGACTAACGACCACATGACACTTGGTGTTGGCCCAGGTCAAACTAACCGTGTGGCTTCAGTCCGTATCGCCATTGAACAAGCTAAAGACCGTCTTGATGGTGCTGTTCTTGCTTCAGATGCCTTCTTCCCATTTGCAGATAACGTGGAAGAAATCGCTAAAGCAGGTATTAAAGCAATCATCCAACCGGGTGGATCAGTACGTGACCAAGAGTCAATCGAAGCGGCTGATAAACATGGTTTGACAATGATCTTTACAGGCGTTCGTCACTTCCGTCATTAAGAACTTACAAAGCATCCAAGAAATTGGATGTTTTTTAAATCCCTTAAGTTTCCTTTAAGTTACCCAAGCTATACTAATACCATCCTAAAAAACTTTTCTTTTTCATAAATCTCCTAAGAGCTCAGCACCCGCTGGGCTTTTTTTATTTCAGTGCATCAAAAAAACAACCGTTCTCACGATTGTTCAATAGATTTAAACCTTTTCAAGGACAGACTGGGTTACCCAAGTCTTGCGATTTCCGATTTGGACGAGGACGCCATCGCTAGGTGGGTCAATGGCTAGCACTTTGAAGTTACCTGGAATAGTAAAGGTCTCACCAGGATTGAGGTACTGGTCTGAAGTTGGCTTGCCTTGTCCATCAACTTCAAGAACAGGTCCAGGATCAACGATATTGTGTTTGGTTGGTGTGCCTCCAGCTAAATCTTGGCTAGTGATGGTATTTCCTGACACAGACGTGACACGGAAAGGTTCCTGTGAAGCGGACTGTATCACCAACTTTGATAGAAGAGTTAGTAGGATTTCCATTTTGAGCCCCTGGTTCGAGGTCTTTAAAATGGATATAACCAGACACTTGACTCTTGTGGAAACTACGTTTGTGATATTTCTCAGGCCCTTGACCTGCATCGTAGTTGTACTCCTCAATGGTCACCTGATCACCACGAACTTCCGCAACCCAAGCGACATGTCCCATGTGACCTGCTCCATTGACACCAGCTGAGAACCAGGCAATGCTCCCTACGGCAGGGATTCATGTCAACACGGTGACCATTGGCACGTGCAATACTGCCCCAAGTGATGGCATTTCCATAACCTACAGGTAGAGTGAAACCGTTGGTGTTACTGAGACGATAGGCTGCGAAGGACGTACATTGACGCCAGTACATGGTCCATGGATCGACACCGAAGCCACCGTATTTCCAAGAGGAAGGGTAGTCATCCCCGAGGACAGCCGCCTGAGCAGAGCTGCCACACGAAACCGAAACAGTCGCTAGACAAGCTAGCGGTAAGAGACAATTTAGTAATTTTTTCTTCATTTTAACCTCCACCTACCTATTCGCAGTTTTTCTGGAAAATGAAGATATTTTTGCGTTTAAGCCTCCCTTAAGCTGATCAGGATATACTATCATCAATCCTAAATAACTTTTTTCATTTTCATAATCTCCCAAGAGGCGGTCCAAGTGGCCGCCTTTTTTATGTCCAAATTTGGATACACACCCATATCTCCGAACAAATATGTTATAATGGTTATGTATAATTCGTGAAAATTGCTAATTTTTCCGAATGATTGTCGTTAACGGGCATTTGCCCCTAGTCTTATTTGATATTGAGGTATCTTTCAAATGAAACTTTTGGTTGTTGGTTCTGGTGGTCGTGAACATGCGATTGCCAAGAAATTATTGGAGTCTAAGGACGTTGAGCAAGTTTTCGTGGCTCCTGGTAATGACGGGATGACATTGGACGGTCTTGATTTGATCAATATCGGAATTTCCGAACATTCTAAGCTGATTGACTTCGCAAAAGCGAACGATATTGCTTGGACCTTTATCGGTCCAGATGATGCTCTTGCAGCTGGTATCGTGGATGATTTCAATGCGGCTGGACTCAAAGCCTTTGGTCCGACAAAGGCTGCGGCTGAGCTTGAGTGGTCTAAGGATTTTGCTAAGGAAATCATGGTCAAGTACGACGTTCCGACAGCAGCCTATGGCACATTTTCAGATTTCGAGGAAGCCAAGTCCTACATCGAGGAAAAAGGCGCTCCAATCGTCGTCAAGGCAGACGGCTTGGCCCTAGGTAAAGGTGTCGTCGTTGCTGAAACGGTTGAGCAAGCCGTCGAAGCTGCTCACGAGATGCTTTTGGACAATAAATTCGGTGATTCAGGTGCGCGTGTGGTCATCGAGGAATTCCTTGACGGGGAAGAGTTCTCTCTCTTTGCCTTTGTTAATGGGGACAAGTTCTACATTATGCCAACGGCTCAGGACCACAAACGTGCCTATGATGGCGACAAGGGTCCTAACACTGGTGGGATGGGTGCCTATGCGCCAGTTCCTCACTTGCCACAGAGCGTGGTTGACACAGCGGTTGACACTATTGTCAAGCCAGTTCTTGAAGGTATGATTAAAGAAGGGCGTCCCTACCTTGGTGTCCTTTACGCTGGTCTTATCTTGACAGCTGATGGACCGAAAGTCATCGAGTTCAACTCACGTTTTGGTGACCCTGAAACACAAATCATCTTGCCTCGTTTGACATCTGACTTTGCACAAAATATCACCGATATTTTGGAAGGCAAAGAGCCAGCCATCACTTGGACGGACAAGGGGGTGACACTAGGCGTGGTTGTGGCCTCAAACGGCTACCCACTCGCTTATGAGAAGGGTGTCAAACTTCCATCCAAGACAGAGGGCGACATCATCACTTACTATGCTGGAGCTAAATTCGCTGAGAATGGGCAAGACCTCCTCTCAAACGGAGGACGTGTCTACATGCTTGTCACAACAGCAGACACCGTCAAAGACGGCCAAAACATTATTTACAACGAACTCAACAAACAAAACACAGAAGGCCTCTTCTATCGTACGGATATTGGTAGCAAGGCTAACAAATAAAACTCTTTGAAAATCTTCGATTGACTGTGTTAAAGCTCCTTGATGAACTTTAGTTCTATCTTCGTCGCTTTGCCTTGTCACTCTATGATTTTCTTTGAGTTTTCGAATATCAATGCTATTTTAGGCGAGCGAAAGCGAGCCAAACACGATAATGGTCGCCGTGGTGAAAAGACCAGAACAGTTACTGTTCTGGTCGGGGGAAACTTTGAGACTCTAGGCTCAAAGTTTAGGAATGAAACCGAAGGTTTGCTTCCGTCCCCACCACTTAAGACCATTATCAAAAAAGAAAAGGATATTAACTATGAAACCAGTAATTTCCATTATCATGGGCTCAAAATCCGACTGGGCAACCATGCAAAAAGCCGCTGAAGTCCTCGACAACTTCGGTGTCGCTTACGAAAAGAAAGTTGTTTCCGCACACCGTACACCAGACCTCATGTTCAAACATGCCGAAGAAGCACGTAGTCGTGGCATCAAGGTCATCATCGCAGGTGCTGGTGGCGCTGCTCACTTGCCAGGTATGGTTGCTGCCAAAACAACCCTTCCAGTCATCGGTGTACCAGTCAAATCGCGTGCCCTTAGCGGTGTGGATTCACTCTATTCTATCGTTCAGATGCCAGGTGGTGTACCTGTCGCAACCATGGCTATCGGTGAAGCTGGTGCGACTAATGCAGCCCTCTTTGCCCTTCGTCTCCTCTCAGTAGAAGACAAGGGCATTGCGGATGCGCTTGCTAACTTTGCTGAAGAACAAGGAAATCGCAGAGGAGTCTACAAATGAGCTCAACTAAAACCATTGGTATCATCGGTGGTGGCCAGCTCGGTCAGATGATGGCTATATCAGCTATCTACATGGGCCACAAGGTTATCACCCTTGATCCTGCAGCAGATTGTCCATCTTCTCGTGTGTCTGAGGTTATCGTGGCCCCTTACGACGATGTGGATGCCCTTCGTCAGTTGGCGGACCGCTGTGATGTTCTCACTTATGAGTTTGAAAATGTTGACGCTGACGGCCTTGACGCTGTTATCAAAGACGGTCAACTTCCACAAGGAACAGACCTGCTTCGCATTTCACAAAACCGTATTTTTGAGAAGGACTTCCTCTCAAACAAGGCTAAAGTAACCGTTGCCCCTTACAAAGTCGTGACATCTAGCCTTGATTTAGAAGATATTGACCTTTCTAAAAAATATGTCCTTAAGACAGCGACAGGTGGTTACGATGGCCACGGTCAAAAAGTCATCACATCAGCTGACGATTTGGAAGAGGCAAATGCCCTTGCTAACTCAGCCGAGTGTGTCTTGGAAGAGTTCGTCAACTTCGACCTTGAAATTTCAGTCATCGTGTCTGGTAATGGCAAGGATGTGACGGTTTTCCCAGTTCAGGAAAATATCCACCGCAACAACATCCTTTCTAAAACCATCGTGCCCGCTCGCATTTCTGATAGTCTAGCTGAGAAAGCTAAAGCTATGGCTGTGAAGATTGCTGAGCAACTTAACCTCTCTGGTACCCTCTGTGTGGAAATGTTTGCGACTGCTGATGACATCATCGTCAACGAAATCGCGCCACGCCCACACAATTCAGGTCACTACTCAATCGAAGCTTGCGACTTTCACAGTTTGACACGCATATCTTGGGCGTTCTCGGAGCGCCACTCCCAGCAATCCACCTTCATGCACCAGCTGTCATGCTCAACGTCCTCGGCCAACACGTCGAAGCAGCTGAGCGTTATGTCACAGAAAATCCAAGCGCCCACCTCCACATGTATGGTAAACTAGAAGCGAAGCACAACCGCAAAATGGGTCATGTGACTTTGTTTAGTGATGAGCCAGACAATGTGGTTGAGTTTGGGAAAGGAATTGATTTTTAGGTGAAAATAGCAATCCTAGGACTCGGAGTCATTGGAACGACTTATGCCTATGCTTTTCAAAAAGCAGGTCATCAAGTAGAGCATGTCCTTAGAGACAGTAAGCGGAACAATGCTCCCAAATCCCTCTCGGTTGATTTGCTAGATGGTCGCTATCATTCCAAGGGTGAAAATAAACACGACACCTATGAGGTTTATGTGACGGAAGCTGATTCGGAATATGATTTTATTTTTCTCAGTGTTCGTCATGGTTTTGTCAAAGAAGCCGTGGAAACCTTGCGAAAAAATAATATCAAAGGCACCCTTGTTTTCTTCTGTAATTTCTGGGATACTCGAAAAGAGGTCCAAGAGTGGGCAGGAGATTATGACTATATTCTGGCCTTTCCAACAGCTGGAGGTCACATGCAAGAGGACCATTTGGATGGTGTCTTGTTTGACCATTTAATGTTAGAGGGTGAGCAAAAAGCACATATTTCTAACTATGCTGATCTGACGGATTTACTGACTTCTGCAGATTTGAAGTGGGAAGTACCTCATGATATGATCGAGTGGATTTGGATTCATATGGCGATTAACGCAGGGGTCACTTCGACAGCTGCTCGTTCAGGAAATCTGGAAAATCCAGAAGAATTGGCTCTGAACTTGATGAATAGTTCTTCGGAATTGTCATTGGCTATCAAGGCCATTCGAGAGGCTTTGAAAGTCGTAGAAGCGCGTGGTGTGAATTTGAAACTTTACAAAGCCGAACTCTTGCCCTACAAAATTCCCGCTTGGATTGCAGGAAAAGCCATGAAAATCATGTTTGCGAAAAATGAGCTGACACGAAAAATCATGACCTTACACAATGATAAACAGGACATCTTCTATTGTTGTCAAAGTGTCTATCAGACCGGTCAGGAATTAGGTGTTGAAATGCCCATTCTTGAAGCAAATATGAAGGGAATTTCGATTTAGGAGGTTTTATGATTCAACTCATCGTCAACGCATTTGTTGAAAAAGATAAGACTGGAGCAGTCGTCGAAGTCTTGTATGCTAGTAGCAATCACGAAAAAGTGAGAGCTAAGTATGAAGAGTTGGTTGCTCAATATCCTGAAAACTATTTAGCTATCTATGATTTGCCGATGGATACTGATTTGAATACACTCGATCACTATCCATCAGTGTGGATTGGGAAAGAGGAGTTTGAATAGGAGACCTTAATGGCGATATTTAATTTTGGAAAACCCAAAGATGAAGCTTTAGAAAATAAAATTCAGAGATTAAATCAAGAGATTGCAATTCAAAAAGCAAAATTGACAGATTTAAAAGCTCAAATAAAGATAGCAGACGATATAGTCTCGTTAAATACTGAGTTATCTCAGAAACGGTCAGAATTATTTGCTATTCAGAACGAGATTTCCTTAGCTAATGACACACTTGGATTACAAGAGTTTGGATTTTTTGAAAGACAGTATAAGTTTTCTGATAGCACAAAATATAAGGAAGCTTTAGATAATTTGAGAAAACAGCAGAAAGACTTAGTTAAATCTGGTCAGGCTGGTAGAATTATAGTACCTATGCTTTTAGATAATAATCAAAGCAAGGGAAGGGCAATGCAGAATCAGCTTATTAAAGCAGCTATTCGTGGCTTTAATGGTGAAGCGGATGCCTTGTTAGTAAAAGTTTCTGTTTCGAATGTTGAAAAGAAAATTCAGGCATTGAAGAAAGCATTCCAACAACTGAATAGAATGTATTCACGTAATCAAATTGAAATTACGATACCCTATCTAAATTTGAAAATTGAAGAATTACGTCTAGCTGCTGAGTTTGAGCTACAGAAGCAAGAAGAAAAAGAATTACTTCGAGAGCAAAGAGCAAAAGAGCGTGAGGACAAAAAACTTCAGGCTGAAATTAAAGCACGCCGAAAGCAATTGGAAAAAGATAGAACTCACTTTAAAAATATGGTTTCTAAGGTTGAGGAACTTTTGAAAAATGCTACTGGTGAAGAGTTTGAAGAACTTCAGAGACAGTTATCTGAGTACCAAGATAAATTATCTGAATTAGATGAAATCGAAGAAGATATTGATTATCGTGAAGGTCATGCAACTGCCGGCTACGTATATGTAATCTCTAACATTGGTTCTTTTGGTGAAGATGTTTATAAAATTGGAGTTACTCGTCGTTTAGAACCTCTCGAACGCATCAGGGAATTAAGTAGTGCGTCTGTACCTTTCAATTTGATGTTCATGCTTTGATTTTTAGTGAGGAAGCCTTTGCATTAGAGACTGAATTACATAATCAACTAAGTGAGTATAAGGTTAATAAAGTAAATAACCGTAAAGAATACTTCAAGGTTCCATTTGAAAAAATTAAGGCACTTTTGGATAAACACGAAGAGTTAACTATAGAATTAAATGAGAACGCGGAAGCATTCGAATATAGACAGACTCTACTGAAGGGGTAGCTATAGATGAAGTGGTTATTTTTAGTATTATTTATTGGGTGTGGGGTAAATGCATTAGGTTTATCTTCTGATGATAATGAAGATGAATTAGATGAAAACGAAACATTTTATTCAAATGTAACTTCTGCAGAAAAACCTCAGACCTCTAAGGAAGAAAGGCTAAAGTGGGCAGTTGCTACGGCAGTATTTCTAGTTTTATTTTTGATATTTGCATTTTTTAGATAAATTAAAGGAGAAACAACAACATGATCGAACGTTATTCTCGCCCTGAGATGGCGAATATTTGGACTGAAGAAAATAAATACCGTGCTTGGCTTGAGGTGGAAATCTTGGCTGACGAGGCATGGGCTGAGTTGGGGGAAATCCCTAAGGAAGATGTGGCTTTGATTCGTGAAAAAGCGGACTTTGACATCGACCGTATTTTGGAAATCGAGCAGCAAACTCGTCACGATGTGGTTGCCTTCACACGTGCGGTTTCTGAGACTCTTGGTGAAGAACGTAAGTGGGTTCACTATGGGTTGACTTCTACTGACGTGGTAGATACTGCCTATGGTTATCTCTACAAACAAGCCAACGATATCATCCGCAAGGACCTTGAAAACTTCACCAACATCATCGCTGACAAAGCGAAGGAACACAAGTTCACAATCATGATGGGTCGTACCCACGGTGTGCACGCTGAGCCGACAACTTTTGGTCTTAAATTGGCGACTTGGTACAGCGAAATGAAACGTAACATTGAGCGTTTCGAGCATGCGGCTGCTGGTGTGGAGGCTGGTAAGATTTCTGGTGCGGTTGGTAACTTTGCCAACATCCCACCATTCGTTGAAAAATACGTCTGCGACAAACTTGGTATCCGTGCTCAAGAAATCTCTACACAGGTCCTTCCTCGTGACCTTCACGCTGAGTACTTTGCAGTTCTTGCTAGCATCGCAACTTCTATCGAGCGTATGGCAACTGAAATCCGTGGTCTTCAAAAATCTGAACAACGTGAAGTGGAAGAGTTCTTTGCCAAAGGTCAAAAAGGATCTTCAGCAATGCCTCACAAACGTAACCCAATCGGTTCTGAAAATATGACAGGTCTTGCGCGTGTTATCCGTGGTCACATGGTAACAGCTTATGAAAACGTAGCCCTTTGGCACGAACGTGATATCTCTCACTCATCAGCTGAGCGTATCATCGCACCAGATACAACTATCTTGATTGACTACATGCTCAACCGTTTCGGAAACATCGTTAAGAATTTGACAGTCTTCCCAGAAAACATGATCCGCAACATGAACTCTACATTTGGTCTTATCTTCAGCCAACGTGCCATGCTTACTTTGATTGAAAAAGGTATGACACGTGAGCAAGCTTACGACCTTGTTCAACCTAAGACTGCCCAATCATGGGATAACCAAGTAGACTTTAAACCACTTCTTGAATCAGATCCAGAGGTAACATCTCGTCTCACTCAAGAAGAGATCGACGAAATCTTCAACCCAGTTTACTACACTAAACGTGTTGATGAAATCTTCGAACGCATTGGTTTGGGTGACTAATCTAAACAAAATAACAGAAAGCAGGTTTGCCCTGCTTTTTTTGATGGTGACATTTATGTCACTAGTTTTGTTTCTTTTTCAGCCTTATAATAGGGTCATCGTAAGAAAACTATCAGAAAGGAGAAGTTAGCAATCTTAAAAGGACGACTTAACTATTTACCGGAACTTAGCCTCTTAATAGTAAGCATTGCCTATAATATCATCCGCATCATGAATGATCTTGGAAGTATCAAAGCCCCCTCTTGGTTTAGATATGGATATCCCTAGTGGGTCCTTACTATTACTTATTTTGCTTATTATTTTAAAAAGTGAAGCAAGAGAATAAAACTTTAAGCAAGTTTTAAGTTTATTAGTTTATATTATAACCATCCTAATAAAACAACTAGCTTTGGTGAGCTAGTAGTAAAAAAAACTTTTTCATAACTAATCTCCCCGAAGAAAGTCTAGAAATCTAGGCTTTTTTCTTGTTTTTTGAGCTTTTATTAGGGAATTTTAAGAAAATACTTGAAAACCCTTCCAAAACAAGGTAATATAGTTATATAAAGATTCTATTGGACAAGCGGTCACCTTGGAGGATTAGGAAGAAGAGGTTGGGAAGCCTGTACAATCGTATCTTTTCAGTGGTCTTTGAACTGCTGTGAAAATCCCTTAGGGGATTTTTTTCTGCGATTTAAGGTTTCTTTAAGGAAGGCAAGTTATACTCTAAGTCTCCTAAATAACTTTTACTGAACGTAGTTCAGTGAATCTCGTTGGCTTACACTTTTTGTAGAACAACGAACTTTTCTTTTTCATAATCTCCAAAAGAGCTCAACACCATGTGTTGGGTTCTTTTTTTGGCAATTAAAAAAACGCCCTTAGGCGTTTTAAGTATAGATTACATCTCGTCTGGAGCTTCAACACCGAGAAGGCGAAGAGCTTCTTTGAGGACTGTTGCTGTTGCGTAGCAAAGAGCCAAACGGCTGTCACGTTCTGGGCTTTCGTCCAAGATACGTGTGTGTGCATAGTATTTGTTAAAGGCTTGAGCTAAGCTGATAGCAAATTTAGCAACGATAGATGGCTCAAAGTTGTCTGATGCACGGTTGATGATACGTGGGAAGTCTTGGATGAGTTTGATGATTTCCCAGCTTTCAACGTCGTTTAGGCTGTATGTAGCATCTGCAGATGGCGTGAAGTTAGCCTTGCGCAAGATAGATTGGATACGAGCGTGTGCATATTGAACGTAAGGTCCAGTTTCTCCCTCGAAGGATACCATGGCATCAAGGTCGAAGTCGTAACCATTCATACGGTCTGTTTTAAGATCGTAGAATTTGATAGCTCCGACACCTACAGCATGAGCAACAGCTTCCTTGTTAGGCAAGTTTGGATTCTTAGCTTCGATTTGAGCCTGGGCACGGTTAACAGCTTCGGCAATAGTTGGCTCAAGCAAGATAACGTTCCCCTTACGAGTTGACAATTTCTTACCGTTCTTAGTTACAAGACCAAAGGCAACGTGAGTCATGTCGTCAGACCAGTCGTAGCCCATTTCTTTAAGAACAGCTTTCAACTGTTTGAAGTGAGCAGATTGTTCATTACCAACCACATAGATGGCTTTGGCAAAGTCGTAAGTACGTTTACGGTAGAGGGCAGCAGCCAGGTCACGTGTGATGTAGAGTGTTGCACCATCTGATTTTTTGATGAGGGCTGGGTGTTCGATACCGTATTTTTCAAGGTTAACCACTTGGGCACCTTTGAGATTCTTGGAGAAGTCCTTTTTTTCTGTCAAGATGTCTACGACTTCATCCATCTTATCATTGTAGAAGGCTTCACCGTTGTAGCTATCAAAAGAAACACCGAGTTCATCATAAAGACGGTTGAATTCCACCAAACTTTCGTCACGGAACCATTGCCAGAGGGCGGTTGCTTCCTCGTCACCAGCTTCCAATTTACGGAACCATTCACGAGCTTCTTCGTCTACAGATGGGTCTTCTTCAGCTTCGGCATTGATACGCACATAAAGTTGAAGGAGTTCGTTGATAGGGTTAGCTTTGACAGCTTCCTCGCTACCCCATTTCTTATAGGCAACAATCAGCATACCAAACTGTTTACCCCAGTCACCCAAGTGGTTGATACGGACTGGTTTGTAGCCTTGTTTAGCTACGATGTTGGCAAGAGCATCAGCGATAACTGTTGAACGCAAGTGACCGATAGAGAAAGGTTTAGCGATGTTAGGACTAGACATATCAAAGGCGATGTTACGTCCGTGACCGATGTTTTGGTCAGCGTAGTGGCTGCCTTGAGCGATAACTTGTCCAAGAACGTCCGCTGAGATTTGATTTATCAAGGAAGAAGTTGATGTAAGGACCAACAGCTTCAACTTTTTCAAAGTTTGAGGCATCGATTTTTTCAGCGATGTCTACTGCAATCATTTGAGGAGCCTTGCGCAAGACTTTAGCCAATGAGAAGGCAGGAAAGGCGAGGTCCCCCATATCAGCATTTTTAGGGGTTTCAAGCAGATTTTGAATGTTTTCTTGTTCCAATTCGGGAACAACTTTGGCAATTTCTGCTGCAATGAGTTCTTTAGTATTCATAGGTACTCCATTTCAAATCTTGTCATTCATACCTATTTTACCATTATTTTAGTTAATAGGGTAGGGACAAGAAAGCATCTATTGGGAAGAATTTCATGAAAAAATACAAAAATTCTGTTATAATATGCAAAGAATATACATAAAAAGAGGAAAGATAATGAAGAGAGATCGTCAAGCTGTTATCAAACAGATGATTTCAAGAGATAAGATTGGGACACAAGAGGAAATTAAGCAACGCCTAGAGGCGGAAGGTATCACGGTTACTCAGGCTACCTTATCACGTGACTTGCGTGAGATTGGCCTCTTGAAGCTTCGTGATGAAGAAGGCAGACTTTACTACAGTTTGTCTGAACATGTGCTTCCAAGTTTGGATCCTACGGTTAAGGACTATGTCAAATCAGTTTCCCGTGCCCAGTTTATGCTGGTCCTTCACACGGAGTTGGGTGAAGCTGATGTTTTGGCCAATCTAATTGACAGTGATGGCAACCCTGAAATTTTAGGAACCGTTGCTGGTGCAGATACCCTCTTGGTAATCTGTAAGGATGCTGTGGTTGCTGAAAAACTGGAAAGCGAGTTTCACTGATGAATACTCCTCATCAGGATCTCCAAAAAGCCAAAGAAGAGTTAATTGACCTCCTCAAACACCATGAGGCGGTTCTTGCTTTTCAAGAGGCTGAGAAAGCTATTGGACAGGTCCCTCAAATCAGTCATCTAGCTGGACAGATGAAGGCTTATCAACAAGAAGCAGTACTTTTTCAAAAAATTGAGAAACAACGTGCCTATGAGGAGGCAGGTGAGCAGGCAGATTTGATTCAACATGAGTTGGAAAATTTACCCATTGTTCAGGACTACCGTCAAAAAATGCAGGATGCCAGTGACTTGATCCAATATGTGACCAAGTCTATCGAAGAAAGGATTAACGAGGAGTTAAGACATGGCTAAGGAAAAAATATCTCCAGGAATGCAGCAGTATTTGGATATCAAGGAAAATTATCCAGATGCTTTTTTGCTCTTCCGTATGGGTGATTTTTACGAATTATTTTATGATGATGCCGTTAAGGCTGCCCAGATTTTGGAAATTAGCCTAACCAGTCGTAATAAGAACGCCGATAATCCCATTCCTATGGCTGGTGTTCCTTATCATTCAGCTCAATCTTATATTGATGTCTTGGTTGAGATGGGCTACAAGGTAGCCATTGCTGAGCAGATGGAGGATCCTAAACAGGCTGTTGGTGTGGTTAAGCGTGAGGTGGTTCAGGTTATCACGCCAGGAACAGTGGTTGACAGTTCTAAACCTGATAATGCCAACAATTTCTTGGTAGCCATTGACAAGGCCGGAAGTCGATTCGGCCTGGCCTATATGGATGTGTCAACGGGTGAATTTTTTGCGACAGAGTTGGACGATTTCAGTTCAGTTTGTAGTGAAATTCAGAACCTTAAGGCACGTGAAGTAGTGCTTGGTTATGATTTACCTGAAGCTGATGAACAAGTTTTGGTGAAGCAACTCAACCTTCTACTTTCCAAGGAAACAGAGGTTTACGATGATGTCCACTTGATTGACACTAGCTTGACAGACTTGGAAAGCAGTGTAGCGGGTAAACTTCTCCAGTATGTGCACCGTACTCAGATGCGTGAGCTCAGCCATTTACAAAAGGCTCAGCACTATGAGATTAAGGATTACTTGCAGATGTCTTATGCGACCAAGTCAAGTTTGGATTTGCTGGAAAATGCTAGAACAGGCAAGAAACACGGTTCTCTTTTCTGGCTCTTGGATGAAACCAAGACGGCTATGGGAATGCGTCTCTTACGAACTTGGATTGACCGTCCTTTAGTGAATCAGGCTGCAATCATGGAGCGTCAGAATATTATCCAAGTTTTCTTGGACAATTTCTTCGAGCGTAGTGACTTGACTGAGAGTCTTAAAGGGGTTTACGATATTGAGCGCTTGGCTAGTCGTGTTTCCTTCGGAAAGGCTAACCCTAAAGATTTGATTCAGCTAGGTCATACCCTAGCTCAGGTTCCAGTAATTAAGGCGATTTTGGAGTCTTTTGATGACGAGGCCTTGTCACGTCTTTTACAAGAGTTAGATGCTCTGCCAGAATTAGAGAGTCTGATTCGGTCGGCTATTGATCCCGATGCTCCTGCAACCATTACAGAAGGTGGTATTATCCGTGCTGGTTTTGATGAGACCTTGGACAAGTATCGCAAGGTGATGAGCGAGGGGACGTCATGGATTGCAGACATCGAAGCCAAGGAACGTGAAGCGTCTGGTATTACAACACTAAAAATTGATTATAACCGTAAAGATGGTTATTACTTCCATGTGACCAACTCTAACCTTAGCTTGGTTCCTGACCATTTCTTCCGCAAGGCAACCCTGAAAAACTCGGAGCGCTTTTGGAACTGCTGAGTTGGCTAAGATTGAAGGTGAAATGCTAGAGGCACGTGAAAAGTCATCAACGCTAGAGTATGATATTTTCATGCGTGTCCGTGAGCAGGTGGAACGCTATATTGATCGTTTGCAATCTTTGGCTAAGGCTATTGCGACAGTCGATGTGCTTCAGAGTTTGGCAGTTACAGCAGAGACTAATCATTATGTTCGTCCTGTGTTCAATGATGAGCATCGTATCGTTATTGATCAAGGCCGTCATGCGGTGGTTGAGAAGGTTATGGGCGTTCAGGAATACATTCCAAACACGATTACCTTTGACAGTCAGACCAATGTTCAGCTCATCACAGGACCAAATATGAGTGGTAAATCTACTTATATGAGTGGTAAATCTAATGAGT
>BNJV01000789.1_pt1 | contig 71385 bp, 80 predicted proteins | sample 8540591 | NCBI WGS metagenome assembly BNJV01 (sample SAMD00202457, study PRJDB9452) | human saliva metagenome | host: Homo sapiens
TTGAAAGTATAGATTCATAATAATGTCCACAATGTTCTAACATCTTTACGAGTTCTCCACTTTCTTCTCCAATAGAGATCATTTGCCATATAAAGGAATTTCCAATATTCTCCGTTCTCAGACTCTCTTCAAAAGAATGGCCTGATAATAATTTTGCCTCTACCTTTTCACTACATTCGGCACCATATATATTGCCCCATAAAGGTCTTGTAATATTCATAGTGTGAATAATAGAAATTCCAGAATCTAACAAAAGCGCCCAAACTTTTAACATACTTGTATAGTAAATGCAGGTCATCCATTGGTATCGGTGAGCCAACTGCCAAAGCCAACGATGTACTTTGCGTTTTATACTATGTTGATGATATGCAAAGACCATAGCCCCTAGGCCTACACAATGCAGAATAACAACCACTATGGGATGATTCTTTAGCCCTTGTCCTAATGCAAAGAGGGCTCGCGTCATCACTGGTAATGTAATATGCATGGTAGTAAAAACCTTTTCAAAGGATGGAACGATAAACAAGATGGTAACAAGAAAAAAGATATTCATTAATACAAGTAAAAATAATGGATAGGAAATAGCACTGATAACCTTTTGCCGTACCTGTCGCTCCCAATCATAGTGACGTGATATATATTGCAAGCTTTCTCCTAATGTACCTGCAGCCTCTCCACTTTCTAGTAAAGCCAGTGCAATGGCAGGACAACCTTCACTTCGCAATGCTTGAGACAACGTTTGACCACGCTCAATCGATTCATATAAGGCTGTATACAAAAGGCCTCTTTTCCCTTGACATAGTAACTGTAATGCGCGTCGTAAAGGCACGCCAGATTCGATGAGTAGTCCTAATTGGTAGGTTACATCTACTACCATGGCATGATTCCACTTATGTTTCTTCTTATTTACTTGTAAAGTAATTTTATAAATCTTATATCCATCGCGCTTTAACCGTGTACCGACCTCCTGTTCTGAATCCGCCCATATTAAACCTTTGATCGTTTCATTATTCTTATCTTTTACGACATATTCATAAGCCTCCATACCTTCACCTACGATAATTGTTGATCTAATAATGTATGTAGTTGTTGCTGAGAGCCATATTGTACCTTCGCATCTCGTACGGCCATCTCTAGTGTTTCATAGGTAGTTGTGTTTCTTGAATAGAAATGATTTGTGGTTCCTTACGAGTACGTATCAAATTCGCTACCGCATGCGTGTTTAGCAAAATATCACGGATGGTAATGAACTTTTTATTCCATCTAAGGAGCCGTTGACATATAACTGCACGTAGTACTTGTGATATTTGACTACGCACCTCCTCTTGTTGTTCTCCAGGGAATAATGAAATCATGCGGTGAACAGCCATTACAGCCCGCTGTGTATGCATAGTTGCCATCACAAGATGACCTGTTTCGGCTGCATGAAGAGCAGCCTCTAAGGTTTCTCGATCTCGGAGTTCTCCTACCATAATGACATCTGGATCCTCACGCAATGCATCCCGAATACCGTCAGACATAGACTTAATATCTGCACCTAATTGGCGTTGATGAATTAACGATTTCTTAGGTTTAAACTCAAATTCGATAGGGTCTTCTAACGTGATGATATGGCGCTCCATCGTTTGATTTATATAATCAATACAGCAAGCTAAGGTAAAACTTTTACCACTGCCTGTAGGCCCACAAACGAGCAATAAACCATCATGAGATTCACATAATTTTTGTAGCAGTTGGCCTTCACTATTATCATCTAGTTTAAGTTGTTGATGACACAATAAACGCAATGTGCCACATACAGTTTGATTAGCTCGATACAGATGAACACGAATGCGTACACCACAACAGGAACAAGCTTCATCAAGAGATTGCCATTCATACGATGCTATACCACAACGTCGTAAAATATCTTCAATCAATGTAGTCGTACATACAAATCGAGTAGCCTTTAATCCATCACCATGTCTCAAATAGATAGGCTCGCCACATTGTAGATGAATATCTGTTGATGATAAGTGTATAGCCTCTTCAACAATGGTTTCTAAACTTTCACTATTACAGCATGAGTCCACAACGATGCACCTCCTCTATAGATGTAACATGTTGAGCTACGGCTTCACGGGCAGAATCTTCTAAGGACAGTAACACATGTGCCTCTAATTGATCCCACTGAGCCGAATTTGTAGGTATTTCTAAATATTCAAACAGAGCCGTCCGCCCGTGATACGATGTACCATCAAATTTACGCACTAGACGCTGTGCAATGGCCCCCATTAAGGTAGCCCGTATTAAATACGGTTCTACCCCCATATCCATGAGCCGCGTTACAACGCCTATAGCTGTATTAGTATGAATGGTGGATAATACGCGATGTCCAGTTAAAGCTGATTTAACAGCCAGCTCTGCCGTTTCTTTATCCCGAATTTCACCGATCATAATCGTATCCGGATCTTGACGTAGCACAGATCTTAACCCTTTTGCAAAGGTAAAGCCAATCTTTTCGTTGATACCAATTTGGATAGCCCCTTTAATTTCTGCCTCTACAGGATCCTCAAGGCAAATAAGCTTTGTTTCCTCTAAATTCAACATGCGGAGCATCGCATATAAGGTAGCAGTCTTGCCACTTCCCGTAGGTCCACAGATAAGTAACAACCCATAAGGACGCTTTAATAGCCCTTCAATATGTTCAAAAATATCTGTACGCATGCCTAACGCCTTTAGGTCCTTATGACTACCTTCATTCCCCATAAGGCGACAAACCAAAGTTTCTCCATATAAACTGGGCAATGTAGATACGCGCATCGTTACAGATGTATCCTTATGACTCCATGCCCAACGACCATCTTGAGGCAATCTCTTTTCACTAATATCTAACGTACTACATACCTTGATACGGTTAATAATAAGTTCTGCCTCTTCGTTTGATATAGTCATATGCGTCTTTAATAATCCATCTTGCCGTAATCTGATATGTACACCACTTTAGTAGGATCAAAGTGAATATCGCTGACATGATGCTCTAATGCATACAGAATAATATCGTCTAATGTTACATCTACATACATGGTCACCTCCAATATCTTGCGGTATGTTTTTACCTCACACTAGCGTATGGCGTTATATGATTCGCCATCATACCTTTAATTCCTCTTTTATGTTTGAAAATCCACGAAGCGAAAACTTTTTTATTTTAGGCATACAAAAAAGGCGCCCCGAAGGGCGCCCTTATTGGACTATTAGATATAACGTATCTTATTTTAAATTATAGAAAACGTCATTACCTTTATATTGAGCTGTTTCGTATAACATTTCTTCAATGCGAAGCAATTGGTTATATTTTGCTACACGTTCAGAACGAGCAGGTGCACCAGTCTTAATTTGGCCAGCATTTACAGCTACCGCAATATCTGCGATAAATGTATCTTCTGTTTCGCCAGAACGGTGAGATACTACACATGTATAGCCAGCGCGTTTAGCAAGCTCCATAGCGTCGAATGCTTCTGTTAAAGTGCCGATTTGGTTAACTTTTACAAGAATAGAGTTACCTACACCAAGTTCAATACCGCGAGCCAAACGTTTTGTATTAGTTACGAATAAATCATCACCAACAAGTTGTACGCGATCGCCAAGGCGTTCTGTCAACAATTTCCAGCCATCCCAATCTTCTTCAGCAAGACCATCTTCGATGGATACGATTGGGTATTTACCTACTAGGTATTCATAGAACTCTACCATTTCAGCAGCTGTTTTAACTTTGCCTTCACCAGCTAGATTGTATTTGCCATCTTCATAGAATTCGGAAGATGCAGAATCAAGAGCTAATTTGAAGTCTTTACCAGGTTCATAACCAGCTGCTTTAATAGCTTCACAAATTACTTCTAATGCTTCTTCGTTAGATGCCAAGTTTGGTGCGAAACCACCTTCATCACCTACGGCAGTGCTAAGGCCTTTATCATGAAGTACAGATTTCAATGTATGATATACTTCTGCACAGCTACGAAGAGCTTCTGCGAAAGAAGTAGCGCCTACAGGCATGATCATGAATTCTTGAATATCTACATTATTATCTGCATGAGCGCCACCGTTCAAGATGTTCATCATAGGAACTGGTAATTCTTTTGCGTTGAAACCACCAAGGTATGCAAATAATGGCAAATCTAAAGATTCAGCCGCCGCACGAGCTACAGCCATGGAAACACCAAGAATTGCATTAGCACCTAAGTCAGATTTATTGTCTGTACCATCTAATTTCAACATCAAGTTATCGATTGCTACTTGTTCAGTCGCATCATAACCAATAATGGCAGGACCGATTTTAGCATTTACATTGTCGATAGCTGTTAATACACCTTTACCAGAGTAACGGGATTTATCACCATCACGTAATTCTACAGCTTCAAACTTACCTGTAGAAGCACCGGATGGAACCGCTGCTGTTGCAATAGTGCCATCTTCTAAACATACTTCAACTTCAACAGTTGGGTTACCGCGGGAATCTAAAATTTCTCTTGCAATGACTTGTTCAATTACTGCCATTTCTTCACCTCATAAATCTAACGGAATGACTGTCAGCTGACAGCCATTATATATTGAGCTAAACCATATAGGCTTATCACTCTAATTAACTATAAATATAGTGAAAGCTAAAATCTCTACATTATGCTTTTTTTACCAAACTATGACCAGTCATCGATTTTGGTTGATCTATGCCAGCCAAGTCTAATAATGTGGGAGCAATATCACATAATTTACCAGATTCTAATGTAGCCGATTTTAGAGTATCACTCATTAAAATTAACGGTACCAAGTTCGTTGTATGTGCTGTATGCACCTTACCTGTTTCATGGTTAACCATAAGCTCTGCATTACCATGGTCTGCGGTAATCAACAAATGACCATTTTTATTGCGTATAGCCTCTACGATACGACCTAAACAAGTATCTACCGCTTGCACTGCTTTAACAGCTGCTTCAAAACTACCTGTATGACCGACCATATCTGGGTTTGCAAAGTTCAAGATAATCATGTCATATGTTTCATCTTGAATAGCTTGTACAACCTTATCAGTCACTTCATAAGCGCTCATCTCAGGTTGTAAATCATAGGTTGCTACTTGAGGTGATTTTACAAGGACACGGTCCTCGCCTTCAAATGGTTCCTCTTTACCGCCGTTGAAGAAATACGTCACATGGGCATATTTCTCTGTTTCAGCAATACGCAATTGACGATAGCCACCTACACTGAGTACTTCACCCAATGTTTCTGACAAGATGTCTTTTTCGTACACAATATGTACTGGCAATCCATCTTCATATTTGGTCATAGTCGCCATATACAAGGATAATGGTTCACGGTTAAAGCCATCAAATTCTGGCAACACTAAAGCTTTTGTAAGTTCACGCCCACGGTCTGGACGGAAGTTACAGAAGATAACAGCGTCACCATTCTTGATAGTTCCTTCAGCGTCAATCACTGTAGGAAGTACAAACTCATCAGCTGCATCCTTATCATAGGATTGTTGTACCGCTTCACAAGCTGATGCGGCGCTTTCACCTTGACCATGTACAATCGCATTGTAAGCAAGTTCCACACGGTCCCAACGATTATCTCGATCCATTGCATAGTAACGACCACTTACGGTGGCAATTTTACCACAGTTTAGTTCTGTCATGTATGCTTCTAAATCTTTGATATAACCTTGTGCACATTGAGGTGCTACATCACGACCATCGAGCAATGCATGTACGTATACATGTTCAATACCATTGTCATGAGCGCCTTTAATAACAGCCTTGATATGTTCTAAGGAACAATGCACATTACCATCAGAAACTAGGCCGATAAGATGTAAGCTTTGTTTTTGCCTACTTCATATAGTTCCTTTATAACAGGGCGATTATAAAACTCGCCAGACTCAACATCTTTAGTAATACGAGTTAAATCTTGGTATACAATGCGACCAGAGCCAAGGTTTAAATGACCAACCTCAGAATTCCCCATTTGGCCTTCTGGAAGGCCTACCGCTAGTCCTGATGCTTCTAATTTTGTATGTGGATACATATCCCATAATTGATTAAAACAGTGCGGCTTCGCCTGTACTACAGCATTGGTTGTATCTGATTGATCTCCCATGCCAAAGCCATCTAAGATGACTAGCATTACGGGAGCCTTTAATTTAGCCATTTTTAACCTCATATTAAGCGCTTATTTGATTCGCCGCTTTAATAATATCAATAAATTCATCAACAACTAAAGATGCACCACCTACGAGTGCCCCATCAATATTAGGTTCTCCTAGGATTTCGAGAGCATTTTCAGATTTAACACTACCACCATATTGGATACGCACAGCATCAGCAGTCTCATCATCGTATAAAGAGCGTATGTAATCACGAATTTCTTTACATACTTCTTCAGCTTGATCAGCAGTTGCTGTTTTTCCTGTACCGATAGCCCAAATTGGTTCGTACGCAACAATCAATTGGCTAACTTGTTCTTTAGGAACATCAACCAAAGCACCTTTAAGTTGAGATGTAATCCAGTCAAGAGTATGACCGGACTCACGTTGTTCTAAACTTTCACCAACACAGACAATAGGTGTCAAATTATGGTGGAATGCACTTTTAATTTTTGCATTTACAGTCTCATCTGTTTCACCATAATATTCACGGCGTTCAGAGTGACCAATGATAACATAATTGACGCCTACCTCTGTAAGCATAAGTGGTGAAATTTCACCAGTAAATGCACCAGCATCATGATAATCCATGGTTTGTGCGCCTACTGCAATAGCTGTATCGCGTGTTAATGCTACAGCACGTTCAATAGCTGTGAAAGGCGGGCAAACAACTACATCACAGGATAATTCCATATCTTGTAACACGCTGTTAAACGCTTCGATCAGGATAGATCCAGACGCAATGGTGCCATTCATTTTCCAATTTCCTGCAATAATGGGTTTTCTCATATTATGCCTCAGACAATGCAGCAATACCTGGTAGGATTTTACCTTCTAAGAATTCCAAGGATGCTCCACCACCTGTGGAGATATGGCTAATCTTGTCTGCTAAGCCACTTTTTTCAATAGCCGCTACAGAGTCACCACCACCAACGATAGTCATCGCATCGGATTCAGCTACAGCTTTTGCTACCGCATTTGTACCAGCTGCAAAGTTTTCCATTTCAAATACGCCCATAGGACCATTCCAAATAATAGTCTTCATTGGCGCCAATGCTTCTACATATAGCTCACGTGTTTTAGGGCCAATATCTAGAACCATCCAACCATCTTCAATATTTTCAACATCAACGATTTTTGTATTAGCATCGTTGCTGAAAGCATCAGCTACTACAGCATCGATTGGAGTCAATAATTTAGCCCCTGCTACACGTGCTTCCATAACAAGGTCTGTAGCGATAGCTTCTTGACCTTCTTCAAATAAGGAGCTACCGATGTTACAACCTTGTGCTTTAATAAAAGCATTAGCCATGCCGCCGCCGATAATCATGACATCAACTTTAGGTAACAAATTAGAAATTACAGAAATTTTATCTGTTACCTTAGCACCACCGATGATTGCTGCCATAGGTGTTTTAGGATGTACAACCGCTGCACTTAATGCTTCAATTTCTTTTTTGAGCAAGAAGCCTGCTGCCATAGGAATATAATCAGCAATACCAACTACGGACGCTGCATTACGGTGAGAAACACCAAACGCATCGTTGATAGCTACATCAGCAAGAGATGCTAATTGTTTAGCAAACTCAGGATCGTTTTTAGTTTCTTCATTGTGGTAACGCAAGTTTTCAAGCATCAATACTTCACCAGGTTGTAATGCTTTTACAGCTTCTTCAACCTTAGGTCCAATGCAGTCATCTACAAATGCTACTGGCTTATTGATAAGCTCAGATAAATGTTTTGCACATGGTGCTAAAGACATTTCCGGTTTGCGTTCCCCTTTTGGGCGACCAAAATGAGAAGCAAGAATAACCTTTGCTCCTTTTTCAATTAAATAATTGATAGTAGGCAATGCACTACGAATACGAGTGTCATCAGTGATGACACCGTCTTTCATAGGAACATTAAAATCAACACGAACAAATACTGTTTTGTTGTCTACTTGTAAATTATCGATTGTTTGTTTCATCAAAGCCTCCCGATTATAAGCCTTTGCTTGCTACGAATGCTGCCATATCGATAAGACGTTCAGAGTAACCCCATTCGTTATCATACCAAGAAACAACTTTTACCATGTTGCCATCCATAACCATTGTTAAATCAGCATCAACAATGGAGCTACGAGGATCAGAGCTGAAATCACAGGATACCAATGGTACATCGGATACACCAAGAATACCTTTTAATTCGCCAGCTGCTGCTTTGCGGAATGCTTCGTTGATTTCTTCTTTAGTAGCAGGTTTTTCAAGTTCGCAAACAAGATCTGTAGCAGATACGTCTGGAGTAGGAACGCGCAATGCGAAACCATCTAATTTACCTTTTAATTGAGGCAATACTTTTGCAACCGCTTTTGCTGCACCAGTTGTTGTAGGAATAATAGACATTGCTGCTGCACGAGCACGACGAGGGTCTTTATGACGTGCATCAAGAATTTTTTGGTCATTTGTATAGGAATGAATTGTAGTCATCATACCGCGTTTGATACCGAATTCATCGCATAAAACTTTAGCAAATGGAGCCAAGCAGTTTGTTGTACAAGATGCATTAGAGATAATGTGATGTTTTGCAGGATCATACATATCTTGGTTAACACCCATAACCATAGTTAAGTCTTCGTTTTTACCAGGTGCAGAAATCAATACTTTTTTTACAGTAGGTTGATTCAAATGAACTTTTGCTTCCTCTGCGTCACGGTATTTACCAGTACATTCCATAACGATTTCCACGCCTTCTTCAGACCAAGGCAATTTAGATGCATCGCGGTCATGGAATACGCGGATTTTTTTACCGTCAACATAGATATTGTCATCATCAAATGTTACTTCATTAGGAATTGTGCCATGAACAGAGTCATATTTTAACAATAATGCAGTACCTTCATTATCGCCAGTAGCATTGATTGCTACAACTTCTACGTCAGGATTATTAATCGCTGCACGTACTACACATTTACCAATACGACCAAAACCGTTAATACCAACTTTTACTGCCATTGTTAGATCCTCCTAATAACAAAAATATTCTAACAAAATATTTAACTACCAACTTCATTTATAATGCTGAAATTTGTAACAATTGACGCATACCTTCTGCAGCTTGCTCATCGATGATTAGTATGCCTTTTTGACAAGCTCTCATAACACCAATAATGGCACTCGATTTATCTTGTCCACCAGCCACAGCAATCACATTGGGAATTTTTGCAACATCAGGAAGTGATAAACCAATATTATTAGTGGAATAAATCAACTTACCATCTATATCGCAATATTGACCAAGAGCTTCGCCAACAGCATGATAATCTACTAATTGCTTACGCACATCATCAGCTATATGGCGCTGATCCGCCATCCGCATAGCTGTACCAATACCAAACAAGAGTACGTCAGTCCTACTGATAAGATCACCAATTTCCTTAATTTGAGGTTCGCAAGTCATGAGCATATGCAATGAGTCTTGTGAAAGTCCATCAGGTAAATGGAGCATTTTATAGGTACCGCGAAGTCGTTCAGCAAGCACCGAAGCAATTACGTTAGCTTGATACTCTACAACCTCACCAACGCCACCACGGGCCGGTACAACAATAGGATTAAATGGTAATACAGGCATCTCCTCAGCTACTGCAGCCATTGTACTACCACCACTGATGGCAACTACAGAGTCCGGTTCTAATAATTCCTGTAATAACTTTGCTGCTGCAAAGCCTAGTTTTTTTACCATCAACGTTCCTTCTGTAGAAGTGATGATAACCCTATCGATATGAAGTGCTTCAGTCAATCGATGTTCTAGCTCGTTAATACGATCTAATTCATTTAAAAAATTTCGCAACTTTGGAACAATTGCATGTCCCTCATCAGTGAGAAAAATCCCTGGTTTATAAATGTCTACAAGACCATTAGCTCGCATTAGCTCAATATGACTTCGTACGGTTCGCTCTGGAAGATCCGTTACAGTAGCTAATGTTCTACGGCCTATAGGCTCTTCATAAACTAGGTGGTTTAATATTTTGTATCGCTCCTTTAATACGCTAACGATTTCAGGAACAATACGTTCACATATCATTAGAAACTCGTTCATCGGGTCCCTCCTTTACCCGTTGGGATTATATGAATCGTTTTTCGTCCCATGTGAACAAAATTCGTCCCACCTAAAATAAAAAAATACTTTTACATTTGTATTGTATACCCTATGTAAATTTTATTCAAGACTTTATACGTAGAAAACGACATAATTTAGGGATTTTATACAGCTTTGTACCTAAATTATGTCGTTTATATATATTTATTTTATTTTGTACCAAAGATACGGTCACCAGCATCGCCTAAGCCAGGCAAAATGTAACCATGATCATTAAGTTTTTCATCAAGGGCAGCCACGTAAATAGGAACTTCAGGATGTTCTTTATTTACTGCTTCTACACCTTCAGGCGCCGCCACTAAGCACATTAATTTAATATGTTTAGCGCCTTTTTCTTTTAGCAATGTAATAGCTGCTGCAGCACTACCACCAGTAGCGAGCATTGGGTCTGTTACGATGAAGTCGCGTTCACCTACATCAGAAGGTAACTTGCAGTAGTATTCTACTGGTTTTAATGTTTCTGGATCACGGTATAAGCCAATATGACCAACCTTTGCAGTTGGAATCAAGTTAAGCATACCATTTACCATACCTAAACCAGCACGAAGAATTGGAATAATGCCCAATTTTTTACCTGCAATACGTTTGCCAGTCATTTTAGTTAAAGGTGTTTGAACCTCTACATCCTCTAATGGTAAGCTACGTGTAATTTCATAGCCCATCAACATCGTAATTTCATCAAGTAATTCTCTAAAATCTTTAGAGCCTGTTTCTGCATCACGCATCAATGTAACTTTGTGTTGAATCAATGGATGTGTCATAACATTAACTTTCATGACTGTCCTCCTATAAATAATTTATATACCCTATCGGTATCCATTTAATATTCATATTTACTCTATCACAGATTCATAAATCATGCCATAAATATTAAAAGGGATGTGATAATACACATCCCTTTAATTGTATTTAAGTCTTATGTAATTTTAATAAGCTTAATCCAATGATTAGTACAATGGGTACGCTTCGCAAAGTGCTGCTACACGTTTGCTTGCTGCTTCATGAACTGCTTTATCTTCAGGATTTTTAAGAACAGTTGCAATGATATCTGCAATTTCTTCCATGTCTTTTACTTGTAAGCCACGAGTTGTAAGAGCTGGTGTACCAAGACGGATACCGCTTGTTACAAATGGGCTAGCAGGATCGAATGGAATAGTATTTTTATTACATGTAATACCAATTTCATCGAGTAAATGTTCAGCTTCTTTACCTGTTAAACCAGTATTGCGAACATCTACCAACATAACGTGAGTATCTGTACCACCGGAAACGATTGTTAATCCTTTTTCTTGCAATGCAGCAGCCAATGCTTTTGCATTATCGATAACTTGTTGTGCATATACTTTGAACTCTGGTTGTAATGCTTCACCAAATGCAACCGCTTTAGCAGCGATAACATGCATCAAAGGGCCACCTTGAATACCAGGGAAGATTGCTTTATCGATTGCTTTAGCATATTTTTCTTTGCAAAGAATCATGCCGCCACGAGGACCACGCAATGTTTTATGAGTTGTAGTAGTAACGATATCAGCATATTCTACTGGGTTTGGATGTAAACCTGCTGCTACAAGGCCTGCAAAGTGAGCCATATCTACCATGAAGATAGCATCAACTTCATGAGCTACATCAGCCATTTTTTTGAAGTCGATTTGACGGCTGTAAGCACTACCACCAGCGATGATCAATTTAGGTTTTGCTTCTAATACGATTTTACGGAACTCATCATAATCGATTTGTTGAGTTTCTGCATCTACACCGTAAGGTACTACGTTGAAATATGTACCAGATACGTTAACAGGAGAACCATGAGTTAAGTGACCACCATGGGACAAGTTCATACCCACAATAGTGTCGCCTGGTTGTAATAATGCGAAATATACGCCAAAGTTTGCTTGAGAACCAGAGTGAGGTTGTACGTTTGCATGTTCTGCACCGAACAAGCGTTTGCACGTTCAATAGCTAATGTTTCGATAACATCAACATTTTCACAACCGCCATAATAACGTTTACCAGGATACCCTTCTGCATATTTGTTAGTCAATACGCTACCTTGAGCTTCCATTACTGCTTGAGAAACAAAGTTTTCAGAAGCGATCATTTCTAATTTATCGCGTTGGCGTGCTAATTCTTGATTGATAACAGCTTGAATATTAGGGTCTTGTTTTTCTAAGAAACTCATGAGTATCCTCCTCGTGCAAAACGAATATATATAGGTAATGATGTATTACTTCTCTAGTGCTTTAATTTTCTCTACACGGCGTGCGTGACGACCACCTTCGAACTCTGTTTCCATAAAGATGGCTACAATATCGTTAGCTAGGCCAGGACCAATAACGCGTTCCCCCATTGTGAGAATATTAGCGTCATTATGTTCACGACATGCATGAGCAGAGAATGTATCATGACAAAGAGCAGCGCGAATACCAGCAATCTTATTTGCTGCAATACCGATACCAATACCAGTACCACAAATCAAAATACCTCGGTCTGCTTGCCCAGATACGACTGCATTTGCCACAGGTACAGCAATATCAGGATAATCGCAAGAATCAGCTGTATGACAGCCAAAATCCTCTACTTCATGTCCCAATGCATTTAATAATTCCTTAACGGATGCTTTTAAATGTAATCCGCCATGATCACAACCGATTGCAACTTTCATAATTTCATCTCCTACGCCTTCTGAGGCACTGATGTAAGACCGGCCTCTACTAAGTGATAAATTTGTTCCGCACATTGATTATATACGGTTTGATCAGATCCATATGGGTCCGTAACATCACCATCTTGACCACCCCACTCGGAAATCGTTTTGATTTTACCTTCCTCAAACGGGAATTGGCGAAGTAGTACAGATTTGTGATCTTTCGTCATACCAATGATAAGATCTGCTGCATTCACGAGTTCCATCGTCAATGGTCTCGATTCATGATCAGAAATATCTGCAATGGAACGGACAGCTTCAACGGCTTGTTCAGTTGGCTTTGCTCCATAGGCGGCAAATAGACCCGCTGATACAGTCGTCACATCCTTATGTTGCTCCGCTGCAAGGGCCCGTGTAATACCTTCAGCCATAGGGCTACGGCAAGTATTACCGGTGCACACAAATAAAATATTCATAATAACATCCTTACTTAATCACATTTTGTGATTACTTTATACATTATAGCAAATTCATCCAATATGTAAAGACATATTTCTATTATCAGTGGACATTTTTATGCTAGTACATTTACTTATAAATGATATGGTGACTAGATGCCTTTTCCATACGATTCATAATAGCAACGCCAAAACCAGCATCATTAACACCTTCTGCTAAGATTAAGGTAACATGATTTTCGTTAAAATGTAATAGGCTTTTGTAAAAGTCATGGCCTAATGATAAGGCATCACCATAATGACCAAAACAATGACACATAAAGCGTGTATCCCCTTTAATCAGATCATACGTTTCATGACTGACCAAACAACCGATAGGACCTTCTATACCTTCTGAAAGCTCCTTAAACGTAGATGCTATGACCTCTGGATTACCTACAACAACTGTCATAGGTGCATCAGGCGCATAATGCGTATACTTCATACCAGGAGCCTTAGGCTTAGTGGTAGCATTAACTAGAGCAGTATCATACTCAACAGTAGCCACAACATTTCAAGTTGAGCTTTTGTAATTCCGCCCGGTCTCAATATAATGACCTTATCATCATGTACTTCCACTACAGTTGATTCTACACCAATCGTACACGGACCAGCATCTAAAATATAGGAAATACGGCCATTCATATCATGGTAAACATCTTGTGCCGTTGTAGGACTTGGACGACCAGATATATTTGCACTAGGAGCCGCTATAGGTACACCAGCGCGTTCTAATAATGCACGGCATACCTTATGATCAGGGCACCGCAATGCCACGCGAGGTAATCCACCAGTAGCACGATCTGGCACTAAATCAGATTTAGGCAATGTAATCGTTAATGGCCCTGGCCAAAACGTATCCATTAATAGTTGTGCCGTCTTTGAAACCGCTGTTACCAAAGGTTTTATACTTTCACTATTAGGAACATGCAAAATAAGGGGATTATCTGAAGGGCGACCTTTCGCAGCATAGATTTTATCCATTGCCTCTGGATCAAGGCCATTAGCACCGAGTCCATATACAGTTTCTGTAGGAATGGACACTAATTCACCATTACGCAATGTACTGGCAAGCATATTTAGTTCTTGTTCTGATGGATTTGTAATAATTTGAGTATCCATATTATCCCTCATATACTGCGGTTACAACACGGTTATTACCACCAAGATCAGCGATACACTGAATGTTGGAGTAATGACCAGCTTCTTTTAATAAAGCCTTTACCTCTTCAGCTTGATCGTAACCTATTTCAAAGGCTATACGGCCTTGCGGTTTTAAATATGTACCGCATTTTTTAGCTAAAATACGATAGAATTCTAATCCATCTTCACCACCAAACAAGGCAATATGAGGCTCATTTAATACATCCTGAGACAATAATTTAGCATCTCCTGTACGGATATATGGTGGATTCGATACGATGATGTCAAACTTTTCAGCTTTACCATCTAAGGCAGAAAACATATCGGACTCTAATAATTGAACACGATTATTTAAGTTAAATCTTTCCCTATTCTCCTCAGCTACTGTTAAGGCATCCGTAGATATTTCAAGGCCTACACCACACGCATTCGGCAAATAGTGTAATAGACTGAGTAATATCGTACCAGGGCCCGTACATACATCAAGGATACGAACCTTACTATCTTTTGGGTACGCACCTAGTACATGCTCAATTAAGGTTTCCGTATCAGGTCGTGGAATCAACACCTTATCATTAACCTTAAAGGTCAATCCCATAAAGTCCTTTTCCCCAATTATGGCCGCTACACAATGACCCTTGGCCCGTTCTTGAACGAGAGGTCTAAAAGCATCGAGTTCCTCTTGAATAAGCGGTTGGTCATAATGGGTATATAGATAAATACGATCCTTGCCTAAAACGTGAGAAAGCAGTACTTCCCCATCAAGTCGAGGTGTATCCATCTCCTTGCTTTGAAAGTACTGCTCTGTCCACTGGAGAATACGACCGATTGTCCAAATCTCCTTATGCATTTGTATTAGCCTCCTGCATTTTTGCCGCTTGGTCAGCAGCATTTAAGGCTTGAATGATTTCATCTAGATCGCCATTTAAAATAGCATCTAATTTATACAATGTTAAGTTAATACGATGATCTGTTACGCGACCTTGTGGATAGTTATAAGTACGAATACGTTCACTACGGTCACCTGTACCAACTTGGCTCTTACGGTCTGCTGCCATGCTAGAAATAGCCTCTTGCTCAGCTTGGTCTTGCAATTTTGCACGCAATACGCGCATGGCTTTTTCACGGTTTTGTAATTGAGAACGTTGATCTTGACATGCTACAACGATACCAGATGGTAAGTGAGTAATACGAACAGCAGACTCAGTTTTATTGATATGCTGACCGCCTGCACCACTCGCACGATAGGTGTCGATTTTAAGTCTTTTTCATTAACTTCAATATCAACATCTTCCATCTCTGGTAATACGGCTACTGTAACGGTAGATGTATGCACACGGCCTTGTGTTTCTGTAGCAGGTACACGTTGTACGCGATGTACACCAGATTCAAATTTCATCTTAGAATATACATTTTCACCATCTACAGAGAAAATAACCTCTTTAAAGCCACCAAGTTCTGGTTCATTAGCATCGATAATCTCACAACGCCAGCCTTGGCTTTCCGCATATTTTGTGTACATGCGGAACAAATCGCCTGCGAACAATGCCGCTTCATCACCGCCAGCACCACCACGAATTTCGATAATGATATTTTTATCGTCATTAGGGTCTTTAGGCAATAAAAGAATTTGCAATTTCTCTTCTAATTCCTCTTTTTGAGGTTTTAGCTCTTTCAATTCCTCTTGTGCCATTTCGCGGAATTCTTCATCCATGGATTTATCTTCGATAACTTCCATAGCTTCATCAATACCAGCTAATACTTTTTTATAAGTACGGAATGTTTCAACTGTTTCAGATAATTGAGCATGTTGACGTGTTAATTTACGCCACTCATCTTGGCGCGCAATCACTTCAGGGTCACTGATGCGCTGCTCCAGGTCCATAAATTTATCTTCAATAACTTGTAATTTATCTACTAGCATGTTTATTCCTCTTCATAAGCATCACTCTCAGGAGGGCGAACCTCTTCAAGAGCTCGTATAGCTACTTCAATTTGATCATCTTCTGGTTCACGTGTGGTCATGTATTGTAATGCAAGACCAGGTTTGATAAGAGCTTGCACAAAGGAATGCTCACTACGACCAGCAAGACGAATAACCTCGTACGCAATACCTGCCACTACGGGCATGAGAAGTACGCGGCTTACGATACGTTCTAACAAATTAGGCCAACCTAAAAAGGCAAATACAAAGATACTTACAACCATAACGATAAGTAAGAAATTTGTGCCACATCGCGGATGTAAGCGACTTTGTTTGCGAACGTTTTCTACAGTAAGAGGCAAGTCTAATTCATAAGTATGAATCGTTTTATGCTCTGCCCCATGATATTGGAAAACTCGTTGAATATCCTTCGTAAGTCCAATCCCCCAAATATAGAGTAGGAAAAGAACTAAACGAATGACACCTTCAATGAGATTTAATATAACATGATTATCCTGTACACCAGGAATAAATTTTACGATAAATGTAGGCAATGCCAAAAATACAGCTATCGCAAAGATGGTAGAAATAACCATAGTAATGGCAATTTCACTATTAGACATTTCTTCCTCTTCATCACCAGCGGCCTTAGCAGAGAAGGACAAGGCCTTCATGCCAATTACGAGGGATTCATAAAGAGCTACACAGCCCCGAAGAAATGGTTTTTTCAAAATTGGATATGTGTCAGCAATAGATTTTGTAGGCTCTTTTTGAACTACAATGGTTCCCGCTGGTTCTCGTACAGCTGTTGCTGTAACGCCAGGGCCCCTCATCATGACACCTTCGATCACAGCTTGTCCACCGACAAACTTTTTAATACGTTCTGTGTTCACAAGAGCTCCTCTCATAAACAAATAGAGGCAGAGCTCATAGCCCTGCCCATAGATGCTACATTACATGACAAATTATTTGCCGTAACGTTTGTTAAATTGTTCAATACGACCACGAGCTTGAGCTGCGCGTTGTTGACCAGTGAAGAACGGATGGCATTTGGAGCAAACGTCTACACGAAGGTCTTCTTTTACAGAGCCAGTTTGAATGTGTTGCCACAACCGCAAGTTACTGTAGCTTCTTTATAGTCTGGATGAATACCTTGTTTCATTCTATACACCTCTTTCCGACAATCAATATTATTCTTATAGATTATAGCATGACACTAGTACAAATGCAAGTTGCCAATACTATTCCTTGGATGCTTGTTTTTCTTTAATAGATTCAGCTAGAATAGTCTCTAAGTCACTTTCATTAAGGATATCACGCAATGCGATGAGCTCCTCTAAAGAAAGGGTAATACCTTTCTTCATGCTTGTATATTCACTATCCCAAGCGCGAAGGTCAAACTTAGGATTATATTTGCCCCAGCTAGTACATGTTAATTGTTTTTTCCAACCGTCTTTATCTTCAGATAAAGTGCCGATAACTTTGAAGATTTCAAAATTAATAACTGCCATGAGTCAGTCCTCCTTTCTTACATATCTGTGTAGTATGTTTCATACCTACTATATTTAGTAGTTCATATTTTTTAGGATACGATATATTTTAAACTAAATATCGGACTTTTACAATTAGTTTTTATAATCACTATAGTCTTCAATATCTATAGATGTAGTAGGAGGCATTACTTGAGCACCCAATTCATCTACCGTAGATTTCCAATTTGTAGTTGCTTCTGTAATAGCCTTGATATAGGCTTCATCAGCAGCCTGTACAGATGAAATTAATTGGGCTTCATTATTAACATCTAATACGCGGCGACGCACGCTGCTAAGCATATAGCCGAAGGACTCATCTGTTTGAACAAGCATGGAAATTTCTTGAATCAATGTTTGACCCGTAGTGCTACAGAAATATGCATACCACATATATGCCAATTCAGCATCAGGGAACATCCAGTAAATATCCTCTGTTGGTGCTTCTGTAGTAATATCTACATCTACATGATCCGCATAGCGTTTAAATGTAAGGAAATATGCGCCACTTTCCACAAGCGCATTACGGCCTAATTCTGAAACACGGCTGTCGATGCAGTAAATACCATCTTGACCTAAGGCTACATCAGTTTGACCGCCTGGCAACAAAATAGAGCGTAAAGACAAGCCATAATTTAATACTGTGAATACTGGTAATTGAGCAAATACGCCATGAGGCAATGGAATATAGTTAATTGTTTTCCACTCATCCCCTACGCGTTCACGCAAGCCAACGCGCATCTTTTTAACATCGTATTTACCATATACAATTTCATAAGCCCCTAATGGAGTCCATTCACGAATAGCTTCTACACGCTTTTGATTCAAGAAGAATTGTAATGCCATATTATTTAAGCCCAATTGGTTTTGTGCCATTGTAGCAGGTAAGAATAATTGTGCAGTCCCTTCTGGAACAAGATTATGTAGTCCATTTGCCACTTCTTCCACAATATCTTCAGAGGATTGGAACATACCAACCGTACCTGTAAAGATATGGTCAAAATAGCTACGATGAGGCCATTGATTAATAATTTGTGCCATTGGGTATAAACGTGTCAAGATGCTATAGCACACAGGAGACGCCGTATAAAGCACAACTTTTTTATCTTCATAGGATTGAAGAATCTCTTCAACCATACCTGCATATTCTTCTACATAAGCGTAGAGAACGAGCTCGCCCGTTTTACTATGAGCTTCAATACTTTCACGAACAGGAGTTTCCCAAATAGTGCCTACATCTAGACCATCCAAGATACCTGTATCACTAATGAAATCAAATAATTCAACTCTAAAGGATGGACCATATAGAGCTTGGAATATATTCAAATCATATGGAACAGGACCAAAAGACTCGACTGTGGATTTTTCTGCTAACGCATATAAATCATCTGCTGTTACACCCCACTCACGGGAGCTAGCATTACTAGAAATCAATTGATCTAGTACTTTAAAACGCATTAACTCATTTACAATATCAATTCCCTCAATGCCATGAGTTGCACAAAGGGCAATAAATTCTTCGTTATTTACTTTCATATTAAACCTTTCCAGCTGAAGGACATAAATGATTTAAAAAACATTCTTCACATAATGGCTTACGAGCCTTACATAATTTACGGCCATGATAAATCAACCAGTGGTGAGCAGCAGCCCAATCCTCTTTAGGGATAGCCTTTTGCAACTTCATCTCCATCTCTTCCGGCGTTTTAGCAATGCCCAATTTTAATCGATTAGCTACGCGGAATACATGGGTATCTACTGCAATAGCAGGCGTACCGAACAATACGGACACAACTACGTTAGCCGTTTTACGACCAACCCCCGGTAATTCTACAAGTTGATCAAATTCACGCGGTACCTCACCATGATATTGTTCTACCAAAATTTGACAGGTAGCAATTAAGTTTTTTGCTTTAGACTTATAAAGACCGCAATCTTTAATAAGAGTTTCTAGTTTTGTAACCCCTATTTCAAGCATTTTAGCAGGATGATTTAATTCAGGGAACAATCGTTTCGTAACGATATTAACCCTTTCATCCGTACATTGTGCAGATAAAACAACGGCTACTAATAATTCAAATTCATTTGTATACTCAAGGGCAGGTTTTGCATCAAAATAATGTTCTTGCAATAATTTTAATTGCTCTGCCTTTATCGCTTTTGTTACACGCATACAGCTCTCCTTTCTCACTTGTGAAAGTACAGACGCGTACAACTTATATCTTACCATACGTATTCATTTAGTTCTATGTTATAATAAATCATGTTATTCTAATATAGAATACAGGAGGTCAATATGAGTAATATTAACGATACATTAAAGCGCATAAATGAACTAGCAGCAAAGAAAAAATCTGGACAACAACTCACACCAGAGGAGTTAGCAGAAAAAAAAGAACTTTATGAAATCTACTTATCATTCATTCGAGGTCAAATTACAGATACTTTAGATCGCGTTGAATTTGTAGATCCAGAAACCGGTGAACGAACTGCTCCAAAACGAGCTCTAGAAAATTTGGCTAAGGAAGCTGACCAAGATATTAAAGAACATAAAGATATTCATTAATATATAAAGATATATAAAGATATATAAAGATATATAAAGATATATAAAATAAAGCGTACGCATAAATGATACATAAAATATGCGTACGCTTTTCTAATAATTACAAAAAAGTCCGCTTGATATACTTATCAAGCGGACTTTAATATTAGTAAAACTTATGCATTATAATTTGCCAAGATGTTTCATAGCATTATAAATTTTTTCAGCAAGGCCTGTCATTTGGAATTTAGGAATGCCACATGCTGCAACGCGAATACCATTAGCTAAAGCAATAACATAAATATGCTCTTTCTTCAATTCTTCACAGATAGCATTAGCAGAATCTGTAGGAATTGTAATGAAGAAACCGCCACGATATGGTAACATTGGAAGGCCAACTTGTGCAGCCTCTTGTTTGAAGATATCAGCACGATCGCGAATCAATTGATAGTAGCTATTGCGTTCAGCTTCATATTCTTTAAACTTAGCTGGATCAGCCACAATATTAGCCATTGTACGCATTGCTGGACGACAAATATTAGACCATGTAGCACGGCTAGTAGATTTGTTGATTTCTAAGAATTCATCAGCAATTTCTTCGTCATCAGAAATACCAATCAAAGCCCCTACACGTTGACCATACATAGTGAAGCCTTTAGACAAGCTATAGCAAACACATGTAAGGATTTCTTTTGGCAAATGACTAAATTTACTAAAGAACGAACGGACCTCTTCTTTTTCACCAGAATAATCAAGGTAAGCCACATCAATACTGATGATCACATTATTGCGACCAATAGCAACGAGTTCTTTTAAGAAGTTAAGAATGGATTCCCAGTCTTTATCTTCAATTGAGTAGCCTGTTGGGTTATTACCAGGTGTATTAAACAAAATTACCACATTTGTTTGTTTAGCAGCTAATTCATTTACACGATTTTGGAACGCTTCATGGTTAAAGTTATTATGTTCATCAAATAAAGAATACGTAACAAGTGTACGACCTACATCACTGCAAATTACACGATAGGCACCCCAGTACCAATCAGCAGTCAACACTTCATCACCAGGTTCTGTGTAGTTATGAACTAAGTGATGAATACCGCCAGTACCACCTGCAGTAGCGATACTACGGATATGACCTTCTGGACGAGATTGTCCAAAGCATTCTTTCTCTGCAGCAGCAAGGAACTCAGGTACACCTGCGATCGGTGCATAGCCAATATGTTCAGAGTCAGGAAGACTTAAATATTCATCTTTAACGGTTTTAAGGAATACTAATTTACCATCTTCATCATGAATCGCACCTAATGTACCGTTAACAACGTTCTCACGACCATTTTCTTTAGCATCAGCTTGGGCTTGGCCAGCAGTTACAAAGATTACATCTTTAAGTTTTTTCCCTTTTGCATGCTTTGCAGCAACACTTGTCATAACTTACACCATCCTATCTAAAATGAATTATTACATATTTATCATACCTAAACTTATTTAATTATACAATGAGTATTTAGAAAATATATTGTATACATAAGAAATAGTACTAATTGCAAGCTGATTTATTATAAAATTAAGGTATATAGGATATATACAATATCCTATACAAAATAAATTTATAAATAACATCCCTACAGATATCTATTTTTATAAACGTATAAAAAAAGACCACTCATTAGAGTGGTCTTTAGTTATCCTTAGAAGGAGTAGCCTACACCAGCGTGTAAACCTTTTGCAGTTTTATCGTTGTTATTTACGCTATATTTATCATAGCCATAGTATACGTTCAAGTCTACATCAGGGCGAACTTCATATTGAGCACCTACTTGGTAAGTTTGCTTAATATCATTACCCCAACCAGCTTTAGCAAGCCGTTAACTTTTTCTGTCAATGGTACATGACCAATAACACCTGCTTGGAAACCTAATTCAGTATCATTTGTACGAATTGCAGTACCAGCACCATATACGTTTACATTTGGATGCACTTTATAAACCAATGCTAATTGATGATCTTTAATGTCGCCATTTTTTGCATTCAATTTATCATAGGAATATTGTACAGCTGTTTTATCGGAAAGGTCGTGTTGCAAAGAAACACCGAAACCATCGTTGCTATTGCCGCCACCTTTAGATACATGTTGTTTAAATGCATAATCAGCTTGTACTTTAGTGGAACCGTCGCTAATTTTTGTTACAGGTGCTGCTGCGAATGCGCTACCTGCTACAACTGTAGCTGCTAGAGTTAATAATACTAATTTCTTCATTTGTACCTCCTATACACATATCTCAAGATATGTCTTACTAAGTTACTTATTTACGAATGTTTTGATTATACACTCTATAAATTAGCGTTTCATGAATACAGGGATATCAGGGATACCACTGTTTGTTGTTGTAGTGGATGCTGGACGAGATGTAGTAGTTGTTTTACCGAATTCTGGAACGCTTTTTGCATTAGAATTAAAGCCAGTTGCAACAACAGTAATTTGAACTTTATCGCCCAAGCTTTCATCGATAACAGAACCGAAGATGATATTTGCATCAGGATCGGCTGCTTCAGAAATGATTTCAGCTGCTTCGTTGATTTCAAACAAGCTCAAGTTTGCACTACCAGAAATGTTAAGCAAGATGCCTTTAGCACCATCAATGGAAGTTTCCAACAATGGGCTATTGATAGCCATTTTAGCAGCGTCTGCAGCACGGTTTTCACCTTCGCCAATACCAATACCCATCAAAGCTTCGCCTTGTTCAGTCATGATAGTTTTAACATCTGCAAAGTCAAGGTTGATTAAACCAGGAACTTGGATCAAATCGGAAATGCCTTTGATACCTTGACGAAGAACGTCATCAGCTGTGCGGAATGCGTCGCTCAAAGAACATTTTTTATCTACTACTTGTAACAATTTGTCATTAGGAATAACGATGATTGTATCAACTTTTTGAGTCAAGAACTCAATGCCTTTTTTTCTGCTTGTGCACGACGACGTTTACCTTCAAATGCGAAAGGTTTAGTTACAACGCCTACTGTTAATGCACCGATTTCTTTAGCACATTCAGCTACGATTGGAGCAGCACCAGTACCAGTACCACCGCCCATACCAGCAGTTACGAATACCATATCAGCACCTTCAAGGGCTTTAATGATTTCTTCACGGCTTTCTTGAGCTGCTTCTTCACCGATTTGTGGGTTAGCGCCTGCGCCAAGACCTTTAGTAACTTTTTCACCGATTTGAATTGTTACATCCGCTTTAGACAATTCAAGTACTTGGCTTTCTGTATTAGCAGACAAAAATTGAACACCTTTAAGATCGCTATCTACCATGCGATTTACAGCGTTATTACCGCCGCCACCAACACCGATAACTTTAATATTTGCAAAATCAGACATTGAACTTCCTCCTCTTATCGTTATCTATTGTATCAATATACGTCCCAATGTATCGATTTATATACTGACTATCTTATAACAATTACATTTATTTTACACTAAAATTTAAAAACTTTCCACTATATAGAATGTGATTTATTAGAACCGCTTAGTCATAATTATCTTGCGTATAGCGCCTACATTAATAAACACACGTAACCCAAACCCAATGAGGGCCACATAGTATAAATTAATGCCTATTAAATCACCAACATATACAAGAATAACAGCTAACACCATATTTGAAAAGAACCCAATTACAAAGTTACTAAGATCAAAGGTTCTTTCTAGTGCTGCGCGACTGCCGCCAAATACGGCATCTAATGCTGCTAGGACAGCTACTGATGTATAGTTCGAGTAACTAGCAGGGATATGAAGTGGTGCTATCCATCCTAAGATAGCCCCTATGATTAGGCCAATGATGGCAAAGATATAGATGTTCATTCTTTACCTCCTAACTCATTAGGCTTCATATGTTCCTCTCTAAAGGTACCTGTGAAAGCAGGAATAGCAACATCCTCTTCTTGCTTTATAGTTACCTTTATACCCCAATGTTTAAGCGAATCTACTACACCACCGCGCATAGTGAGCGCAGAATTTAATGTCTTTGGATCTCCAATAGCTTTCACCGTAAAAGGAGCTCCAAAGACCTTCCCATTTACAGTAATAGTCGGGCCTGAACATCGTATTTCAGACGTTCCTATGAGGCGTTGATCATTAATAGCTATCGCTTCAGCCCCACCAGCCCGTAATTCATTAACAATTCTTAGAATATCTTCATCATGAATTACATACAAATTGGGGTTTTCTCCACTTTGTACAGGCTTTAAGCTATCTTCAATCAACACACTAACGCCCGGCCCTTTAACATTAGTTAAAGCCGCTTTCATCATGAGCTGTTCATCAGCTTTACCACCGCCATTGGCACCAGATTTTTTTAGTGACTCAATTTGCTTTAACAAAGCATCACGTTCACTCTGGGCCTCTCTCAATTGTACCGCCAAATCGCCAGTTCGTTGTAAGCGAATATTTTCTTCTATATTATCTTGAGTCATCTTATATTGGGTAACAACCATGAACCCTAATATACAGCTGACTATGGCAATTGCCCACCGTTCGTGTCTCACGACAATCATCTACCTTTATATTCAACATGACCTTATCTATCTTGTTTTTTTATCATCCTTCTTAGTAGATGAATTTTCTGTAGTCGGTGCTCCATTCTGATGCTTTTTAACTTCCGGCATCACATCGGTTTTAATGTACGGCGATGAAACATTAACATCTATATACTGTACATTACCATGTGTCTTTTTAATATCTTGTAACATCGACTGAGTTAGCTCTGCTTTTTTAGCTAAGTCTTTGCCATCGCCCAGTCGAATCTGTACACCTGATACAGTATATGCCATTATCGCATCAGGATCTCCAATATTAACCTCTGCAATATTCTTGAATGTCTCCTCATCGAGTGAGTTCAAATATTCAAGAGCCGCCAATATCGGTTTATCTACTACCGTATCACCTAATAGTATATTTCCAGCTTTCACACCAGAAATCATAGGAACAGATGTGTCTTGTATAGCTGGCTCAGATGCAATCACTTGTCCCTTACTATCAAGGGTCAAGTATCCAAACTGAGCCGGTACAACTGCAACTGCCTTGCGTTCTACTACATTTACCACCATTGTCAGTGGCAACTGATAGCTAATTTGAGCCTCTTCGACACGTAAATCTTTCGATAATCTAGTTTTTAATTTTTCTGTACTAATCTGCAATATATTAACAGGTTCATGAATATCACCAGCTACCATTACATCTTGTACAGTTACCTTATCCGATCCAGTAACTTTTAAGGATCCAAAAGGAATAGGTAGTGTAAACAACCCCACCAACACGAGAGTAACTGCACCACCGATTTTTAACACTCGTTTTCTAAATACAGCCCGTTCATCACGAACAGGTGTAGAAGACTGCATCTCCCCAGAGTTGGATGGATGGTTTTGCTTATCATCCATAGTTAACTCCTTATCTTCTATTAGCCCTTAAAATTTCCCTATACTAGCTGTTAATAGAATTTTTTCACATAATGTTGGGAAGTCAATTCCCATTTCTTTTGCTGCTTTTGGTACTAAAGATGTTGCGGTCATACCAGGCACAGTATTGTATTCAAGAACATACATATTATCTGCATGGTCTGTCATAACATCAACACGAATTACCCCACTGCCTTGTACTTCACGATACACAAGTTCCCCAATGCGTTGCATTTCAGCAGTCATTTCTGCACTAATAGGCGCTGGTACTAAATACTCAGTAGCACCTACAGTGTACTTACTCTTGTAATCATATTCACCAGAATGTGGACGAATTTCAATAACAGACAATGCTTTACCATCTAAAACAGATACTGTAAATTCACGACCATCAAGAAATTGTTCTACCACAAGAATAGGGTCATATTTTAGAGCTTCCGTTACAGCCTCTTCTAACTGTGCTTCATCGCGAACAATAGTAACCCCAATGCTAGAACCTTGCGTAGCAGACTTCACAACTACTGGAATTGTAAAATCCTTACGAATATGTTCAATAATAGCTTCTGCAGATTCAAGATTACCATTAAAGGACTCGGATGCCGCAGTCGGAATATTGGCACCTTTAAATACATCTTTACTTACTTTTTTATTCATACCTACTGCATGAGCCATAATACCTGACCCAGTGTAAGGAATTTCAGCCATTTCTAATAGGCCTTGCAACGCACCATCTTCGCCGTAACGACCATGAATTGCATTAAATACAACCTCGCCACCTAAGTCTTCAATATCTTTTAATACAGTGCGCGGATTGAGTTCTAAAGTTTGGGCATTATAACCTTTGCTTTCAAGTGCTTCTGCAATAGCAGCGCCAGTACGACGAGATACCTCAGCCTCTTTGGAAGGACCACCCATTAATACGATTATTTTTTTATCTTTCATTGTAAGCCTTCCTCCAATATAGCTAATAATTTTGGCCCATATTGATTAATAGAACCTGCACCCATGGTGATAACCAAGTCATTAGGTCTTACTACTTTTGATAATACCTCAGGCAAATCGTCAACAGACTGTACATAATGTACATCTTGACCTGTAGCCGCTTTAATAGCATTTGGAATCGTATTGCCATCAATACCAGGGATTGGATCTTCACCAGAGCTATAAATATCTGTCATATATACTTCATCAGCGCTTGTGAAAGCAGTAGCAAATTCATCCTTTAACAAGCTTGTGCGAGTAAAGCGATGTGGCTGGAATACACAGATAACACGATGTTTTTCCAACTCTTTTGCTGCTTTCAATGTTGCTTTAATTTCTGTAGGATGATGAGCATAGTCATCAACAACCCACACACCTGCTACGTGACCTTTTGTTTCGAAACGACGTTTTGCACCGATAAACTTACCTAAACCTTTAGTAATAATGCGCGTTTCTACACCGCAGCAATCATGAGCAACAACAAAGGCAGCCAACGAATTCAATACATTATGTTCACCAGGAACTCGTAAGCGAATGCGCTCAACATTCACACCATTATGGTATACATCATATACCAAAGTAGAGTCTACATAGTGAATATTTTTAGCTACATAGTCATTATTATCACTTAAGCCATATGTAATGAAGTTACGATTTACACGACTCATAACATAACGAATATTTTCATTATCGCCACATACGATTGCTTTGCCAGATTCTGGTAATGTTTCTACAAACTCACAGAATGCATTTAGCAAGTTATCCATCGTTTTATAATGATCCATGTGATCATCTTCAATGTTAGTAATAACAATAGTGTGTGGACGTAGTTTCAAGAAAGAACCATCACTTTCATCTGCTTCTACTACAGAGAAATGGCCTTTACCAAGGCAACTACTACCTTTTAAATAGTCTACTTCACCACCAATAATAACTGTTGGATCAGCGTCTGCTTCTACTAAAATTTGACCAATCATCGAAGTAGTAGAAGTTTACCGTGTGCACCAGCTACTGCAATGCCATCTGTTACGTCTAACACAGCTTTCACAATATCGGAACGGTGCAAAATTGTAATGCCTTGTTCTTTAGCAGCTACAATTTCAGGATTATCTTCGCGAATAGCAGTAGAACGAACTACAGCATCAACGCCATTTACATACTCTTTATTATGACCAATATGAACAGTAGCGCCCATATTTCTGAACTTTTCAATAACTGCAGATTCAGCTACATCTGAGCCAGATACATCATAACCTTTTTGAATTAAAATATTCGCTATAGCACGCATGCCAGATCCACCTATGCCAATAAGATGAATCTTATGAATACCGTCTAACATAAAACCTCTCCTTGTTACTTTGCAATAGATAATGCTAATTTTGCAATATCATGAGCCGCATTTGGTTTCCCTAACTGCAATGCTCGTTCTCCCATTTGAGCCAATAGATCACGATTAGCCATAAACATTCAATTTCCCCTATCAAATCATGAGCACTTAACATTTGATCAACGATCATATGCGCAGCCCCTTCTTGAACGAAGATACGAGCATTATATGTTTGATGATCTTCCGCTGCATATGGATATGGAACCAACACAGATGGAATACCACGAACTGCTAGCTCAGCCAGCCCGATAGCACCAGATCTAAAGACTGCTAAATCAGCTGCTGCCAAAGCTTTCGGCATATCATGTAAATACGGCAGAATCAATGAAGAGTCACCTAATCCATCACCATCGGAAATACCAAGTTGAGATAATACAGATTGATATTCCCCATCCCCTGTAATATGGATTAATTTGATTCCTTTTGTTCCTTGAAAATGCTTATGTACATCGATCATAGCATTATTGATAGTTCGCGCCCCCCGAGAACCACCGGCTATGAGTACTGTGAACGTGTCATCACTTAAATTAAAATAATTACGTCCATCAGCCCTAGTATCGACTAATACATCAGGACGTACTGGGTTACCAGTATATACTACGCGTTTTGCTTTTGAAAAAGATGCTTCTGCATCCTTGTAACCCATAGCTACAACATCAACAAAACGGCTTAGAATTTTGTTTGTAATGCCTGCAATAACATTTTGTTCCTGTATCAACGTTGGAATATTGCGCAATGCTGCAGCCATGAGAATAGGACCACAGACATAACCACCCGTACCAATAACCACATCCGGCTTGAAGTTGGAAATGATGGTATTAGCTTTCACAAGAGAAAACGCAGTCTTACCTAACGTCACCAACGTACCAATAGATAATTTGCGTTGCAAACCTTGTACAGGTAATGTAGTAAACTCAATGCCTTCTTTAGGCACTAAGGTTGCCTCTAAGCCCTTTTCGGTTCCTACATATAAAACCTGTGCATCAGGGTTCTGCTTCATAATTTCCTTATATATAGTTATTGCTGGATATATATGTCCACCAGTGCCACCACCTGAAATAATGATACGTTTCATTAATGGTGTCCCCCTTCTTGCAACATATGAACACAGTTTTTAAAATCATCGCCACGCTCTTCAAAACAGCTATACCAATCAAAGCTTGAGCAAGCTGGCGATAATAATACAATATCACCTTGGTCAGCCAATTTATAACCCTGTTCTACAGCATCTTTCATAGATGAAGCTCTATAAATAGGCCCTACACCAGCCTCTTTTGCAGCATTTTCAAATCGATCCGCCGCTTCCCCCATAAAGATAACAGCTTTTGTATGATCTTTAACAAGCTGCATAAAGTCTTCTAACGGAGTCATTTTATCATGACCACCAGCTAATAAAATAACGGATTGATCAAAGGATTCCAATGCTTTTACAACAGAATCTACATTAGTAGCTTTAGAATCATTATAGAATGTAATTCCATCAAGAGTTTTAACTCGTTCTAATCGGTGTTCAACACCATGGAACTCGCTTATAATACGATGAATGGTTTCTACCGGCACACCTAACGCATAAGCTAAAGCGATAACAGTTAAAATATTTTCAATATTATGGCTACCTGGAATGTGGATATCAGCACTACCAATAACAGGTGTTGCTATACCATTCTTTGTTACATAACATTGTCCTTTATCATAGTAAGCACCATTTGAAACCACTTGATGTTGACTAATTTCAAGGATATGGCTAGGTGCACGATGTTTCATGTCGGCTACAATAGGATCATCAATATTAAGCACCATAAAATCTGTGCTCAATTGATTTCAAAGATGCGTTCCTTCGCAGCAATATAATTTTCCATTGTCTTATGACGAGCTAAATGATCTGGTGTAATATTGAGCATAATAGCACCAATCGGTCTAAAATGCTTAATTGTTTCTAGTTGATAGCTGGATAACTCAGCTACCAAAAAACCATCTGCTGGCATGGAATAAGCTACTTCACTAAGAGAATCGCCGATATTACCACCAACGCGAACTGGCTTTCCAGTTCCTTCCAATACCTTAGTTAATAATGTTGTAGTAGTGGTCTTACCATTTGTACCTGTAACGGCTACAATTGGCGATTTAGATAACTCATAAGCTACTTCTACTTCACTAACCACATCAATACCACGAGCTTGAGCGGCTTTTACAATGGGAATATCTAGAGAAATACCTGGAGAAATAACAATGCGATCCACGCCATTAAGCAAGGATTCATCTTGTCTACCTGTAATAATATCTACACCCGCTGATACAAGTCTTTTTTCCTCATCTGCAGGCAGTGTAACAGGCTTATAATCATTTAATACTACATGGGCCCCAACTTGAGCTAATACCCAAGATGCGCCTATACCGCTGGCACCAGCGCCAAGAACAAGTATATGTTTATCTCCGTATTCCATCTATATCACCTAAATTATCTACAAAAATAATGTATTCCTATCTTATAAGCATACCATTATTTGCGTGTTCCGTTAAGTATTATCTTACAAAGTTATAGTCGCTAAAACGACGCCAATAACAGCTAATACAGCGCCACCAAACCAAAAGCGATTAACAACAGTTTGCTCAGCCCAACCAGACAACTCAAAATGATGATGAATTGGGCTCATTTTAAATACGCGTACACCACGAGTTTTAAAGGATATAACTTGAATAATAACGGACAATGCTTCCATAACAAAAATGCCACCAATTACAACGAGTAGCAATTCTGTTTTAGTCAAAATAGCCATAGCCGCAAAAGCACCACCTAAAGCTAAGGATCCAGTATCCCCCATGAACACCTTCGCAGGGTTTACATTGTATACCAAGAAACCAAGGCAAACAGCGGCTACAATGGCGCCAAAGTAAGCAACGCTTTCAGCACCAATAGAGTTTGTTGTAGATGCAGCCATAAGACCAATCACGGAGAAAGCAATGGCGGCTACAGCAGAGGTACCACTAGCCAAACCATCAAGACCATCTGTAAGATTTACTGCGTTTGTAGCACCTACGATAATTAAAAACGCCAAAACATAATAAGCCCAACCTAGTTGAAGATGTACATCTGCTACAGGAATCCACAATGTGGTAGGAATAACCATAATTTCAGTAATACAGTAACAGAATATGGCCGCCAAAATAAATTGACCTAGCAATTTTTGCTTAGCTGTTAAGCCAAGATTACGTTTTTTAACGGCTTTTACAAAGTCATCAAAGAATCCCAATAAACAATGGCCCAATGTTAAAAACAATAACATGCCTGTACCTACATTCCATGGTGCGAAAATAGCAACACCAAGAACAAGGGCAATCATCATGAAAGCCCCCCCCATTGTTGGCGTACCCGCTTTCGCTTGATGACTTTCTGGACCTTCTTCACGAATACTTTGTTGTGCGTGTAAAGAACGCAACATAGGAATAGCAATTTTACCTAGCACTACTGTAATGATAAAGGTCACTACAAAGGCTAATAGAATATGATATATCATATGAACCCTCTACTCATTAATAAACAGATGACGGCTAGATATAACTAGCCGTAACCTTTTATTCTCGATCTTTTAATTCTTCAACAACCCGTTCCATTCGCAAGCCTCGGGAACCTTTGACAAGGATGACATCCCCTTTTTCACGAATATCGCTATAGGCATTGGCCATTTCCAAATGGCTATTACAACGGAATGTAGTTAAACCTGCTTTTTTTGCTTCCTTAGCGATGAAGGCCGCAGCATCACCAAATGTGAATACTACACTATAGCCTTCTTCAGCAAGCAATTGACCAATTTCACGATGCGCTTGTTCAGTATAATCACCAAGCTCAAGCATATCACCAAGCATAGCGATTTTACGTTTACCTTCTAGTTGACCTAATGCTTTAATCGCTTCAGCCATAGAGGAAGGATTTGCATTATATGCATCATTTAAGATAACAATATCTTCGAATGGTACGATTTCTTGGCGCATAGGAGTGCCGGTAAACTCGCTTAAGCCTTTACGAATGGTATTAGATTTAATCCCCAAAACACGACCAGCTACAATTGCTGCCAATGCATCATATACATTGTGTTCACCAATCATAGGTAAGAAGATATCGAAGACTTCGTCATAACATTTGCAAGTAAACTTAATACCGTCTTTTTTATAACGCAAATGACTACCAATACAAGTAGCGTTGCGTTCAATACCATAGGTAATAGTTTTACCTTTAGCAAGGCTATCCATAGCCTTAACATATGGATCATCTTCATTGAGAATAGCCACACTATTTTCAGGCAAACAACGAATTAATTCACCTTTAGCTTGTGCAATGGCTTCACGAGAGCCTAGCAACTCAATATGGCTCGTACCAACATTGGTAATAATGCCCATAGTTGGTTCCGCAATCAATGCAAGCTCTTCAATTTGACCAAGGCCACGCATCCCCATCTCTACGACACATGCTTGATGTTCTGCAGTTAAGCGCAACAATGTTTGGCAAACCAATTTCATTATTAAAGTTTTTTTCAGTTTTCAAAACATTAAATTCTGTACCAAGTACAGCGGCCACCATTTCCTTTGTTGTAGTCTTACCAGAAGAACCAGTAATAGCCACTACAGGAATATCAAAGCGACGGCGATGATAACGTGCCAAGTTTTGGTATGCTACCAAGGTATTTTCTACCTCAATACAAACAATACCTTCTACGGCACGACCTTTTTCTACAATAGCACCTGTAGCGCCCTTTTCAATGGCCGTGTTGATGAAATCATGACCATCAAAGGTATCACCTTTTAAGGCTACAAACAAAAAGCCTGATTCAATCGTTCTTGTATCAGTAGATACATCTAAGAACTTAATATTTTCGGTATGTGTACTCGTCCCCGCAGTGGCTTCTACCACTTGAGACAATGTAAATTCTGCCATATTAGATCTCCTTGAGGGCTGCTCGCGCCTCTTCACGATCATCAAAATGAATCGTTTTATCCTTTAAGATTTGGTAATCCTCATGCCCCTTACCAGCAATTAGTACAATATCCCCAGGTTTTGCATTTTGTATTGCATGTTGAATCGCTTCCCGACGATCAACGATTACTTCATAATGAGAGCCTTCACGAAGGCCTTCTTTAACGCCTGCTTCCACATCTTTTACAATTTGTACAGGATCCTCTGTACGAGGATTATCAGATGTTACATATACTACATCACCATATTGTGCAGCAATACGACCCATGATAGGGCGTTTTGTCGCATCTCGGTCACCACCACAACCAAAGACTACAATAATGCGATTTTCTTGAATAGCCTTTGCAGTTTGTAGAATGTTTTCTAGCCCATCTGGTGTATGTGCATAATCTACAACCACAGCAAATGGTTGACCTTCTTCAATGAGCTCAAAACGACCAGGCACAGCACTAAATGTTTTCAATGCTTTATCTATATCTTCCATAGATATACCTTCTAATAGACAAGCACCAATAGCAGCCAAAGTATTATATACATTAAATAAACCTGTGGTATTCATAGCTACTGTATAGTCATGGCCATCATAAGAGACAGTATAACGGCTAGACTTAGGTGTCATTTCTACATCATGAGCATTCAACGTACCTTTACTATCAATACTGTAAGTAATGATAGGTGCCGTTGTTTTCTCAATTACACGATGACCATACTCGTCATCGATATTGATGATAGCCCCTTTACCAGATTTAGTTTGGTTCGGCGCGCTAACTTGTTCAAATAATTTACACTTAGCTGCCAAATAATTTCAAAGGTCTTGTGAAAGTCCAAATGATCTTGTGTTAAGTTCGTGAATACTGCTGTATCATATTCAACACCAGAAACCCGACCTAATGCTAACGCATGGGAAGATACTTCCATGACACAATGGGTAACACCTTCTTCTACCATTTGATGAAGAATATGTTGTAAATCTACTACATCAGGCGTTGTATTATGAATTGGATAGGATGTATCACCAATCATAATATGAACGGTACCAATAACGCCTACTTTATGGCCTTGACCTTTCAAAATATGACGAATCATATGAGTTGTAGTCGTTTTACCATTAGTACCAGTAACACCGATCATACGCATAGAATTGGCTGGATAATCAAAGAAATATGGCACACAAGCCATCATAGCTTTTCGAGTATCCTCTACAGTGATAACACAAACATCACCACATACCTCTACCGGTTTAGATACAAGTACTGCTACAGCACCAGCTTCAACAGCTTTATTTACATAATTATGACCATCTACAGTGGCACCATCTAATGCAATAAATAAGCTACCTGCTTTTACTGCACGAGAATCAGCCGTAATATCTAATACCTCAACAGCTGTATTGCCTTCTACATGCGGTGTTTGCAAAGTTTTTACTATATCTTGTAATTGTTTCATATACAATCTCCTTTACACGCAAAGGAAAGCAGCCCAATACGAGCTGCTTTGCCTGCTAGTCTATAATTTGCTGTTTCTCTTGTACAGTACGTTCAGTAACAGCGCTTTTTGTACTATAAACAAAAGAATCAGGCAAAACCATCCCTAGTTGTTGTTCTGCGATTTGTTGAATACGAACAGGAGACTTCAAAGAAGCCACTTCAACATCCAACGCATCATTATCCTTTGTTAATTGTACTACAGCTTGCTGTGTTTTAACTACTTCATAGCCTAATTTTGTGCTGTACGCATTCATAACCATCATGATAAGCAAAAATGCAACCAATGCAGCAATACCATATACAACCTGCCACATCATAGGGCTCAAATCTAGAGCCACATTTGCACTACGTTTTCTCCCTTGTGAAGCGACCAACACATCGCTTTTAACTTGGCCCACAACAGCCTTTCTCGCTAACATAAACACTAACCCCTTCCAATTCTACAACTTGACGGCTACGCGTAACTTTGCGCTTCTAGCCCTCGGATTAACCTCAATCTCCCCTGCACTCGGCTCTATAGCCTTATTCTTCGCCTTCACAACTGCCTTATGGTTACAAACGCACATTGGCAATTCTGGAGGACATATACATGCTGTACTCAACTCTTTGAAAGTTTGTTTTGTAATTCGATCTTCCAAGGAGTGGAATGTGATAACCCCAATTTTCCCCTTTGGTTTCAACATGGATACAGCATCTACAAAACTATCATGCAAGATAGCTAATTCTCTATTTACTTCAATGCGAATGGCTTGGAACGTCCGTTTTGCCGGATGCGGTCCATCTTGACGCGCCTTCGCAGGTATTGCTTGCTTAATAATTCTAACTAACTCACCAGTGGTGGTAATTCGTTTTTCTTGACGTGCATTAATGATGAATTCAACAATGCGCTTAGCCCATCGCTCTTCACCATAGTCGCGGATAATTTGCAATAATGCTTCAGCATCATATTCATTAACAACCTCTTCTGCCGTTAATGGTGCGTCCTTATCCATACGCATATCGAGTGGGCCATCATTCATATATGAAAAGCCACGCTCCGGTGTATCCAGTTGATAGCTAGATACGCCAAGATCAAAGATAAATCCATCTACTTCATAGATACCCTCATTATGGAGGGCTTCTTTTAAGTTAGAAAAGTTCGTCGGTATTGTTAATACCTGACATGTTAAATCAGATAAACGCTGTCGAGCTACGCTCAACGCATCTTCATCTTGATCCAACCCTATAATCATGCCTTCTGGGTCTAGCATCTCGCCCACAGCATGGGCATGTCCTGCGCCACCCAGAGTACAGTCCACATAGATGCCTTTGGATTAGTTACGACGGAGTCCACCGTTTCGCGTAAAAGTACGCTGGTATGATTAAATTCCATCATAGCCTCCTATAACATAATCCCTTCTAGACCTTCGACAAGTTCTTCCATACTTTCAGCCACTTGATCATCATAGTAATCATATTTTTCGCGGCTCCAAATTTCAACGTGATCCCCCGCACCGACAATAACGGCCTGTTTATCAAGGCTCGCATATTCACGTAGTGGTACAGGAATGAGGACACGACCTTGTTTATCATATTCAAGCTCAGCGGCACTACCAAAAACAAAACGTTTTAAGGCACGTACGCTAGCTTTAGTGGAGGATTGTGATTGTAAAGCTGCAGAAATTTTCTTCCACGCTTCTTCGGTGTAAATAGCTAAGCAGTTATCTAGGCCCTTAGTAACAATGCATACTTCGCCTAGTTGTTCACGTATTTTCGCGGGTATAATCATCCGCCCTTTTGTATCAATGGTGTGATTATATTCTCCCATGAACATACGTATCACCGCCCTTTACTATTCCTTATCCACCACTATATGGTAAATTCTACCACAATTCCCCACCAATCACAATAAAAAATCCATTTTTATCCCACTTTTTTATATTTTTCTTTCATAATCTCTATTTTTCTCTCCTTTTCTTAGATACATATGTTCGAAATTAAATAATAATCGAATCATAAAAACCACTACCCACCACCAGGTGCCAAATTTTAGTTTTATCTATATCCAATCCCCACCACAATATCCCCATAAGTTCTGTAACACTTAAATCAAACGATATATTGGAATACAATCACCACAAATCCACACAAAAAGAAAACCGCGTAGCATTTCTGCTACGCGGTTTCTATACCTACGATAGATTATAGTGTAACCCATCGGTTGGGAGGCATATTATTTAGTTGTTTTTACAGCTGCTTTTGGAGCTTGTTGTGGTTGTTGTGCAATCACTTTATCAAGAAGTTCACGAATTTCTTTGTTTTGTGCTTGCAAATCAGCCACTTGATCCTCAAGAACTTTTACAGTTGCAGGGGATGCTTTAGGAGCTGTAGGAGCATTGCCAATACCGATTGTTACACCAGCATTTGCCATTACGCTATGGTCACCACCATAAGCGGCACCAGCATGGATTAATAAATCAGGATTTGCATAATGTGCTACACCCAATGCAGTAGATGTTTTACCTTTGTAAGTACCAACAGCCGCCATAATTTGAGCTTTTTGACCTTCGTGATATTCGATAGGTTTCAATGCTGCTAATGCTGCTGCATTAGCACCTACAACTTTAACATCGCGTTCTACGCTGCTAATGCGGCGAGAGTTTTCTGCGATTTGTGCATCATGTTGAACAAGTGTTGCATGATCTTGTAATGCAATGTTGGAAGCTTTCAAGCTGTAATTTGCAGCTTCTGCTAATGTACTGATATCTTGAGTATTTTTATTTACTTGCAAGCCCAATACATTAACTTTTTCATTGTTTTCTAATGCAATAGCACCAATGTTCTTAGTTAATGTAACATTTTCATCAACTTTAGTGTTTACATCAGCAATGTCTTGAGTATTTTTATTTACTTGTAAACCTAATACACTAACCTTTTCATGATTTTCTAATGCTAGAGTACCAACAGCTTTAGTTAATTGTGCATTTTCATTAACTTGTTTAGCTACTTCAGTTACACGACTATCTACTTTAGTAATGTTTGTAACATTAGTATCTACTTTAGCATTTAGAGTGTTGATGTTTGTTGTATTTGTATTAACTTGGTTAGTTACTTTGCTAATATTACTTGTGTTTGTATTAACTTGGTTAGTTACATTTGTAATATTAGTTGTATTTTGGTTAACAACATTATTGATATTAGCAATATTAGTTGTATTAGTATTAACTTGTTTAGATACGTCGTTAATAACTTTGCTATGTTCATCAACTTTGTTAATTACTTTTTGTACAGTTACATTAGTATTTTGAATTGCTTCAGCATTTTGTTTGATCGCTGCTTTGTTAATATTGATGTTTTCAGTATTATGTTTGATTGCTTCAGTATTAACAGAAACTTGGCTTTGAACATTTTTAATGTGTTCTTCATTAGCATTTGCTTTTTGAGTATTAGCATTAACTTGTTCTTTCACTTTGTTTACATCAGCGCTTACATTTTGCAAGTTCTTAATTGCTTCAGTATTTTTGCCAACTTGATCTTTCAAGCCAGATACATCAGTTTTGATATTGTTGATTACAGTATTTTGGTTATTAACTTTTACGTCAATATCATTAACTTTAGTATCAATATTTGTTACTTTATTGTTAATATTAGTAACTTTGTTATCAATATTTGTAACTTTGTTATCAATATTTGTAACTTTAGCATCAATATTCTTCACATCGTTTTTAACGTTAGTAATATTGTTGTTCACAATATTGATTTTTTGATCAACTTTAGCATTGATGTTTGTGATATCAGCTTTTTACTACTGTTACATCAGCTTTAATATTGTTTACATTCTTTTCAACGTTAACAACATTAGCTTTAATGTTATTAATATTGGAAGTATTATTTTTGAATGTTTACAGTATTAGCTTGGATGTTGCTATTTTGAGCATTAATGTTTTGAGTAATATTTTCTACTTTTTGAGCTACATTAACAATTGTAGTATTGCCTTTACCAACTTGACCTTTCAAGGATTCGATAGCTTGAGAGTTAGCATCAACTTTACCAGTTAAGTTGTTAATAGCAGTTGTATTAGATTCAATACGACCAGTATTAGCATTTACTTTAGCAGTTACATCAGTTATGTTAGCTGTGTTACCAGCAACTTGTTTGCTAATGTTTGCAATAGCTGTAGCATTGTTAGCAATGTTAGTTGTATTATTTGTAACTTGTTTACTTACATTTGTAATAGCTGCAGTATTATTAGCAATATTTGTAGTGTTAGATTCTACTTTATTGTTAATATTTGCTACATTTGCTTTGATGTCAGTAATAGACTTGCTATTATTAGCAATTGCATTCGCATTAGCTTCAACTTTAACATTTACGTCATTAACTTTGTTGTTAATTGTGTTATTAATTACTGTATTGTTTTCAGCAATCTTAGCATCAATATTTTGATCTACTTTGTTAATGATTGTCTTGTTATTTTCGTTGATTGCATTTGTAATGTTTTTATTAATAACAGTGTTGTTATTAGTAATAGCAGTGTTGATATCTTTTCTAATTACTGTGTTGTTAGCTTCAATCTTAGCATTGATTGTGTTTTCAACATTAGTAACAGTTGTACCAACTTGGCCTTTTAATGTTTTGATAGCATCTTCATTAGCGCTAATACGTGTAGAGTTATCTACAATGTTACCTTGTAAGTAATCTAAGCGTTGATCATGACGATCTACACGTGCAGTAAGACCAGCTACATCACCTTTAACGCCATCAATCTTAACATTAACATCACCAATCTTAGTATTGATTGTGTTGTTGATTTGCTTATTGTTTTCATTGATTTTCACATCAATGTTTTTATCAACTTTGTTAATGATTGTTGTGTTATTTTCATTGATTGCATTAGCGATGTTTTGGTTAATTACAGTGTTATTAGCAGTAATCTTAGCATCAATATTTTGATCTACTTTATTAAGGATTGTAGTATTATTAGCTTCAATCTTGTTATTAATAGTAGATTCGATATTAGTAATAGTAGTACCAACTTTACCGTTCAATGCTTCGATAGCTTTTGTATTCTTGTCGATAGCAGCTTTGTTATTGCCAATCAGTGTACGGTTTTCGATAGCGATTGTACCAGCTACATTGATGTCTTTTTCGTTTTGGTCAACACGTTTAGTAAGACCATCCAAGTCACCTTTAATGCCGTCAACTTTAACATTTACATTGTTGATTGCTGTTGTATTGTTCGCAATATTTGTAGTATTTAGTTTAACACTATCTTCTACTGCAGTAATACGTGTGGAGTTATCTACAATGTTATCTTGTAAGTAGTCTAAACGTTGATCATGACGATCTACGCGACCTTTCAAGCCATCAATATCACCTTTAATACCATCAACTTTAACATTTACATTGTTAATTGTATTGTTAATTTCCTTGTTGTTTTCAGTAATTGCATTTGTGATATTTTGATTAATTACAGTATTGTTAGCTTCAATCTTAGCATCGATATTTTTATTAATAACTACATTGTTTTCAGTAATTTTGTTATTAATAGTAGTTTCGATATTTTTAACTGTATTACCAACTTGACCTTTTAATTCATCGATAGCTTTTTTATTGTCGCCAATGAATTTACGGTTTTCAATTGCAATTGTACCAGCTACGTTGATGTCTTTTTCGTTTTGTTCTACACGTTTAGTAAGACCATTCAAGTCACCTTTAACGCCATCAACTTTTACATTTACATTGTTAATAGCTGTAGTGTTATTAGCAATATTTGTAGTGTTGTTTGCGATGTTTGTAGCATTTTCAGTGATACGTTTGCTATTATCAGCAATTGCCACTACATTAGCTTGAATGTTTGTAGCATTGTTAGCAATGTTAGTAGTATTATTTTCTACTTTACCATTGATATTAGTGATTTGATTTTTAATATCGTTGATCACTGTAGAAGATTTACCTACTTGACCTTTTAATTCATCGATAGCTTTTGCATTAACATTGATATTTGTAGTGTTATTTGCAATAGCAGCTTTGTTGTCGCCAATGAATTTACGGTTTTCAATTGCAATTGTACCAGCTACGTTGATATCTTTTTCGTTTTGTTCTACACGTTTAGTAAGACCATTCAAGTCGCCTTTAACACCATCAACTTTAACGTTTACGTTGTTAATTGCAGTTGTATTGTTAGCGATGTTAGTAGTATTAGCATCTACTTTCACATTAGTTGCATCAATACGTTTGCTATTGTCTACAATAGCCTTAGCATTAGCATCAACTTTAACGTTTACTTTATTAATTGCTGTAGTATTTTTAGCAATATTAGTTGTGTTATTAGCAATATTTGTAGTGTTGTTTTCTACTTTACCATTGATATTAGTAATTTGTTTCTTAATATCGTTGATAACTGTAGAGGATTGACCTACTTGACCTTTTAACTCATCGATAGCTTTAGCATTGATGTTGATATTTTTAGTGTTGTTTGCAATAGCAACTTTATTATCGCCAATGAATTGACGGTTTTCCATTGCAATTGTACCTACTACATTAATATCTTTTGCATTAGCTTTCACACCATCTTCAACTACAGAGATACGTGTGGAGTTATCAGCAATATTATCTTGTAAGTAGTCTAAACGTTGGTCATGACGATCTACACGACCTTTAAGGCCATCTAAATCACCTTTAAGACCATTCAAGTCACCTTTAACGCCATCAATCTTAACATTTACATCACCAATCTTAGTATTGATTGTGTTGTTAATTTGTTTGTTATTTTCATTGATTTTTACATCGATGTTTTTATCAACTTTGTTAAGAATTGTAGTGTTATTAGCATTGATTTTAGCATCAATGTTTTGATCTACTTTATTAATGATTGTTGTATTATTGCTGTTGATTTTATTATCAATATTTTGGTTGATAACAGTGTTGTTAGCTTCAATCTTATTATCGATATTTTTTTATTAATAGTTACATTATTTTTCTGTAATCTTATTATTAATTGTGGTTTCGATATTTTTAATTGTAGTACCAACTTGACCTTTTAATGCTTTGATAGCATCTTCATTAGCACTAATACGTGTAGAGTTATCTACAATGTTGCCTTGTAAGTAATCTAAACGTTGATCATGACGATCTACACGTGCAGTAAGACCAGCTACATCACCTTTAACGCCATCAATCTTAACATTTACATCGCCAACTTTTTTGTTGATTGTATTGTTGATTTGAGTGTTATTTTCATTGATCTTTACATCAATATTTTTTTATCAACTTTGTTAATGATTGTAGTGTTATTAGCATTGATTTTTAGCGTCAATGTTTTTGATCTACTTTATTAATGATTGTTGTGTTATTGCTATTGATTTTATTATCAATATTTTGGTTGATAACAGTGTTGTTAGCTTCAATCTTATTATCGATAGTTTTATTAATTACTGTATTGTTTTCGTTGATTTTATTAGTAATTGTATTTTCGATATTTGTGATTTGATTGCCAACATGACCTTTTAATTCATCAATAGCTTTTTTATTAGCACCGATAAGTGTACGGTTTTCAATAGCAATTGTGCCAGCTACGTTGATGTCTTTTTCGTTTTGAGCAACGCGTTTAGTAAGACCATCTAAATCGCCTTTAACACCATCAATTTTTTGATCAACTTTAATGTTATTAGCATTAATCTTAACATCGATGTTATTGTCTACTTTATTAAGAATTGTAGTGTTATTAGCTTCAATCTTAGCATCGATATTTTTGTTGATTACTGTGTTGTTTTCATTGATCTTATTAGTAATTGTATTTTCGATGTTAGTGATTTGTGTACCAACATGGCCTTTTAACTCGTTGATTGCTTTTTCATTATTGGAAATACGAGCAGAATTAGCATCAATACGTTTACTATTATCTGTAATAGCTTTAGCATTAACTTCAGTCTTAGCATTTACATTGTTAATGTTATTGTTAATAACTGTGTTATTTTTTTCAATCTTAGCATCAATATTACCATCTACTTTGTTGATGATTGTAGTATTATTAGCTTCAATCTTCTTATTGATTGTAGTTTCAATATTGGTAATTTGTGTGCCAACATGACCTTTTAACTCATCGATAGCTTTTTGGTTTGCACCGATAAGTGTGCGGTTTTCCATTGCAATTGTGCCAACTACATTAATGTCTTTTGTATTAGCTTTTACACCATCTTCAACAATAGAGATTCGTGTGGAGTTATCAGCAATGTTATCTTGTAAATAGTCCAAACGTTGGTCATGGCGATCAACACGACCTTTAAGGCCATCCAAGTCACCTTTAACACCATCAACTTTTACATCAACCTTGTTAATTGCAACTGTGTTTGCTTCAACTTTATTGTTGATATTAGTGATGTTGTTTTTAATATCTTTAATATCTACTTGAACATTACCAATATTTTGACCAACTTTACCTTTCAAATCAGCAATATCTTTAGTATTGATATTAACTTGATTTTGAGTGTTAGCTACATCAGTTTTAATAGTTTTATTGTCTTGTTCAAGCGCCTGGATGCGACCTTCATGATTAACTAAAACTTTACCTTGATTATCAACTTTAGTGTTTAATTCAGTAATTGCAGTCGCATTTTTGTTGATATTTGTAGTGTTATTAGTAATGTTAGTAGTATTAGCATCAACTTTTGCACTTACATTATTTACAGTATTATTAATATTTGTAATATCAGTTTTAACGGCATTGATCTTAGTATCAACATCATTATTTACTTTATTAATAATAGTTGTGTTGTTAGCTTCAATTTTAGAATTAATTGTTTTGTTAACTTCACTGATAATGTTAGTTTTGCTATCGTTGATTTTAACATCTACATTGTGATTAACTTCGTTGATAATCTTAGTGTTATTTTTCATTAATCTTATTATCAATTGTAGTGTTAATATTATTGATTGTTGTGCCAACTTTACCTTTCAATTCATCAATGGCTTTTTTTGTTATCGTTGATAGCTTTTTTTGTTATCACCAATAAATTTACGGTTTTCCATGATGAAAGTATTATTAGCATCAATATTTTTGTGTGTTAGTTTCAACTTTAGCAGTTAAATCAGCAATAGATTTACTATTATTGTTAACATTAACAGTTAGATTATCAATTGCTTTTTTTATTGTTGTTAACTTTAATATCAACATTGTTGATATTTTTGATTGAGTTCATTTTTAACATTAGAAATGTTAGTGTTCAACTCATTTTTTTCGTATTATTGATATTTGTTTTAATATCATTAATCTTAACATCTACATCTTTTATTAACATTATTAATAATAGTAGTGTTGTTATTTTCAATCTTCTCATCAACTTTGTTCAAAATTGTAGTGTTATTATTTTTGAACTGCAGTATTAATATTTTTGATTTACTTGATTAATAATATTGGTATTATTAGCTTCAATATGTTTTTTTACACTAGCATCAATGTTAGTATTTACATTATTAACAACATTATTTGTGATGTTAGTAATTTTTATTATCGATTTTTTTACATCAATATCGTTGTTAATTTTAGTAAATTTAGCATCAATATTATTGTTAATATTTGTGATATCTTGTTGAATGTTAGTGATTTGAGTGCCGACTTTGCCTTTTAATCCTTCAATATCTTTGCTATTTTTATCAACTTTAGCGTTGATATTTGTAATATTAGCATTGATTTTATTAATGTCAGTTTTTACACTCTCAACCTTATTATTAACAGTATTAATATTAGTAGTATTGATATCTACCTTTTTATTTACAACGTTAATGTTATGTGTATTTTTCTTAACATTTTCAACATCAGTAGTTACAACTGTATAGTAGTTATTAATTACGGTATTACCAGTGGAACCGCCTTTTTTAGGGATTTGTTGTTGCTGCTGTTGTTGTGGCACTTGTTGTTGCCATTGTTGTTGCTGTTGTTGTGGCACTTGAGGACGTTGACGTCGTTGTTGCTGTTGTTGCTGTTGTGGCACTTGTTGTTGCCATTGTTGTTGCTGTGGCTCTTGTTGTTGCCATTGTTGTTGCTGCTGTTGTTGTTGCTGTTGCTGTTGGTCTAATTGTTGTGGATCAACTTGATGTTGATCTTGCATATGACCCCAAGCATTTTGATCTGGTGTTAACCATCTTTGGCTACCAATAAGATCAGCTCTAGCCCAATCCTCAGGGCTGGATGCATTAGCAACACCTCCAGAAAAGCTAGCCGCCAAAATAACTGCAGCTACAATTGTAGTTGCAGATTTTTGATGTGACTTAGCCAACTCAGACGTTACAACATAAGCGTGCTTAGTTGCACTCCAAACAACTTTGAATACCTTATTCATATTAAGTTCCCTCCCAACATTTGTGGCTCTCACCCCACAATGAAGAAATAAATTAAATATTGCACTCTTTTTCACTAAATATTCACAATATTTAACATAATACTACCATATATTATTTTAAACTTCCATAAAAAAATTAATAAGTTAAACTAATGTTTCATTTTTTTCCTCATTTAAAAAAATACCTAAAAATCCGCTTGAATACTAAGTTATTAATAATATTGAATTATGTAAAATGAAATTTTTATATTTTTAATCTAATTTTATATTTATACAATACTTTTTTTATTTGCTTCTATAGAAAATATGAAAAAACCTCATCAATGTATTTCACATACATTGATGAGGTCTTTTTACTCTATCTATATAGATTTATTCAGATTATTAGAATTTAGATTCAATAGCACCTTGAAGATCGCCTTTTGGCAAGAAACCAATTTTACGATCTACTACTTCGCCATCTTTTAGGATAACAAATGTAGGCAATACTTCAACTTGTAAATTACGAGCTAATTCTGGTTCTTCGTCAGCATTTACTTTTACAAAGTTAGCTTTACCTTCAAGCTCACCTGCGATTTCTTCGATGATTGGCATCATACGTACGCAATAACCGCACCATGGAGCCCAGAAATCAATAACAGTTACGCCACCTTGATTTACTAAATCTTGATATTCAGCAGTTTTTAATTCTTTTAATTCGCTCATTATACCCTCCTACGGTAATTGAACTAATACACAATCTTGAATGACATGCAAGTTTAAAGCATGTGCTTTTTCAACAACAGATGGTTTATCCGCTCCTGGTTGTAACCACACGGTTGGAATGCCAAGTTCTTTACATTCATCAAGTGCAGCCAATCCCGCTGATTCTGGAACAACAAAATCCACAACAGTTGGTACAACAGGAAGTGCAGAAAGACTAGAATAACAAGTGTCTCCATCTACTTCTGCAACATTAGGATTAACTGGATATACTTCATATCCGTGATCTTTAAGACATTTATAAATCTTATAGCCGAACTTTTCGGTTTTATCAGTGGCGCCAATAACGGCCCACACTTTTTGATCTAAAGCTTGTTGAATTGTCATTTCAACCACCTCTTATATACTATTATAAATAAATATCGAATTTTGTCAATGTAATGTATCGAATTTTATAGTTAAAGAATTATACGCTTTTAGCAAACATTTCAGAACTAAAATCAATGTATCTATTATCATTCAATAACAATTGTTTTTTGCCTCAAACTAGGAACCGATAGGTCTAAATGAATTAAATCAGAAAGGCTTATTTGTGGATGACTATATGTAGCACCATCTATAAGCCCGCCTGCAACAGCTAACTCTCCTAAAATTCTAGATGCTGACCATTGCTGTTCTCGTAATTCGCGGATTGTAATACTCTTTTGGCGTTTAGAAAGTCTATGGCCATCTGTATCTACCAAAAGTGGGGCATGACCATACTTAGGAACCACTATATTCTTATAGGGATAGCATTGTTGTAATGTATTATACAAATATAATTGCTGTCCCGTTGTATCGAGTAAATCATCGCCTCGAATCACTTCAGTTATTCCCATAGCTATATCATCTAATACGACTGCCAAATTATATGCGTACATACCATCACCACGACGTAATACATAATCATCTAGTTCACCTTCCAAATGAATATGCTGCTTACCTTGCCATCGATCATCAAACTCAAGATCACAAGAATCTATAGCAAGGCGCAAGGATGGTTCTTTGCTATTACATAACTCTTGTATTTCAAAATCACGTAAATGTCGACATTTCCATCATAACGATGCACCACTTCGCCTACATGAGGTGCAGAAGCTATAGATTGTAATCGCGCTCTATTACAAAAGCAAGGATAAATTAGTTTTTCTAATGCGAGATATTCTAATATGTCTGCATAATATGTTTGTCTTTCACTTTGCCAATAAGATACTTCTGGACCACCTACACGAGGACCTTCATCCCATTCAAAGCCAAGCCATTCTAAATCATCTAGTAAAGCTTCCCCTAGTTCTCGTTTTGACCGTTGTAGGTCTATATCCTCCATACGTACAACATACGTTCCTTTTTGTTGGCGTGTGGAGATATATGATAAAAGTGCTATCCACACGTTACCGAGATGAATATATCCGGTTGGACTAGGCGCAAATCTACCTTTCATTAGAACTCTCCTATAGCAGAAAACAAGTGGCATATCCATTATGAATATGCCACTTATACATCCAAAGATATGTCAAAGTAAAACTAAAGCAATATCATTTATTGATATAAACTTATTTATCCTAAAGACACAATGTTATCAAACACATTACCAGCATCTTTAATCTTTTGTTCGTTACCCATTGTGCATATATGATTATCATTCAATACAGGTTCTACCACATCTGCTAATGCAACAATATCTTCTGGCTTACATGCGATTACCTGTTTACGGAACTCTACTTTGTCCTCTAATTTAGCCCCGCTAAAGTACATCCCCATTGCACGTGGTCCACGCAATGCAGGTGTCATTGGCAAGTCTAAAGAACTCATAGTACCGATAATGTATTTACGCATTTCACGGTCAGTCAATGTGAAGTCACGAAGGTATTGAGGCAACTCTTTATATACATTCAAAGTTTCCAACAAGTTAGGATCGCGATAACTGCAGAAAATCATATTGCCATCATCGTAGAAATTAGCAAATGCTCCGTAAGCACCACCTTGTACACGAATACGAATCCAAAGGTATTCATAACGTAAAATCGTTTCTAGCACGCTCATTGGACCAACATGTTTGAAACCATGATCGATGAAGTTACCACCTTGAGCTACATATTGAACCTTACCAGCAGTAACGATACCATCATTGCCAGATAGACGAGTGATTTGTAATGCATCATTGCTTAATTCTGTAGCATCCCAAGTTTCAACGAAGGTTTCATAAGGTTTTCAAAGGCTTCTAATTCGCCTTCTTCACCAACAAACATAATATCTACATTGTTAGCGCGGAAAATTTTACGAGCTACTTCGGCTAATTTTTCTGGTAATAACGGCAATGCTGCAGGATTAGATGCTAGCTCACTAATTTTTTGATAATATCCTAAATTACCATTATCTCTAAACTTGCCAACTGCAGAAACTTGAGCCATAACGCGTTGACTTACAATAGAGTTACCACGGCGGAATGCTTCATTATCCCAAATAGCTTTGCTTTCTTGAACAAGTTCAGTCAAACGTTGATCATCGCTATAATCTGCTTTTTGAACTACTTCATTAATCAAGCGGCATAAATCAGGTAATTTAGAATGTAATGCTTTCGCACGCACAATCATAAGCGGTGTAAACTCATCGCGCTTACCATCTTTACTGATGGCCGTAATGTCAGAACTCAATCCACCTAAATTCATATTGATATCTTTAGCCAATGCTTCATAACCGCGTTCGGATGTATCAACACGACCTAGGATGTCACTTAAAATATCAGCGTAGAATAAGTCATCTTCTGTGAGGCAGTTCAATTTAAAGTACAAGCCTACATAATTGATACCCTTTGTGAAAGTAGGTACAAAATGTACTGTAGTATTACCGATTTTACTTTCACGGCGTTCTACAGCTTCCATATTAGGATTTAAATCAGATAACTCGAGCAATGGAATAGATGCTAGAGCTTCATCGCTATCTGGTGTTTCTTGACGAATTTTAAGGCGTTTTGTTTGTTCTACAATCGCGTCAATCTCCTCTTTTGTCATATTCGCTTTTACAGCAGCTAAATGTTCTTTAACCTCTGCATCTTTGCGCTCTTGAAGACCACGTTCAGGATAGATAGATACAAGAACTTTATGGTTGTTATTCAAGATAGAATGACGAATTAAATCTTCGAAATATGTACCAGCTAAGCCGTTTCGAATATTCGTTAACGCCTCTTCATAGTGTAATAGTTCCAACGGGTCATTATCGTATAGCCAATTATCCATCATACGAATAATATACGCCAAACCGATAGGACGTCCACCGAAATCACTTTCACGAAGAGCAAATTCAATGCTATTTAAAGAAGCTTCTAATAACTCTTTATCTAAGCCCTTATCACATAACTCTTGTAATGTAGACTCTACAATACGCTGTAAGTCAGCTTGTTTATCTAGATTAGAACCTGTAGCTTGTACTGTCCACATAGGTTGGCGAATGCTATCTAAGTAGTAGCCACTAATATCAGAACCAATACCAGCTTTCACCAGCGCCTGTTTAAGAGGTGCTGCAGGAGATGTTAACAAAGCATGTGTTAACACTTCAAATGCCAAGCTATGTTCAGGTGTTACATCAGGCAATACATACGCAAAGGAATGCAATGTACGATTATCTGTTGGCTCCTCAGAACCTACACTATATGGATAGCTCACTACTTTACCTTCTGTAAATGGAGCTTGTAGAGCTACCTCCGTATGAACGTCAATAGCATCAAAATGACTTAAGTACTCATCATTCAAGAAAGCTAATTGCTCTTCAATATTCATATCACCATACAAGAAGATATAACTATTGGATGGATGATAGTGAACACGGTAGAACTCTTGGAATTCTTCATATGTTAAATCTGTAATATAATCCGGATCCCCACCAGAGTCAACGCCATAAGTAGTATCTGGGAAAAGCTCACGCATCATTTGGCGTTCTAATACAGAGTCAGGAGATGAGTAAACACCCTTCATCTCATTGAATACAACACCTTTGTAGGTAAGTTCATCGTCTGCATTTTCGAGCTCATAATGCCAACCCTCTTGCATTACGATTTCTGCATCTTCACGAACACGTGGGTAAAATACAGCATCAAGATATACGTCCATCAAATTATGGAAGTCTTTATCGTTCTTACTCGCTACAGGATACATCGTTTATCCGGATATGTCATAGCGTTTAGGAACGTATTTAAAGAACCTTTTACAAGTTCAACAAATGGCTCTTTTAATGGGAATTTGCGAGAACCACATAGAACGGAGTGCTCCATAATATGTGCTACACCTGTGCTATTATGAGGTGTTGTTCTAAAAGCAATATTGAATACTTTATTAGAATCTGGTGAATCGATATAAATTAAACGAGCACCAGATTTTTCGTGCTTCATTTCATAAGCGGTACCATTGATTTCATCAATGCGCTCAATGCGGTCAAGGCGAAAGCCAGAATAAACCTTATTTATTTCCATGCTGTCCCTTCTTTCTATATAAATATAATTAATTTTATGCTAACAATTTATTATAACATATCGACGACCCTATATATAGATGTTAAGAATAATTATCGAAATACAAAACCCCACAGGCACAGCGCCCATGGGGTTCATTTTATTTATTATGTTGCATTTGCCACTTTTGATTGCGGCGCAAGGTTAATAAGCCTTCTAGCACTGCTTGGAATTGTACAAAGCTCAATGTATAAGGTGGGTACATATCAGGTACCACCTTATAAGAAATAGTAACTTCGGCCTTATCATAATCATAGAATATGCCATGTAAATTACTCACAGTAGTATAACCAGTTTGAGCTTGCTCCAATGTTGGAATAGGCTGATTTTTAAGATTTCCTAGTAGATCGCTAATGAAACCTTCCTTACGACCTTGGTCATTAAGCATTTCATCCATAAAACTACGTAGACTATCCATGAATTAACCTCTTTGGTCTAACAATAAGCCGTTGTGAATTACACGAACAGCATCTTTAACGCGGTCTTCAGCAACAAGGCAAGAAATACTAATTTCAGAAGTAGAAATGATTTCAATATTGATGCCTTCTTGGCTCAAGATATCAAACATTTGAGCAGCTACGCCTGGTTGACCTAACATACCTGCACCAATGATAGAAACCTTTGCCATTTTTTCGTCGATGTTTACAGCTTCGATATCAACAGTTTTTTGTAATTCTGCTAATACTTCACGAGCTAGTACAACATCATCCATAGCTACTGTGAAGATAAGGTCAGTTTTAGGTTCACCTACGGCACGGATAGATTGAACAATCATATCAACGTCCACATTTTTTGCAGCCAATGCTTTAAATACAGTTGCCGCCACACCTGGTTTATTTTCAACGCCTACAAGGGCTACTTTTGCTGTATTAGTATCGTCAGCTACGCCAGTAATTACGTGTTTATTTGCTTCCACAGTATAATCCTCCCGAATAATAGTACCTGTTTTGTCACTAAATGTTGAACGTACGTGAATAGGTACACCATAACGGAAACCCATTTCTACGGCGCGAGGTTGCATTACACCTGCACCAAGACGTGCCATCTCAAGCATTTCGCCATATGTTACTTCTTCTAATTTGAAAGCCTCTTTTGCAACGCGAGGGTCTGTAGAGTAAACACCTTCAACATCTGTGAAGATTTCACACACATCAGCTTTCATAGCACCTGCCAACGCAACAGCAGTTGTATCGGAGCCACCACGACCTAAAGTAACCATGTCACCATATTCAGTAATACCTTGGAAACCTGCCACAACTACGATATTACCTTCATCCAAAGCTTCAAACACGCGATTTGGATCAACGCCCAAAATACGGCCTTTATTAAATGTATCACTACTTGTAATACCTGCTTGGTCACCTGTTAAGGACATCGCTTTATGACCACGTTCGTTGAATGCCATCGCCATTAATGCAATCGTTACTTGCTCACCTGTAGATAATAAGCGGTCCATTTCACGGCCATAAGGCTTAGATGTTACCTCTTTAGCTAATGCTACTAAGTCATCTGTTGTATCGCCCATAGCAGATACAACAATAACGATTTTATCGTCTTCTTTCTTCTCACGAAGGACGCGATCAACAATATTAAATATTTTTTCTGGTGTAGCTACGGAACTGCCACCAAACTTTTTAACGATTAAGGCCACAATAATCCCTCATTTAACTTATTCTACTAAAAATCAATATGCATATACTTTACCATAAACAAATAGCACTGTAAAGGGATACAAAGCAATTTATCCACTATATAAAAACAAAACTCTTTTGAGTGCGGACACAATTTTAGTATGATTATTTCAGTTATCCTTACAATTTACATACAAAAAGACCAGCCCTAAGGCTGGTCTTTATTAGTTGATTAAGTTAATTAAGCAACTGTGATTTCTTTTTCGGATTCCCACAAACCGTGGATGTTGCAGTAGGATACAGCAATCAATTTACCAGATTTGTTCAAGGAAACTGCCAAAGAACCTTCAGAGATTGCGTGTACAGGGCCTTCGTTTGCAGTTGCGCCGTCACCGTGTACGTTGAAGGAAATTTCACCAACTTCGAATGGCAATTGAGTACCTTCAGCTACGAAGTACAATTTGATCCATTCAATGTGATGTTCTACAGTGTTAGGATGTGCAATGTCTTTACCAACGGACAATGTTACGTGGAAAGTTTCACCTGCTTTTACAGTGTCAACAGTTTCAATAACAGGAACGTGTTTTTCAGTAGCGAAATCGCCGGATTTAATGTAATCATGTACAGCCATAATTAACCTCCTGGTTAGTCTTATATACATACTTAATGTCAAGAATATTTAGCACCTTGTGCTTATGACTATATTATACATTTTCGATATAGTTTTAGCAAGAACTTTTTCGAAAATTTTAGATTTAATTATTCCTATGACGTATAAGTTAAAACTCTATGCCTTTAGCAGCCTTAATACCCTTTTCATAAGCATGCTTTACTACCTTCATCTCTGTTACCGTATCGGCAATGTCAACGATTTCAGGTTTAGCATAACGGCCTGTCAAAATTACGTGTAAGCGCTCAGGTTTATGTTTAAGCATATCTACTACAGAATTCACATCAATAAGCTCATAATTAATGGCATTATTGATTTCATCCATAATGATAAGATCCCATCGGTCTGAATTTACCTCTTCCACTAATGTGTGCCAAGCCTCTTGAGCTGCCTCTTTGTGACGTGCCAATTCAGCCTCGCCTACTTCATCTCGTTTATAGTAAATAAATCCCTTACCCATGGAACGAATTTCTACTTGGTCCCCTAATTTAGCAAGACCTGCTAGTTCGCCATAGCCATTACCACTTTTGATAAATTGTAAGATTAAAACCTTAAGGCCTTGGCCAACAGCGCGTAATGCAACACCTAATGCTGCTGTTGTTTTACCTTTACCATTGCCGGTATTAACTAAAATTAAGCCTCGTTCACTCATAATTAGCTCCTTTTAGCTTTATACTTAGCACATATATCAATAAAATGTTGCGCCCCTTCATCAGAACCAGCAAAGTTTAAATGTAAATACGATGCTAATACATTGTCTGTGGCAAAGCCTCCATCATAGGATTGAGGTTTGCGGCCACCTTCTAAGTGGAATGCCCATGGGAAGTCCTCTATAGTCGGCTCCATAGTGGAGAAATGGAACTCATGACCACGAAGAGATGTATCAGCAGCTCCTAACAAGGTATCTCGCTTAGCTGTAGCCGTAACATACCCTACTTTGTAGCTTTTGTTGCATAATGCAATTAGCTGGTACAATACCTACCGTATCATATATGGTACCCTCGAAATCGTGGATGCTCTCACATAAATACATAAGGCCACCACATTCAGCATAAATAGGCATACCTTGTTCGTTGGCTTGACGGATAGACTCCTTCATTGACTCGTTACTAGAGAGTTGGAACAAGAACATTTCAGGGAAACCACCGCCAAATACTAGGCCGTCTACATCAGGAACTTCAAAGTCATTAAGAGGACTAAAGTATACGATTTCAGCACCTTTTTCCTCTAAGGCGGCTAAACTTGCTGGATAATAGAAAGAGAACGCCTCATCATAGGCTACACCGATTTTAACTCGTTTTTCTACGGATTTAGGATCTACTGCATCGGGTAATTCAATACTTGGTGCACTAGATGCGATTTCTAATAATTGATCGAGCTTAACCATTTTTTCAACAGCTTCACGAATCGTATTTATGGCTTCTGTTGGATCGACTTCAGTAACAGGTGTAAGGCCTAAATGACGCTCAGGAGAGTGCATACGGTCATCGCGATAAATAGCACCAATGACTGGAACACCAATCTTGGACATGCCTTCACGAACCATGCGCTCATGGTTAGCAGAGCCTAAGCGGTTAAGAATAACACCACCAAAGTTTACCTCTGGGTCATAATCACGGAAACCTTTAGCAATGGCTGCTGCGCTTTCACCCATCGCCTTACAATCAATAACTAATACCACTGGAGCATTCAATTGCTTAGCAATTTGGGCAGTGGAACTAACCCCTTCGCGACCGCCATCATATAAACCCATAACACCTTCAATAATAGCAAGGTCTACGCCATGCGCCATAGTAGCAAAGAAAGGATTTAATTTGTGAGGTGGCACGAGCCACGTATCTAAATTATAGCTGTCACGGCCGGATGCAATTTTATGAAAGCCCGGATCAATATAATCCGGGCCCACTTTAAAGGATTGCACCGTACGTCCACCATTTGCATAAGCAGCCAATAAGCCCGCTACGATTGTTGTTTTACCTACACCAGAGTTTGTGCCTGCAATGACAACACGTGGAATCTGTACTGTGTTCATAGATATTACCTCGTAATACGACGTGTTTGTTAACGATCCTTACGTTTTGCAAGGATTGTAGATAAGTAGTTGAGTTTAGTATCTTTTGGCATATTGTCTAAGCCTACGTATACTTGCTCATCAGGCAAACCTACACGGCTAATCATAACCGCATCATCTGCCATGTTGTGTTTAAGCAATGTTTCTTGTACTTCATCAAAGTTTTTATATACTTTCATGATTACCGCATCATCAGCTACAGCCAATACTGCATCGATTTTTTCTTTAGGTGCTGTAGCAGGAACGATAGCTAGTACCTCTTCTTTCTCTACGATTGGATAACCAAGGTGAGAACCAATAGCACAAAATGCAGTAACGCCAGGAATTGTTTCAATTTCATGGCCTGTATTTTCAATCAAGCGATATACATACATGTATGTGCTGTAGAACATAGGATCACCCAATGTTAAGAACACAACGCTTTTACCTTGATCTAAGTAGGACAAGATAATGCGTTTTGCTTCTTGCCAACCTTCCTCTTGTGTAGCATCATCCAATACCATTGGGAATACTACAGGAACGATTTCAGTATGTTCTTGAATGTATGGGGAAGCAATATTAAGTGCTACAGAACCATCTTTCTTTTCTGTTTTAGGTGTGATGATAATATCTGCTTCACCTACGATACGAGCAGCTTTCACAGTCATTAATTCAGAATCGCCAGGGCCTACGCCAATGCCATATAATTTACCTTTCATGGGGTTCTCCTATTCTTATAGTTACATTCTATTTATAATTGTAATATCTTTTATTATAACTAATTTATGCAAGATATACAAAACTACTATTTAATATTTGGAATTGTTGGACGATGTGGACTACGTTTGCCATACAAATCATCAATACAATCTTGCACATGTTGACGGAAGATATCTTGTATTGCTTCATATTCACCAAGTGCGCTATGGATTGGTTTAACTTCATAACCATAATCAGCAAGTTCATTAATAACGCTATCTTCTTCGTCACCAAAGAGATCGTTTGTGCATGATCTCCAAGAACTAATAATAATGGGTGCACATAAATTGTGTTTGGCCGTTTGCCATCAAGCCATTCCCATGGCATAGCTATATCAGCCACATAAGGAGCATTCTCTAAAACGGCGATACGTATATTTGTAAGGCCATCACGAATCAATTTAAACTGTAAATTACCATACGAGGAGTTGCCAGAGCCTAGGCCACCGTGACCAACTAGTAATAAACCGTCGTCCTTAGAAATGTTAAGAGATTTAATGAAGCGGTCAATTAAGATTTGGTAATCATCTGGATGCTCTTCTTGCCCCAGGTAATATACGAGAGGTCTACCTACGCGCAATACTTCAAGCTGACCTTCCCCTTCATGAGCAAGGATATTATTTTTCAATTTATCAAACTCTTCACCACCTGTAAAATGTAGGGGTTGCACATAAATATGTGTATAGTCTTCTTGAATAAGTTTTTCTAATGCACCTTGCTCAGTAGGAATCTCAACCCCTCGTTCACGCAACCGCTTAACGATGATACGAGAGGAAAATGCTAATTCTACCGTATACTCTGGATAGGATTTACGGATATACTCCACAGCGGAGTCAATATTATGTTCACGAGCACTGTCAACAGTGGACCCAAAGGCAACAACTAAAATAGCTTGTTTCATGGAAGTCTCCTTATCTATTTAATAATGTATCTTAATCATACCATAGACGACACGTTAGGGGCATACCATGGGACGTATAAAATAGATATTATAAATATCTTTCATAGTAAAAGTAAATCCTCCCCATTGGATTTCCAACAAGGAGGACTTTTACTTATGTAAAGGAGTGTGATGAGATGTATGTCTAATTATGTGAGAGATTAAATTAAGAAATCATACCTTGCACTTCCATGCGAGAGTTCGTCATAACAGGTTTTACAGATTCACGGGGCATGGGACGCTTCCTGTCGGACATGCGAATTGCTTGACCTAAATGTTTCAAGAATAAATCTTGTACATAAGGATTTTCACCAAGACCTTCATTCCAAATATCTACATTGTATCCTTCTTCAGCAAGCAATGCATAAATGGAATCAGAACGATCACCGCCAAGGTAGTCCATTAAATGTGTAGAACCAATGAGAGCTAATGGTACTACTAGTAAATCTTTATGGCCCATACGGTCTAATAATGTAAGCGCTTGTTTAAATGTAGGGAAACCGTTTGTGGTAAATACTACCACATTTGGTGCAGCCCCATACATAGCTTTCAATTGTAATGTACTAAACTCTAATTGATTTTGACCATTTGCCATGAGTACTACAGATTTATTAAGCGCTTTTGTATTAACATGACGTACGATGCTTTCTAATGTAGCTTCATAATCATCGGCATAATTCTTTACCCCTAATGATGTAAGCAATGGTTTACCAATATTCACTTGTGTGAAACCATATTCATTGCTATGTAAAAACTTTAATGCTTGTTTACGCATTTGTTGATAACACTGATCTGCTACCAATGTTACAGGTTGAATGTATACCTCATCGATGCCCATGCGAGCAAAATCCTGCATAGCATCTGTGAAAGAAGAAATCTTTTCATCATATTTCTCATTCCACTTCTCTACTAATGCATCAGATAAAAATACACGACGTACCTCCATATCGCTATACATGGAACGTACTTTTTTCTCTATACTGCCGATGGATTTCTCCACAGCATCTTGATAAATTGATCCAAAGGATGCAATAATTATGCCTTTCATATGTGACCTCCATATCGCTCATACATGATACAATTTCCATAACTGAAAATTGTTATCAACTACTATGTAATAATAGTACAAGATTACTGTATAGAAGTCAATGAGAAAAAATATCAAAATTAACCGAAATAATGTATAACCGAAGCAACACCACATAAAAGAAGGAAAAATATAACAATAAACTTAATTCGAACTATAAAGGTATCATACATTCTCTTGTCGCCAGCTGTGATCGTACCAGAGCGATTACGTCGCCATACATCCAAAACACAAGCAATACAAAGAATAATAATTACAATATACTTCAAACCTATCATATAACTTGGCAAAGCCATATAATCGCTAAATAATGAAAGTCCAAAGAAACAATTCCCTAAGATACTAATTACAATTTTAACGATTCCTTGCCTAACTATAATGACGAGATAATTCACCATTAATAAGCCGAAGAGACCAATTACAATATTCTCAAACATATCTACCCTACTGTTTTATTACTATAGAACTCTAATCTATTTAATATATACATTACACTATTACTTCAAGATACACAAAATGGTGTTGAACTCAAGTAAGTCCAACACCATTTTTTAGATAAAAAATCACATTAAGCGCTAAAAGAATACCACCCAAACAATTACCACACCATATAAAAAAACATAATTGCATGAATTGTTAAAAATTGAATTAATTATACTTTTCTTTTTTTCTCTCGTCGTCAGTATTTATATATCTGTACCTATGTAACCATAATATACAACAATATATAATAACCGCTAATACCATACCTAAATAAAAAAATATGTATCTGATGTATAATAGTTAGTCTCATACAGTTTATTTATTAAGTATCCAGCAATTAATACAGCAAGCAATATAGACTCTATTAAGACTTGTGATTTATTCTTTGCTTTATACATAAGAAAAAAATATCATACAACAACCATATGCTAATGCCTAAAATTAATAAGTCATATATCATAAACTATTTCCTATTTCATAGAATATAAACCTAAAGGTTTTTTTACAAATTGCCAAGATCCCTTACCAAATAATAAATAAACTACATACATATTTATAAATGGTATCAATAATCCTAATAGCCATAGCGCACTACTACCAGAATCATGTAATCTCATAATACCAAGTCTTACAATATATATAACTACCCATATATAGGCTATATCAAATACATATACTAATAAAACAGATATAAATTCAGTTTTTCGGTAGAATTTTTAGAAATCATCATTACCAATAAGATGAATAAAATAATGATTAACTGATAAGCTATATAATAATATAATATTTCTCCACGGCTTACTCGCTTTGATACATTAAATAATTGTAACGATCCACTTTCCTTGATAATTGATATAACTTTATAAAAAGAAAAACCCTTCCTTAAATCTATTCCAATTCTCCAAGAATGGATAATGTATATATCCCCAAGTAGTTTTAATTACACCATCAGCCTCACCATATTTATTACGTGTATTCGTCCCAGATAAAAAGCAATAATATAGAAAGAATACCGAATATAAAAGCCTATATTTATATTTAAGATAGTTTCAATGGAATCCACATTACGTGTAACAGTAATAACATTTTTCTGAGATATCAAATGGATTATAGAGAAAATATAGTATAATTCCTATCCATACCACAAGGTATAGCCATAAACGTCCTATATCCATAATACGTTGTAATGAGATAATGGCCAAAGCTAAGATAACAATAATATAATCAATTATTCCAACCAACTGTATATACTTATCACTATAGATATTAAACTTACCTATTATCATATTAGGCATAATAATAAACATTATAAAAAAACAATAAAAAGCGAGAAGAAATAAGACAGACGATCTAAACGCCAATTATATTTAAGACTACATATGTTAGACTGAAATAAAGCCCACTCATTTATTAATAATTGTATCAATAAAGCTCACCCTCACCTCTCCATACATTAAGTAAATAAATTTATTTACCAATTACTTGAAAAAAACCATAGTCATATAGCCTACGTCTACATAAATCATAGACAACACATAAACCTAGCAGCTTATAAAAATATCGTACATAATACCAATACAAATCATAAGTTGCTCCTCTATTTATATGTATATTACCCAGCACATAAATAAAAAATCTCCCTACTAAAATAAATAAAAAAAGATATTCTAGTATTATGTATTAGATCGTATACATTTTGTTTTAAAAGTATTTGTTCTCTCTCAATAAAAACCAAACATAGTCCTTCTCTCTTTTATCTGATAATTTTTATTTTACTAAAATTTTTATATTTATTATATATCATATTTTTGATGGGACGCCTACACAACTACAGTAATAAAAATGACGACCTGTACTTGTGCAGTGACATCAGGAACGAGGAACAAACAAGTATAGGTCGTCATTTTTAATTTATTTGTAGTAATGTTATTGGGCCCCATCAAAGTATGCTGGATATAAAGTAGAATAAAATTACTCATATATTCACACATTCATATCCTTATAACCAAAAAGAATATATTTATAAAAGCTAATACTATACTATATTCATCACATAAATTGCTTAAAAACCCTTAATTTTCCTATACTTCTAGGGGTATGGGGTTTATTGACACCCCTATGTTCCTTTGTTACGATTGGCTTAAGGTTATATATATGCAATATATCTATAGTAATCTATAAACTATATCTTTTATATAAAATTATCCAGATTACATAGATCATTGCATAGACTTGTAGTTAAGTTATGGATAGGAGTATTAAAAAATGAAAAAACAATTAGCATTAGCATCCGCTATTCTAGGTCTTGCAGTATCCTTTGGTGCACCAGTTGTATCTAATGCTGCATATCAATTAAATGAAGAAGTAAAAGATCCTACTCCAGCATTGAAAGAAGCTGCTGCAATTGGTGTTCGTACACACAATACTGAAGCTTTACAAAACTTGCCAAACAAAGATGCTATGGTTGTTATGAGCTTTGGTACAACTTATAAAGATACTCGTGCGAAAACAATCGATGCAACTGTAGATGCTATTAAAGCAGCTCATCCAAACACAAAAGTAGTTACAGCTTTCACAAGCCATATCATTCGTGATCGTATCCAACAAAAAGAAGGTATTACTTACCCAACTCCTGAAGAAGCTTTGGCTGAACTCAAAAAAGACGGTTACACTCGCGTTGCATTAGCATCCCTTGATGTAATCCCTGGTATGGAATACAACTACGATGCAGCAGTATATAATTTGTACAAAGATAACTCAAAAAAATGACACTTGGTACATCTCTTATGTACTGGATGGGTCAAGAAAACCAAACTGACCAAGTTATTGAAACATTAAAAGCTGTTCAATCTCAATTCCCTAAATTAGGCAAAGAAGACGCTCTTCTTATCATGGCTCATGGTACCCCAGATCCTTCCAATGCTTATTATTCTGTAATTCAAGACCGTATCCATACTCTTGGTATGAAAAATGTATTTATCTACACAGTAGAAGGTACTCCAAATCTTGAACAAGTTATCCCTCAATTGAAATTACATGGTATTAAACATGTTACATTGATGCCATTCATGATGGTTGCTGGCGACCATGCAAACAACGACATGGCTGGTTCCGAACCAGATTCCCATAAATCCATCCTTGAAAAAGAAGGCTTCAAAGTTGACACTTACATCCATGGCTTAGGTGAAAACCCTAACATCCGTAACTTATTCGTTGAACGTGCTAACGAATCTTGGGACGCATTACAAAAATAATTAGTTTCATAATTTAACTAGTATCGTTATATAACGTACATAGGAGTACATCATGAAAAATTACTACTCTGTAGTCTAGCTTTGGTCATGGTTGTACTAGCAATAGCTGGGTGTGGTAAATCCACATCCAGCTCTTCTGCTACTACGAAGAAACTTACCTTTAATGGTGAAACCTACACTGTACCAAAGGATCCGCAACGCATCGCTGTTCTTTCAAACTCTGTATTGTCCATGCTATACGCAGTGGATGGCAAAGCTATCTCCCGTGCTAACACAACAGATAAATTAGCTCCAGATTTAGAAGCATTACCTGCATTAGGTCAAACGGCTAATATCAACATGGAACAACTATTAGGCTTGAAGCCAGATGTGGTATTGGGTTTGGAAAACCAACATAAAAAATATGAATCCCAATTACAATCTAACAATATTCCAGCAGTGCTTTTCAATTACGATGGCATCAAGGATAATGTACCAATGCTAACATTCCTTGGTGAATTAACCAACCATCAAGATAAGGCTAAATCCGTTATTGCAACCTATGAAAGCAACATTCAAAAGGTAAAAGATGCTATTAAAAACCAACAACCTGCACGTGTTGCTGTATTACGTGCCACAGGAAAGGGTGTAACTGCTGAAACTGATGAAGCAGTTACTGCATCCATGGTAAAAGAGCTAGGCATGACAAACGTTGTTGCCTCCCACCTAGAAGGCACAACTAAGGATAAAACTGTCCCTTACTCTCTTGAAACATTGACTGCAGATAACCCTGATATTATCTTCGTTGTTACAATGGGTAAAGAAGAAGAAATTACAAAAGCTATGAAACAAGCTATGACAGATAATCCTGCATGGGCTAATTTAAAAGCTGTACAAAATAACCGCGTAATATATTTACCATCTAAACTATTCCTATTAAACCCAGGTCTACAAACACCAGAAGCTATGGCACGTTTAGTTAAAGAAGCCTATGGTATTAATGTTACATTCTAACATATTGCATCATGCAAAAGAGGGCATCCCCCAAATAGGGAATGCCCTCTTTTTTATTAATATCAAGCTACTCAACTAATCCTTTTACGCGCACATATTTTTTATTATCAAATGTATCAAGTTGTACATCTACAGAGAAAACATCTCTAAACAACTCATCCGATATTATTTATTTGTTTCTCCTGACGTTACTAAATACCCTTCTTTTATAACAGCCATATGATGTGAATATTGAACCGCCTGTGTTAGTTCGTGAAGTACCATGAGAACGGTTAAATTTTGTTCCTTATTTAAGCGTTTCAATAACTCCATAATTTCTAATTGGTGATTAATATCTAAATACGTTGTTGGTTCGTCTAAGACTAATAATTTTGGTTGCTGTGCTAGTGCCATAGCAATCCAAACGCGTTGCCGTTCGCCACCAGATAGGGATGGGATTAATTGTTCTCTCAAATGATTCGTTTTCGTAATATGTAACGCATAGTCAACGATTTCACGATCTTCTTTAGCCGTGTTTTTCCACCAATTTTGGTATGGATACCGTCCACAATATACCAATTCTTCTACGGTCATATCCTTTGGCATATTAGGCACCTGTGGCAGAAACGCCATTTGACGTGCCAATTCATTTTGTGAATACGACTGTAATGGTTTACCTAAAATAGTCACACATTCACGAGGACTATGAATATATCCAATCATAGAACGTAAGAGTGTACTTTTACCACAACCATTAGGCCCTATTAAGGTCGTTATTTTACCAACAGGAACCGATACATTAATATCATGTAAAATATGACGCTCACCGAGAGTTACGGATAACTGTTTTACATCAATAGCCGTATTCATTAGTTATCCCTCCTCAATAGATATAAGAAGAATGGCGCCCCAAAGAATGCCATAATAATGCCAACCGGTACCTCGATTGGGCTCCACATAACACGCCCTACCGTATCGCTAACAACGAGGACAAGTGCACCTAATAATGCGGATCCAGGAAGTAAATACGCATAATCATTACCGATGATTAAACGCAACATATGAGGGATTACGAGGCCTACAAAACCAATCAAGCCCGCAATACTAACGGCGCCTGCTGCCAATAGAGCCGCAACGGCGGTCATAACAAACCGCGTTTGCTCTACCTTAAGGCCTAGCCCCTTTGCAGTTTCATCACCTAAGCTTAAAATAGTAAGACGTTTAGCCCCTAAGCAAGCAAAAATAAGACCTACTATAGCGTATGGGAACAACACCTCTACTTGAGGCCAACTGCGTGCAGCCAGTCCCCCAACCATCCAAAGCAAAGCCCCTTGCACACGATCACCAAAGAATACAAGCAATGCGGAAATACCAGAGCCTAAAAAAGCAGCCACCGCAACACCGGCCAAAATGATACGGCTCGGGCGCACACCATTTTTCCAAGCCAAAGCATATACCATCATCGCCGCAGCCATAGCACCTATAAAGGCGACGAGAGGCACAATATGATCATAGCCAGGAAAAAGAATAAATATAATAACACCGGCAAGTCCGGCACCAGACGAAACGCCTACTATTTGAGGATCTGCTAAAGGGTTCTTCATAACCGCCTGTAAAATGGCACCCGATACAGCTAAACAAGCACCAACTAATGCAGCAACAATATTACGAGGCAACCTAATATTCCAAATGATTTGCGATGCTGTATCTGTTAGATCACTAGCCCACAATGTGTGCCAAATCTCCGATAGTGACACCTGTGTTGAGCCCCAAATCAGTGAGATAATCATGCTAGCTATGACAGCAATAACCAAGACAATAATAACTGATATGCGAAAGAGTTTTCGTTCATTCAGAGAGTTCACAGTAACCTCTCCTTTCACCAATACATGGTACTATCAGCACCCGTATTATACATATAAACCTCATAATAGATACAGTAAAACCCGAATCGCCAGTAGTATGCAACGATTCGGGTTACTTATTATTTAGATTCTTTGCCTTCTACGAAGAGCATATCGTTGCGTTTTACATCTGTGTAAAGCAATGCATTACATACGGAAGCAGCAATTGGGCTACCACCTTTGTTACCTTTTACAGTGATGTAAGGAACTGGGGATACTTCCATCAAATAATCTTTGGATTCTGCAGCACCTACGAAGCCTACAGGGATACCAATGATAAGAGCTGGTTTAACGCCTTCTTCAAGAGCTAAACGCAATACTTCATACAATGCTGTTGGAGCATTACCGATAGCAACGATTTGGCCTTCTAATTGTTTGCCAAATGTACGCATAGCTGCAATGGAACGAGTGACACCCAATTCTTTAGCCATTTTAGCTACGTTTTCGTCTTTAATTAGGCAGTGTACTTCGTTGCCGCGAATTTTAAGAGCTGGTTTAGAAATACCTGTGCGAACCATTTCCACATCTGTATAAATATCTGCACCATTATCTAATGCTTCGATACCTTTTTGAACAGCATCAGGGCTCATTTTTACGAGTTGAGCGTATTCAACGTCACCAGAAGCATGTACAGTACGGGATACAACGCGTACTTCATCATCTGTTAAACCCAAATCTTTTACATAATCGTAAATGATTTGCATACTTTTATCTTCAATCGCTTTAGGATTTTTAACGTAATCCATTAGTGTCCTCCCATAATTCGAAAAATTCATCATTCGATGATACCACGTGGCTTTCAATCTTAACACGTGGACGATCAATAACAATAACATGGATACCAAGATCCATGGCTGCTTGTAATTTTGTATCAGCACCCCCTACAAGGCCGGAGTTTTTCATAACTACAACGCTCGCCTTCGTATCGTGGAACATGATTCGGTTCATATCGTAAGAGAATGGACCTTGTACAGCAACAATACGCTTGGACTTACATTGAGGTCTTCCATCATTTGTAACACCTCTGCAGTAGGCAAAATGCGCGTCCATACTTCGCAATCTTGTAGGGATTCAGATTTAGCAAAGATGTGCATTGTTTTACTACCTGTAGTCAAATACACATGGTTATTATTTTCTTTTGCTAATTTGCCTGCTAGATTAGCTGCTTCTACCTCATCCACTACGATATGTAATTTATCATAGTCTGGCAATGGTACCTCTTTACGTTCGAAACGAACAAAAGGAATACCTTCAGCTTTTGCTGCATCTTGAGCCGTAGCCGTAACGATAGCAGCATACGGATGGCTTGCATCGATTAATAAGCGCACATGGTGCTTCTTAATTAAGTCTTGCATAGCCTCTTGGTCAAGACGGCCCGTATGTACGGTAATGCCTTTATGGGCAGCAAGCTCTGCACCATATTGACTAACAACCGTAACAAGCACCTCTTCACCAGTTCGTTTTTGGATTTCTACCGCTAAGGTACGACCATCCAAAGTGCCGGCAATGACCCAAATCATAATTTGTAGCCTCGAGGTGTAATCATGCGACCATTTTCAACATAGGTTTGGCTGTTACCGATGATAACAAGTGTTTGCATATCTACTTCTTCGTTAGTGAAGTTTTCAAGGTCAGAAATTACCATATGTTGACCTGGACGACCTGCTTTTTGCACGATACCAACAGGTGTTTTAGGATCGCGGTATTTAAGAACGATTTCGCGAACTTCATCTAAGTGAGTAACGCGTTTTTTACTGCGTGGGTTGTACAAGGAGATAACCATATCACCTTGTGCGCAAAGGTCAGCACGTTTTTTAATAAGATCCCATGGAGTCATCAAATCACTCAAAGAAATGACTGCAAAGTCATGCATCAAAGGTGCCCCCAATACAGATGCTGCTACGTTTACAGCACTAAGACCAGGTACGATGTCTACGGAAGGACGTTTTTCAGCTGGCACTTTATTAGCAAGTTCCAACACAAGACCTGCCATGCCATATACGCCGGAGTCACCAGAGGATACGACTACCACTTGATGACCTTCTACCGCTAAATCAACGGCTTGTTGGCAACGATCTACTTCTTGCATCATTGCAGTACCTACAGTTTCTTTACCTTCGATAAGGTCTTTGATCAAGTCGAGGTATGTCAAATAACCTACCACGCGGTCAGCCGCTAAGATAGCTTCGCGTGCTTGAGGCGTCATAAACTCTTCATCGCCAGGGCCGATACCGATTACTTTGATGTTACCTGTGCAATGGCTACCGTTGTTTTGGGATAAATTGTTTTGTGCTGTATTAATGTTCGGCTCTTGGCCGCTAGTAATGCCGTTGTCTCGCATACGTTTCCTACTCCTATAGTTCCTTTTACAAAATTAGATTCTTTTAATTCTTCTTTTTCAATGAGTGGTGCCATCTCGTCCTGTGTATAGAACACGATAGGCCACCCCATAATTTGCATAGCCTCTAAGAGGCCTACTTCATCTTGTTTAACGATGACCGATGCAGCCATTACAAGGCTTTTTGGTGAAAGCTTATGCGCTGCTAGCGACTGTTGTATGGCGTCAAGGATTAATTCCTTCGGCGTATCTCGACGACAGCCAATGCCCATCGTATAGGTACGAGGGCGCAAATCAATTGATGACCATACTCCGCAATTACTTTGTCTGTAATAACTACGCGAGAAGAACCTTCTTCAGTGCTTTCATTTTTACATGGAATGGAGGCAAGTTCCTCTAGAGAAACAACGTGAACCATGCCATGTTCACCAATATGAGCTTTTGTAACTGCCTCTAAATGCTCAGTATTCGCTAAGCTTTCATCGATATAATAATCAACCTGTTCTCCCCCAACGATGGTAGAGTTCACATTGATTAAGGTTTGAAAATCGTCGACCAACAGATGCTCATGGCGCGCCAACACGTCAGGCGCTGGCAATCCGTTTACATCCGTTGCGGTTGTAATGACGGGGTCCGCATCGATGGCCAGCGAAATGGACTGCGTCCATTCGTTGGCGCCCCCAAGGTGCCCAGACAATAAGCTAATTACATGGTGTCCTACTTCGTCCATTACAACTATCGCAGGATCCTTGGATTTATGCTCAATATACGGTGCAATCATGCGCACTACGATACCGAGTGCCATAATACATAACACTTGGTCGTAATCTTTAAAAATCTGTCCTATATGGTTTTTGAGGGAATTAAAATAAATGGCCTCACCACCAGAGGGACGATTTTCCTTTTCAAAGCAATCCGCATGAGGAGCCACCAAAGACTTGATGCGTTGACCTAGCTTTGCACCTCGTTCAGAAACAGAAAGAATAACCGTTCTATTCTTCTTTGCTCCAGTCGTAGATGCAGCAATTTCTGGTGCTTTCATCATACTAGTCCTTAGCACTGCGGTACATATGAGCAAAGCCTTTGTCGTAAAGCTTAGATAATTCGTATTCACTATCTAATACATGACTTACTACGATCATAGCTTGGCGCAATACGCCTTCTTTCGCTACGATGTCCGCAATGGTTTCCAATGTGCCACGAATAATGCGTTGGTCTGGCCAAGACGCTTTTACCACGATCGCCACTGGAGTCGTTTGTCATAACCGCCCTCGATGAGTTCAGCTACAACCTTATCTAACATTTGAACGCTAAGGAAAATACACATAGTCGCTTCATGAGCTGCTAACATGCGCAATTTTTCCTTTGGAGGCATCGGTGTACGGCCTTCCATGCGTGTAATGATAACTGTTTGGGACACATTAGGTAATGTGTATTCTTGTTTTAATGCCGCTGCTGTAGCAAGGAAAGAACTTACACCTGGCACGACTTCATAAGAAATCCCCATGCCAGCCAATGCATCCATTTGCTCTTGAATCGCACCGTAAATAGCAGGGTCACCTGTATGAAGGCGAACTACGCTTTTACCAGCCTCAACGGAAGCTTTCATAACAGCCAACACCTCATCAAGGTTCATGGTAGCACTGTTATGGATTTCACAGCCTGGTTTACAAGCCTCTAAAATAGCAGGGTTTACCAAGGAGCCAGCGTAGATAACAACGTCTGCCTCTTGCACTAAACGATACCCTTTGCGAGTGATTAACTCGGGATCCCCAGGGCCTGCGCCTACGATATGTACATCAACCATATTACTCTCCTTCTGCGATACGCGTTGCAGATACAATGAAAATTGGGCTCAATGGATCTAACAAATGATAGGGACCAGCCTTGCGGTAACGGCTGATGGACATTTGGTAACCTTCATAGGTGAAAGGACGACCTTTCAATTCTTTTAAGATTGTATAACCAGTTTCCATCGTTACAGCAGTAACCACTAGACGGCCACCTACTTTTAAAAGACGTTGCGCCTCATCCATGATGCCTGTCATACCACCAGCGCTACCGCCGATGATAACCGCATCAAGCTCAGGCAATTCTTCCATGCCTTCAGGAGCTTTGGACTTGATAACCGTCATATTATTTACATTGAATTTCTTCATGTTCTCATTGATAAGGTCGATACCTTTATCAAAGCGCTCAATCGCATATACATGCCCTTTAGGAGCTGCTAAGGCTGCTTCAATAGAAATAGAGCCTGTACCAGCACCAACGTCAAGGACAATGCTATCCTCCTCGATGCGTGCCTCGTTCATAACGGCTTTGCGAATCTCGCATTTCGTCATCGGCACGTCGCCGCGGATAAATTCCTCATCAGGAATTCCGAAAAAATGTCTCATCCTAATACCACCATTACAGAATGACCAAAGCCTTCAAGCTCAGTTAATACCTCTAGCGTGGAGTCTACAATTTTTTCATCATCATAGCTCAAGCGCTCAAGGGCTGCTGCTCTCGTTTCTTTTGGCCAACCTGCATCTATTAAAATACGCGCAATATGCGCTGGATTATATTCAGGATCCGTCAAGAACCCCATCTTTTTACCTGCTTCATATACGAGTTTCTCTGGTGCCGGTTGGCGACCGTGAAAGCTCATTAAATCCGCATCATGCCACACCTCATTGAGTCGTGCAAAGGCAAAGGTCATAGAACTAATGCCTGGCACCACCTCAATAGGATTGGCAGGGAATTTCTTTTTCAAATACGGTAATAAGCTATAGTAGCCTGTATCACCGCTTACCATAACTACAACATCATGGTCGTTAAGCTCACGCTCAATTTGCTCAGCCAGTAAGCTAAGCTTACCCGTTACAGGATATGTAATTTGGCCAGGCTCTTGAAAGTCCTCTAAGGACCGTTCACTGCCCACCAATACTGTAGCATATTTAATTAAATTTAGGCCTCTAGGTACCACATAATCAGGATTACCTGGACCAATGCCTACGATATACAAGGTATGTGCCATTGTTCAAGCTCTCCTATCTCTTTTGCATGCTTATCCATTGCCAAAATCTCACCTTTTAAGGTGGTAATAATGATACCTACCTCCGCTTCGTTAGCAATATATCGTTCACTACGCAAAGATGCACGATCTACCACACGTTGGTATACGCCAGTCAGTCCTTCGCGTTCCAAAATAGGGAACGTAGACTCTGTAGTTTGGCAATTAAATAACTCTTCACACACCGCTTGGGATGCCCCTTCTAAAGCGGCATAGGCTACGATGCTTTCCATGCGGCCATCACTCATGCGATTGTGGGTATGGAAACTACCACTAGCTAATTTTATTAATTTGCCAATATGACCGATGATCAAATACGCTTGAAGCCAATTTGTACTGCCTTTTCAAGCATAAAGCCAATAAAGTTGCTCGTTTCTGCCATTTGGTTCTTATGTATACCAAGTACTTGTTCCGCCAGATCCTGACCGATACGGCCCGGCACGAGAACAGCCGTTTCACAACCATTAGCTTTCATAACCTTTAGCTGAGGTACTAACGAGTTCTTGAACCCTTCTTCACTCATAGGCTTAACGATACCCGTAGTACCGATAATGGAAATACCACCTTCGATACCTAGGGTATGATTTAACGTTTTCTTGGCTAAAACCATACCGTTTGGCACGCTCACCGTTACCGTTACACCTTGGCCATGTACACAATGCTCGTCAAAGACGATTTTCATCATCGCTCGAGGCCCTGGATTGATAGCTGGTTCTCCTGGCGGCATAGCAAGGCCCGGTTTCGTTACCGTCCCTACACCAAAGCCCGCTCGGAATCGTAGTTCACCAGTATCATCGAGTGTTACTGTCGTTTCCACATCATTGCCATGGGTTACATCAGGATCATCGCCGCCATCTTTCATAACGGTCACCTTAGCCTCTATATCGGATATTACTTCTACGGCTTTAATAGGCACCTCAATATACTGACCTTGAGGATTTTCAATGACCACTTGGTCCACGATATTCTTATCTAAGAGGGCCAACAAACCAGCTTTCATACCTGCCGTAGCACATGAACCTGTGGTATAGCCACCCTTCATGTCCTCTACTTTCATAAGGCCTCCTACACCGATAGGGTTAGCAACTCCAATAAATCAAACTAACCCTATCTTATGGACATATGTTATTAGGAACGGAAGTTAACAAATTGCAATTCTACAGGGATATCCAATTGTTTTAACATTTGGATTACTGCTTGCAAATCATCTTTATCCTTACCAGATACACGCACTTGATCCTCTTGGATAGATGCTTGTACCTTAATTTTCATGTTTTTAATTGCTTTTACTACTTCTTTAGCATTTTCTTTTGTAATGCCTTTTTTAATAGTAATGATTTGGCGAACTGTAGCACCAGCAGCTGGTTCAACTTTGCCATAGTCAAGATTTTTAATCGCTACGTTACGTTTAACCATTTTGCCTTTTAAAACATCGATAATGGCATTCAATTTATATTCATCATCACCGATGATTTTGATAGTGTCACCTTCAAGACTAATTTCCGCTTTGGAGCCACGGAAATCATAGCGCGTACCAATCTCTTTTTTCGCTTGGTTTACCGCATTATCTACTTCCTGCATATCCACTTCAGACACAACGTCAAAGGAACAATCTTTAGCCATTCTATACCTCCTACACCGGAACCCGTTGGACATGGGGTTCATAGCATTACTTTCATCATCCTCATATTCCAAGTGAAAGTGTAAAAGTACACCAAATCGGAATATATCTCTATAATTATACCTTAAAAACAGGCTTATTTTCTAGGTAAATCGATTTTTTTAATTATAACTATTA
>BNJV01000554.1_pt1 | contig 71357 bp, 99 predicted proteins | sample 8540591 | NCBI WGS metagenome assembly BNJV01 (sample SAMD00202457, study PRJDB9452) | human saliva metagenome | host: Homo sapiens
AAATATATACAACTCTATCTGGAGAAAGCTGTGCTAGTTTATGCATGAATGGTAGGGTCATTCCAGATCTTGGTGGATCCAAAATAACTACATCTGGTTTTATATTCATGCGTTGAATAAACTCTGCAGCATCTGCTGCATAGAATTCTGTATTTGGTAATTTATTGTGCTTCGCATTGTTTTTAGCATCTCGGATTGCTTGTGGATTAATTTCAACACCAATCACGTGCTTTGCCGTTTGAGCTGCCAGTAAAGAGATTGTCCCAATACCACAACATGCATCTAATACAACATCAGTATCTTTAATTTTCGCAAGTGATAGTGCTGTACGATATAGTACTTCCGTTTGTTCTGGATTGACTTGATAGAATGACTTTGAAGAGATGCGGAACTCTAATCCATCAATACGGTCAGTGATATAACCCGGACCATATAATACTCTTTCATCTTTTCCAAGAATCATGGATGTACGTGCACGATTAAAATTCAGAATAATCGTTTTAATCTGTGGAAACTTCTTAACAAGTACATTTACAAAGTTCTTTGAACTTGGTAATCCCTTTGAGCCAATCACAACATCAAGTAAAACATCATTGGTTGCTTTCGAGATACGAATATACGCATGACGTAACGTACCCCTACCGCTATCTTCATCATAAGTTTCGATACGCATAGATTCTGCTAACTTACAGATTGTAGTTAGAATCTCATTTGCGAGTGTATGTTGAATCAAGCACATCTCACTCGGCACTTTACGATGACTATTTTCTTCATACATGCCTGCATAGATTCTATTTGTCTTTTTATCTCTAGCAAAACTTGCATAGATTTTATGACGATAGTGATACGGATCTTTCATACCAAGAACCGGTTCTACCGCTTTGGTACGAAATATCTTACGCATCTCTTCGCGTTTCATTTTTAATTGTTCTTCATATGGGACATCGATGTATGCACATCCACCACACTTTTTACTCACTGGGCAATACTTCATAATGTTACCTCTTTTTAATGTATATACAACGTTATCTGTTACTTTACGTAGAACTTCATAGGATTGATGACCATTTGCGATTAACACACAATCATGGATACCAAGTGCTTCTGCAACTTCTTTATCATGGATAGTGTCACCAATATACTTACATTCAGATGGTTCTACATCACTCTTTTCCATCCAAATCTTTGCCATCTCAACTTTTGAAGCCGCAAGCATATTATCAATTCCTAGTATTTCTTCAAAGTATTGATCAATTCCTAATAGCTTGCACTGCTCTACAAGTTTATCGTGACGAGATGCGGATAGAATGACATTACGATATCCAAGGTCGATTGCCTTTTCTATCGTAGTAATAAAATCATCCATCAAAGAACACTCATCAAAACGACGGTCATATTCTTGATTGAATTCAAGAGATACTTCCTCGTAACTTTCTGTATCAAAGGTATACCCAATATGGTAATAGTAGTTAATGACTGGAAACGAGAATGTATTGAGATAGTCCTGTTTTGTGACAGGATATTTCTCCATCCCCCTTTTCTTCAGCATTTCATTTTCAATCGATAGGCACAATTGTAAATCATCTAAAATTGTACCGTTAAAGTCCCAAATTAAAGTTTTCATGGATTGATTATACCATCTCTTCTCGATGTCTAAGAAAAAAGATGTCGCCATCAAGAGGATTATACATCCGTGTTAATATCGACATCGATTTCTTGAATCTTATTTTCTGTAAATTTCCAACTACATACTTTAGTTGACTTTTTTATTGTATACGATTTTGTTGAAACATGATTATCAATTAAATCATATATTTTATATCCTGCCACATCATAGAATGAAACACTATCATTTTCAGTATTATTTTTCTCCTTGAAAGGATGTACTTGGACCCACACTATAGTGTGTATCATTGATTGTATAGTCCTCACTCCAATGTACATGACCTTGCATGACCAATATAGTATTCGTGTTTTGTATATGTTGGATAAACTTTTCAGCTTGTGGTAAACATGGAATTCCTGGATATTTTCTGACAGGGTGATGCATCAAAATAATTTTCTTTTCTGGTGTCTTTAGATTTTCATCTAGCCAAGAAAAATCCTCATCTGTGAATTTCCCATTTGCATTTCCATACTCAGAATTATTTAATGCAAGAATCGTATAACCCTGTATTTGATACGTTGAATGACTTTTTGTCCCAAATACTTGTTGGTAATTTCATTATCGTGATTTCCAGGAATCGCTATAATTGGAATCTTTGGAAAGTACTTTTTAACAATACTTTCTACTGTTTGATAATCATCAACACTTCCATTATCACAAATATCACCTGTCAAACAAAGACAATCGTATTCCCCATATTGTAAGGCATCTTGCAAGCAGAGTTCTAGATGTTTCAATGGACTCTCTAATTTGGCAAGTAATCTTTCATATGCATTATCGTTTGTGTAGTGTGTACGATAATGTATATCACTTAATTGCAAGATTCTCATTACTTCAGCTTCTTTCTAAGCCATCCATTTGCGATATCTAATACAAATACAGTCACAACTACTACTAATAAGATAATGCTTACTTTATCCCAGTTTCTTGCTTGGATTGCAAAGATTAATGGTGCACCAATACCACCTGCACCTACAAGACCAAGGGTTGCGGCAGATCTTACACCGATTTCAAAATGATTTAAAATCAAAGATGTATATGCTGGCATGACTTGTGGAAGTCGTGCATAGAAGAAGGTTTGGATTGAATTTGCGCCTACTGAATGCATTGCTTCAATGGCATCTTCATTCATTTTCTCCATCTCCTCAGTAAATAGTTTTCCTAACATACCAATTTGATGAACACCAATCGCTAGTACTCCTGCAAATGGACCAGGGCCTACCATCTTTACAAAGATAATTGCATATATTAATTCCGGGAAACTACGTAATATATCCAAGATGATTTTAGTAATCTTTGGTATTATCGTATTTCTTGACCAAAGATTATGACTCGCCAGTAACATAAGTGGGAATGCAAAGATCGTACCGATGAGTGTTCCTACGAAAGCTATCGCAATTGTCAGAATCATCAGCGAGAATACATCTTCCCCACTACCATCAAAAAAATATGACCAATCAGGTTTTAATAGTCCTTTGACTGTGTCTATCACCATGGAAGGCGAAAAGTTATTCAGTGCTGAATAATCTAGGCCATAACCTGATAAGAAAATCAATACTAGAATTCCTAGTAGAATCCATATCGTTGAATACTTTCGAAGAGTCATCATCATACACACTTCCTCCTTGCATATTCACTGATTGTATCTACTAGAATAACCAATATCAAAATCATTAGGATAATGATGGATACACGATCATACTTAAATAATGCTAATGAAGTATTTAAGATAATACCTATTCCACCTGCACCAACATAGCCTAGTACTGTTGAAGACCGTATATTTATCTCTAATGCATAAAAAGTATAACTAATTACAGCTGGTAATATTTGTGGCCAAACCGCCCATACTGCAACCTTAAACTTATTGGCTCCAACAGACTCAGCGGATTCAACAGGTAGTGTATCAATCGTTTCAATCGATTCATACAGTAGCTGCGATACTAAGCCAAAGGTAAAGATGGTTAAGGTAATCACACCCGTAACTTCACCAATACCAACAATCGATACTAAGATAGCTGCTAATAGTGTATTGGGAATTGTACGAATAATATTCATTACAAAACGAATACAACCTGTTAGTACAGCATTTTTAGTAATGAGTGTTGTCGCAAGAAACGAGAATGGAATCGCTAAAAGTACACCCAGTAAAGTACTTAGTACTGACATTTGGATTGTCTTAATAATTGGTGTTATTAGTGATGGAAGATACGACCAATCTGGATGAAGTAGTTTCTGTAGGAATAATTGCATCTGTTTTTGTGTTTGAAAGTACTTCAGAAAGATTTGCATTTGTAATACGTATGCATGCATATAAGCATATTGCCAATACCGCAAATGTTCCTACATGTTTATACCATTGATAATGAACTGTATCTTTAAGCTTCATCTTGAACTTCCTCTTCAAGATTAGAGATACCTTTGTAGATATAATCTAATTTTTCATCCGTAAGTTCTCTCGGGGTACCTTCAAATACTAGCTTGCCATCTTGCAACGCAATAATCTTTGTCGCAAATGCCTTTGCAAGTTCGACTGAGTGAATATTTACGATAACTGTGATACCAAGTTGTTCATTAATATTCTTTAAATCAGATAGAATCTTTTTAGATGTTACAGGGATCCAAAGAAGCGACAGGTTCATCCGCTAGAATGATCGTTGCCTCTTGGAAGAGTGTTCTAGCGATAGATACTCTTTGTTGTTGTCCACCTGATAATTCATCACAACGACTATGTAGTTTATTCTCTAATCCTACCTTAGCTAAAAACTTCATTACATAACTGATAATCTTTATTAGAGAATAATCCTAATGTACTTTTTATCGTACTATAGGTTCCAAGTTTTCCTGATAATACGTTCTTCTGTACTGTATTGCGTTTCACCAAGTTAAATGATTGAGATATCAAATCCAATTTGTGTTCGTATCTTTTTCAATTCTTTCTTATTGGCTTTCGTGATTGATTTACCATCTATCAAGATTTCACCATCTGTTATTTCGTTGAGACGATTAATCGAACGTAATAATGTTGATTTACCTGCACCAGAAAGACCAATAATCGCAACAAACTCAGCATCCTGGATTGTTAGATTTACATGGTCGAGTGCATGTACCCCATTTTTGTATGTCTTTGAAACATTTCTTAATTCAATCATTTCCTATTGTGCTGCCTTTTCGATATAGTTAGACATTGTGTCATATGCCTTTTCATCTGCTTCTACATAACCAGTATGGTTCCATAATGACATTGCATCTTTTGCGGCCTCATCTTGATTCATATTTAAGAATACTTCTTTAATCTTCTGTTGTAATTTTTCATCCATTGTTGGCAATACCGCAATTGCATCATTTGGAATATCACCCTTTGTCAAATATAGAACTTTTAATTCCTTGAAAAGATCATTTGTTCCTTCAAACTTCTTTTGGAAAACGTAACGTGCACCTTCAAATACAAATGCCGCATCAACTTGTCCATTTAAAACTGCTGTAATTTCAGATGGAATATCATTAACTGTTACGATTGTACAATCAGTTGTTGGATTAATACCCGCATCCTTCATTTCTGCCACAGGATAGATATAACCAGAAGCTGAATTAGGACTTAGTGTCGCAATCTTCTTGCCCTTTAAGTCAGCGAGAGATTGAATATTTGAATCAGCTCTAACAATCACTTCTCCTTTAAATGAGTTTGTTGATGAACCTTCAATTGGCATTTCTGTTTGTTGATCATAATCCACCAATTTGGAAGATAAGAGAGCTTTTGCGGCACCTTGATTTTTTGCCTGTACATAGGCAGCTGGTGGCATAATACCTAAATCAACTTTACCAGATGCCATTGCTTCAACAATTGTTGAATAGTCAGTAGCGAGTGTTACTTCAACTTTACGTCCAAGTTTTTCTTCTAGATACTCCGCAAATGGTTTTGTCTTCGCTTCCATTGAACCATCGTTATTTGTTGGAACAAACTGTACAACAAGTGGTTTCTCTTCACTTGTAGAAGAAGTTTCTTTTGTCCCTGTTGCGCCACATCCACCAAGTAATGCCATGCAAAGAGAAAGTACTGCAGATACAAATATTTTTTTCATATTCTTTCTATCTCCTTATTCGGAGCTCCTTATACAAACATTCTAAACGAATATTAAAAATTGTCTTTTGCAGAAAGTGACATATGTCATATACAAATATCTTCATGGAATGGATAGATAACAAATACTTACTTTACAGAATATTTTTAAGAAAACCAAGTTCTCACAATATTTCGGTTTTCCTGTTAAAGAAATTATAAAATTGTGTCGTTTTCACAAAGGAGAACAAATCATCGAATCCGATATCATATCTGACTTTATCTATTTCCTTTTAGATGGTGAAGTAAAGTTTTTTTGGTAACGAGTGATAGTGGAAAAATCGTCTATCTTGGTGGTTGTAAGGAATTTACAGTTCTAGGTGAGGTTTCCTCCCTTTGGAAAATGAAACCGATGACGAGTGTTGTCGCTTCTACGGAATGCTTATGTTTTTGCATTTCACTTGATACATATCGTAATCGTCTTTTGGATGATAATACATTTTTACGTTATATTAGTAAGACAATGGCTTACCGCTTAACCAAAAGAGATGATGATGTAATCGTTGATCGAACAGAAACAGCATATACAAAAATGTGTGCTCTGATTATACAAAAACACACAAGACACAATGTTTACTTTAGATTTACAAGAATGTGCACGTACACTATCCATCAGCTATCGCCAAGTTATTCGTGTCATGAATCGTTTACTCCAAGAAAAACTCATTAAAAAGGTGAAAAAGAAATATTACATTTTGGACTATAGCGCATTATACGCAAATACGAATGAAAAACTATTTCTTCTATGAATAGTCATATCAATCACTCCATAAAAAGTCAGACAATTCGTCTGACTTTTTCATGATTAACGTAATTTCTTTCTGATGACTTGTGCCGCTATTGCTACTACAATGACTGCTCCAACAAGTAATACAACTGACTGTGGTGTTGTCTTAGGCTTTGTCTCTGTCTCAGTTGTAGCTTCTTTGCCTTCAGATACTGTATATGAAATATGTGTTGCCTTTGTAGTAAATACATACTTATCATCCTTTACTTCAGCAGTAATTTCATTTGTGCCATCTGTAAATGTAGGCTTTCCATTGAATGCGGATGTAGGGATAGAATATGTTAAGTCTTGTTTTACTTCTTCAACTGGATTTCCATAGTGATCTACAATATTGAGTTCTCCAGACATCATATCTTTGCCTGGAACTACACTTAACTTCATTCCTGTATCTGCACTATCTTTTGGAACAAGTACTTCTGTTTTTGAGAAAGCAGCTGTAGCACGTTTTCCAAAGAACTTGATTGTATAGTCATTTTCTTTGATATATTTCTTGAACTTCTCAAGGATTTCCGCATGGATTTCCTTCATTGTCTCATATGCTTTTGTCGCATCTTCATGGTTTTTTTAGCTGTTGCTTCGTCAGCTGTTAACATTGTTGTTACAGCGTTTTTAATTTCTTCACTTTCGAGTGCTTCAATCTTCTTAGTAGCGATTGGTTGGAATTCATCACGATTGTATTCAATCATGAATAATGTATCCATTGCTAACCAATATACAGAATCTTCATTGAAATTCATTGTTTTCATTCTGTGCCTGCGCAATACCAGAATTCTGATTTGGATAGTATGCCACAAATGGTGAAGTTAATGGAGAACCTAGTGCTAACCACATTGTTCCTGGATATTCTTCCGTCGCGTTTGCAGGAAGATGATAGATATGTGCTTCCATTGTGTTACGGTTACCAATTGGATATAGATTTCCACGACCTAAGTCATCAGCTACTTCATTGATAGTTTCCAAACGATTACGTGTAAATGCCATCGCATCTGCTAATGTAATCTTCTTTGAAGTCGTCTGTAAGAATGGATATACATCACCCTCAAACTTCGCATCAGGGTTAAACTGCTTAATACCAGAACATACACGTGATTCAGTACTTTCAGATAATTCAGGTAATGCATAGGAAGAATATAAATCGATGGTACGAGTTAATTCATCTCCCTTGAATGTCTTAGCATCTGTTGCGACTTTAAAGATATCCTTGGAATAGATATAATTTCCATCTTCTGAAATGTTATAGTTTTCCTTTTCTTCTCCTACGGTTAATCTGCATTCATTCAGCCAGAATGAATTAGGGAATACGGAATACTTATCACGTGGATAACGCATAGCCACAAACTGGTGACCGGTATAAATTTCCATGTACCAAAGTTCATTATGATCTGCTACGACCAGACCATTGCCTTCTCCTGCACCCTTTGTTGCGACTTCTTGTGCGATAAATTCAACTGCTTGTCTTGCATTGTCACAACTGCCTAATACTGCTGTTGTGATGATAGCCTCTGTAATACCGATTGGCTTTGTTGTATCTGTGCCATCCAAATAAGGATCTACACCCAATACATTTTCATTTGCACTAGCGGAAACCGTCATATCCGCAATTAGGCCCTTTTTCATTAAATCCTGTTTCGTCAAAATTACCATATTCTGGTGTTGTATCGCTGACGGACGTATAGCGATAAGAATCATGTGCAAATGTAAAGGAATACCCCTTATCTGGATCTACAGAAACGTCTTTGATTGTTTCACCAGCTTTATGTTCTCCTGCTTGGTGGACTTTATACACCTTTATTATGATTGACTTCTAAGTCTTCTGTACGTCCAAAAATTGTACTACCATCTTCTGTTAAATCGCCACCGATAATGACACCGGTACATGCATACGCTGAAATGATGCTGGATGAGGCTACTAAAATAGCTATTGATGCGCTAAATAGCCTTGAAATACATTTTTTCATTTTATTATTCCTCCAATGATTGTATGAACAAAGTGTAAGAAGATTGAATTCCTCCCTTCTTGTAATCTTCTTCTTGGTAATTTCATTATAGGAAATCCTGCTACAAAATTGTGGAAATATGCTTTCTTCTTTCTTGTATATTCTCGTATGAAAAAAAGTTACTCCCATTTGGAAGTAACCTAAGCTTTCTTAACTTGTTCTAACCAGAGCTCAGCACTGGCATCAGATGGCATACGCCAATCTCCTCTTGGAGAAAGTGTAACGGAGCCTACTTTTGGACCATCTGGTAAGCAACTACGTTTGAATTGCTGGCTGAAGAAACGCTTGAAGAATCGTAACATTGACTCACGTACTTCTTCTTTCTCTAACTCTGGATATGCTGTTAATGCTAGCACCATAATTTTTTCTGGTGAATAGCCATAGCGTAATACATAGTATAAGAAGAAGTCATTGAGATCATATTTACCAATCTTATCTTCAGTCTTCTGGGCAATCTTACCATTTTCATCATGTGGTGTCAGTTCTGGTGAGATTGGTGTATCACAGATCTTTAAGAGTACTTCTTTGAGGTCTTCTTGATTGCAGATATATGCATATGCTTTACAGATATATTGTACAAGTGTCTTTGGAACAGATGCATTTACCGCATACATGGACATGTGATCACCATTGTATGTACACCATCCGAGTGCCAGTTCAGAAAGATCTCCTGTTCCAACAACGAGTCCATTTGCCATATTTGCGGCATCCATCAGGATGTAAGTACGCATACGAGCTTGTGCATTCTCGTAAGTTGTATCTCCTTCACCCTTGATAACTACCAGGATGACCAATCTGTTTCAGATGTGCTTGCACACCCTCTTCAATCGCAACTTCATGCATCTCTACATCTAATGCACGCATTAAATCTAAAGCATTGTTATAAGTGTATGAAGTTGTATTACCATGGTTTGGCAATGTATAGCAAATAATATGGATATCCGGTACTAGTTTTCTTGCTTGATGACATACAAGTAATGCAAGTGTACTATCCAAACCACCCGAGATACCGATCACAAGATTTTTAATTCCCGTGGAACGAACACGTGTTGCTAGACCATTTGCTTGAATCTCTAAAATCTTCATGCAACGACGGCCACGTTCTTCATCATCAACTGGCACAAATGGATTACGATTGACTACATAGTCTTCCTGACGTAATGCATCTACTAGTTCATCTACTGTAATTTCATCTTGATTTGCGATTGGTTTAATCGAAACATCGACATATACATAATCATCATGATTTTCTTCCAAATCAAATGTTGTCTGGTGACGACGATTCTTTTCAATGGACTCTAAATCAATGACTACAGTTTCAACCTTTGTATCTGCTGGGAAGATGGAATCTTTTAACAGGCGTCCATTGCAGGCAATCATACTATGACCAGAGAATACGAGGTCCGTACTACTTTCATCTGTTGCACTAGATACATAAAGATATGCACAATAACAGCTAGCGCTCTGTTGTAATACCATTGTACGACGATAGTCTTGCTTACCAATAATTTCATCAGAAGCAGATAGATTCGCAATGATATTAGCACCCGCAAGACATGCATGCGTACTTGGTTTATCAGTACCCATAAATCTTCACAGATATCTAGACCGACGATAGCTCCACTACGGATATCGCATGCAAGTATGTTTCTGCCAAATGGGATAAACTCATCACCTAATTGAATCATTTGGCTAACGATATTCTTACCACTTGTAAACCATCTACTTTCATAGAACTCGCTATATGTTGGAAGATTAATCTTTGGCACAATACCCACAATCACACCTTCCGAGATATATACCGCACAGTTATATAAATGGTTTTCAAAACGTAACGGTGCGCCAACCACTACTGTTAAACCCTCTAGTTTATTTGATGCATTCGCAATCTTAAAGAGTCCATCTTCTACTGCATCTAACAGTGTAAACTGTCCAAAAAGATCGCCACAAGTATATCCTGTCAAACATAATTCTGGATATACCAAGAATCCTGCATCCGCATTTTCATTCATTGTTTGGATGATTTGTGCAACGTTATATGTGACATTCGACACTTTCATCCTTGGTACAACAGTACCGACTTTTATCATTCTATTTTTCATGATTTTCCTCACTGAAAAGGTAACAACTTAGACCATGTAATTCTTTTGGCAATGTATCTTGTAGTATTTGTATCGCATCTTTTGCGATGAGAAACTGCTTACGTACTTCGCTAGAAGAAATATGATGATATTCCTTTGGTGTATGTACAATTTCTATGTATTGAGAAAGACTTGAGAGATAAGAATCATCCGCAATCATCTTTTCACAATTATCATCGTATCTTGCCATACATACAATACCAAATTCCTTTGCAATCTCCTCTACATGTTTCCAACCGGTTTTTAATTCCGGTAACTTATCAGAGCCAAATAATAACTTGCATGCATATCCCTGCTCTTTTAGATAACAGAGCGTTTGATATGTACGTGGTTGATTTTCTTCCTTTAACTCATAGTCACTGACCATTAGCTTTGGATGTGCTTTACAGATGCTTTCTAGCATTGCTAATCGCTCTGTATCATGAAAGGCAAAGTTCTTTGCTTGATCATGTTCGATATAGCTCATCTTACTAGGCATAAAGATAACCTTCGTAGCGCCTGTCTTTTCGCAAGCATATTCTGCCAGTTCGATATGAGCTTTCGTTGGTGGATTAAAGGCTCCACCAAATAACAGGTAACTCAAATGATGCCTCCATGGAGTTTCTCATATAACTCCTCTCTGAGTTTCGCTACTGCAGGTGTTAAGTCTACATAGTGCTTATGAGGCATCTCTGTACGTAATTCAGATTCCCAAACACGATACTGCAGTTGTTCCTTTACATATTCCTTCTTTGCACGAATATCTGGTAAATCGAGAACAATTTCACCATTTAACATATGAGGAATTAAAATCTTCTCAACATGGCTAGGAATAATTGTCTTATGTCTTTCAAAGGCATCTGGGTCAAGGTTGACAACTTCAACAGGCTTGCCATTTTTCAATCACTTCCGTATCAAGAGAAATAATATCGCACTGTCCCTTTCCTTCTTCATCGAATACGCGCCAAGCCATTAGTTTGCCTGGTATGATTGCCTTACTAGAAGAATCAGAACACTTCATCTTTGGTGTATAACTACCATCCTTTTCTTTGACAGCGACTAGCTTATATACACCACCAAAGACAGGGTCTGTCGCAGCTGTAATAAGTTTTTCACCTACACCATAGAAGTCAAACTTCGCATGTTCATAGAGTTCCATGTTTGCCATCTTCTTTTCATCTAATGAGTTAGATGCGACAAGCTTGATATATGACTTGCCCGCTTCATCTAAAGCACGACGTAGACGCTTATAACCACGAGCTAAGTCACCAGAGTCAATACGCGCACTCTTAACACGCTTATTTGGGTCATTTGGATACTTCGCAATTAACTCATCATCTAACTGGATAAGATGTGGAAGACCAGAATCAAAGATACTATAAGTATCCAGTAACAATGAGACATTTTCAGGATAAGTTTCCGCATATGCACGGAAAGCATCCATTTCGGTTGGGAAAAATTCGATATAACTATGTGCAACTGTACCAACAGCCTTCACATCTGGTCCATACTTCATCTCCGCAAGACAGTTAGCAGTACCAATACAGCCACCCAAGATAGCCGCATAGGCACCATCGTTACCTGCAGACATACCCTGTGCACGACGTGTTCCAAATTCCATAACATTTCTTGGTGTCTTATTACTTAGACCAGTAACGCGAGTTGCCTTTGTGGCAATTAAAGAATGGAAGTTCATCGTCTGTAATAGATAGGTTTCAATCAAGACTGCACCTACCATGTCACACTCAATACGTACCATTGGTACCTGAGGATAACATACAGTACCCTCACGCAACATGTACACATCACCCTTCCACTTATAGTTACGTAGATATTCACAGAAATCTGGACTCATACCCTTCGTTAATAACCACTGAATATCAAAGTCTGTAAAGTGATAGTTCTTTAAGAAACGTAATAGCTTCTGTTGCCCACAGCTAATTGCGTATCCACCATCATCTGGATTATCTCTAAAGAACATGTTAAACACCATGATGGTATCTTTATATCCATGCATGAATAATGAGTTTGCCATGGAGAATTCATAGAAGTCTGTGACCATCGCAGGATTGTCATAATCTTCATCTGGGATATATGGTTCTACTTGAATATTGTTCATATCATTTCCTCATTTTTCTATTTCAATCTGACAGGAAGCCATTACATCGAGCGCTTCCTTTTGTTTGTCTATCGTTGTCGCAGCACATGCTTGTGGTAAGACTGTAATCTTTGTGTTTGGCAAATGTGTACGTAATAGTAATGCATTTGTCACAACACAAATATCTGTACAGATACCAATTAATACAATTTCTTCTGGAGCTAGTTTCTGTAGTTCAACTGCTAGATCGAGTGAACCAAAGGTATCCTTCTCAAATATTTTAGCATTGCGTTTATGCAGTGCTTCTTCAACACTCTTTGGAAATCTCCAACCCTCTGTATCTTTGATGCAGTGTACAACCGGTAAGTATTTACCCTCCAAGGTATTGAGATAATTTGTATCATGTGTATCCTGTGTTGCAAATACCATATCATATTTTGGTGAGTTGATTTCATCAACCATCTTTGCAAGAGCTGCATTCGCCTCTTTTGTCCCAAGAGAACCTGACACAAAATCATTTTGAATATCAATTGCGATAAGTGTTTTCATTATAACGTCTCCTTTACAAATGGTAGTAATGGATTAAAGCTATAGGTCGCGACTTTTCTACCGTTTACAATCGTTGTACTACCTGTAGCTACTAACATCTTTTTAATATCCCGTCGAAAGTTACCTGTATCAACTGGGTGATTGACAATAGCCTCATAGACTTCCTGAATCTCACGTAGTGTACATTCCTTCGGTAACAGGTTAAACATAATACCTGTAGAAGCTGCACGATTACGAACAACATCAATTGCCATATTGATTGCCTTGATGTGATCAGCTGCTAGTTTTGCGTTTGAACTTTCTAGTAACTTGGATCTTGTCTGTACATAGTTATCACAGGCAGTATCGTTAATCTCATAACGTAGATGAATGCCTTTTTCTTCTTCATCTAACATTAATACACTCTTACGCTCATACCCATCCGATGTCGTTGTAATCTTTTGAATGGTAAACCACCCTGTATCCATCGCATCATCACCAGCAGATGTCATCTTAATATTTTCAGCTGGCGTCATAGACAAATAAACTGTCGTAATCACACGTGTACGTGGATCACGGTCCGCATTTCCAAATGTATATAATTGTCTAAAGTACGTCGAATCAAAAAGATTGGTTTCCTCTTCTAATTCTCGTTTCATTGCGGTATCCAAATCTTCATCAAAATTCACAAAACCACCAGGCATAGCCCAATTATGAATAAATGGATGATCCTTACGTTTGACTAATAACACCTTTAGCTTTCCCTTTAATACTGTTAATAGAATCATATCAACTGTATTACTCGGCCTTCGATACTTTGTCTCATCATAGCGAGCAAGGAATTCTTTCAGCGTTTCACCACGTTCATTTCTTTCTTCCATGGTTTCTCCTTATAGTCATTTTGACTATAAATATTATAATCTACTTTTCTTGTTTGTCAAAAAAAGTGATTGCTTGATTACAATCACTTCTTCATACGCTTATATTTATTACCAATTTTTTCCTTCATGAAAGCTAGTACATCTGCTTTTCTGATCGAACTCATACTCTACAAGTTCTACATTTGTGCTTTCTTTCTTTGAAGATGATGTTAGATATAGATTAAAGAACTTCTTATCATCCTTATAATCATAACCACTGAGTTCCTTCCATGCATGGAATTTACCATTTGTTACATAACCTTCTTCCCCAATACCATCTTTCGCTAACCAATACGCAACAATCGCAACGATAATCACGATAACACGTAAGATATCAAAAACAGTAATGGTATTACCAATTAAAGAAACAAGAGTTAAACCTACAATCACAATGAGCGTAATCTTAGTCGCATCCCATTGTCTTCCTGCATACTTTAATCTTTCCCTTTGTATTGGCTAAAGCGATAAAACATCAAACCCGCAAATGCGCCGAATGCTAATGTAACTAATAAGTTTCCGTAGAATAATGGCTGATTCATTTTCATTTCCTCACATACTAATAACAAGTTTTTCATTATACCATAGCAAATCTGAATAAGCATATCATCAAATTTTTTTGAATTTTACATATGTTTCAGTATTACTTGCTAATCTTCTTTGAACAAACTAAAATACATCTATGACAAAAAGATATTAAACTCTTTGCGACAGATTTAGATGGAACATTATTTGCTCGCCCTGGTCACTTAACACAATACGCTGCAGAAACATTGCGTACATTACGAGCACAAAGGAACACGTGTCGCAATCTGTACTGGCCGTCATTACGAACGCATCCTCAATGGATTTCAAAAGATATCTATGACTATATAGTCTCTAATAATGGTCAAGACATCTACTTTGTCAAAGAGAATGAACATATTATCATTCCAGTATTAACAAAAAGAAGAGATTCATGGCCTGCTTCCACTTGCGGAAAAAGTACCCTGTTATCCTAATGGCATCGACAGATAAAGACTTTCTTAACAACTGGCTCAAGAAGAATTACATTGCATTAATGTTATTCCGTCTTTGCTCGCAAATACGAGATTTTATACAATATCATCATTTCCATCGTGCCGAAATCGATTTTAATCTCGAAAATCTCGAAAACAAATATATTATCAAGATTTGTTTCTCAGGTACTGCAGGTACACTCAAGAAACTTGCAAAAGAAATACCTACGGATAAGTACTCCGTCTTCTTTGTCAATTCAAACTGGCTAGAGGTTCAACCACACGGAATTGATAAAGGTAATGGTCTTCGTATGATTATGGAACGTGAAAATATCTTACCGGAACAAGTCTGTGCTATTGGTGATGGCGAAAATGATTTATCCATGTTAGAAGTTGCAGGGTGTAAAGGTTGCAATGGGCAATGCAATGCCATGTCTAAAAGAAATTGCGACCGACCATGCAGAACACTACTTCCAAGAAGGATGCGCAAACTGGATTCGCAAAGAATTTACTATAGTTACTATTTTTCTTTCTGATAAACAGGAGTAAACTAAAATTATGAATACATTAGAAAACGATATTACAGAAGCCATCTTCGCAGCTGAAGATGCACTACAACACTTGTATCAAGCAAAAACATTCCTCAAGAAAGCAAGAAACTGGGGTTTATTTGATATCTTTGCAGGTGGTTTTATCACCTCTATCATCAAGCACAATCATATCGAAAATGCACAGGAAGAAATCAGATATGCGAAGGTTGCTTTTAGAGAATCTAACCCGTGAATTACAAGATGTAGGAGATTATATTACAGTTGATATTGAGATTGATACTTTTGCAAAAGTTACAGACTACCTTCTCGATAACTTCGTCTCAGACATCTATGTACAATCCAAAATCAACAATGCTAGCCAGCAAGTTGATGACGCAATCTATGAAACAGAAAAAGATTCTAAACGTACTAAAAATGCACTAATGAGTGCATTTTTTTACTTTATCGATTTATAAAATTTGATACTCTCTTCATAGATCTGTTTGGTATGCAATAATATGAACATAATGAGAACAATCCAAAAACTGATATTCGCTATTCTGTTTGTTCGCTAAATAACTAACCCTTAAAGCTCCTCCACTCTTCTCTTGGGTTTGCATAATATTAACTGAACAGGAGTGATATATAGACACGAGAAAAAGGAGGATAAATGCCATACAGATAGAATATCATAACAAAATCATCTGCATCTATACCCTGAGCTGTCAGCTTTGTGATGAAGATAGAGACTGTGACAGGAGCAATAGCATTGTCAATCAAAAAGCATTTTCTTTGGGAGAAAGGATAGTGAAAGAGAAAAATGCCTTGAAAATGGTATAAATATTACTAAATAATTAGAGAAATAAATTAGACTTTTGTTAAGGAGTGAATATGGATTTTTAATAAGATGATTCCCGAGTTATCGGTTTTTGATATTGAACAGACCAAAAGGTTTTATAATGACTTAGGTTTAAGATTGAATACGAACGTCCTGAAGAAAAAATTCGTTTTCATGTCTTTTCAAGATAGTCAATTTATGTTTGAACAAATTCATGACAATGGTTGGAATATAGGCGAGCTAATATATCCTTTGGGAAGAGGAATTAATTTTTCAATAGCCGTTGATGATATTGAAGGGCTGTATAAATTAGTGAAAACTTTAAATTTAGAAATATACAGAGAACTAAACAGAAGCATATATCAAGTTAATGGTACAGAAGAAACGCAAACCGAGTTCTTAATACAAGATCCCAATGGGTATTTATTAAGATTTACAAATTGATAAATTTACCTTTTATCGAAGTAGAAAATTAAATAAAAAGTAATTAGCGTAGCAACTCAAAACAGTAAATCAAATTTGGTTTACTGCTTTTTACTTAATTGATTTATAAATTTGATACTCTCTTCATAGATTTGTTGGTATGCAATATTATGAACATAATGAGAACAATCCAAAAGAAACTGATATTTGCCATTCTGTTTGTTCGCTAAATAACCAACCCCAAAAGCTCCTCCACTCTTCTTTTTGAATAACCAGTACCATCTCCATTTGAGATAAAGAATAGCATGGGCACATTAGTCTGTATCTACTTCTTCTAATTTCTTGGCGTTTGCTTTGATTGTTTTTCGCTTCATTGATCATGGAAGTTGTAGCGGTTCTTCGATAGAAGATTACTTTATATAATTCTTTTTCTTCCTCTGTTAAGTTTCCATCTTTGATAGCAGAAGAGAGTCCACAAGATACGGAAGAAATCTAGTGAGTCCTATATCTGCTCCAAACTTCGCTGCACTTAACAAGAACGTATTTATTTGAGTGTTTTGATATGCCGAAGGTACAGATGGATCCAATCCAACAATTCCTTTTATTTCATCCGGATATTTGTTTGCCCAATAGAGTGCTTCAATCCCTGACATCGAATGTGGAAATAAAATATATTTATGATTTGTAACCCCTGCTTGATTCAGCGATTCTCTAGTTTCAAATAAGATTGTATCAATGTCTCTACTTATATCGCTGATATCACTAAAGCCATACCCGCTTTTTCAACAACCGCTATTTGATAGTCTTTTTCAAATAGTGAATATAACATTTTAAAAATCGAGAGTTGGTGAACATGTCCCCTGCTCCAGACATAAACACTAGTGTAAAATCACTATTCGGATTACCAGATAGATAAACATTCAGATGATGTCCCATTGACTTCAACAATCTTCCCGTTCGTCTTGAATAAAGCATCCTCATCTTTTAGTTTTATCTTATGATTTACAAAACTGATGAATACTATCAATCCTATTACAGCTACAATAATACTAATCAGCTTAATCAGTCTTTTCATACTTGGACCTCCCTTCTTTAAAAACTCCTCATATTAGCTTATGGACTGTTTCTTATGGTACTTAAACTAAAAAGCTAATATATATTTCTTATTAATATAAAGCATACAATACAATAAATTGATTCTAAAAAAACTGTACATAAATACTCTACTTCAAAAACAAAAGACAATTCCTTAAAAAAATTACTCGCTGGTATTGTCTTTTTATCAAATCAATCATAATGGAATTTTTATTGCGTATTTTCTTGAAAGCTTCATGCAATTTTTAAATTTTATTTTTACGTGATTATATTACATAAGCTTTTTAAATATTCATTTCTCATATCACTCTTTCTTTTCACCCTATTACAACCCCGTTAGTTGAGAAACTTTAATAATCGTATCTACGTACATTTTTAATTTATTATTATGATCAATAAAAGATAACAATTTTTTTCACTTAAATAAGTGTATAAATTATCTAAAATTGTATCGATTAAATTTTCATCTAATGAAGAAGTGATCTCATCAAACACATAAATTGGAGCATCTTTATATAATGCCCTTGCAAGTAGTATTCTCTTGCATTGACCACCAGATAATTTATTTCCATTTACCCCAATATTTTTATCACCATATTCAGCGATTAATTCCTCTAAGCAACATATTTTTTTAATATTTTAGTATACTTTTTCATTTACATATTCATCACCAAATAGAATATTATCTTTAATTGGCAAGTTAAATAGATACCCATCCTGTTCAAGATAAGAAATATATGGAATATGCGATAATTCAATATCATTGTTATGAAAATCGAATCATTCCTGATAATGGTTTATAAAAATCCAGTAAGAATTTTTTTGCAAGTGTCGACTTACCAATACCACTATTACCAAAAAAACTAATATTTTTTTCTTTTTTTGGTTTTACACTAAAGTTAAATAACATTTTTAATATCTGATTTTTGGATACTTGAATGTAACATTATCAACCACAATCTTATTAATTCTCTCTTCATAATGATAACTCGGTTTATATTCTCTCATTTTAAATAATGCATCAATTCGAGACATTGACTCTTTTTACCTTAATCATCTGAGCTTGAATATTTACTAGCTGCAATAATGGATCAACAAGCATATTGTTATACATTAAAATTGCTACCATAATACCAAAAGTTATCATTCCTTTAATCAAGAAAATGGAAGTAACCATAAGAATTAGACCAATCGTAATCATAAATAAGCAGGATAGAACACCCTCTGATAATGATTCTAATTGCGCTTGCTTTAATATCACTTGTTTTCAATTTATTTGATGAATCTTCTATAACGTTGCTAAAATATGTTTCTTTTTTTGAAACTTCGAATAGACTTTATTCCAAAAATAATCTGACTAAAAATTATTGAAAAAGTATTTTTACTATTTTTCTCTTTTGTTAGAGACATACACTTCCATTTTACTTTTGTAACTTTTTAGAAACTAACGCAGTTAATAGACAGAGTGGAAATAAAATTAATGTTAACATCCAATTTATTCTCAACATATAGATAAGAGCCATACTAAAAGTGAAAATAGAAATAAATAGATTGTTTATTGGAACAAGATAATTTTTCAGCAATAATAGTTGAATCTTCTACTGCGATATTCGCAAACTCAATGGTACTTATTTTTGTCTATTTCAGAAATATCTACAACAGTTAACTTTTTTTATAAACTTGTAATTGTAAATCAGCACCAATCTCTCTAGATTCTTTTTAGCTTGATAAGAAGAATATGCAAATAAACCATTTCCTATTATTTGCATTATCAAATAAAAGAAATGACAAAATTAAAATCATTGGTAATCTATCCAAATTAAATGATGATGCATTATCAACAATTTTCTCCATTACTAAAATTGGTGACATAGCAAATAAAGCTCGCCAGAAAAGCTAAAATCACCATTCTCATTAACATTAATTTTTTTCTTTAAAAGAGATAAATATCTCATAAAAATCCCCTTTTTAACTCAGCTAATTTTTTAAGATGAAAATCTGATTGTAATGTTGTTGTAATAATATATCATCCGGTATGCTTTCTACTTTATTATTAATAGAAAAATGCTTTCCATGAATATACTTATCAAATCAAATATTTTCACAATATTCTATTGATACCTTTTACAGCACACAATAATTCAAATTCTAATTTCAATATATAATCTAAATATCTATTTCACAAAACTTTTTCTTTATTGTCACACAATTATTTAGATGAATCAATATTACATCTATATTCACATACCTATCGCATAATTATTCTCTCTTTCGTAGATAATATTGCTCATTTATAGCAATTTTCATATTTAAAACTTCTGATTCATAGCTCTAGCTTTCTGATAAATTTTTAAAACTATGTAATTATAGTTGGACTATACCATAATTTCTATAATCAAAGACAATAGAAAAAAAGAGAATACCAGTCAATCTAAACTAGTATTCTCTACTATTTGTATTGTGAATTTTATTTCACTGTAACGATATACTTCTCATCGTTTGCGTCGACGTGAATTGTCTTACCATTAATATCTGGGTTTTCTAGAAATCACCTTCGCAACTGCTGTCTCAATTTCACGTTGAATATGACGTTTCATTGGTCTAGCACCGTAAAGTGGATCTACACCACAAGCAATGATACGCTTCATTGCGCTATCACTGACAGTAAGATTAATATCACGGTCTTTCAAACGATTGCGTAATTGGTGCTAAGAACTTCTCAGCAATCTGTGCTAATACATCATTACCCAATGCATTAAAGACGATGATTTCATCAACACGGTTGATAAACTCTGGTTTAAAGAACTTGTGTACTTCACTCATGTAGTGCTCTTCACGATGTTCTGGGTCATCATCGAAGGCATATTGACTACCTAAGTTACTTGTCATGATGATAATCGTATTCTTGAAGTCTACTGTTACACCCTTAGAGTCTGTGATACGTCCATCATCCAAGATCTGTAATAGGATATTAAATACATCTGGATGTGCTTTTTCGATTTCATCTAATAGCACGATTGAGTATGGTGAACGACGTACTGCTTCTGTTAACTGTCCACCCTCTTCATATCCAACATATCCTGGAGGCGCACCAACTAGTCTAGATACGGAGAACTTCTCCATGTATTCAGACATATCGATACGTACAATCTTGGATTCATCATCAAATAGTTGTTGTGCTAATGCCTTAGCAACTTCTGTCTTACCAACACCTGTTGGACCTAGGAACATAAATGAACCTAATGGGCGATTTTCATCTTGGATATTTGCCTTTGAACGCATGATTGCGTCTGATACAAGACGTAAAGCTTCCGGTTGTCCCATAACACGTTTTGCAAGTGCTTCTGGAAGATGTAGAATCTTTTGTCTTTCTGTACTCATCAAGCGTGATACTTCAATATGTGTCCATTGTGATACAATCTTTGCAATCATATCTTCATCGACAATCTGATGTACCATCGCATCTGATTTTTCAACATCCGCTTCGTTAATCTTCTTTTCTAGATTTGGAATCGTTTCGTATTTTAGCTTCGCAGCTGTTTCATAGTTGGCTGCGTTTTCTGCTTAATGTTAACGCAAGTTTAGCCTTCTCAAGTTCTTCTTTATAGTTCTTGATAGCATCTGCTTCACTCTTTTCAGCTTGCCACTTAGAGAGTTTTGCAGTCTGCTCTTCCTTAAGATCTGCAAGTTCCTTACGAATTTCTTCTAAAGACGATCTTTGGCCTTAGGGTCTGTTTCTTCCTTGAGAGAAGTTTCCTCAATCTGTAAGGTCATAATACGTCTAGAGAGTTCATCTAACTCTGCAGGCATGGAATCCATTTCAACACGAATCGTTGCGCAAGCTTCATCGATTAAATCGATTGCCTTATCTGGTAAGAAACGATCTGTGATGTATCGATTAGATAGTGTTGCGGCTGCGATAATCGCTTCATCTTTGATACGAACACCATGGTGTGATTCAAAGCGGTCTTTGAGTCCACGTAAGATACTGATGGTATCTTCAACAGATGGCTCTTGTACCATAATCTTCTGGAAACGACGCTCTAGAGCTCTATCCTTTTCAATGTACTTACGATATTCATCAAATGTAGTCGCACCAATACACTTGAGTTCACCTCTAGCTAGCATTGGCTTTAATAGGTTTGCGGCATCCATGGAGCCTTCTGTCTTACCTGCACCAACAAGATTATGAATCTCATCGATGAATAAGATAATACCACCATCTGCCTGTTGTACCTGTTTGAGTACACCCTTTAAGCGCTCTTCAAATTCACCACGATATTTCGCACCAGCAATCAGTGCACCCATATCAAGTTCAATTAACTTCTTATCTTTGAGTCCAAGTGGTACATCCCCTTGCATAATACGCCATGCAAGACCTTCTACGATTGCGGTCTTACCTACACCAGGTTCACCAATGAGGACTGGATTATTTTTTGTCTTACGAGAGAGAATCTCGATAACTCTACGAATTTCTTCATCTCTTCCGATAACTGGATCAATCTTTCCGTCTTTTACTTCTTTGACTAGATCATGTCCATATTTACTTAATGCATCGAGTTGACTTTCATTGGTCTTTTCATCCATCGTCATCCCTCCTCTTCTTTCTTCTTCTGCTTTTTCAATATCACTTGTTGTGATATGGAACTGTTGTTTGATTTGCTCGATAATTGTAGCTTTTGTATCAAACAAGCCAAGTAAGAATGTAACAGTACTCATGTAACTATCATTTTGTTTCTGCATGCGTTTTAATGCATAGTTATATGCTTGCATGACATCATTTGATAGCTGTGGTTGCGTAGAATCCACTGACTGTTGGAATTCTTGTTAGTGCTTGTTCGATAAAATTTCTTAATTCTTCTTGACTGATATGTAACCTTTGCCAAATACCCTCTAGGCTATCGTCATTGACCATTGCATAGAGGATATGCTCAGGTTTTATATCAGGACTTTGTTTTTCCTGTGCAAGCTGTACTGCTTGCATGATGATATTTTGCAGGATTTCTGTCATCTGCTCTATGTTCATCTTAACACCTCCTTTGATAGGTGATGCCTGTTACTTACATGAATTTCTTCTTAAACTTTTCCCAGGCTGTTTCACCTTTGCTGGAATTTTGTAACTCTTGTAACTGTTCATATAGTTCACGTTCTTTACGTGAGAGTGATTTTTCTACTGTAACACGTACTGTAACGATTTGATCGCCATCTCTTCCACCATGTGAGATCTGCAGTACCCTTACCCTTTAGACGCATTCTTGTGCCATCTTGGGTTCCGGCTGGAATCTTCATCGTAACATCGCCATGGATCGTAGGAACATCTACACTAACACCCAAAGTCGCATCTACTGCACTGACCGGAATATCAAGGTAGATATCTTTGCCATCACGCTCAAAACTCTCGTGTGGTAATACATTGATCTCTAGGTATAAGTCACCATTTGGACCACCGTTATAGCCACGTTCACCCTTACCGGATACACGTAATTGCTGTCCTGTTTGGATACCTGCAGGAATCTTTACATCTACGCTAATGCGCTTCTTCTCGTAACCTGTGCCACCACATTTTGGACACGCTTTACGAATCTTCTTACCAGTACCACGACAGTCAGGACATACACTCTGCGATTGGAATACACCAAACGCTGTACGTTGCTGTGTCACAACACTACCAGAACCATGACAGGTTGGACAGGTTTCTACATCACTTGGAGAAGCTGCACCTGAACCATGACATTGGTCACATTGTTCTTCAACTGTTAATGAGATGGTCTCAGTCTTACCAAAACATGCGTCCATAAATGAGATATTCATGCGCATGTAGCGGTCTTCACCCTTGCGTGGTCCATTACTGGAACGACGTGATCCAGTGCTGAATCCACCCATACCTCCACCGAAGAATGAGGAGAAGATATCGTTGAGATCATCAAATCCACCAGCGTTAAATCCACCGCCAAAACCACCGAAGCCTCCACCTGCTTGAGAACCGTTCATTCCCGCAAAGCCAAACTGATCATACGTCTGACGCTTTTGTGGATCACTTAATACTTCGTAAGCTTCATTGATTTCTTTAAACTTGGCTTCTGCATCTGCTTCTTTATTTACATCAGGGTGATATTTTTTGGCTAACGAACGATAGGCTTTTTTTAATTTCCGCATCGCTTGCTCCTTTGGATATTCCTAACACCTCATAGTAATCTCTTTTTTTCAGCCATATCTTTTTAGCCCTTTCTTCTCTTAAAAGAATGCGGAAACAAGCCCCGCATTCCTTTCAAACTTTACTTCTTTTCTTGAAGTCTGCGTCAACAACATCGTCGTTTGCGCTTGTTGAATTACCTGCAGTATCACCAGCAGCCTGTTGACCTGCCTGACCTTTGATACATTGCCTGAGCCATATCATTCGCTGCCTTTTTCAAGAGCGTCTAACTTAGTCTTTAAGCCTTCTGTATCATTCTTGTCGATAGCTTCTTGTAATTCATCACGTAACTTCTTCACTTCAGCCTTCTGTTCTTCAGTTACATTTGCATTTTCATTCTGCAATGTTTCATCAATCTGGTGAATGAAAGCTTCAGCACGATTCTTTGTCTCGATTTCTTCTTTACGTTTGTCATCCTCTGCCTTATGAGCTTCAGCTTCCTTAACCATACGGTCAATTTCTTCCTCACTTAAACCAGAAGAGTTTGTAATCGTAATAGATTGTTTCTTATTTGTTGCCTTATCAACTGCAGTAACGTGTACAATACCATTTACGTCGATATCGAATGTTACTTCAATCTGTGGAACACCACGTCTTGCTGGGGCAATACCATCTAACTGGAAGTTACCAAGTGTCTTGTTATCCTGTGCCATTGGTCTTTCACCCTGTAATACATGGATATCTACAGCTGGCTGGTTATCTGCAGCTGTTGAGAAAATCTGAGACTTACTTGTTGGAATTGTTGTGTTACGTGGGATAAGAACTGTCATAACACCACCCATTGTTTCAATACCTAATGAAAGTGGAGTAACGTCAAGTAATAATACGTCCTTAACATCACCAGCAATAACACCACCCTGAATAGCAGCACCTAAAGATACACATTCATCTGGGTTAACAGACTTGTTAGGTTCCTTACCTAATTCATTCTTAATTGCTTCTTGAACAGCTGGAATACGTGTAGAACCACCTACAAGTAATACCTGGTGAATATCATTTGCTGTTAAACCTGCATCCTTTAATGCTTGACGAACTGGAATCAATGTTCTTTCAACAAGTCCCTTTGTCATTTCATTAAACTGTGCACGTGTTAATGTAGCTTCTAAGTGTAATGGACCTGCAGGACCAGCGGAAATAAATGGTAGGAAATCTGTGTCTGTACCATACCAGATAAGTCCTTCTTAGCCTTTTCAGCAGCTTCCTTTAATCTCTGTAAAGCCATCTTATCTTGTCTTAGATCGATGTTATTTTCACGTTTGAAGTTATCTGCTAACCAATTGATGATAGCTTCATCGAAGTCGTCACCACCTAAGTGTGTATCACCATTTGTAGATAATACTTCAAATGTACCATCCGCAATATCCAAGATAGATACATCGAATGTACCACCACCTAAGTCATATACTAAGATCTTTTGTTCCTTAGATGTTTCTTTGTCAGAACCAAACGCAAGTGCAGAAGCAGTTGGCTCGTTAATAATACGTACTACATCCAAACCAGCAATCTTACCAGCATCCTTTGTTGCTTGACGCTGTGCATCGTTGAAATATGCAGGTACTGTAATAACAGCCTTTTCTACCTTCTCACCTAAATAAGCTTCTGCATAACTCTTCAAATATGTAAGAATCATTGCTGAAACTTCCTGTGGTGTATATTCCTTACCTTCTAATGTTACTTTTTGATTTGTACCCATCAAACGCTTAATGGAATATACTGTGTCTTTATTTGTAATCAATTGACGCTTAGCCGCATCACCAACAATACGTTCACCATTTTTAAATGCTACAACGGATGGTGTTGTGCGGTTTCCTTCTGGATTCGCAATTACTTTTGCTTCGCCACCTTCCATAACGGATACGCAGCTATTTGTTGTTCCTAAGTCAATACCAATAATCTTGCTCATGTTTATCTTCCTCCTAGTTATTCACTAACCTTGACCATTGCTGCTCTTAGCAGACGGTCCTTTATACGATAACCCTTCTGTAATACTTCAATTACAGTTCCAGGTTCGACATTTTCTCTTGCTTCTGTCATCAATGCTTGATGCCAATTACCATCAAATGGTTGGTTCAATGCATCAATTTCTGTAATACCTTCTTTACTTAAAGCATTCTGTAGTTGTCCATAAATCATTTCGACACCCTTACGATATGCTTCATCGGATGTTGCTTGCGCTAACGCTCTTTCGCAACTATCTAATACAGGTAACAACTCTAATGCAAAGTTCTTCATCATAAACTTTGTACGGCTATCAAAATCAGCCTGTAGACGTTTTCTTGTATTCTCTGTATCTGCATACGCTTTTGCATATTCATTCTTGAGAACATTTACCTGTTCACTTAACTCTGTAATCTTTGCTTGAAGTGTTGTAACTTCATCAACTTCTTCTACTACCTCAGGAGTCTTTGTTTCAACTACTTCTTCAACTTCAGATTCTGTCTTCTTGATATCTTCACTCATTGCCACTTTCACCTCCTGAGTTATACATCTTTTCAATCAAACGTGCCGCATAATCGATTAGATTTACGACTTTTTCATAATTCATTCTACTTGGCCCAACAACCATCAACTCTCCACTTTCCGTATCATTAACATGGAACTTGGAACGTACAACTGCTAAATCGTTATACCAAGTAAGCTGTGCGCCTTTTGTTGTAGTTACCGCAACAGCATTTTCGCTGGAATCTAATCCACGCCATACCTTTGTATCATCAAACATCAACATCAATTGCTTTTCAACTTGTTGATATCTTCAAATTCAGGTTGATATAATACACGATCTTTTCCAGAGAAGTATACACTCTCACTAGCAAACTTCACAAACGCTCTAACAAACGCTGTAAAGAGTAGATCGTGGCGATGTACAACACTACATAAATCAGGTTTGATATCTTCCATACGACCAGGTACTTCCGCAAGTGGAACACCCTGTAATCTCTTGTTTAAGATATCTGTACAAGCTTCCAAATCTTTGAATGGTACATCATCTTCAAAGTGGAAGTTCTTTGTTTCGGTATGTCCTGTATTTGTGATAAATACACATACCGCATTACGCGTGTCAATCGGGAAACAATTTTATATGTTCTAGACATTGCGTATTGGCATCTGGTCCAATTGCACCAGCTGTCATATTTGTCATTTCACTGAGGATTTCACAGCTTTGATGAACCGCCTCCTCAATATTCATACTAGACACATCAAATGCACTACGAATCGCAAGTTCCATACGTTTATCAATGCCAGCCGCATTGTTCAATAAGTTCTCACAATAGAACTTATATCCCATCGTACTAGGAATACGTCCACTGGAAGTATGTGTTTTTTCCAGATAGCCCATTTCCTCTAAGACCTGCATATCATTACGGATGGTCGCACTGGAATATGGTAAAGTCATACTGTTCTTGTAATGTACGCGAACCAACTGGTTCCGCCGTACGAATATACTCATCGACAATCGCCTTGAAGATTTCTATTCGTCTTGGTGTCAACATCTCCAGCACCTCCTTTTTAGCACTCTTTTTCAATGTCTGCTAATATAGTATACCAACACTTTAGCACTGTCAACAGTTTAGTGCTAAATTTTAATAAAAAAAGACCGAAAAATTTTTCGGCCTTGTATATCAGCTTATTTTTTTGAGTGCTCTAAACAAGAATATTCATCATTTAATTATCTGTATAGATACTATATTATTCTCACTAATCTCTATTCCTCCAAGATGTTCAGCATCCTTTGAAATGCCGATACTATCGATACCATCTTCATTATCTTCGCCTCGAAAGAACTCTGCTACATATCCATCAAAAGAATATCCTTCATCGTTAGTGATTCGTACATATTGATGCAAAATATTCTTTCAGTTTCATATTTTTCTTCCCTATTATATTTCAATTGGATTAGGTGTCATCGCATCCTTGATACGGTCTAATAACATAGCAGTTTCTAAACTACTTTGGATAGGCATAATTGGAGAGTTATGTTTCCCATTTTCAAGTAAGTTTACAAAGTGGGATATCTCGCCATAGAAGTCATCTACTTCATATGGACAGTCTATGATTTCTACTTTATCTTCAGTCTTCAGTTCTGCACTTGTAGGTCTATGCAAATCTTGAATTCGGATTTCACCCTTTGTACCCTTTATCAACACTTCTTTCTTTTCTGGTTGATTGATTGCAGTTTCTAGAGTGACTAATGTATTACCTATATGCATCTGTACCTGGGTATGTAAGTCATATCCATCCTGCAAGTCTACGTTGATGTGATCGATGCGTAACTTACCTTTGGTATATTCTGTAATCCATGTTGCACAATAACAACCACAGTCTAGAAGAGCTCCTCCATATACTGGATCACTTAGGTAACTATTCTCAATGACTTCTTGTGGTTGTTTAGAATTGAGTATGGTATGAATTTCCTGAATATCTCCAATAGTACCTTCTTCAATCAGCTTATGTATCTTTTGATACAGTGGTGTAAATCGAGGCTTCATGGCTTCCATCCATAATACTGGATGTTGTTTTAATACTTCCATGATTCCCTCAATCTCAAATGCGTTTATACCAGCCGGTTTTTCAACCAGTACTGCCTTGCCTGCTTTGATGGCTTTGATCGACCATATATAATGATAGCCATGTGGCAAGGTAATATATACTGCATCTACATTTGAATCTTGTAAAAGTTCTTCATAGGATCCATACGCTTTTAGCGCATGATATGTATCCGCAAACTGTTGTGCTTTTGCAAGTGTACGACAACTAACGGCATAGAGTTCACTATTTGATTCATGTGCGAGACTCTTTACAAAACGCTGGGCAATTTTCCCAGCGCCTATAATTCCCCAACGTATCATATCTGCCCCTGTGCAGCCTTTAAGTTTTCAGCTACTTTAGCCATCTTTTCTTTGAGAGGTCCTTCTACCTGTGGAGGTACTAGATTTAACAAGTCTCCTCCGTTAAGGGCAATCTCTTTACATACAGAAGAAGATAAGAATGAATATTGTGGTTTGGCGATGAGGAATGCTGTTTCAATCTCATGTGCCAACATCATATTCGCAGTTGCTTGTCCAAGTTCATATTCATAATCACTGACAGCACGAATACCACGAATAATGACAGACGCTCCAATCTTACGAGCAAACTCTACGGTTAAACCAGAACCAATCATTACAGTTACATTTTCTGGGTTACCAATGGACTTCAAACTATCGATAACCATCTGTTTTCTTTCTTCACTATTGAACAAGCATGTCTTACGTGGATTGACCATAATCAATACCACGACTTCATCAAACAAACGTGATGCACGCTCAATAATATCTAAATGACCGTTTGTAATTGGATCAAATGTTCCTGGATAACAAGCCTTCATCCTTCCACCTCATTTCGATAATAGGTAATACGTGTAATACCATAGGTTGCTTCTTTATATGGTTTTAAAGAGCCAAACTCTTTTTTAAATTCATCTTCTTTTGCGGATTCAATAACAACTACACCATAATCCGTAATCATGTTGTTTCTCTTGTAAGTATTCTAGAATTTCATTATTGCGTTGTCCTGCATATGGAGGATCTAGATATACTAGGTCAAAACGAATCCCTTCCGTCTTTAACAGTGATAATGCTTTCTTATCAGGCATATGTAAGACTTTCGTCTTCTCTTTACAACGTAATGACTCTATATTTTTACGGATAACATTTATTGCATCTTTAGAGATATCCGCAAACACTGCATAATCATATCCTCGTGATAGTGCCTCTAAGCCATTAGCACCACTACCAGCATATAAATCTAATACTGTGCCACCATCAAACATCCCTCCTAGGGATGAAAAAACAGCTTCTCTAACTTTATCTAATGTAGGTCTAGTCTGATTCCCAGAACGTGTTTCTATCTTGCGTGAGCGATATTCACCAGCGATAATTCTCATCGAATCTCACCTCGTCTATAGGAGGCAATCACTGCTTGAGAAATACCAACACAAGCCATGATAGACATCGTAGAAGAACCACCAGCAGATACCATGAGCAGCGGTACGCCTGTTAGAGGAATTAATCCTGTAACACCACCGATATTAAAGAACATATGCACCAAGAAATACATTGCTGTACCAACAAGGATAATACGTCCCTTTTCACTGCGCATCTTCAGGGCATAACGTAATAACACAAAGATGATAAATCCATAGACAGCAAGTAAGCCAATAAACCCTACAAAAGCCTAAAGTTCCTCAACAACAATAGCGAGGATATAGTCCGTACTAGCTGCTGGAAAGTTTGTATATTTACGTACAGAATTACCAAGGCCCTTACCAAACCAGCCTCCAGTCGCAAAGGAAATCAAACCACTAATCAACTGATAACCAGTACCATACTGGTCCATAAATGGATTGATTGCAGATACGAAACGCTTAATCTGATATGTCTTTAAGAAATGTCATTTTCATGATGAGATGTTCTCCAGATGGAGATAAAATATAGAAACCTAAGAGAACTACACCATAGAAATAAGATTGTTAATATTCTTTGATACCCTCTTAATTGTGGATGATTTGGAACCAAGAAACAAACACAGATAATCACAAAGATAACTGCCATTGATCCAAAAGTCAGACTGTAGAAATCCAAACGATAAATAAGATTACACCGTCAATAAAGAGTGGACGTTTGATTAAATCAAATCTCTTACTATAACTATGTACATTATCACCTAAATATAAGGCAACAACTAAAATTGCAATAATCTTCGCAAACTCCGAAGGCTGTAAGGTTACTTCCGTTACACCAAGAGGAATACGAATCCATGCTCTAGCACCATTGGTTTCCGCAAATAATAAACACAATAACAAACTTGCGATAGTTGCAAGTATCACCAAGAAAGTCGTTGAAGACTTCAATTTTTTGAGTTGGAAACGATTTGCTAAAAATGTCATGGCAATATACCCTGCAACAGCATAGATAACCTGTTTTACAATTGTAATCACTAGAAAACGGTTATTGCCACCAGCAACACCCATAGATGCACTGCCAACCATGATAATGCCAAACAACATCAAAATAATCATCGCCGCATGTAAGAAATGGTCCGATGATTTTGGCATACGTAGATTCAAGAACTTTCTCTTTTTCGCTGACGTATTCATCTGAATTGGTTCAACTTTTTTCGTTTTCTTTTTCTTTATTTGCATACAAGTATTATTTTAACATACTGCACGAAATCCACACATTGAACATCACAAATATCATCAAATTTCATAAATTTTTTTATACTAAACGCTTACATCGATGCGTGTTAGTTGAATTACGCTTTTAGAATGTTAAAATGTATGCTGAGGTAAAAATTATGTTAATAAATAATGACACAATCATTAAAGATACTGACCCGTTAATTCGCGAAAAATCTGAGCTTGTTTCATTGCCCCTATCAAAGGAAGATGAAACATTATTACGTGATATGTTGCAATACGTAAAAGATTCCACCGATGAAGAAAAAGCTGCGAAGTTCAATCTTCGCCCAGCTGTTGGAATCAGTGCAATTCAAGTCGGTGTAAAAAAGAGAATGTGCGCTGTTGCCTTTCGATGAAACAGATAAAGATGGCAATGTTGTGAAAATATGAATTTATGTTAGTAAATCCAAAAATTGTTTCTCGTTCCGTACAACCTGCATATTTAGAAAGTGGTGAGGGTTGCCTCTCTGTTGAAAATGAACATGAAGGTTATGTTGTACGTAATGCACGTGTAACAATTAGAGCATTTGACCTAGTTCAAAACCAAGATGTAGAAATCCGTGCACGTGGTTATATCGCCATTGTATTACAACATGAATTAGATCATATGGATGGCATTTTATTCTATGATCACATCAACAAAAAAGAACCAAATAAACCAATTGAAGGTGCCCTTGTTTTATAGTGAGACTTCTTTCTTTTTCATTGAAGAATGCTATAATGTAGGCGAATAAAACTACTACCTTTACCAATAATTAAATAAATGAAAGGAATTTTTATAATGACTGAAAATAATAGCAGTAAGAAAACGACTCGCCCCCTTCGTCGTACTCGTATTACTGAACCTGATTTAAGCGATTTAGCAATTAATCATAAGACAGATACGATGGTCTATGCACTTGGTGGCTTAGGTGAAGTTGGAAAGAATATGTACTGCGTTGAACATGATGATGAAATCATCATTGTTGACTGTGGTGTACTCTTTCCAGAAGATGCTTTACTTGGTGTCGATTATGTTATCCCAGATTATTCTTATCTGGTAAAAAACCAAAACAAAATTGCAGCGATGGTAATCACTCATGGTCACGAAGACCACATTGGTGGTATTCCATTCTTCTTAAAGACAATTCGATTAAAACAGATTTACGCTCCACGCTTTGCAAAAGCGTTAATCGAAAAGAAATTAGAAGAACATCGTTTAACTCGTGTATGTAAGATTACAGAAATCAATTCAGAGTCTAGTATCAAAACAAAACACTTCTCAATTGGTTTCTTCAATGTTGTTCACTCAATTCCAGATGCTCTTGGTGTGTTAATTAATACACCAAATGGACGTATCGTTGAAACAGGTGACTTTAAGTTTGATATGACACCAGTTGGTACAAACGCTGACTTCCAGAAGATGGCGTACATTGGACAAGTTGGTGTTTCCCTTCTGATGAGTGATTCTACAAACTCCTCTGTTCCTGGTTCTTCTATCTCTGAAAAGACTGTAGCACGTGCCATCATGGAACAGATGCGTAAAACACCAGGACGTATGATTGTTTCTACTTTTGCTTCTAACGTATTACGTTTGAATCAGATCCTAGAAGCAGCTGTCGCATGTAATCGTAAGGTTGCGGTATTTGGACGCTCAATGGAAAATGTATGTGAGATTGGTAAAAAGATGGGTGTTATCCAGATTCCTGATAGTAGTTTCATCTCTGGTAATGAGTTAAATACCCTACCATCAAATCGTATCTGTATCGTATGTACAGGTTCTCAAGGTGAACCGATGGCTGCCTTGAGTAGAATTGCGAATGGTACACACCGTTTCATCAAGATTATCCCTGGTGATACCGTACTATTCTCATCCAACCCAATTCCTGGTAATGGCACTTCTGTTGGTAGTGTTATCAACCAATTAACACGTGTTGGAGCTAACGTTATTACAAATTCACCACTAACTTCCTTCCACACAACAGGACACGCTCCTCAAGAGGAACAGAAGTTAATGTTAAATCTAATTAAGCCTGAATGGTTTATGCCAAACCATGGTGAATACAAGATGTTAAAACAACATTCCGCAACAGCGCAAGAAACAGGTATTCCTGAAGATCATTGCTTGATTTGTTCGAATGGTGATGTCGTTGTATTACGTGATGGCAAGTGCTTTATCGCTAATGAACGCGTACAGACAGATGATATCTACGTTGATGGTAATGATATCTCTGGTCTAAGTACATCCGTTATTAAAGACCGCAAGATCTTAGCAGAAAATGGACTAGTAGCAGTTATCGTCACAATCGATTCTCGCTACAATAAGATTCTCTGCCGTCCATCTATCGTTTCTCGTGGCTTTGTATACATCAAAGATTCTCAAACCCTTCTCAAAGAAGCTGAGTTACTTGTATACGATTCCCTTAAGAAGAAGATGCAACAACGCACAACCTTTGGTGAATTAAAGAACTGTATCCGTTCTTGCTTAGAACCTTTCCTCTTCCAGAAGACAAATCGTAATCCAATTGTTATTCCAGTTATCTTGAATCAGAAAGCAGCAATTGCAGAGATTCAAGCAAAGATGAAAGCAAACGCAGCACGTACTCCAAGAACAACTAAGAAAACACAAGAGTCCTAATCGGACTCTTTTCTTTATGCATGCATATAAAAAAAAAAGACGTTTCGCCGTCTTTTCTAGATAATTACTTAACTTCTACGATCTTCATCATGTTCGCAGATCCTTCGCCTGTTGGATAACCTGCTGAGATGATGATTAATTGACCCTTCTTCACACCAAAGTTCTTAGCAACTGTTGATGCGAGTTCGTCATCGTTTGTTAACTGGTTCTGTACTTCAGAGTAAACTGGTAATACTCCCCAGTAGCTTAATAACTTACGTTGAATGTCCTTTGTAAATGTAACTGCTAATACAGGTACGCTTGGACGGAACTTAGAAATACGACGAGCTGTTGTACCACCCTGTGTGAATACAACGATAGCACCGATATTATCTAGTGTTAATGTCGCATCACTGATAGCGATAGAAACAGCATCCTGTACTGTCTTACGTGTAGATTGTTTTAACCAATCTAACTTTGTACGATAGTTGATGATCTTTTCTGCTTCTTCAGCGATTTCTGACATTGTTTCACAAGCTTCTACTGGATAGTCACCAGCTGCAGATTCAGCAGATAACATAACACCATCAGAACCATCTAATACAGCGTTACATACATCAGATGCCTCAGCACGTGTACAACGTGGGTTATGTGTCATAGAGTCTAACATATGTGTAGCAGTGATGACAGGCTTACCAATAATGTTTGCCTGACGAATAATGTGCTTCTGATAGATAGGAACTAACATTGTAGGAATTTCTACACCTAAGTCACCACGAGCTACCATGACACCATCAGCTGCTTCAAGAATAGCATCAATATTGTCATAACCTTCTTGGTTTTCAATCTTAGGAATAATGTTAATATGTGGCTTACCCTCTTCAACGCAGATTGCACGAATTGCATTTACATCTTCTGGTCTTCTTGTAAAGGAAGCGAAGATAAAGTCAACATCATTACGGCAACCGAAACGGATATCAGCCTCATCCTTAGCAGATAAGAATGGCATACTTAATTTAACGCCTGGTACGTTACAACCCTTACGTGAGCTGATAGGACCTGCAACTTCAACACGGCACTTTAATTCATGACCATCGTTTTCAAGTACAGTAAGCTTCATCTTACCATCGTTGATTAAGATATAATTTCCTTGCTTTAAGTCATCGAATAATTCTGGGCATTGAATGTGGAAACGTTCATGTGTTCCTTCAATTTCTGCCTTTGTCAAATAAACGATTTCACCGATTTCGTAGTTTTCAACATCGTTCTTGAAAGTACCTAAACGGATTTCAGGACCCTTTGTATCTAACGCAATCGCTAGGTTTACACCTGTCTTTGCACTTACGGAACGAACTAATTTAATTCTTTCTAAGTGCTCTTCGTGTGTTCCATGGCTGAAGTTTAAACGAGCGATGTTCATACCTGCACCTACAAGTTCTGTAAGTGTCTTCTCATTTTCTGAAGCTGGACCAATCGTACATACTACCTTTGTTTTCTTAAATAAATGTTTGTTTTCCAAAGCAATCATCTCCTCTTCTTATACTAAACGATCAAATAATCGATATAGTTTCTTTCTACTCTTACGAGGTTTCTCTAGTGCTTCTTGAATTGGCATTGAACAAATTTCGTTATCGATAATACCAACACAATGTCCACCAATACCTTCCATCAATAAATCAATGGCTTTTTCACCCATTCTGCTAGAAAGCATACGGTCAACAGGAGTTGGGGAACCACCACGCTGAATGTGTCCCAAAATCGTTGCACGACCACTGAAGTTTGTATGTAATGAAACTTTCTTTGCTAAGCCATCTACATCACAAATCTTTTCAGATATAATGACGATTGCGTGATTCTTCTTCACTGCATCTCCAAGATAGCGTAACTTCTCTAGAATCTCCGTTTCATCATAACCTGTTTCTGGTGTGATGACGATTTCTGCACCACACGCAATTGCTGTATATAGTGCAAGATCTCCACAGTGATTTCCCATTACTTCTACAATGGAACAGCGATGATGTGAACTAGATGTATCACGTAGTTTATCCACGTTTTCTACACAAGTCTGTAACGCTGTATCAAAACCGATTGTGAAATCAGTACCAGAGATATCGTTATCAATTGTACCAGGTAACCCAATACAATTAATCCCCTTATTTGTAAGTGCGAGTGCTCCACGATAGGAGCCATCTCCACCAATGACTACCAGTGCATCAATGCCTGCTTTTCGCAAATTGGCAACACACTGATCTTTGAACTTCTTCTTCTTTAAATTCAGGTAAGCGAGCTGATCCAAGTGTCGTACCACCACGGTTTAAAATATCCGATACATCTGTACGTTCTAGTACTTGAAACTTCTCTTCTAGAAGTCCTCGATATCCATCACGAATACCAACAACTTCAATTCCCATTACTAAGCGCAATTCTGGTTACGGCACGAATTGCGGAATTCATTCCTGGCGCATCACCACCTGATGTTAAAACGCCAATTTTTCTAACCATGTAAAGGCCTCCAAATCCTAATCATTTTATACCATTAAAGCGTATTATTAAAGCATTTTACAATGTTTTTCGCCTATCTTTTCCTGTAAGCGTTTTTATCTTTGCCATACTCGTAATTCTCTCTACGATACGAGCTGCTTTCAGTTCATCATCCTTGCCTTTTCCAACATAGCGGAAGTGTTCTTTGAGTGATTCAATATCACAGTTGGATGTAAACCAAGTTGGTAATCCTTCTGTATATCGCTTCTCTAGTAGTGGCAATAATAATTGATCGCGATTCCATTCATTTACACTTTCTGCCCCGATATCATCTAAGACAAGAAACTTTGCACGCATCAAACGACCAAGTTCGATTTTATATTCCGAAGTCTTCATCGTTGCGATGGCTCTTGTACAGTATGTTGGATAATGTACAAAAGCTACTGTTTCATTTTTACGGGCATGATCATTTGTGGCACAAGCAGAAAGATATGTCTTTCCACTTCCCATCGTACCGTGTAGATAAAGTCCTTGATTATGAATACTAGCACTTCTACAAGCTTCCCAAACAAGTAAGTATTCTTCCATCTCTTTCAGTAAATTTATTTTTATCAAAAGATACTGTATACATATTAGATGGCATATCATTTACACTAAACTTCTCTAGATGTGCTGTCTTTCTTTCCATATATGCACGTTGGAATTTACATGGTGTTTGTACATTTTGTAGGATACCATTATCCTCTAAATCATCATAGTATCCCTTTACTCTCTGCTTGCATTGATTTAAGCCTGTACAATGCAAGCATGGTTCAAAACTTTTTCTCCATGCATGAATCTTCCATGGAGATGTGTTCAGATATCTTTCATCGAGTTTATTTCTTTGAAATAACTCGACAACCACAGGGTCTTTACGTAATTCATCTTGGAGCGATTTTGTTTCTTGTTTCTGCTGTTCTGTCATTGGAATTTCTTTGATATTTAGTGCTTCCATGAATTACCCTTCTCCCTTCTGTAGTTTTTGTAATCGTTCTAATAGTTCTGCAGATGCGACTGTACCTTCTGGTAGAGTACCTTCTTCTTGTTGGCGTATATATTCTGGCATGCCAATCTTAACACTATGATTAACCTGCGGAGTTTGACGTATCGTCTTCTTACGTTGTTGTAGAGCTTGTTGTTTGGTAGAAACACCATCTCTAGCCCACTCTGCCGCAACCATATCCACAAAATTACGATTCAAACGGTTTTGAGAGATCTTTAGGATATGTTCAATCATCACGTTGATCACTTCATTGCTGAAATGCATGTCGATTGCTAGATGTTCTAAGATACTCTTTTCTAACTGTGTAACCTTTGCCCCACCTTGCTTTGCCTGTAAGAAAGATACAGGTGGTAAAGAATATGGATCACTTCCTGGTTTTACATCAGATTCTGCACGTGATGCATATATCTTTAACTTTGCACCATCAAATGTCATCGTCTGTAAATTAATACAACGGTTGACTAAGATACGCATCTTATCTACAGATAAACCATAGATTGTCGCAAGTTTACCAATTAAACTTAAGTTTTCCTGCGTGCGTAGTTCAGCTGGGAATACTAGTGTACTTGTAGTCGCAATAAACTTTTCATAATCAAAGTTAATCGTTTGATCATCCATTGCGAATTGATAACGTGGCTGTAGTGCATCAAATTCAATATGACGGTCTAAAAGATCTTCTGGTAAGAACTTGACTGCCTTTGTAATTTCTTTATAGCCACGTAAAGAAACATTATTTGCGTTTAAATGTGTCAACGTAGTAGTTGTCTCATCTTTTCCTACAGTACGTTCATAACGATTCATAAATACATTTGATTTTAAGAAATCTTTTGTATGAATCGGACTATTTAAAACATAGATGTATTGGTCGCATAACTCTGTCGTCTTTACGTATGTTCGCATCAACATATACTCTTCTAGTTTTGTACATGCTTTATCGAGTGCATTAATATCCAAATCTACTAGCACTAGTAAACGTTGATGTTTCTCAAAACCCTTTTGGGTTTTACCTTCCGCAATAAGTGTTAAATATAAAACTGTCGCATCTTTTACCGATCAGTGGTTGGTATAACATCATCAATGAAAGTAAAGTTTCCTCAGAGATACCGTTACTAAAATCAATGCGATATGTACTAGTTGGCATTCTTTCCATTTCTGATGTCCTTTCTAAGTTCTCCTAACCATCGGTTGATTTGTGAATCTAATTCCTTTAAATCACCTTCGTTATAAATCACTTTATCTGCCAAGGCAATCTGTTTTTCTGCAGATACCTGCATCGATAGTCTTGCCTTCGCTTCTTCAAGTGTGTAGTTTCTTTCTTCCATCATTCTTTGAATGGCAATATCTTCACTACAAGTCACAACCACTGTACGATCAAAGTATTGGTCCCAACCGGTTTCAAATAATAGTGGAATCTCTGCACAGATGATTGGTTGTTGCGAGTTTGTTGTAAAGAATTTCTGCATTCCTTCTAATACAAAGGGATGTACGATTGCGTTTAGTTGTTCACGTTTACTATTATCTTGAAAGATAATCTCTGCAAGTTTCTTTGGGTCTATATCACCACTGAGTGCTAGTTACATCATCCCCAAATACTTCTAAAATTTTTTCATAACAAACAGAACCTTGATACAAGGAACGCTTTGCGTATTGGTCTGCATTAAATACCGGTATTCCTCTTCTTCTAAATAGAATCGCAACAGTTGTTTTTCCTGCCGCAATCGTTCCTGTAATCGCAATCTTCATAAAACTCCTATTTCTGACAATGTGGACAATAATAACTTGAACGTCCACCGATATATTTTACGTGAATCTGTCCTTTACAACGAGGGCAAATTTTCTGCATATGCACGGTACACTCTGTTTGAAATCTACCAGTGACACCTAAGCTAGATGTATACGTTCTAATCGTCGTACCACCAGCCGCAATCGCAGCTTTCATGATTCGTCTTGTATGCAGTACAAGATTTTCTTCATCCTTGCGAGTGATACGTGCACAAGACCTACCCGGTCTAAGATTGCAAGCCGCAAGAATTTCATCCGCATAGATATTTCCGATTCCTGCCACAAAACTTTGATCTAATAATAAACTCTTTAGTGGTGTACGTTTTCCTTTCCGATATGCATGAATGTAGGATGCATTGAACGCTTCGTCAAAAGGTTCAGGTCCCAAGCCATGAAACTGGCTAAAATCCGTATCCAACGGAAGGATTTCCATACGTCCAAATTTACGTGTATCCATATAGCGTAACTCTTTACCGTTATCCAGATGGAATATCACATGCATGTGACGGTTAGTAGGTTCCGTTGGATCTTGAATATAATATCTTCCTTCCATGCGTAGATGGCTCATCAGGATACAGTCATCTAAACCAAATAGCAAGTATTTACCACGACGCATGAATGTATTGAATGTCTGATTCTTTAGTTGTTGTTTGAAACTGTTCAACATCATTTTTCAATCATCTTTGGATAGCGTACATCTACATCCAAGATTTTTCTTCCTTGAATTTGATGTTCAAGTGTACGTAGGACAGTCTCTACTTCTGGTAATTCTGGCATATTACTTCGCCTCGTACCAATCGCTACCGATAGAACATTCGGCTGTCAAAGGAACCTGAAGATGCATCGCATTAACCATGCCATCATTGATAAGCTTCTTCATGATATCTACTTCTTCCTTTGGTACATTAAAAAGATCAGTTCATCATGTACCTGTAGAATCATCTTACTCTTTACTTTCGCATCCTTCATCATCTGATCGATATGAATCATCGCAAGTTTGATAAGATCTGCAGCAGAGCCCTGAATCGGTGCGTTCATCGCTGCACGTTTACCGAATTCACGTGTTGCGTGATTCTTATCGTGAATCTCAGGAATCTCTCTACGTCTACCACAGAGTGTTTCTACATATCCCTTCTCTTCGCACTCTTTTACAATTTTTCCATATAAGTGCGAATCTTTGGATACGCTGCATAATAGCGTTCAATAAAATCATGCGCCTCATAACGACTTACACCAAGCTGTTCACTTAGACCAAAGTCGCTAATACCATACACGATGCCGAAATTAACTGTCTTCGCACTGCGTCTATCTTGAGGTGTAATTTCATCCTGTGGTTTATGGAAGACATCCATTGCTGTCTTTGTATGAATATCGATTCCTTCTTTAAACGCTTCAATCAGACTCGTTTCATTTGCCATATGCGCCAACATTCGTAACTCAATCTGATGATAGTCACTAGAAATTAATACACAATCATCTTCTGGCAAGAAAGCTTTACGAATCTCTTTGCCTTGTTCATCACGAACACTGATATTCTGTAAATTTGGTTCGCTAGAAGACAGTCTTCCAGTTTGCGTTGCGGATTGGTTATAGATTGTATGAATCTTACCATCCTTTTGAATATACTTCTTTAAACCTTCAGCGTAAGTACTATAAATCTTAGATAGCTTACGGTAATCCAAAATATAATCGATGATTGGCGATTTTCCTTGTAACTTTTCTAACTCACCAGCTGCAGTACTTCTCTTTTTACCTGTAGGAAGCCCTAAATCATCGAATAACACTTCTGCTAGTTGCTTTGGAGAATTGATATTAAACTCTTTTCCTGCAATCGTATAGATTTCTTTCTGTGCTTCGCTAATCTTTGCCATTGTTTCTGTCGCAATGCGATCAAGAATATCGATATCACAACGAATTCCCTCTCTTTCCATGTGATAGAGAACGCCCGTTAGTGGCATCTCCATTTCATAGTAGAGTTTTTCCATTTTGTATTCTTTTAGCTTTGGCGTAATTTCCGCATATAAACTAAAGATATTTCTCGCAAATGCGCATGCATACATGCATTGTTTTTCTTCATCAATAATTAAATTTGGCTTTGTAGGTTTACCATATACATCTTCATAACTCACTGTATTTTCAAAACCATACCGCTCTATAATCTTTGCGGTTGTTGTTAAAGATGAATCTACTAAAGAAGCCGCAAGCATCATATCATCATGGAAATTGAGGCTTAACCCTTCATTTTCCGCTAGATGTAAATTGCGTTTTACATCAAATCCATATTTATGTGGCATATCACTTGAAAGATATGCTAGCAAGTCTTCATCTTTTTTCGCATCCGCTAAGGAAATGTATACTGCTTGCTTACCATTGAATAGCGCAAAGCCATTGATTGTCGCATGCATGAATGCGTCATGGTTATCATCTACAAACACAGCACATGCATCCTTGAACATTTCTGTAGGTACTTTTGTAACGCGCTTATCTTCACTTGGCGTCACAACAGTCTCTTCTGTTGTATTCTCTTCTGGTACAATCTTATCTGAGAAGCGTCTTGCTAGCGTGTTCATCTCTAACATCTGTAAAAACTTTACAAGTTGTGGATAGTTTGGTGTAAAGGATAACTCTTTCTCACTCATCTCTACATCAACATCACGACGAATTGTCGCAAGTTTCTTAGAAAGTAATGCAGACTCATGTCCTTCCATTACTTTCTTCTGTAAAGCACCCTTGAGTTTATCTTCATTTGCTAGGACGTTTTCAACTGTACCGTATTCTTCTAAAAGCTTGAGTGCTGTCTTTTCACCAATCCCAGGAATACCTGGAATATTATCTGACTTATCCCCCATCAAACCCTTCATATCAATAATTTGTAGCTGCTCAATCCCCATCTGTTCCTTTAGACTTTGTGGGGTCATGACATCCATATCCGTAATACCCTTTTTCATCAGTAATACAGAAGTCGTATCATCCACTAGCTGCAACATATCATGGTCACTTGTTAGTACATAGGTTTGATAGTCTTTTGCCTTTTTGGAGATTGTTCCAATCAAGTCATCGGCTTCAATATCTTGCATCTCCACCCATGTAATCGCAAAGGCATCCAAGAAATCTCGAACGAGTTTAAACTGTGGTACTAAGTCATCAGGTGCTGGCTTACGACCACCCTTATAGTCTGCGTAGAGTTCATGACGGAAAGTATGTTTTCCTGCATCAAGGCAACTAATACCGCATCTGGTTGAATAATATCAATTGCTTTTTGCATCATAGACGCAAAACCAAATACAGCGTTTGTTGGTGTTCCATCAGATGTAGTCATTGGTCTTCCATACGCTGTAGCGTAATACGCTCTAAATAACATTGAGTTACCATCTGTCAGTAATAATTTCTTCATTTCATATTCTCCCACCTGTGTAAAAATCAGGTTTATTTCTTCTCTTCGATTGTCGTAAAAGACTTTCTTTTATTATAGTCTATTTTGGTTTTCATACCGCAATATGACTCTTGTTTACCATAAAAGTATCCTTAATATTTTACCATGTATTAGGTTGTGATTCCATGTGCACATTGGTACGCTTCCATACAAGTTTCAAAGAGTTCTTCCCTAGCAAAACTGAGAAAACTTGTCTGAGAAACGATGAGATGATCCAATACTCTTACACCCATCAGTTTGCCACATTCCATTAGTTTTCCAGTCACTACCAAATCCTGTGTGCTCGGTGTTAATACACCGCTAGGATGATTGTGTGCCAGCATAATATCTGTACTACCAATCAGTAAAGCTTCCTTAAAGATTTCACGAGGATATACTGCACTTGCGTTAATGGTTCCTACAAATAAGGTCTTTGCGGAGATAATTCGATGAGCTGTATTAAGATATACAACCAAGAATTTTTCTTGGCTACCTGTGCCAATTTCATTTCTTAACCAATCGATAATACGCTCTGGATTATCGATAATTTCCTCTTCATAAGCAGTTTCTAATGATGCCCTTCGGCTAATTTCAAAGATTGCTTGTAATTGTAGAGCCTTTACCTTACTAATCCCTTTAATTTTACATAGCTCTTCATTTGACATCCGTACAAGACCTTTAATCCCCTTCGACATCTGTAATAAATTATCAGCCATCGTTAAAACAGACTCTCCTTGTGAACCAGTCCGTAATATTAACGCAAGTAGCTCTCTTGAACTAAGAGATCTTACCCATATCTTAGCCCTTATCTCGTGGTCGTTCTGTGCTTGGCATTTCACGAATAATCATTTCCAAAAACCTCCTACTCTTTATTACAATTCATTCCAAAAATCCCATGGAAAGATTAGTAAATTGGCGCAATATCGTTTATCATTATCCCGAGGTGTTCCTATGAAAAATAACTATCCTACTATCACAATTTCTAAAGAAGGAGAAACTTGGCTTCAAAAAGGTCAAATGTGGATGTATCGCAATAACTTAGTACAAGCAGATGAAAATATTTCAGATGGATGGTATTGTCAATATCATCTCTACTGATGGAACATATTACGGTACAGGTTTCTACTCTCCTATCAGTCATATCACTTGTCGTATCTTAACCAAAGATGAATCAGAACTTATCGATCAAGCTTTCTTTGAAAGACGTATTCGCTTTGCGTATGACTATCGTAAGACAGTAGAACCAAATAACTTGTCCAATTGTCGTTATGTATTTGGTGAAGCTGATTTATTACCTGGTCTTGTTGTAGATTGTTATAACGATATCTTGGTGACACAAATTTCGAATACTGGTATGGAACAACACAAACAGATGATTTATGATATCTTACTAGAAGTATTCAAAGAAAACGATCACATCATCCAGGCAATCTATGAACGCAACGATATCAAAGTCAGAGAAAAAGAAGGATTAACAACCTACAAGGGTTTCTTCTACAATCCAAATCATGTATCTCCACAAACGATTATCAACGAAAATGGCATTCAACTTCAGGTAGATATTGAAAATGGTCAAAAGACAGGTTACTTCTTAGACCAGAAATCAAATCGTGTATTATTACGTAATATCGCACGTAATAAACGTGTACTCGATTGTTTTAGCCATACCGGTGGCTTTGCGTTAAATGCAGCCTATGGTAATGCAAAAGCAGTCACTGCTGTCGATGTTTCAAACGTTGCCTTACAACAAGGATACCAAAACGCCAAAACTTAATCACCTTGAAGATAAAATTCAATTTGTGCAAGCCGATGTATTTCGATTATCTTGAACAACTCAAAGAGATAACGAGTTTGATATTATCGTCTTAGACCCACCAGCATTCACAAAATCTCGTAAGACAGTGAACAGTGCCTACTATGGATATAAAAACATCAACATGAAAGCCATGAATGTATTACGCAATGGTGGTTATTTGATTACTTGTTCGTGTTCAAGATTCATGGAAACAAAACTCTTTGAGCAGATGTTACTAGAAAGTGCCAAGGAATGCGGAGTTACATTACGTCAAATTTCTGTTACCCAACAGAACCCTGATCATCCAATCCTTTGGACGATGGACGAAACAAGTTATCTAAAAGTATTTCATATTTCAAATTCTATAAAGTCCGAAAGGACTTTTTCTTTTTCTTCATATCAAAAAAGACTCACATTAGTGAGTCTTCATCATCAATCTTATTGTCCTGGAACTACGTAATAGGATGGTAAGTAAACCAGAGATATCCTGAACTGTTACACCGATACCATATGTAGCTGCGTGAACCATTGTACCATTACCAAGTGCGATACCTACATGGTATGGAGCTGAATCAGAACCATAGAAATAGAGTGCACCAGCTGGAGCGTTCCATACATCATATTGGTGAGTACCGAGTGCTTGTTGAGCATATGTTGTACGAGCACCTAAACCATAACAGTATTGAACTAAGCCAGAGCAGTCAAATCCTGCTGGAGTTGTACCACCCCATTGATATGGAGTACCAACAAGAGATAACGCAGCAGCAATTCCACCAGCATATGAACTTGAATCATACTTAGATGGATCAAATGTAGATGTAGTAGCAGATCTAGCAGTGTTCGCAGCTTGTTGAGCTCTAGCAGCTTCTTCAGCAGCCGCTCTTTCAGCTTCTTCTCTTTGACGTTGTTCTTCTGCCGCAATTCTTGCGTCAACAACTTCCTGTGGAGTACGAACAGAGACTGTCATAGTCGCTGTAGACTTATTACCTGCAGTATCAACAACTGTATATGTAACCGGATAATCACCATCCGTGTTCATATCTACAGAACCTTCAACAGTTAACACAGGAAGGATACCTGAATCATCATTGATATAAGAAATATAACTTGATGCGTTAAATGTATCACCGTTATTTACTACAACAGATGAATTCTTCAACTTGATGACAGGTGCTGTACTATTGACAACATTTACAACAGCTTTCTGAATAAAGGAATAACCTAAAGTCTTTTGCGCTTCGATATCACCAGTACTTGCAAGTGTAACCTTGACAGTAACTGTTTGGATACCTGTTACTGAACGATTGAATCCTTCAATATCCGCAACACTCTTCTCGATTGAGATATTTGTAAGATCATATGTTCCGTCAAAAGCAGCTCTTTCTTGGATTACCAAACTCTTGATAGTATCAAGAGGATTTAAATCCTGCTGACTTACTTCAATAACTGGTAATGTGTTTTCCTTTTCAACTGTAGTAACTTTGTTGTCATCTGCGTATACTGTTTTTGTTGAATATGTACCGGCAATGAGTAATGCGGATAATAATCCAGCACCTACTCTGCCGAGTTTTTTGTTTAATTTATTTTTTTACCATGATCTCTATTTTTACTTTTTCGTGCTAATTATGCAACTTTTTGGACTGTATTTCACACAATTTCACAAGTTTTTTTCAAAAACTATAGCATTTTTAGGTATTTTTTTCACAATTTTTGTAAAAATAAAACTCCTTTTCAGGAGTCTTATTGTCCGATAATTACATAGTAGGAAGGCATGAAGTATGTAGATACCAATGACCTGAATACCATCATTTTCGTTCATTGCCTGTACTGTCTGACCACCACCAAGAGCGATAGCTACGTGGTAAGGTGCAGATTCAGAACCCCAGAAGTATAGTGCACCTGCTGGAGCATTCCATACGTCATAGCGGTGTGTTCCTAATGTTTGCTGTGTATATGTAGTTCTCTGTGAAATACCATAGCAGTACTTAACAAGGCCAGAGCAGTCAAATCCAGATGGAGATGCACCACCCCATACATATGGTGTGTTTCCTACGAATGATAATGCAAGGTTAATTGCATCAGTATATGCACCATACTGTCCATATTGTGGAGTTGGAGCTACATACTGTTCACTTTGAATATATTGTGCATATACCCAACCAACTTGTCCGTTGATTACGATTTCTTGCCATCCGTTAGAAACTGTATCTGTACAATAAACAGGATCGTTAACATTTAATGTAGTAATAATAGAACCAGATGTACTTGGAGCTGTACGAACATTAAGACGTACATTAGGATACATTGTCTTTGTTGGTGTAGGAATTGGTGTAGGTGTAGCTACTGGAGTCTCTACTACAGCTGGTGCTGCAGGTGTAGGCTCTGGTGTAGCAACAGGTGTCTCAGTAAGCTGTAGCTGCTGAGTCTACTGGAGTTTCTACGTGCAGGTGTCTCTGTAGCTGCTGGTGTAGCAGGAACATCGATTGTCTCGTTTTTACCCACTGCAGCATTTGCGTTATTACCAATTTCCTTAATGGAATCAATTTCCTTCTGAAGTTCAGCTAACTGTGTTTCCAAACTATTTGTAGTAGCAGTTGTAGCTGCGTCAGTTGTTGTACTTGTTGTTGAATCTGTCAATGCCTTTACAGCCTCAAGTTGAGCTGTAACTTCAGCTGCCTTTTGTTTCTGCTTCAGCTTGTTTTGCTACTGCTACTTCGACAGGAGTCTTTACAGTAACAGTTAATACAGCAGATGAGGTATGACCAGCAGTATCAGAAACAGTATAAGTTACTGGATACTCGCCATCTTTATCCATATCTACTTCGCCACTTACTGATAATACAGGTAAGATACCAGAATCATCATTAATATAGGAAATATAACTAGAAGCGTTAAATGTATCACCGTTATTTACTGTAACGGCATCACTCTTAAGTTGTACTACAGGTGCACTGTCTTGTTTCAGTTTAACAACAACCTTCTGTACAAAGGAGTATCCAAGCCTCTTTTCAACCTCCTTATCCCCTGTACTTGCTAAGTTGACTTTTACTGTAACAGTTTGAATACCTGTTGCGTTTCGATCAAAACCAGTAATATCAGCTACACTCTTATCAAGTGAGATATAGTTCAAATCATATCCACCGAGTAAAGCACGTTGCTTGATAACTTCGTTCTTGATCGCTGTATAAGGATCTTCTTCCTGTGCGTCTACAGTAATAACTGGTAACGCATTACTTGTAAACGGATTGGCAGTTTCTTCTGCCTTTACATGTGTTATTGATACAGAACCTGCAACTAATACTGCAGATAATGCACCAGTCACAATCATTCCCATTTGTTTTTTGATAGTATTTTTCATCATGGCTGTATTCTAACCACTTTCCCTATTTCATTTGCAATCATATTCAAGTGTTTTTTTCGTGTTTTAAATTTACGAAAAGTGTTAAATATCCTTATTCTATGCTATTTTTTTCGCATTTTTAATTTTTTTAAAAAAATTTTTTTGATTTTGTTACAAAAATTGTAAAAAAATGTGAAAATTTGTTACTTTTTTCCCATTTTTTCGATTTTTTTCGTCAAAAAAATAAGTTGCACTTCCAATCAATCTCATATTTCATAAAAAAACATATGAAAAAGGAAAACCCAATTCAGAGCTTCCTTTCCTATGATTCTATTCCTTTTCAAATTTTCTTAAATCCCGATGATGAGAATTGTAATCAAAGATATACTTAGTATCATGATAGGTGGCCAGATATGAATACGGTCTGCCGTTGGCGGTGTTCTTGGAATGGAGTTTGTAATGACATATCCATTATCTTGATCACCTGTCACTGTTGCGACATAGTCCTTCTATCGGACGTTCTTTTACCGTATATATGAAGTTATTGCCATTTGCATCATTCTTTGGGAGATTCTCAAATGTTATCACCCAGTTGCCACTAGAATCTGGAATGATAGTCTCATATCCTACGTATTGTGGTAGTTCACCTGCAATAGCACGGTATAGTTCTATATCTATATCTCTGTGGAAGTCCACTTGAGCGAGTATCTTTCCACTCTTTACGAACACGAATGGAAGTTAAATCGCTTTCACCCATTTCAACTGTACCATTCGAGCCAATACCTCCACCTCTTGTTAGAGAGTAGTTACCAGAAATAATAACTCTAGCTAGAGTTTGTGCATTTGTATCTTGCACTACATCGGTATGTAGTCCTAGATATTCATCATTGATAGCGAGTAGTTGTCCAGATAATCGATTAAGTGGAATCTCATTTCCATCATCATCTTTCCACTGATACGATGTGCCTCCAAGCATAAGTGGTGAAATCTCATAGGTTGGATCTCCACTATGTGCTCCATAAGCATTACTCGCTAAAATATATATCTCTTTTGCGCTCTCAGCAATGTTTGCATATAACGCAACACCATTCTTTAGATAAATCTTAGTCTGTGAGTTTGGACATGACGCGTATCCGCCACCTTCCATCTCTGCTGTATTATTGATAATTAGTGCATTCGTTAACTTTAATTCTCCATTTTGAAATGATGGAACTGTATTATTAAATCCATTGACATAAATTCCACCACCTCCAAAAGCAAAATTACCTTGCCCTGTTCCAGTCATTATATTATTCGTGATATAACCGCCGGAAATCGTAGCAGTCGCATTACAACCTGTAAATCCTGCTTGTACAAAGATGCCACCGCCGCCTGTACCAGAGCGATTATCATCAATCATTCCACCAGTCATGACTAAATTATCTTTTCCATTTGAAGCTGAGTTTGTGCCAAGTGAAATACCTCCACCCATTTCATCCGACCGATTATGACGAATAATCGCATCACCACTAATTGTTGTTGTATTGGTACCATTTAAATACGCAGACCAAGACGCAATACCACCACCTGCCGCAATCTGACTACCAATAGATACCGCATGATTATTTTCAATTACACCACCAGACATATTAAAGTTCGCATTACCACCCAGATAGATAGCACCACCCCAGTTTGCTTGGTTATCATGAATATGTCCACCTGTCATATTGACTGTAGCAGCTTCGATAATTAAAGCACCACCTGTCCCAATATTCGAATGTCTTACTTCATTATTCCGTAGTACTGTACCATCCTGTATCGTGGCAGTCGCATTCGCTACTCTAATTAAAGAATAGATAGAACCGAGTTGCAGTGATATTATCTTTATTTCCATCAACTGTAATATCATGGAAGATAGTATCTGCTTGGGTCTCTAACATGATAATCTGTAAATGCAGGCTCACGCTTTTAAGATTGCATTTGTACCAGCTAATGTATCTCTCCAGAAACCGGAACGGTACCAGTTACCCATATTGTAGTAGATTGTTTGATTTGCAGTTGCGATTTCCTTCGCCTTTTTCAAATGTCTTTACTGCATTTGTGATAGTACTACCATCCTTTCGTATCATCTCCATTTACACCATCTAGATAAATTTCAGTGATAATCGATGGTGCTCGTAGTAATGTAAAAGTTGTCTCTGAAGAATCTGATGTTTCTTCTGTACTTTCATCTTCCGCATGTACTAGTAGTACAGAAGTGACTGACTAGAAAATACTAAGAAGAGTCTGCCATAATAGCTTTTGCGAACCACCGATACTTATTTCTTTCAACAATCTCTAGAATCATGATATTTCCCCCTTCTAATGATGTAATTCTATTTTATCATTACGTAAAAATCATTTACCATTTATTAAATATAGTATAGCCTATAAATATAGTGATTTTTTTAAGTAATTGTTGAAAAAAAAACAAGTTTTATACAATGAATTTTGTGAGAATATGAAAAAAATCTTGTCTGTATATACAAACAAGATTTTTCATGTATTTAATTTATGCAATATCTTCGTCCGGATGTTTTTTTCATCAAAAGTCTACGATCTGACTATGTCAGCCTCTACCGCTAGAGCAGCTAGATCATTCACGTTATGAATATAACTTCTAGCCATACTTGCTTGTAGAACCATTCCTATATTTAAACCAGCAACCACATCAATATTGCATTCTGCCGCATATTCTTTGGCAAGTGTGCAAGCTTCACGATAGGTTGTACTATCCTGTACATCCGCCATGATAAGGATATTGCCACTTTGCTTCATGGATTCAATTGCAGTACGTAATCTATTAATGAATTGATCTACAGTCTCTTCTAATAGAAAGGATACGGTGGTATAATCTTCTAACTTTCCAGAAAGAATTTCAACTGCACTACTTACACCTTCTGGGAATTTGCCATTACCAGTAATGATCAGTCCAATCATAGTACTACTCGATTCCATTTGGATTCATTTGAGTGAAATTCCATGAATCCTTACACATCTGATCAATATTGTACTGTGCCTTCCAACCTAATAATTCTAATGCCTTTGTTGGATCTGCATAACATTCCGCAACATCTCCTGCTCTACGTGGCAAGATTTCATATGGTAACTCTCTACCACATGCTTGCTATAGGCTTGAACAACCTGTAATACACTATATCCGTTACCTGTACCTAGGTTTACCTTTTCAACACCCTTATGCTCTAAAGCATATTTAACAGCAGCGATATGGCCATCTGCTAAATCACATACGTGGATGTAGTCACGAACACCTGTTCCATCAACTGTATCATAGTCATTACCAAATACACGAACCTTCTCACTAGTACCAATCGCAACACGAGCGATATAAGGTACTAAGTTATTAGGAATACCATTTGGAACCTCTCCTAATAATCCACTTGGATGTGCTCCAATTGGGTTGAAGTAACGCAATAACATGATGGACCACTCAGGATCTGACTTACTTAAATCCTGTAAAATTATCTCATTCATTAGTTTTGTAGAACCATATGGATTTGTTGTGGATACTGGGAAATCTTCTCGAATTGGGCAAGACTCTGGAGAACCATAAACAGTTGCACTAGATGAGAATACAAGTGTCTTACATCCAGCTTCCTTCATTGCCATATATAGGTTTAAAGAACCAGTAATATTATTTTCATAATATGTTAATGGAATTTCTACAGATTCACCTACTGCCTTATAGCCCGCAAATGAATGACCGCATCAATCTTATTCTCCGCAAAAATCTGATCTAATCCCTTGCGGTCTAAGATATCTGTCTTGTAGAACTTTGGCTTTTTACCTGTTAGTTTTGATACGGTCTAATACAACTTCTTTGGAGTTGTAAAGATTATCTAATACAACGACGTCATAACCTGCATTCATTAAAGATACGCAAGTATTTGACCCAATAAAGCCAGTACCTCCCAGTTACAAGAATTGTTTTCATTTTATTTAATCTCCTCTACTTTATAAATAATTTGGAAATATCGTTCCATGTCGCAAATATCATAACACTGATTAACAGTAGCCAACAAATTATCATGATAGCTGTCTTTAATTTTTCATTAAACTGACGTTTTGTAATCCATTCAAGTACTGTAATCACAACCTGTCCACCATCTAGTACTGGAAGTGGTAATAGGTTGAAAATACCGACATTCAGGCTAATTTGTGCTACCAACATCATATACGCGCCAAAGCCAAGACTTGCATAAGTAGCAGTAGCTTGATAAATTCCGACAGGCCCAGATAATTGATTCAATCCTTTACCTCGTACAAGGTTTAGAAGTGCCTGTACTGTCATTGATGTTATAACCTGCATCTCAACCAGACCATAATACCAACAGTTGAGAAGATTAATCTTGACCTGTTCTCCAGCTTTCGCACTAATACCAAACATATAGCTATCTGTTTCTTTATTGTAGGTTGGTGTAACATCAATAGTTACTGTTTGACCATCACGTAAGATGGTGAAAGTTTCTGTACCCTTATTATCACCGTTGAACGCTTGGAATTCTAAGAATGTCTTTGGTTCAACGGATGAGCCATCTTCTTTAACAACTTTAATAATACGATCGCCTGCCTGCAAACCAGCTTGCTCAGCAGGACTATTTTCTAAGACTGTCGCAATCACAGGTTCACTTGATTTTGTAAATGTACCAGTGTTTAACAAGAACATAGAGAAGATTACCCATGCAAGTAGGAAGTTCATTGCGACACCTGCAAGCATGATACAAATCTTCTTCCATGGTTTTTGGTCTGTAATTCTTCTTCCCTCAGGAACCTTTACATTAGGATATGCCTCATCCCCTTCGGTTTCACCTGCCATTGCGACATATCCACCAATAGGTAGTGCACGGATAGAGAACTGTGTCTCTTTTCCTTTCCGTGTAAAGATAGCTGGCCCCATACCGATTGAAAACTCAAAGCAATAAACACCAAATGCCTTGGCAACTAAGAAATGTCCGAATTCATGAATCGTTACAATAATGGAAAGTAATACGATAAATAAAACTGCTGTCATTGGTTTACTCCTTGTATTTGTTGATATGCGAAGTCTCTTCCCCAACGATCCGCATCAATTAAATCTTGTACTGTATTGACCGGTTGATATGTTACAGTATGCACTGCATTGATAACAATGTCTTCAATTGCTAAAAATGGAATCTGTTTCTTTCTAAATGCAGCATTTGCGACTTCATTTGCGGCATTCATAACAGCCGGAAGATTTCCTCCCTTTTTACCAGCTTCATAAGCTAGTGCTAGTAATGGGAACCTTTCTAAATCAGGCTTTGCAAAATGCAAAGTTGCAACTTCAGTTAAAGTCCAATGGCTTCTCTAAAGCAAGCGGATAGCGATGTGGCCATGTTAATGCATACTGAATTGGCAAACGCATATCAGGTGCACCAAGTTGCGCCATCACACTATGATCTACATATTCTACCATAGAATGAATCACTGACTCTGGATGCATCACCACATCAATATGGTCATAATCAATATCAAATAGATAATGTGCTTCAATCACTTCAAATCCCTTATTCATCATATCTGCACTATCGATTGTAATTTTAGCACCCATTGCCCAGTTAGGATGCGCAAGAGCTTGTTCTACCGTAACATCCTTTAACTCTTCTCTTGTCTTATTGCGGAAAGAACCACCTGAAGCAGTAATCAAAAGTCGTTTTACTTCTTTATGCTCATTTCCCTGTAAGGCTTGGAAGATGGCAGAGTGTTCACTATCAATTGGATACAAAGATACGCCATACTCCTTGATTGCCTTTTCGATTAATTCTCCACCAACAACAAGTGTTTCCTTATTTGCAAGTGCGATATGATGACCTGCTTGAATTGCATTTAGCGTTGGTAAAAAACCAACAAATCCAACAAGTGCATTTACTAAAAGATCATATTCTTTCATCTTGGCAAGTGTAATCAAGCCATCATCTCCGTAGTAGAAATGAATATCTGGATATTGAGCAGCTAACTCCTTCATATCTTTTTCTTCACATACACATACGTGTGACACATGAATTTTCTTTAGAATTTCTTTTAAAATATCAATACGATGACCAACACTTAATCCAACGATTGAAAACTCATCAGGATGTTGTAAGACGACATCAATTGTTTGGGTACCAATAGAACCACTGGCACCCAATAACATCAAACGCTTCATTTTAGATACCCCATAAGATCATCAAACCATTAAAAGCCATCAGACAGAAAATCAGTGAGTCAATACGATCAAAGATACCACCGTGTCCTGGCAAAATATTTGAGAAATCTTTAATACCAAATCTACGTTTAATTGATGAGAAACTTAAGTCACCAATCTGTGCAACTGCAGGAATAATCAAACTAGCAGTAATCACAAGTTCTTTTGGTAGATATGTAGTTACTAGTAGTCCCCATAACAAGGCACCAATCGCACCAACAAGATATCCACCAATCGCACCTTCCACAGTCTTATTTGGTGAAACATGCGGAATTAACTTATGCTTTCCAAATAACGAACCAGAAAGATAAGCACCCGTATCACAGAAGAAGCAACCAATTAACACAAAGATAATTGTTAAGAAACCTGTTTTAGCACCATCTTGATAAATGACTGAAATACAACGTAAACCCAAGCCTAATAAGATAGACATCAATAATGTATACGCTGTTAAATCGCTGCTTTCATTTTTACGTAATAACTCTGTAACAAATAACACAATCACCCAAATTGCAAGGATTGCTGGAAACATTGAACGGTTGATATAGTACATTGCCATCACTGCAGCTAATGTCATCAAAGATAAGAACCAATGTTTCTTTTGATCTGTTAAAGACGCAATCTCAACAGAACCTAATGCACTAACAAGAATCAATAGCGCTTGTAATAGATTTCCGCCAAAATAGAGCGGTGGTGCTACAACAAGAATAATCACAAACGCAACGATTGTTTTTAATTTCATTTTAGACATTCTTAATTCCTCCAAATCTTCGATCACGATTTTGATATTCCTCTAAACAACGCTTTAATACATCTGGTGTAAACTCTGGCCATGACTCTGGCACAAACTCTAACTCCGCATACGCAATCTGCCATAATAAATAGTTCGAAATCCGCTGTTCGCCACTTGTACGGATTAAAAGGTCAACTGGTGGGAAATCTTTGGTCATCATATATTGATCAAAATCTTCCTCTTCGATATCCAGTGTAGCCTTTCCATTCACAACATCTTGGGCATACTTTCTAGCCGCAAGTAAGATTTCTCTTCTAGAACCATAATTCATACAGATATTAAGCGATAAGCCATGATTATCTTTTGATTCTTCCTCCGCATCACGTAATACCTTTTGTGTTGCCTTTGGTAACATATCCAATTCTCCAATCATACGCATACGGAACCCTCTATCTAAGAACTCCTGCATATACTTCTTAAAGAAGAATGCTGGTAATTTCATAATGTAGTTTACTTCATCAGCTGTTCGTTTCCAGTTCTCAGTTGAGAAAGCATAGAGTGTAAGATATTCAATTCCCATCTCATCTGCTGCAATTGCGATGGTACGAACATTATCACTTCCAACAAGATGTCCTGCTGTACGAGGTTTTCCCTGTGCCTTGGCCCATCTACCATTGCCATCCATGATAATTGCTAAGTGTTTACATGTATTCATATCAATTCTCCACTAACTATCTTATTATACCTTTTTACTACAAAAAAATCAGCCTGTACACAGACTGATCATAAAGTATAACTTTGCGATTAAACCTTTAACACTTCAGCACTCTTAGCAGCTGCTAAATCATCGATCTTCTTAACATACTTATCAGTAAGCTTCTGAATCTCGTTTTCGCAATCCTTTCTGAGTATCTTCATCCATTGTCTTATCCTTCTTTACAACAGACATTGCGTCACGGCGGATATTACGGATTTGAATCTTACATTCTTCACCCATCTTATCAACCTTCTTTGTCATTTCTTTACGTGTATCACCAGTTAACTGTGGAACTGTTAAACGTATAACTGTTCCATCGTTAGATGGTGCAATACCTAAGTCAGCTTCATTACATGCATGTTCAATAGCCTTTAAAGCTACTTGGGATCATAAGGCTTGATAACAAGTGTACGACCTTCAGAAACGGATAAAGCCGCAATCTGGTTTGAGTGGTGTTGGAGAACCATAGTAGTCCACTTCAACACGGTCTAACATCTTAACGTTAGCTGCCCCTGTACGTACTGTATTTAATTCTGATTGTAGATGTTCGATAACTTTGTCCATCTTTACTGCGCTGGAATCAACGATTGCGTATGTCATTATTACTTCTCCTCCTTATTAATGATTGTTCCAATCTTTTCGCCCTTCATTGCTTTGACGATATTGTCTTTTCTCATTCATGTTAAATACCATGAGTTCCATGTCATTATCCATGCACATACTTGTGGCAGTGGAATCCATGACTTGTAATCCTTTATTTAATAGGTCCATATATGTTAGATGTGTATACTTCTTCGCATTTGGATCCTTCTTAGGATCTGCGCTATAAACGCCATCTACACTATTCTTTGCCATTAAGATAACTTCTGCTTTAATTTCACTAGCTCTTAAAGCTGCTGTCGTATCGGTTGAGAAGTATGGACTTCCAGTTCCTCCACCAAAGATAACAACTCTTCCCTTTTCCAAGTGACGAATCGCTCTACGCTGAATAAATGGTTCAGCAACCTTAGACATTTCGATACTTGTCATCACTCTTGTATCAACACCAATACCTTCAAGAGATGATTGTATTGCCAGAGCATTGATAACAGTTGCTAACATGCCCATATTGTCGCCTTGTACGCGATCAATTCCTAATCCTTCAACTACTTTACCGCGGATGAAGTTACCTCCACCAACAACGATAGCAATTTGAATTCCTAATTTCTGTGCTTCTTTGATTTCCAAAGCAAGATTTTGTAAAATGCTTGGATCAAAGTTCTTTTCATTCCCTGCTAAAGCTTCTCCGCTTAGTTTCAACAGAACTCGTTTATACATGATGTTTTTCCTCCATATGTATTTCTATAGTATTATAGCATTGCTAGAAAGAGTTTTCATTCCTTTTTATATATGTTTAAATGAGAACAGCGAGGTTATTCTATGACACAGTACGCAATTGCCGATATCGGCTCTAATACCATCGTCTTATTAGTATATGAGATGGTTGATCATTACCCTACACCTATCCTACATATTTCTACTCCAGCACATCTCATTGACTATGTTGATGGAGATAGAATCATGTCAAAAGAAGGTATTCTAAAAGCAACCGAAGTATTACAATCTTACACAGATAAGCTAGATGAAATGCATAGTGCAATACCGCTTTGCGGATATTACAGAACCATGCCGCATCCAAAACAAAGAAGAACTTGTAGCATCTCTTCAAACAACAGGATGGGACATCTACCCACTTAGTGGAAATGAAGAAGCACTCTACGATTTCTTAGGTACAAAGTATTCATATCCAAATCTTACAGACGGAATCGCATTTGATGTTGGTGGCGGTTCTACTGAATTAATTTCATTTATAAACGGAAAACCAATCGATGCGATGAGTTTCCCACTTGGATGTGTACGTTTAAGGCATCTACCAATCGATACATCAGAATGTACAAAAGAAATTCTTTCTGCACGCACACGATATCCATCTTTAAATACTACATGTGAAGAACTCATTGGCATTGGAGGAACAATGCGTGCAGCTGGCAAAGTATATCAAGCTCTTTTCCAAGAAGAGTTAATCATTGATGTGTATAAGCTTCAAGAAATATTCGATAAGCTATGCATGCATGATTCTATCTTTGAAGAAGTTATGAAAGGCAAATGTCGACCCTAGTCGACAACCAGTCTTCTTACCAGGTCTACATATGATTTTTAGAGATTGCTAGAATCTATCAAGCAAAACGTATACTCATATCAAAAACAGGTATCCGTGAAGGTTTCCTTCAAAATTCGATTAGAAGAAAAAAATTTAATGTAGTAATAAAAAAACTCTTTACCTATTCGTAAAGAGTTTTTCATCTTACTAATTTGAATATTTTAATACGCTTTGATGCAACAATCACAACGAAGAACGCAGATAATAATGTTAGTAGTGCATATGATATCACATGACTATTATCACTAGTCTTAGGGTTTGTGGTTTAGGTGTTGGTGTTGGTGTTGGTGGATCTAATGGCTTTTTATTTGTGACTGTAAAGCCATCCGTAGCATTTCCTGTATATTCTACATCGAACTTCTTACCATCTAACTCAATTACGCTAGCAGTTTCACCTACTTCTTTTACAGTATATGCAACTTCTGAACCATCATTGTTGTATTTCTGTAAACCTGTAAATACGTAGCTTCCAACTGTTCGCTTCATTTAATTCAACTGTTTCTACTTCTTCACCATTTGCTAGTAATAGTAACCTTTGCACTATCTGCAATATCTCCATCCCATTTCTTTTCAACCGGAATATCGATCAAATCAGTAGTATTTGTATTTGTAATCGTAAAGCCATCCTTCTGATTACCAGTAATTACAGTATTATATCCAGCAACTGGATCTTCTTTTACATAATACTCATAGATAACAGGATCTTCGCCTTCTACGGTATAGAATTCATATAGATCTTCAAAGGTATGTTTCCAATTATTTGCTTCATTTAATTCAACTGTTTGCGACTTCTTCATCATGTTCTGTTACTACATTCTTATAGAAACTCCAGTCAAATTCAACAGTCTTAAATTTGCGACATAAAGTTACATTTACAGGTCCTTGAATCTTACCTTCCCACTTCTTTTTAACATTGAATGTCAATGACAGAGCGGTTTACAATCGCATTAATTACGACCGTTAATTAGTTTATTAATATATTCTGTCTTGTATCCAGGAACCGGTACTTCCTCAACTGTATAAACAATCTCATGACCATCATTTTCATCATATCTTAGGTAATCACGGAAATATCCAGTCCATCCATCTTCCTTTCGTAATTTGCATTGTTCCTACAACAACACCATCAGCTAAAAGATTAACTGTGATGGCGTTTGGAACAGCTACGATAGACTTCTTTAGATTTTCTTCACGTCTTTCTTCAGCAGACATATCCTCTAATGGAGTTTCTTCTGAAGTATCTCGTGCTCCTGCAAGCACATCACCATCAGCATCTAAAGCATCAGATTCAACGAGAAGTTCATTTAATTTCTCTTTAGTATAGGTAACAGAGTATTCAGATTCTGATGAATTAAGGGACACCATCTCCGGTGGATCTGCTGGACTAGGAGTTCCTGGGATAACGAATACTAGGATTTCATTCCACATCTTTCCAACTTCAATATCAATGAGTGATTTGTTTTCAAAGATAAATCCTGTTTTCTACATCACCTGTTAGATCAGTCTTAAACTTAAAATTATTCCAACCATACAAATATGATTCAAGAAATCCTGTTTTACAGTATATTCAATTTCCTTACCATCAGAATCATACTTAGGTAAGTTATTAAAATCAACCTGCCATGCATTTAACTGGCTACTAATATAGCCATTTACTTCTTGATAGTTGTATGGGTCACGAACTTTATTAATTTTTCTCTACACCATTGGCAAATAAACGAATAATAACAGCTGGTTTATCATTACCAGTCCAAGTACTTCTAACGAAAAAAACTAACTTTTCGCATTAGGATCAATCGGTGTACTTGGTGTTGTCGTCGGAGTTGAGTCGGAGTAGCTACTGCTGGTGTACTACCAGGAGTAGATGTCTGTAGTTGTTTCTGTTGTAGTAGAACCTGGTGTGGACGTATCAATCGCATTAACAGAATTGTTAACACTCAATAACATTATAAAAGCACATAAGATTACAAATATCTTTTGAAGTTTTTCTCATACTCATTCGATATAGCCTCCCCTGTTTTTCATAAATGAGTGTGGACATCCCTTAATTTCCATTTACAAATTGACATTTACAAATAATTCCTTAATATATACCCTGCAATTTCAGATAAAAGAAACAAAGTCATACATAATACCCAATAATTTATCTATCAATATTCTACTTTGTAACATTTTCTCTGTACACTGTAAAAATTGAATCTTAAGATATTTCTTATAATACGTTGATTCTTGTAACAAATATTACTGATTTGTTGATGTATGAAACTTCATATTTTTAAACAAAAAAATATCGTTTCTTACATGTATAATTTTTATCATTGTATACAATTAAATTTGTTTTTATCGTATCAATATTAAAACAATATTAATAGTTGTTATATTCAATTTTTAAACATCAAAAAGAGAACAACAGTCTTGTTGTTCTCTCGATTGAGCAATTTCTTACTTAGCCATTGCTGCTACTTCAGCAGCGAAGTCATCCTGCTTCTTTTCAATACCTTCACCTACGATGTACTTAACGAACTTAACAACTTCAGCGTTGTTTTCCTTTAAGTACTGACCGCACTTGAGGTTTGAGTCTAAGAAGTATTCCTGGTCAACTAAGCACATATCCTGTAATGACTTTAGATACACGACCTTCAATGATTCCAGCCTTAACCTTTTCAGGTTTATTTGCAAGGCTTGGATCATTTGCCATGATTCCTTCTTGAACTTCACGTTCATGAGCTACTACATCCTGTGGCATTTCATTACGTGATACATATGTTGGGTTCATAGAAGCAACCTGCATTGCCATATTCTTAGCAACCTGAGCATCTGTAGTACCCTTAACAACTGTAACAGCAACGATACGTCCACCTTGGTGTGTATAAGAACCGAATAATTCATCATCGCTCTTTTCAACGATTTCGAATCTTCTTAATGTAATCTTTTCTCCGATAATAGCAACTGCACCAATGAATGAATCATTCAATGTGCCTTCTGCTGTAGGAAGAGCTAATGCCTCTTCAACAGTCTTAGCGTTAGAATTGAAGATTGTCTTAGCAGCTTCATCTAATAGAGCTAAGAAACGATCATTCTTAGCAACGAAGTCTGTTTCAGAGTTAACTTCTAATACAACAGCCTTGTTACCTTCGATTAAGATCTTAGCTAAGCCTTCAGCAGCAATTCTGCCTTCCTTCTTAGCAGCCTTAGCAATACCCTTTTCACGAAGCCAGTCAATAGCCTTCTTTGTATCGCCTTCACATTCTGTAAGAGCCTTCTTACAGTCCATCATTCCTGCGCCTGTTAATTCACGCAATTCTTTTACTTGAGCAGCTGTGATTGCCATTTTTACTTAGCCTCCTCAGTAGCTGGTGCTGTTGTAGCTTCTGCTTCAGCAGCTGGACGTGTTGTCTGACGGTTTCCGTTAGCGTCTCTACGGAATACACGGCGTTCGCCATTGTAGTTTCCACGACGTTGAGCCATCTGAGCACGACGTTCTTCGAACTTCTGTCTTCTCTTACGTTCATATTCAGCAGCCTGCTGTTCAACGTTGATGATTACATCCTTCATTGTGATGTCTTCAGCTGTCTCATCTTCTTGGTGAGCAACTTCTAATACACCACCCTTAGCTTCTAAGATAGCGTCAGCAATTACACTTACCATTAACTTGATAGAACGTACTGCATCGTCATTTGAAGGGAATTGGGAAGTCTACTAAATCTGGATCAGCATTTGTATCGATTAAAGCGAATACAGGGATGTTTAACTTACGTGCTTCAGCTACTGCGTTGTGCTCTTCTAATGGGTCTACAACGAAGATTGCATCTGGCAACTTCTTCATTCCCTTGATACCGCCAAGGAAGTTTTCAAGTCTTTCCTTCTTCTGTAAGAGAACTGCTTGTTCCTTCTTTGTGTAAACTGCTAACTGTCCGTTTGCTTCCATTTCTTCAATCTCTAATAACTTCTTGATTGACTTCTGGATTGTACGGAAGTTAGTCATTGTTCCACCCTAACCATCTCTGGTTGATGTAGAAAGCTTCCACTTCTTAATGCTTCTTCAAGAATTGTTGCCTGAGCTTGCTTCTTAGTTCCTACGAATAAGATCTTTCCACCATCTTCAGCAATCTTCTTTAAAGCGTTATAGGCTACTTCTAATTTAGCCTGTGTCTTTGCTAAGTCGATGATATATACACCATTCTTAGCTGTGTAGATGAACTGCTTCATCTTTGGGTTCCACTTGCGTGTCTGGTGACCAAAGTGTACGCCGTTCTCTAACATTTTCCTCATTGAAACAACAGTCATATTTTCTATTTACCTACCTTTCCGTTGTTTTCCACCACAGTTTCGAACACCATCAACATACGGCATGTTCATAGCGAACCCATATGCACGGGATAATGAATTCACTGTGTGAGAAGTACATCTTCCTTTTGCATAACAAAAGTACAAAAGATGCCATTCATGATATTAGCATAAAACCCTATAGAAGTATAGGGTTTTATACAATTTTTCTATCATAAACAGCATCCTATTTCCTCAACCTCAATTATTTCTCTAACACAATAGTCTTATCTTTCAACTTTTACTATTCTATTCGCATAGCGTTGAAGATTTCTATTGTGCGAAATAATTAATACTATCTTATTTTTTAGTAATGGTAGGATTTCATCAAAAGCCTTTTGTCTCTGTATCAGTGTCCATAGAGCTTGTTACTTCATCCAAGATAATAACATCTACATCTTTGCAATTAGAAATTAATCTTCCTAATACAATTTTTCTGCTTGTCACCACCAGATAGATTTGTTCCATCAGACGTGAGCTTTTAGATTTTTCTTTTGCCCGACAAATTTATCAAAAAATGACATTTTTCGTATTCTTGATTTGCATCAACATTTAATTCAATATTATCTTTTACCGTGCCATTAAAAATTGAATTCATTTGCGATATATATGCTACTCTCTTTTCGCAGTGAAGATAGAGAATTTTCTTTTTGCTCAATACCATTGAAGAAAAATTTCATTTGCATCCACAAAACCCATTAATGATTTTACAAAGCTTGATTTCCCAGTTCCAGTTTCTCCAGAAATAAATACAATATCACCTTGGTTAAATGTCATATTTATATTTTGGATTAAGATATTCTTTTTGTATTGAATTGTCGTTCCTTTAAATTCAATGTTTCTAATATGATCAATCTCATCTCACTCCCATCCTCTCTGCTAAATTATTTTCAATATCATTTCTGGAAAGCCATACAGATACATCAACTTTTGAGCAGCACAACATATAACCATAATACTGTGCAATATCAGTAGGTATTGTTGCTATCATTGCAATACAACCACACTTTCCTAAAACTGCAGAGATTCCCGAAACACAAAGTCTTTCATATTTAATTACCTCATCAGCAATTTTATCAACTTCTTCCTGCAAAATCCCAGCATGTAAAGGATTAAATTTAATGATTTCTTCAACCTGTTTGCTATCATGACTTTTGGAAAACTCATTTTAAAAACGCCGTTCTATTCACACGAATTCCAGGTGTACGAAATGCATGAATGATAATATCATCAACACCAATTGTGCCGTCTCCATTCGCATCTAAGGTATTAACAACTTTTGTTTAGCGGCATCTGTTACCTTCGCAGTTTTATCAACAACCGTATCCTTAGCTTTTCACTTCCGGTATAACTGAGTTTTGCAAACTCTTTGTCGATGAATAAGCAGAAGCTGCTTCATCACCAACTATTTCTTTATACGATGGGATGTTCATTTCATAAATGACTGTCATTATATATACATATATATTTTTGCCCAATATTATTTTTTTGATAAATATTAAATTATTTACTGATATTTGAAAATATTTTCATTATCTTCGATATATTCTGAAAGGATATTTGAAATTCTTAAGAATCAGTGCGACCATAATTTATTACAAACAAAAGATGACTATACCTAAATACTAGTACCAGTATTCTATAGTCATCTCACTAAAATCACAATTTATTCTTACAACAAACTCTTCGCTAGTTTTTACTGCGATATCGAAATATAGGAATCTTGCATTACTTTCGTTATCTCCCAAGGATACGTGGTGCCCACTCTAACTTACTTAGATCATCTGCAGTATAGAGGAATTGATATAACTCATATCCTCTAAAATCTGTTACCGCCTGTAACGCTGCACATTCCATTTCTACACAGATACAACCCTCTTCAACACGCTTATTTTTCTGATTCACTGTCTCACGATAGAAACAATCTGTTGTCCATGTTTTACCAAAGATATACTCAACACCTAGTTCATCGAATAGTTTTGCAATTACATTTGCATTCTTCACACTAATATAATCGCTTGCTGGAGCGTAGTGATAACTGACACCTTCATCACGATAGGCATGCGTAGGAATAATGCAATCTCCCTCTGGGATTTGTACTAATGCACCACATGAGCCAAAGATAATAAACTTCTTTACACCGAAGATAACTGAAATTTCTTCAATAAGTCCACTGGCACCGACTGCACCTACTTCATTTTGATAGATACCGATCGTTGTATCTTTATAACGGTATACAGCATTTTTCCCACTGGCAGATCCTGGCATCTTTTCCATAGGTAGTTCTGTTAAATCTCCAGAAGAGATTAATTCATTCATTACCTTGTGCGAGAAGATACCGATACAAACATCTAATGTTTCTGAACTTTGTGGAAACAATTTTTCTGGCGAAATGAATACATCGCTAGTATCAAATGAATCTGTAATCATATTTACCTCTTTCTTATTTTGCACTCTTGGAGTGTGGATGTGCTTCATCCACAACTTTGCGGAGTCGATCTTGTGTTACGTGGGTGTAGATTTGTGTTGTACCAAGATTTCATGACCCAGTAATTCTTGTACGATACGTAAATCTGCACCATTATCCAACATATGTGTCGCAAAGCTATGACGTATCATATGGGGATGGATATGAATCGGAAGATTTGCGTCTTCCCCTGCTTTTTCACAGATGAGCTGAATACTTCTAGCAGAGATTGGTCTACCATTTTGATTCACAAAGAGAATATCGTGTTCCGCAGTCTTCTCCATGAATATCCCTCTTGCATTATTCAAATAGTATTGGATTAGCTGTTTACATCTTGGATAGAATGGAACCATTCTTTCTTTACTCTCTTTACCAAGTACCGTTAAGAAACCTTCCGCTAGATTGATGGATGATATTTTTAAACCTGCACATTCACTGACACGTAACCCACATGCATACATAACTTCGATGATACAGCGATTGCGTATTTGCACAGGATCTTGTAAATCAAATTGATTTAACATCGTTTCCATTTGGTCAAACGTTAAAAATTCAGGTAGCTTACGACGGATAGAACCACCCTTAAAGATGCGTACTGGATTGGCTTTGATTCCTTCAAAGCGATTCAAGTATCGATAAAAGGATTTCAGGGAAGATAGATTGCGAGCATAGCTACTATTTGAAAGTGGCTTACCACCAATCTCGCCGTCTCTTAATTGTGTAAAGTAATCACTGACATCTGTTTTTGTGACATGTTCAAAAGAATCGATGTGATGTTCACGAAGATATTCTAGAAATCTCTCTACATCACGACGATATGCGTTTTCTGTATCTTTTGATCCCGTACGAACACGGGCAATCTGTCGTAAGAAACGATCCAATGATTTCTCAAAGTCCATTCTTCTCTTTTAACTCCTGAATGATTTTTAAAGCCTGTGGAGCGTAGGCAGCTTTACGATCTTTCTTCTTCACTTCACCTTCTAGATGCATAATACCAAAGTTTGCGTTCATTGGTTGGAAGTGATTTGGATCTGCGTGCGTAATATAATGTGCCATTGCGCCCATCATTGTATTTACACCAAGTACCACCGGTTCTTCACCCTTTAGTACATGGGCCATATTAATACCTGCTAGCATTCCTGATGCAGCGGATTCTACATATCCTTCGACACCTGTCATTTGTCCAGCAAAGAACAAGTCATCTCTATCTTTAAACTGATAAGTTTCGCGTAGGTAGATTGGTGAGCAGATATATGTATTTCGATGCATAACGCCATAGCGTACAATTTCTGCATTCTCAAGTCCTGGTATCATCTGAATAATACGTTTTTGTTCTCCCCATTTTAGGTGTGTTTGGAAACCGACAATATTGTACAAGGACGCTTGTGCGTTATCTTGACGTAACTGTACAACTGCGTAAGGACGCTTCTTACCTTCTTGTTCAAGTCCTACTGGTTTCATTGGACCAAAGAGTAAGGTATCTCTTCCACGTTTTGCCATAACTTCAAATGGCATACAACCTTCAAAGAATACTTCTTTCTCAAAGGCGTGTACTTCGGCTGTTTCTGCTTGGATTAATTCCATATAGAAAGCATCGAATTCTTCCCGTGTCATAGGACAGTTGATATAATCTGCCTCACCCTTATCGTAACGTGACTTCTTATAGGCTTTATCAAAGTTGATAGATTCTGCTGTTACGATTGGGGCTGCCGCATCATAGAAATAACAATAACGATCATCAATTAAAGTACCGATAGCTTTCACCATTCCTTCTGAACTTAATGGTCCTGTCGCGATAATGGTTGGTCCTTCCGGAATCTTCGTTACTTCTTCCGCAATCACTTCAATATTTGGATGATTGCGTACCAATTCTGTAACCTCCCTAGCAAACTTTTCACGGTCTACTGCTAGAGCACTACCTGCTGGAACCTTATTGTTATCAGCGACTTGCATAATCAAAGAGCCAATCTGACGCATTTCTTCTTTTTAAAACACCGACCGCATTTGTAAGTGCGTCAGAGCGTAATGAATTTGAACAAACTAATTCCGCAAAATCGTCACTGTGATGCGCTGGTGAATGTTTCACTGGCTTCATCTCATAGAGACGAACATGAAATCCTCTTTTGGCTAATTGATATGCGGCTTCGCATCCTGCTAAGCCTGCACCGATCACTGTTACATCCATTGGTTATTCCTCGTTTTTCTTTGTACGTTTTGTTGTTGTCTTTTTGGTTGTTGATTTCTTTGTTGTTTTCTTAGTGGTTACTTTCTTTGTAGTCGTCTTCTTTGTTGTCTTTTTAACAGATGGTTTTGTTTCCTTTTTCTGCCTTGGCTTTATCCTTCTTGGAAACGATACGTTCCCCATCTAGATTCTCCATGTAATGACACTTAGGGAAGTTGGAACAACCTAGGAAGTATGTTCCATAACGACTCTTACGTTTTAGCAGTTCACTACCACAGTCAGGACACATCTTACCTGTTGGTTCTGGCTTTTCTTTTTCTGGTTTATCAATTTGTCTTGTATATCGACACTTAGGGAAGTTTGAACAAGAGATAAACTTACCAAATCTACCGGTACGATAGACAAGTTCTCCTCCACAATCTGGACAAGTTTCACCAACCTTTTCCAACTCCTTCTTTTCCATGTTTTCATATGCATGTTCTAGTAATGGTTGGAAACGATTATAGAATTCTTTTAATGTTGCGACTTCTTCTGCTGTACCATCTGCAATTTCATCTAGTGTAGATTCCATCTTTGCGGTATAACGAACATTGATAATATCTTGGAAGAATTCATCCAGTTTCTCTGTTGTTAGGATACCCTGTTCTGTTGGTTTAAATACTTTTGTACGACTACTTTCAGAAGTCTTCTCTAATGTAACATAGCCCCTTGCTTGAATTGTATCGATAATCATCGCATATGTAGAAGGTCTACCGATTCCATCTTCTTCCAGTGCTTTGATTAACTTGGCTTCTGTATATCTTGCTGGTGGTTCTGTAAAGTGTTGGTTTGCTTTGAGTTCCTTCGCAGCGATTTGTTCTTGTTCTTCAAAAGATGGTAATACGACATCCTTACCAGATTCATATTCACCATATACCTTTAAATAACCATCAAACTTCATCGTACTTCCAGACGCAGTAAAGTCATAACCATTCTGACTCAGTGTTAATGTAAGTGAGTCATACTTCGCTGCAGACATTAAGGATGATAAAGCACGTGCATAAATTAATGCATATAACTTATATTGTTCACTTGTTAAGTGTGCCTTTAACTTTTCTGGGGTATTGGCAAGACTAGTTGGACGAATTGCTTCGTGAGCGTCTTGAGAATTTGCGTCATTACTTACATGATAGGTACCTAAATATTGTTTCCCATATTCATTTTGAATCAGTTCTCTTGCACCATTTACATATACATCTGATAGACGTGTACTATCTGTACGCATATAAGTGATTAAACCTTCTTGACCATTCCCTACATCCACACCTTCATATAATCTTTGCGCAATTGACATTGTACGCTTTGCGGAGAATGAAAGTTTTGTGGAAGCTTCTTGTTGAAGTGTACTTGTAATAAAAGGTGGACGTGCTTCACGCTTACGTGTAGTAGACTTGATATTCGACACAATGAAATTACCCTGACATGCATCATATGCTTTCTGGGCTTCTTGTTGTGTTTTTTTAATTCTGCTTTTTTACCATTTATCTTCGCAAGGCTTGCGGAAAAATCAATTTTATCCTTGTTAAACTTCGCATCTAACGTCCAGTATTCTTCCGGAACAAATGCTTGGATTTCTTTTTCGCGTTCAACAACTAACTTTAAAGCTACTGATTGTACGCGACCAGCAGACTTGGAGCGAATCTTATTATGTAATAGTTTTGATAACTTAAAACCGATAATACGGTCTAAGATACGTCTTGTTTCTTGGGAGTGCACAAGGTCCATATCAATTGCACGTGGAGATTGGAACGCTTCTTGTACTGCATTTTTTGTGATTTCATGGAACGTAACACGATCGATTGCGTCTTCATCTAGCCCTAACTCTTGAGCCAAATGCCAACTGATAGCTTCTCCTTCACGGTCCGGGTCGGTTGCTAGATATACACGTTTTGCTTTGGCAGCTTCTGCGCGCAGTTCTTTTACTGTTTCTTTTTTATCCTTTGATATTTCATAGGTTGGCGCAAAATTATTTTCAACATCTACGCCAAGTCCTTCTTTTCCTCTTGTGGCCAAATCTCGAATATGTCCTTTACTAGAAATAACGGTATAGTCTTTTCCTAGGTATTTGCCAATTGTCTTTGACTTTGATGGTGACTCCACAATCACTAAGTTTTTCATGTTCGTTCCTCCTTGTGCAAAATTCTTTTCCAAGAATAGCCGAAAAATTCTTATTTTTCAATCATCTTTTTTCGGAATCATCTCTTTTATCTGTATCGTATCGTATAAAATTTGTGCTCCATCCGCAATTAATTTGTTACAACCCATCCCTTGTTCACTGCGATATAGATGAGGAAATACATAGATATCCTTATCTAATGAGATAGCTTCATTCACAGTGCACATCGTACCAGAACGTATCTTTGCCGCAATTACAATCACACTTTCCCCAAGTGCCGCTAAAATGCGATTACGCCATGGGAAGTGATGTTTACGTACACCGGTACCAGATGGATATTCACTCAATATTAAATCTGTTTTCTGTAACTGCTGATAGAGATGTTCATTTTCATATGGATAGTGAATATCTAAGCCACTACCGATAACCGCTATTGTATGACCACCTTGTATTGCCATGGTATGTACATATCCATCAACACCTTTGGCAAGTCCAGAAACTAACACAAAGCGATCTTTTAAGTGCGTTACGCTTTCTTCAACTAACCACTTTGCGTAACTGTTCATTTCACGACTACCGATTATCGTTAACATAGGTTTACGCAACAACGAAATATCTCCACAATAAAATAAAACCCATGGAGGAAAGCGTAATTTTCGTAAACTATCGGGATACTCACTGTCGTAAATTGTAATATACGAGTCTTTGATTGGAATGTCAATTGCTTGTACATCATCTTGTAAAGCTTTTGCAATCTTATCCCAATCTCCTTGGTACATTATTGATAGTGTAGCTAATTTTTTTCTTTTGTCCATATAAAAACTCTCCTACCTATTTATAGAAGAGTTTCTTGATTGTTCCCTAGAACAATTTTATCTTCATGTATTCTTCCCTAACAGGGCCAAAACTCTTGCGATGAATTTTGGTTACTCCATAAGTATGTAGGGCTTCCATATGTTGCTTGGTTGGATAACCTTTATGCTTGGCAAAGCCATACTCCGGATATTCTTTATCGTATTCCAACATCACACGATCTCTTGTGACTTTCGCAAGGATACTTGCGGCTGCGATAGAGATTGACTTTTGGTCACCCTTTACTAGTGGAATGATTTCTCTGCCTTCAATCAGCAATGGCATCGCATCTGTTAAAACAACCTCTGCGTTAGAATGGATAGCGATTTGTTCCATCGCGAGCTGATCTGCACGATAGATATTGTACTTATCAATATCTTCTGGTGTTACCTGAATGATTTCAAACCAGAGCGCATCCTCTTGTATTTGTTCAAATAGCGCAGCACGCTTTTTTTCACTGATAGATTTAGAATCATAGATATCTGGATTTTCATATCCTATAGGAAAGACAACACCTGCAACTGTTAATGGTCCAGCAAGCGGGCCTCTTCCCGCTTCATCAATCCCAACTATCAATTTTTCTAACAGCCAATATTGATGTTCATATTCATTCGGACAGACTTTCTGACTCTTCATTTACTCTCTCCAATGTTAATCTACCCAATTTTCCATGGCGTAGTTCTGTTAAGAATAACTCCGCAGCACGCTTTACATCCAATTCGTTATCTGCTTTGCGTAAGTTTCCTCTTTTTTGCGATCGCTTTTTAACATGCCATTTGGATTCACTTCACCACTTTCATAAATATCTTCCAATAGATTTGGATAAAGATCTTGAATATAGTGAATGGCATCCATGGCTACCATCTTGCGGTCTAAAATATCATCATTGATAGAACCAAGTGCCGCAAGCAAGGAACCTGTCTTTTCATCATCAAACTTAGGCCATAGTACACCTGGTGTATCTAATAAATCTAAGTTTGGATCAGCGTGTAACCACGTTAAGGAGCGTGTGACACCCGGTTTATCTGCTGCCTTTAATGAGTTCTTTCCATTGATACGATTAATCATCGTAGACTTACCAACATTAGGAATACCACAAGCCATCGCACGGACTGCACGTGGGCGTATTCCTCTCGCAATCTGTTTCTGACGTTTTTCTTCCATTAATTTTATCGCTTCACGGATAATCTTTTTACCACACTGTGAATCTTTCATTAAATCCAATGCTAGACATGCATTTTTCGCCTTGGTTTAGATATTCTACCCATTTTTTTGTCTGAACTGGGTCTGCCATGTCAATTTTTGATAGAACAATTAAGCGAGGTTTCCCCTGTGCCATCTGCTTTAACATCGGATTGACAGATGCCTCAGGAATTCTAGCATCGCGCAACTCTATCAACATATCAACTGACTTCAAACGCTCCGTCATCTCACGACGAGCTTTCTCCATATGTCCTGGATACC
>BNJV01000133.1_pt1 | contig 71350 bp, 70 predicted proteins | sample 8540591 | NCBI WGS metagenome assembly BNJV01 (sample SAMD00202457, study PRJDB9452) | human saliva metagenome | host: Homo sapiens
GTACCATCGGCGCGGTCGGGCTTAACTTCTCTGTTCGGAATGGGAAGAGGTGGAACCCCGTCGCTATAACCACCGGAAATATCTCTTGAACACGCGCTGTGTATAGTTGATTGACAACTCCCTCTGCAGTGAATCTTACTCTCATTTCGGAGCATGGATTTCAAAAGTAAGCGACAGCTTTAAGTAGATTCTGCTGCGCTGAAAGGAAAGTTTCGGGCGATTAGTAGTGCTCGGCTTTGACGTCACCGTCTTTACACCTGCACCCTATCAACGTTGTCGTCTACAACGACCCTCATAAGGAAATCTAATCTTGTGGCCGGCTTCGCACTTAGATGCTTTCAGCGCTTATCCGATCCCGACTTAGCTACCCGGCGGTGCGGCTGGCGCCACAACCGGTAAACCAGAGGTCAGTCCAACACGGTCCTCTCGTACTAGTGTCAGAGCCACGCAAATTTCCTGCGCCCACGATAGATAGAGACCGAACTGTCTCACGACGTTCTGAACCCAGCTCGCGTGCCACTTTAATGGGCGAACAGCCCAACCCTTGGGACCTTCTCCAGCCCCAGGATGTGACGAGCCGACATCGAGGTGCCAAACCACTCCGTCGATATGAGCTCTTGGGAGGGATCAGCCTGTTATCCCCGGAGTACCTTTTATCCTTTGAGCGATGGCCCTTCCATACGGAACCACCGGATCACTATGCTCTGCTTTCGCACCTGATCGACTTGTAGGTCTCTCAGTCAAGCGCCCTTTTGCCATTACACTCTACGGCCGGTTACCAATCGGCCTGAGGGCACCTTTAGAAGCCTCCGTTACGCTTTTGGAGGCGACCACCCCAGTCAAACTACCCACCAAACGCGGTCCTCCCATCAAGGGAGTTAGGAACCAGACAGCCGAAGGGCCGTATTTCAACAGCGACTCCACGAACACTGGCGTGCCCGCTTCAAAGTCTCCGGCCTATCCCTACACATCGACTGCCCGGTTACAACGTTAAGCTATAGTAAAGGTTCACGGGGTCTTTTCGTCCCATCGCGGGTAATCGGCATCTTCACCGATACTACAATTTCACTGGAATCATGGTTGAGACAGTGTCCGGATCATTACACCATTCGTGCAGGTCGGAACTTACCCGACAAGGAATTTCGCTACCTTAGGACCGTTATAGTTACGGCCGCCGTTTACCGGGGCTTCAATTCAAACCTTCGACTTGCATCTGAGCTCTCCTCTTAACCTTCCGGCACCGGGCAGGTGTCAGACTGTATACTTCATCTTTCGATTTTGCACAGCCCTGTGTTTTTGTTAAACAGTTGCCTGGACCTATTCTCTGCGCCTCGCCTTGCGACGAGGACCCCTTATTGCGAACGTACGGGGTCAATTTGCCTAGTTCCTTAACCATGAATCTTCCAAGCGCCTTAGTATATTCTACCCGACTACGTGTGTCCGTTTGCGGTACGGGTATCCAATGGGTTAAGCTTAGCGGATTTTCTCGGGAGTATGCTTACCTTCGCTATTGCATTGTCCGAAGACGCTGCATACTATCGACTTTCAGCTCAGAGGGTGGATTTGCCTGCCCTCTTCGACGCCTACGATCTTTAACGGGCTATTCCGTCAGCCCGCGGAAGTGTCACTTCTCCGTCTCCACATCGCCCCAAAGGATAGTAACGGAATATTAACCGTTTCTGCCATCGGCCTCTCCATTAGGATGAGCCTTAGGTCCCGACTGACCCGGGGACGATTAACGTTGCCCCGGAAACCTTAGTCTTTCGGCGAGAGTGCATCTCACACTCTTTATCGTTACTTATACCTACATTTGCTTTTCATGAGGCTCCACCCAAGGTCGTTCCTTGGGCTTCAAGGCCGCATGAATGCTCCCCTACCGATGTCATTAAGACATCCCACGGCTTCGGCACCGGGCTTCATACCCGATTATTATCCATGCACAGTCCCTCGACTAGTGAGCTGTTACGCACTCTTTGAATGAATGGCTGCTTCCAAGCCAACATCCTAGCTGTCACGGGGACCACACTTCGTTAGTTTAACTTAGCCCGGATTTCGGGGCCTTAGCCGGTGATCAGGATTCTTCTCCTCTCGGGCGTGGACCTTAGCACCCACGCCCTCACTCCCGGGCTTAGCCTGTGTGCATTCGGAGTTTGTCTGGACTTGATAGGCGGTGAAGCCCTCGCATCCAATCAGTCGCTCTACCTCACACAGGGAACGCCCGAGGCTGCACCTAAATGCATTTCGGGGAGTACGAGCTATCTCCAAGTTTGATTGGCCTTTCACTCCTACCCTCACCTCATCCGGAAGCTTTTCAACGCTTATCGGTTCGGTCCTCCATCCCGTGTTACCGGGACTTCAACCTGGACAAGGGTAGATCACTTGGTTTCGCGTCTGCCACCGCCGACTATGCGCCCTATTCAGACTCGCTTTCGCTTCGGTTGCGCGCATCATTGCGCTTAACCTTGCCGACGACGGCAACTCGTAGGTTCATTATGCAAAAGGCACGCCGTCACATCATAAAGATGCTCCGACCGCTTGTAGGCGTACGGTTTCAGGAACTTTTTCACTCCTCTGACAGAGGTGCTTTCACCTTTCCCTCACGGTACTGGTTCGCTATCGGTCTCTTACGAGTATTTAGCCTTGGCGGATGGGCCCGCCGGATTCAGACAGGATTTCACGTGTCCCGCCCTACTCAGGATACCACTATGGCCGATTCGATTGTCGAGTACGAGACTGTCACTCTCTATGGTCGTTCTTTCCAAAACGTTCCTCTAATCGAACCAAGTCCAACGTCGTGGTCCTACAACCCCGTGAAGGCCGAGACCTCCACGGTTTGGGCTCTTCCCCGTTCGCTCGCCACTACTGGGGGGAATCATTGTTATTTTCTTTTCCTGAGGGTACTAAGATGTTTCAGTTCCCCTCGTTAGCCTCCCGCTTAGCGGGATGACAGGTCTTCAACCTGCCGGGTTGTCCCATTCGGAAATCTGCGGATCAAAGGTCATTTGCACCTTCCCACAGCTTATCGCAGCTTATCACGTCCTTCATCGCCTGTAAGAGCCTAGGCATCCACCGTACGCCCTTTTTGTACTTTCTCTTCCGAACCGAACTACTCTTGCGAGCAATCGGCGGCAGAACTACTTAAAGCTGTACTTCGTTTACCTTTGTATTACTACTTGGGAGTATTGTGAGTTTCGTAAACCGGTTTACGAGTAAACTCGTCTACCATGCCTACGCACATCATCAATACTTCATGTTGCGTGTTCAATATGTCAAAGATCTCTTGCTTCATCGAGTGAAGCAATGTGGAGAATATCGGATTCGAACCGATGACCTCTTGCATGCCATGCAAGCGCTCTAGCCAGCTGAGCTAATCCCCCTTATGAGCTATTGCTCATTATTGAGAATAAACGAATGGAGATATAAGATGTAATGGCCAACTTCTACGAAGATAAGACATTCAGCTCCTAAAAAGAGCTTCCAGAAAGGAGGTGTTCCAGCCGCACCTTCCGGTACGGCTACCTTGTTACGACTTAGCCCCAATCACCGGTTTTACCCTAGGCCGACCCTTGCGGTCACGGCTTTCAGGCACCCCCGGCTTTCATGGCTTGACGGGCGGTGTGTACAAGGCCCGGGAACGTATTCACCGCGCCATGGCTGATGCGCGATTACTAGCGAATCCAGCTTCACGGAGTCGGGTTGCAGACTCCGATCCGAACTGAGAGAGGTTTTAAAGATTAGCATCCCGTCGCCGGGTAGCGGCCTTCTGTACCCCCCATTGTAACACGTGTGTAGCCCCGGACGTAAGGGCCGTGCTGATTTGACGTCATCCCCACCTTCCTCACATCTTACGATGGCAGTGTCCACGGAGTGCCCGGCATTACCCGATGGCAACCGAGGAGAAGGGTTGCGCTCGTTATGGCACTTAAGCCGACACCTCACGGCACGAGCTGACGACAACCATGCAGCACCTCCAACGGTGTCCGAAGAAAAAAATCTATCTCTAGATTCGTCACCGTTAGTTCAAGCCCGGGTAAGGTTCCTCGCGTATCATCGAATTAAACCACATGTTCCTCCGCTTGTGCGGGCCCCCGTCAATTCCTTTGAGTTTCACCGTTGCCGGCGTACTCCCCAGGTGGTATACTTAATGCTTTCGCTTGGCGGCTTACTGTCTATCGCAAACCGCGAGTATACATCGTTTACTGTGTGGACTACCAGGGTATCTAATCCTGTTTGATACCCACACTTTCGAGCCTCAGCGTCAGTTGCAGCCCGGACACCTGCCTTCGCGATCGGAGTTCTTCGTGATATCTAAGCATTTCACCGCTACACCACGAATTCCGGCATCCCTGTCTGCACTCAAGATCGCCAGTTTCAACGGCAATGCATGGTTGAGCCACACCCTTTAACCGCTGACTTAACAATCCGCCTACGCTCCCTTTAAACCCAATAAATCCGGATAACGCCTGGACCTTCCGTATTACCGCGGCTGCTGGCACGGAATTAGCCGGTCCTTTTTCTGAAGGTACATACAAGAAGGGACAAGTCCCTTTTTTTATTCCCAACTAAAAGCAGTTTACAACCCGGAGGGCCGTCATCCTGCACGCTACTTGGCTGGTTCAGGCTCTCGCCCATTGACCAATATTCCTCACTGCTGCCTCCCGTAGGAGTCTGGACCGTGTCTCAGTTCCAGTGTGGGGGACCTTCCTCTCAGAACCCCTACCGATCGAAGGCTAGGTGGGCCGTTACCCCGCCTACTACCTAATCGGACGCATCACCATCTCATACCGATAAATCTTTGGTTACTCTCCCATGCGAGAAAGCAACAACATCGGGTATTAATCTTACTTTCGCAAGGCTATCCCCGAGTATGAGGCAGGTTTGATACGCGTTACGCACCCGTGCGCCGGTCGCCGGCATTGAAAGCAAGCTTTCAACCCGCTGCCCCTCGACTTGCATGTGTTAAGCTCTGTAGCTAGCGTTCATCCTGAGCCAGGATCAAACTCTTCATTGTAAATATGATTTTTTTGTTTGTTTTCTGTTTCAGAATGTCGTATCCATTGAATCGTAGATTGACGTTAGCAAAAACAATCTCATAAGAGATCATTCATTACCCGAGCACCTACCTGAAAACAAGTAAATGCTTCGTTGTTCTTATATCTTCCTTGATTCGTTTATGTAAGTAAGTCAAATTATCGCTGCAATCTTGTTGGTTAGCGTTGCTTCCCGATTGCGAGTGCAAAAGTACGGCGTTCTTCCGAAAACTCCAAGGGTTTCGCGAAAAAAGTCCCAGTTTTTTCGCGAAACCTGCGGATTTGCAATCTTATAATGTTGCAGAATCACCCGTTTCATCGATATTCAGCATAAGAAAAAGGAGGCGAACTTTTCATCGAAAAGCACGCCTCTCGGGAAAGTCGTCACGCAAAATCGGCCAAATCCACAAATTTTCCTCTCTTCCTCCGCTCTGTGATCAGTGCATTGAGCTCTTCTCTTCGTCTTTTCGCGATCCAACGACGAACAAAGATGTTAGGTGTGGCTACTCCAATGGAGAGACACAAGACAATCAACCCCGCATTCAAGAGATTGCCAAAAGCACTCATAAACTCTGTCGCGTCAGTGCCGAGATGCACGAAGCCAAAAATCCCTCGATACATCAAGATTCCCGGAACCATCGGTATGACACCGGGTATGGTCAGGACGTGGTTAGGACTTCTCGTAGCATGTACGAAACGCACAGCCAACAATGAAATGAGCGTTGCGCCCGCCAAAGAACCAAGTATGAGTCCTTGGTGCAAATCAAAGGCAATAAAATTGCGAAGGCACATGCCTAACACTCCAAGAAGAGCTACAATGGGAAGGGAACGCCTGGGAACATTGAAGATCATGCCGAACCCCATGGCAGAAATGCCGGTCACGATCGCAGCTTCCCAATAAGAAATGATGGGTTGCATGCTCAAATTGCCCAAAAAATTGGTCACCCCACACACACTCACGGCCAATACTATGCCAAAGGTCATTGATGCAATTTGCAAGGCGGCATTCCCTAAGCGCGCTAGTCCGACGAGCAAATAATTGTCGAGCATGTCGTCAAGGAAATTGATCAGAGCTACTCCCGGCACTAGGAACAAGGCACAACATAGGAAAGGATGGTAGGGACATTTCGTAAATCCATCGGGCAAAATGAGGAACATCAACCAGGCAGTGAGGGTGGCTATGAACGCTGTGAGCGCCGTTACCATATAGAAATTGAAACGGTTGGTCAACATAAAGTGGCGCACTGTGAAGCCAACAAAGCCTGAAATCGCAGCCGGAATGAAAGAAGGCCAGTCACCTCCGAACAAAACGGCAAATCCGCCACTACCCAGCGCGGCACCAAGCGTGACCACCAGTGCCGGATAGTCGGGTTGAGTCAAAGCAGGGTTACTCAATTTTCGCTCAAACGATTTTATAGACTCGTCTTCGCGGATCGCTTTCCACGACAGCTGGCTCACGTCAGCCAGCACCTTCATGTTGATGGTGTATTTGTCGGAATGAACAAACCGGCTGAACGAATGCGTTTCGTCACAATAGCTGACCTTGACTGTTCCGTACAGGATATCAATGTGCAAATTGTCATTGTCCAACCCCAAAAATGCCGCAACTCTGCGCATATTGCGAATGATCCGGTTGCTGTCTGCTGCACTTTCCATCAAAATGATGCCCACCTTAACCAGTATGTTGAGCTTTCGATATAAATGCCGCGGGTCTGTTTTTATCGTAATGGCTGCCATAGGGAATAACTTATCGAGTAGAAGACAAAGTTACGAAATGCTTTCGTTACTCACACCGAAAGTAGGCAAAATAAAAAGCCTCAATCTGCATTTGCAAATTGAGGCTCTGTTATCGGCGCGGTGCATCATTTTTTTGTTCTTCGCTGCATCGCTGTTTTCGTAAACGTCTTTCAGAGAATCTCTGCGTTCGTAGATTTTCTCGGGGTTCTTTTGACCTTCTTGCGTAATGGTGGTCTCACCATGACGGCTATCGGTCAGGATCAGATGCCACTTGCTGTCTTGATAGACCGGAGTGAAATACATCATTGTCGTCGCGTCCGGTGCTCCGTTTCGCCCTTTCATGAGTACCACGTTGCAGGCCACTTCGTTTTTTTATCGGCGGCGTAGAACTTGACATACTCGATGGAGTAAGCATCGAAATCGAAGTTTTTTTCCAGAAGCTGACGTAGTCGTCCATCTCCTTGTTTGAGAGGAGCTGCATCTCACTTCCGGCACCTGTGGGACGAGAATAAAGCATCTGCGCCGCATCATAGTACTTTTTGTTCTTCAAGAAACCGAAGAATTGCGCGATGGTCTGCTGCACATCTGCCGTATCCTTCTTAGTCATGGTTTGTTCGAACTCGGTTGGTTGAGGTCCTTGTTGCTTTTCGGACTTGCAGCCGGTGCAAGCCGTGAAGAGCATGCCCACTGTCAGAAGGGTTAAAGCGAGGAATTGTTTCATCTTCATGTCCTTAAAATAAAAAGCAAAGAGCAGGCAGGCAAGCCTGCACTGCTCTTCGCATTATTCATTACGTCTTGTAATCGAGAGATTACTTGCGACGCGTGTTGTTCGTGTCGTTGTTGAGCGTACCCTTGATGGTTACGGTGATGTGTGCGTCGAATGCACCCCACGAGTAAGCCACCTTAACCGGTACACGCACGTGGTAGTCCTTGAAGGCCTTCTGCTGCGTGGTGTAAGTGAACGAGGGCAGATGATTTACATCATAAGCTGCGTAACCGGGCACGAGAGCCGACGGGGGCAATACGACAGCGGTACCACCATTCATGTGGAGACCACGGTCACCGAAGGTCTGAACGAGCTTGGTGTTGCTGATGTTGCTACCGTTGAGGTCGGTCGTCCATTCGCTTTCGTTGGCCACGTAGATTGCGCTGACACCGTAGAGGTTCTCGAGCGTTACGTGATCGTTAGCCAAGATTGCGGCAGCGTTGCGATCGCGCCAGTCAATGAAGTTGGCAATGTTGGCGAATGCAAGCGATTGCGTGGTCGTACCGATGTTTGCATCGGTGAATTCAACAGCACCTTCGAAGTTGAGGTCGAGCGGACGGAGGAACTTCACATCGAATTCCGTGTCACCGTTCGTCTTAACCACCTTCTCTTCGCCCTGTGCGCAAACCGTAGTTACATAACCTACGCGAGCGGTGAGGGTCTGAAGCTTGTTGAGTTCCTTGTGACCTGCATTGTTCAAGAGAACCTGCGTGGTCGGGTTGTTGAGCAACTCGATGGTACCAACCTGATCGTTGGTGATCTGAGCAATCTTCTTGCCATTAGCATAGAGTTCGCTACCCGTATTGTTGACGGTGAGCTTGTACATCTTACCATCAGTTCCGGGAACAACGTCTTCCTTAGGCGTAACGAAGCGCCAGCCGGAGTGTACCGAACTCAAGACAGCCTGAGAGTAGCCCGTGAGAGGAGCAATCTTCACAGTACCGTTCAGGTAGCTCTCGTTGATCGAGTACATGAACTTGTCGAAGCGGTTGAACTGCGTGTTGTTGGGTTCGATGTAGAAGTGCATACGCAATTCCTGCTCATCGGTGCGGATGTTGTTCTTGAACCAGTCGTTGCTGATGCGCTTACCGGCGAAGGTAGCAACAGGAGCAGCCTGTTCAGTTGCAGGATTGTAGTTCAACTTCACATAGAAACGAACGCTGGGATCGCTCTTCTTCTGCACCTTGACGTAAGTAGCCACGCTTTCACCGGCCTTGAGGCTGGCAACCTGAGACTTCTTGATGTTGTCCCAAACGAGGTTCTTACCATCGGCACTAAGTTTCACCTGACCGAGCACCTTGTTGGCAGGTGCAGCAGCAGCAACTTGGTTGCTGAAGGTGAATTGCGTCAGTTCGCCTGCATTGTTCTTCACGAATTCCCACTCAGTAGCTTCGAGCGAAGCCTTGTCCTTGATGACCTTAGCGAGATCTTCGACCTTAGCAGAGTATGCGTCAGCCGCATTTTCGTTTTTGCTGCAAGTGAACTTGAGTTCGTTCTTATTGGTGAAGTCCGTGATGACAGCGTCCTTCTGCGAGATGTGTACCGTGAAGAAGCCGAGCGTAGCAACGTCTTCCGTACCGTGAACGAGAGTTACACGAACGGTTGCCGTCTTACCTACGTTAACGAAAGGCTTCTTCTCGTCGTACTTCGACTTGATGAGACCGGTCTTGCTGTCGAGCGTGAATGCTTCGTAAGACTTGTCGTTAGCGTCAGTCTTCACGAGACGATATTCGTAGTGGAAACCGTTCTTCGTGAGGCGGCTAACAGCTTCAGCGGCGTTCTGATCCATAGCGATGGTCGTACCGTCCTTCTGAACGCCGTTGGTGCGGATCTGCGTAGCGATGGCCAAGGAGTCACCCTCGTTGTTGATGTCCCAACCACTGGTTTCGTGACCCTTGTCTACACCAGCCACCAGATTCTTGCTGAGATCGAAGATTTCGAGCTTGCTGAATTGGTTCGTGTAGATAGCATCGTAAGCAGAAGTGATGATACGGGGCGTAGCACCGGGAGCCTTGTACTGGAGAGCAGCGGTGGTTACCATCTTGTCAACATCGATGTCCTTCGTTGCGCCCTGGATGTCGAGGACGAGCTTCAGGAGACCGTTATCAACCGTAGCCTTCTTCACCTTGATCACAGCAGCGCTGTTCGTACCGCGATAAGCGCGATCGATGGGAAGGTAAGTGAAGTTGGCAGCAGCCGTGTCGATCTTCGCACCTGCGGGGTTGAGGTGATAAACAGCCTCAGCGTAACGGCTGGTGAGCACGGGAGCGCCACCTACCTGCGAGGGAGCCTGCTTATATTCAACAACACCGTTCACAACCTTGTTCACATTCCACTTGTTGTAGCTAAACTGGTTGCTTTCGATGGCTTCGATACCACGATAGTAGCTATCGGGGATGAGTTCGAGGCCAACGAGGAGGTTGTATTCGAGGAAGTTCAGGCGCTCGTTGATTTTAACGATCTGTTCCTTGATGGGGTCAACCTGATCCTTGATCATCTGTTCAACCTCTGCCTTCGTGGGACGATCAGCAAGCTTGGTCTTCACGTCAGCGAGTTCCGACTTCACTTTACCGAGTTCGGTCTCGAGGTCAACGAGCTTCGCCTTGTTGTCAGCAGCTGCCTTCTTGTTGTCAGCAACACCTTGTTCGAGCACGGCCACCTTCTGCAGAGCTGCGATTTGCTCAGCGCTGAGGAAGTTCTTCGTTTCAACAGCCTTGAGGCGAGCTTCGAAGGCGTCGATCACAGATTTCTGCGCATCGATACGATCGCTGAGTGCCTTGTCAGCCTTAACGAGATTTTCAGCCTTTTCGTTGCAAGCCTTTTCAAGTGCATCCACGTTACCCTGAACAGCCTTGATCTTGCTAAGGATGTCAGCAACCGTGGTGTTGAATTCAGTCTTGTCAACCTTGCCGTCGATGAGCGTCTGCAACTGAGCTTTCGCCTCTTCGAGACCCTTCACCTTCGTTTCGAGCGTTGCGATGTTGGCGAGAGCGTTCTGAAGCTGAGTAGCCTGAGTCTGAACCGTTGCGTTGGTCGCATCGAGATCCGTCTTCTTAGCGTAGGGATCGAGATCCGACTTCTTAGCGTAGTCAGCGAGCTTAGCTTCGATCTCGGCAGCCTTCTTGTTAGCGGCATCGAGCAGACCCTTCAAGGTGGTGATTTGGCCATTCAGGTCGTTCTTGACCGTTACGAGATCAGCCTTGTCGGCAGCGATCTCTTTGCGAATGGCAGCAAAATCATCATCGTAGTCCTTGCAGGACACGAAAGAGCAAGCAGGGGCTGCCACGACGAGCAAACCGAGCAATGCGCCATTAATGATTTTCTTGTTCATTAGGTTATGAATTGAGTTTATAATTTGCTGTTTCCGTATCTCGTTGGTTGATTTTCATCAAGTTATGCAACCTAACACACCGACCTTTCGAGAATTGGAACGGGCACTGAGAGTTCTTTTCGTGCGACTAACGCGTCGCGGTTGCGGTTCGTGAGGATATATTCCACTCCTTCACTGACGCTGCAAATTTAGGAATAAAATGCGAGTTGCCAAACGTTTTGCGTAGGAACTTGTATTTTTTTCGGGCAACCTTCTATCTGACACCCACCGAGCATGGAGGGAGCAGTGTCAATATAGCGTGTTTGCGGCTCCCCTCTTCTCGCCGCGGAACAAAGGTAAGCGACTGAAATTGAAACCCACATAAAGTTGAATGTAATGAATGGAGTTGAGCAGCCTGAAATTGTCCAGTCGGTAATCGTACAGGTAGCTTACAGTGGAAAGTCCCGCGTAATAGATGCCATTGGTGCGCACCAGCCCCAGCCGGAAGATGCAATCGAACTGAAAGTTCTCGATGTTGCGGCGCAGTGTTTGCGTCGAGAAAGTTTCCCCGCGTTGATATTTGTAGCCCAGCGCCGGGGCAGCACTGACAGAAAGCAGCCATCCGCGCCAGGGCACCCAGTTATAGGCATAGCCGAGCGAGACGGCGAACTGTCGATATTTGATTTGATCGATGCGCAGCGCCTCGTTCAGCTGCGCCTGCGGTGAAATCGTTTTGAAGAACGCTTCTGTTTTCTGCGCATCGAAGTGTAGGGCCTGGTTGTCGTAGCGTGCGCCCAAGAGCCAGGAACCTGCGCTGCGCAATTGCACCGTGCTGAGGGAGAAAGCGGCGGGATAGGAAAAATGGCGATAGTTGAAGACGTAATAAGCATTGACTGCGAGTGTGTGCGTGTGCATGGCTTGGAAACGAACATTGCGAATTTGCACATTGTCCACGCCTTCAATTCCCGTTGCACTCAGGAGGTTGAAATTCCCCTTGCTCGACACGTAGCTGAAATCGAATCCCACCTTCGAATTGTAGGCCGTCACCGTCCACTCCGACGAATGGCTACCGTAGTGATCGGGCACTACGCCAAACGAATAGCCGAGTGTGAGGCCGTGCCACGAGATGTAGGGGCCGATTTTTACGGTGTGCGCCGGCGAGAACGTCAACGCCTGCGATTTTCCTTCGGCGTCAGTGCCTTGCAACCGGATCAGTTGCAGGAAATGTGTATTATATAATTGTACCTGCCCCGCGTAACGATTTCGCTGCACATAGGTTGTGTCGACCGTATTGAACAAGGTGCTCACGTCATTGAGCAGATCCCACACAAAATGTTCGCGGTGCCGTCGCCACACGATGCGACAATCTTCGGGAATGTTGCGCCAGCGCTCTTCTTTTTTCTTTTTCCTCCGGGGTATCAGTCCGTAGGGAGAAAAGTCGACCTCCCACCACGCTTCGGCTCCTCGCCGTTCTTCGCCAATGCGCAACGTGTCGGGCACATAGCGCACCGCGATGTCACTTGCTCGCGGAATACTTCCTTGCAAATTCCACCGTTGTACGTTCCCCACAGTGTCGGCCGCCGGCTCGTTGGCTTCCGGCAAAAAGCAGGGCTCGCCCTTCCCACGCGCGGAGAGCGAGGGAAAGGCGAGCAGACAAAAGAGGGAAACACAGAAAAATCGGAGCATCGTTCAGTTAGTCGTAAGCAGAGGGGCCGTTGCTGCCCCCTTCCGGTCAACCGATCTTCTTGAGCGTGCGCAAATAGGCGATGAAAGAATCGGTAGACGTAGGCATGTGGTGCGGCAGTTCGTCGGCCTTGGGAAAGAGTTTGACCGGATAGCCGTCGCCCCCTGTGGTCATGTAGTCATCGGCCACAAGCACCAATTTCGTATTGGGGCGAATGGGCACGACACGGCCTGTGGGCAGCTGCAACGAGATGGAAGTCACCCGACCGCGCTTGTCGAGCACGGGAATCACGCCGGAGGTCTGCACAAAGCCTAGTTTGCACTCCGTGTAGCCGAAGTTCACCAAATCGAGCAACTCGCGTCCGGTGTAACGATAGGCATTGAGTTTGTTGGCAAAGGGGAGCACCTCGCCCACATTGAGCACTGTGATGTCGCCCTTCGGGAATCCCGAGCGGATGCTGCCAAAATGGCTTACGCCCACCACGAGGGCGTCGTCGGGCAAATGCTGATCTCTGCGATAGGCCGCCGCATAGCTTTCACACACCAGGCGACCGATGGGGCTCTGGCGGCGCGCGATGCGCCGATCGTGCTCGATGGCCTGGTCCGCCTCGGTGAGTTTGCGGCTGAGCGGGATGCCTCGGAACAAGGTCGTGTGGTATTGCTCTTCGATTTGTGCTTGCAAGCGAGCCGCCTTGTAGTCTAATTTCGCTTTGGGGTTGACACGCACCAGTTCGGGGGTGACTTTCACCACTTGATTGGTCAGGGTGTCGACCTCACATTTGAGCATCGAGACATAAATGCCGTGCCACAATCCCTGCACAACCGGCACGGGACGCTTGCTGTTGGTTTGTCCGATCACGGCCAAGTGCGTATGTCCGGAAAGCACTCCGCAAAAGTCCGGATTGTCCATCGTCTTGAGGTTCTCTTCGTCGCGGTCTTCCCACACGGCACGTCCGTCTTTCATTTCCGTCCCGATGTGGCAGAGGATCAAGCGCACGGGGGCGTCGGCCACTTCCTTATAATTGGGCAAATGCCGCAGCGAGTCGAGCACACCGGTGTAATTTCCGTCGAATGTCAAACCGGCCACGCGACGCGCCGACGTTTGCCAAGGGGTGTTGCTGGTACTGAGGCCCACGAAGGCCACATTCACCGTTCGGTGGTCGTTGATGCGCACCGGCACCACGGCCCACGGCTGCACATAGTCGGGCTGTCGGCCGGTGGCGGCCTCGCGCACGTTGGCTCCCACGTAGGTCACATCCCACGAACGGGGTTTGTCCTCCACGTCGTTCCACTTTTTGGCCAGCACTTCCTGCCCTTCGTCAAATTCATGGTTGCCGAGCACGCTCACTCGTATGCCCATGTCTTTGAACATCTGGGGCATGAGACTCGTTTTGCGCGTGGCGTTGTAGAAAAAGCTGCCACCGAAATTGTCGCCTGCCGAAACGGTGACGTTGTAGGGGTAGACGCGCTTGAGCGAATCGAGTGTTTGCACCACCCATGCGGCTCCGGGGACGTTCTGTGCGGGATTGGGCAGGAGTCCTGCGTGGAAATCGTTGAGCGAAATGACGGCAACAGTGACCGTGTTGCGGTCGGCCGCACGGAGCGAGGGAACGGTGGAGACGAAAGCGGCGCACAACAGCGCACCGGCCAGAAGAGAGTGTTTCATTATGGTCGAAGATTAAACTACGCAAAGCGGAAAATGCACCGCCCACGGCTTGTATTGGGCAAAGGTACTCATTTTTTGACGGCTCGACGGCATGAAGCGCGCCGAAAAAGGTTTTTCTCCTCTTCTCCCCCACTCTGTTGTCGTTTTTCATTCGTGTGCGAAAGCATTCCGTCGCGGGAGAAACCCGACAAAACGCGGGGCTTTTGTGCATTTACCTCCGCGAAATTTGCCCCAAAACGGGGAACTTTCGAAACAAAAAGCCCCATGACCGAAAAATATCGGCCATGGGGCTTTTTCGTAAATAGCATCGTTTCGCGCGACTGCATGAAACTCGACGTCGGTACGCAGCGGTGGGTCGCTGAGACCGCGCGCCTCGGAGCGGCACTCCCGACTCTTTCTGAGATTCGGAGTGAGGGGGATCAATGATGCAGCCGGTCGGTCTTCTCAAACTGCTTGCGCGCGTAATCTACGGTCACGGTAAACTCTTTGCTATTGTCGGAAGGCGCTTCGAACATGGCTTCTGTCATGATCGATTCCACAATCGAACGCAAACCGCGGGCGCCGAGTTTGTATTCCACCGCCTTGTCCACCACGTAGTCGAGGACTTCGGGTTCGAAGGTCAATTTGATTCCATCGAGGGCGAAGAGTTTGATGTACTGCTTCGTGATGGAATTCTTCGGTTCGGTGAGAATATTGCGCAAGGCTTTCCGATCGAGCGGATTCAAATAGGTGAGCACCGGCAGGCGGCCGATGATTTCGGGGATCAGCCCGAAGGATTTGAGGTCTTGCGGCTCGACATACTGCATGAGATCGGAGGTATCGATTTTTCTGCTTGTTCTGCACCGAATCGTAACCCACGGTGTGGGTGTTGAGTCGCTGCGCGATTTTCTTTTCGATTCCGTCGAATGCTCCTCCGCAAATGAAGAGAATGTTGTGCGTGTCGACCTGAATGTAGTCTTGATCGGGGTGTTTGCGTCCACCCTTGGGGGGCACGTTGACGATGGAGCCTTCGAGCAGCTTGAGCATGCTCTGCTGTACGCCTTCACCACTGACATCTCGCGTGATCGAGGGGTTGTCTCCCTTGCGTGCTATCTTGTCTATCTCGTCAATGAAGACAATACCTCGCTCGGCTCTCGCCACATCGTAGTCGGCAACTTGGAGCAAACGACTGAGAATGCTCTCCACATCTTCGCCGACATAACCGGCTTGCGTGAAGACCGTGGCGTCGACGATGGTGAAAGGTACCTTCAGTAGTTTGGCAATGGTGCGCGCCAGGAGGGTTTTGCCCGTACCGGTCGAGCCGACCATGACAATGTTGCTCTTTTCAATCTCCACATTGTCGTCGGCCGCCTCGTCTTGCTGACTGAGCAGGCGCTTGTAGTGATTGTAGACCGCCACAGACAGGTATTTCTTTGCATCGTCCTGTCCAATAATGTACTGGTCGAGGTAGGCTTTGATGTCTTTGGGCTTGGGAAGCTCGCCGAAATCGGCTTCCACGCTCTGTGCTCTTGCGGAGCGCAGACTCGTGTCCACGATTTCTTTGGCTCTTTCGGCGCAGTCACTGCAGATGCAGGCATCTGTGCCGTGTATGAGCATGTCGACTTGTGACGCGGGACGTCCGCAAAAGGCGCAATGCTCTTCTTGTGAATTGTGTTTAGACATAATGGAATGTAACGTGTGTGTGACGGCAGATCGGCACCTTCTCAGGCTTTGCGCGAAAGCACGCGATCGATCATGCCGTATTCTTTGGCCTCTTGCGCCGTCATCCAGTAGTCACGATCGCTGTCTGCCCAGACTTTGTCGAAATCTGTGTGGCTGTGTTCGGCGATGATGGTGTAGAGTTCCTTCTTGAGCTTCATGATCTCACGGGCGGTGATTTCAATGTCCGAAGCCTGTCCCTGCGCTCCGCCGAGGGGCTGGTGGATCATGACGCGGCTGTGGGGCAAAGCCGAACGTTTGCCTTCGGTGCCGGCCACTAACAGCACAGCGGCCATAGAAGCGGCCATGCCGGTGCAGATGGTTGCAACGGGGCTTTGGATAAACTGCATGGTGTCGTAGATGCCCAGACCGGCATAGACACTTCCGCCGGGAGAATTCACATAGATCGAAATATCCTTGCCCGAATCTACAGAATCGAGGTAGAGCAATTGCGCCTGGAGCACATTTGCTGTCGTGTCGTCGATGGGTGTGCCGAGAAAGATGATGCGATCCATCATCAAACGGCTGAAGACGTCCATCTGTGTGACGTTGAGTTGACGCTCTTCGAGGATGTAAGGGTTGAGATATTGGTTTTGTACGGCGACCACGTCGTCGAGCACCATAGAATTGATGCCGGTTTTCTGTGTGGCAAACTTACGGAAATCGGGATTCATGCGTTGCGTGGAATAAAATGAGTGAGTTCGGGGCTTCAATCACGAAGCACACCGTCGAAAATGGCGAATGAGGACAACGGATGTTGTTTCACCCGTTCGCCCTCATCCGAATTTGTTGCAAATAGTGTGCCCGATACACTATTTACCGGTGTACCATATGCTGTTTATGCGTTTTCAGCTTCGAAGAACTTCGCGAAATCGTCGAAGGAAATGCTCTTGTGCTCAAGTTTAACGACCTTCTTAAGCGCGTCTGCGAGCTTGGTGTTCACACTACGATCCACGAAAGCATTCATTTGGTTGCGATCTTTGAGCATTTCGTTGGCGTAGTTTTCGAGGTATTCCTCGGGCACGTTGGTCAAACCATACTGTGCAAACTGGATGCGTGCCGTTTGGAGAGCTGCCTCTTTGACGTCGTTTTGGTCGATCGTCACCTTGTTTGCTTCAACAAGTTGCTCCTTGATGAGGTGCCAGCGGAGTTCTTCGAGGCTCTTCTCGAAGTTCTTTTCTACGAATTCTTCGCCCTTGTCAGCATTTTGCAGCTTCATGAAACGCTTAAGAAGCGCTTCGGGGAATTCGAGCTTGCCCACTTTCTCTTCGGTGTACTTGCGTACATCGATAAGAAACTTCATGTCGGCATCCTGGTTGTACTGGTTTTGGATGAGTTCCTTCACCTTGGCGCGCATTTCCTCTTCGCTCTTCACGGTGCCGGGCTCGAACACGCGGTCGAAGAGTTCCTGATCGTAAGCCGCGGGTACGAAGCGGCTGATGCTGCTCACCTGGAAGGTAAATTTACCCGTGTGCTTTGCAGCTTCTTCCTTGTCGAGCTTGAGCAGTGCGGCCAACTCGGTTTCGTTGTGCGCCTCCGAAGGATTGAAGGTAATCACGTCGTTCACCTTGGCACCTTCGAAGATTTTCTTCTGATCTTCGCTCACGAAATAGCTGGGCATGAGGCTTGCCGTGTCAAGACTGATACCTCCTTCGAGAATATTGCCTTCGGCATCTTGTTCAGCGAGGGCGCCGCGCAAGATATCCTTGTCGGCATACTCCTGTACTTCCTCAGGATGTCCGGCTTGCTGCGCAAATGCCTTCACCTGCTGGTCGATTTGCTCCTCGGTCACCTCAACATCATAATAAGTGAGTTGATCTTCGCCGGTAAGTTCCACCTTAAACTCAGGAGCAAGTGCGATGTCGAATTTGAATTCGAAGTCATCTTGGTTTTCGATGTCCTGTGCTTGCTGCTTTTCCGACATCATCGGTTCGCCAAGCACGCTGAGTTTCTTTTCTTCGATGAACTTTTGGAGGTTTTCGCCCACGAGACGATTGATTTCATTCATCTTCACCTCCGTGCCGAAACGCTTATTGATCAAGCCGGCGGGCACTTTTCCTTTACGGAAACCGGGCATTTCGGCTTTCGCCGCGATATTTTTGAGTTCCTTCTTGACAGCGTCCTGATAGTCTGCCTTCTCCATCTTCACCGAGACGAGGGCGCTCACTCCGGACTGTTCGAGAGTAATGTTCATGAGGTGTGGTGTTATATGCTTATTTATTATTGTCGAATAGCGTGAGCTTCCCACGATTGCTCCGTTTTAGGCAACGTTTCCTCGTGTGGAAGCGCCAATACAAAGATTCAGCCGAGGCGAGTCTATATATTTAGCGCAGCAAAGGTACTCTTTTTTTCGGCGAAAAAGGCGTATCTTCGCACAAAATAATTCTCTTCTGATCATTTCTCAGTCAATGATCTCCCGAAACCACACCTTTCTACGATGAACCGACAAGATTTCCGAATCGTCTTCATGGGCACCCCCGACTTTGCCGTCGGCAGTCTGCGCGCCCTCGTCGAAGGCGGATACAATGTGGTGGCCGTTGTCACCATGCCCGACAAGCCCTGTGGGGCGCCACCAGAGCGAACTCTCGCAAAGTGCCGTAAAACAATACGCCCTTGCGCACCACCTCCCCGTGCTCCAGCCGGAAAAGCTGAAGGATCCCGATTTTCTGGACACCCTGCGCAGCTACCGTGCCGACCTCCAAGTTATCGTGGCCTTCCGCATGCTGCCCGAAGCGGTTTGGGACATGCCCCCTCACGGCACTTTCAATCTCCACGCCTCGTTGCTCCCGCAATATCGCGGTGCCGCCCCCATCAACTGGGCCATTATTAATGGAGACACCGAAACTGGCGTCACCACCTTCCTGCTCGACCACGAAATCGACACCGGTCGCATCATTCACCAAGCCCGCATTCCCATCACCGACGCCGACAACGTCGAAACCATCCACGATCGCCTCCGCGACGTCGGAGCCGGTGTGGTGACACGCACCGTCGACGACATCATCGCCGGCAACATTCGCCCCGTCGACCAAGACACGCTCCCGACCGATGGCGAAATTCGGCACGCCCCCAAGATCTTCAAAGACACTTGTCGCCTCTCGCTCGACACTTCGGTCAAACGTGCCTTCGATTTCGTGCGTGGCCTCTCGCCCTACCCCGCTGCTTGGACAGAACTTGTGGACGAAAGCGGTAAGCGTACCGCACTCAAACTCTATGCCGCCCAACGCGAACAAGTGCAAGTCGGCGAAAAACCCGGCACCGTGCTCACCGACGGCAAAACCTATTTCAAGATTGCATTCCCCGACGGCTATCTCTCGCTCACACAACTCCAATTGGCCGGCAAAAAGCGCATGACCGTCACCGACTTCCTCCGTGGTTTCCATCCGGAGGGCGCCCTTCGCGTAGAATAATCCCCCTCTCTTCCCCAGCATTCGCATTATGGCATTAGAAGCCCTCCCCCCTAAGCCCGGACTCGGCATGACCGCCGAATTGCACCTCGAAGATGTGCAACGCGCCGTCGATGTTGAGCAGCAAGAACACCGTCCGCAACGCGTGCTCCCCGCTGAGTGGGCGCCCCAAAGCGCTGTTCAGCTCACCTGGCCGCACGCCGACACCGATTGGCACTACATGCTCGCCGAGGTCACCGAGACCTACGTGCGCCTCGCCTACGAAATCGCGAGTCGCCAGCCGCTCCTCATCGTCAGCCCCGAGCCCGACGAAGTGCAATCGTTCCTCTCCCGCCGACTTCCCGCGGCCGCTTTGCAAAACGTGCATTTCGTCACCGCCCCCTCCGACGACACCTGGGCGCGCGACCACGCTTTTCTCACTGTCCTCTCCGACAACGGAGCCGAACTGCTCGACTTCCGCTTCAACGGTTGGGGCGGTAAGTTCGCCGCCGAGCGCGACAACGCCATCAACCGCCGGCTCTTCGATACCGGTTGGCTGCATGGGCACTACGTTTCGGCCCTCGATTTCGAACTCGAAGGCGGTGCCATCGAGAGCGACGGCGCCGGCACGCTCCTCACCACGGCCGCTTGCCTCCTCAATCCCAACCGTCGTCTCGAAGGTGACGCGGTGCCTGTGCCCGATCGTGGACAAGTAGAACTGCTGCTCCGCGAACGCCTCGGCGCCGAACGCATCCTTTGGCTCCACCACGGCTATTTGGCGGGTGACGACACCGATTCGCACATCGACACCCTCGCTCGTCTCTGCCCCAACCACACCATTGTCTACGTCAAGTGCGACGATCCTACCGACGAGCACCATGCCGAGCTCCAAGCCATGGAGGCCGAGTTGGAAGCCCTGCGCACCGCCGACGACCGCCCCTATCGCTTGCTCGCGCTGCCCATGCCCGATGCCATTCATGACGAAGCCGGCGAACGCCTCCCCGCCACCTACGCCAACTTCCTCATCATGAACCGCGCCGTACTCCTACCCACCTACCATCAGCCCGAACATGACGAAGCGGCTCGCAAGGTGTTGCAGCGCGCCTTCCCCCAGCATGAAATAGTAGGTGTGGACTGTCGCAGCCTCATCCGCCAGCACGGTTCGCTCCATTGCGTCACCATGCAATATCCCCGCGGTGTCGTTCGCTTCGACTAAGCCCTCCCGCACTTCTTCTCTCTCTATTTTCACACTCCGTCCCCATGAAAGTAGCCCTTATCCAAATGCCCTGCGTGGCCGATCCCGCCCAAAACCGCGATCGCCTCGCAGCCCACATTGCCACCGCCGCCCGGGGCGGTGCCGAACTCGTGGTGCTGCAAGAATTGCACAACACGCCCTATTTCTGTCAGACAGAAAACACCGAACTTTTCGATCTCGCCGAACCCATCCCGGGGCCCTCGACCGCGTTTTTCGGTGATCTCGCACGCCGCCACGCCGTAGTGCTCGTCACCTCGCTCTTCGAGCGCCGCGCACCGGGCCTCTACCACAACACCGCCGTAGTCTTTGAGCGCGACGGCTCTATCGCCGGCAAATATCGCAAGATGCACATTCCCGACGATCCCGCCTACTACGAGAAATTCTACTTCACCCCCGGCGATCTCGGTTTCGAACCCATCGATACCAGCGTAGGTCGTCTCGGCGTGCAGGTATGTTGGGATCAGTGGTACCCCGAAGGCGCGCGCCTCATGGCACTTCGCGGTGCCGAACTCCTCATCTATCCCACCGCCATCGGCTATGAAAGCAGCGACACGCCCGAAGAGCAGGCGCGTCAACGCGAGGCATGGACCACCGTGCAGCGGGGGCATGCCGTCGCCAACGGCCTACCTGTCATCGCAGTCAACCGCGTGGGTCACGAACCCGATCCCAGCGGACAGACCAACGGCATCCTCTTCTGGGGCAGCTCCTTCGTGGCCGGCCCTCAAGGCGAACTGCTTTTCCGTGCCGACACCGAGAGCGAAGGCGTCTACCTTGTCGATATCGACATGCAACGCAGCGAGAACGTGCGCCGCTGGTGGCCTTTCCTCCGCGACCGCCGCGTCGACGAATTTGCGCCCCTCACCCGCCGCTTCATCGACTAAGCAAGCCAATCTCTTCCTTTACAACGGAATACGCAAAATCCCCGACCTCATAACGGCCGGGGATTTTGCGTATTTGCCTATACTGGCAATATGGTTCGTGATCTTGCACCTTTATTTTTTCCCTTTTTTCGAGAGTTCTTTTTCGATCTCCGTTCCGTCGGCAAGGCGAAGCACAATGCGCTGCTTGAGGCCGTCGGGATTAAGCGGAGCCACCAAGCCAAAAACATCTCTCCCCGGAAGCCACAGGTAATCCGCTTCGACCGTCTCCCCGAGCGGCTTGGCAAAGATGCTTCGATTGCCACATTTGAATTGGCAGTCGAAAATCTGTTTATCCGTATAGAAATAGAGATTGCCGCATTGCGCAGTGACCTCTTCGTCGCGCCCATCTGCCTGCGTGCGCACAACCCGGATTGCCTTCACCCCCTGTGTGAGCCAAGTGCGATGGAAATGGCATTCATTCACCACCGGCTCAGTCGGATTGCCCACAAGTTTGGAAAGTTCCTTATAACGCGCCACTTCTGCGGGCGTGCTTTTCGAGGTGGGCGCAAACGAACTTTTGGTACTGTCGGGAACCACAAGAATCAGCCAGCGCCTACCCTCTTCCCCGTCTGCGAAAACTTTTAGATCACGAGGATACATAAAAGCCTCAATCGGGTTGACGATCTCACCCCATGTAGGTCGGGGACTCGGCTCGACTGTTTCACAAGAGAAAAATGTTGTTGCAAGAAAGAGCATTGCAAACAGGTAAAAAGTTGACCTCATGAGTGCACATATAAAATTACTACAATTCCGTATTAAAACCATGCAAAGATAGTCATTCTCCGACAATAGCAAAAAGAAAAGTCGTTTTTTCTCACATATATCTCAAATTCCACCTCAATACGATGGAGCACAATACAAAAGTCCCCAATTTATCAAGAAAAGTCCCCGACTTTTGGCTAATTCCTTCCTACTTTTTCCACGCATCTCCCCATTTTCTCGACACTGCCCTACAGACATGCCCTCACCGTGCTCCATGGCGAACGAAAAAACGCCGTGAATCACCACATCTGAGTATTGCAACGGCACGAAATCCCCGAAAAAGGAGAAAAAAATGCCCCTCATGCTTGCCAAAAAGGGCACAGCATATACCCTAAAATGGGTATTGCCCTGTCTCGCGAAAGCCTTTAACTTTGCAAGTTGAAACCTACATGGCATGAAACCCTACAAAATATATTCTCCCCCTCCTCCTTGCGGGTGTCGTTCCCTGCGCCGGCGCTCCGTTTATGCCCGCTGTCGGTGCGGATTCTTCCCCGGCATCGGCCGGCACAGCAGCTGATAGCACCGTCGCTTCCCCTGCTCGTCAGCTGAACGAGGCCACCGTCACCGCACATGCCGAAGCCACTCGCCTCAAATACGCCCCACAGGCCTTGACCCTCCTTTCTTCACGCCAAATCGATGGTTCGGCCTCCTCGCTCAACGAGGTGCTCGGACGCGTGGCCGGCGTGACCATCCGCTCCATGGGTGGGGTCGGCAGCAGCTCGCGCATTTCGGTGCGCGGACTCGAGGGCAAGCGCATGGGCCTCTACATCGACGGCACCTCCGCCGGACAAATAAGCAATTTTGTGAGCCTCGACGACATACCCACCGACATGATCGAGCGCGTGGAAGTCTACAAAGGTATCGTGCCCTACCGCTTCGGGGGCACGGCCATGGGCGGCGCGGTGAACGTCGTGCTCAAAGACTATCCGCCGCGCTATCTCGACGCGTCCTACGAAGTGGGCAGCTACAACACCCACCGCGCCAACTCCGTCTTCAAACGTAGTTTTGCCGACCTCGGGCTCGAACTGGGCTTAGGCGGCTTGTTTGTCGCGTCGGACAACGACTATGAAATGACGCTCCACAACCAAAACGACCTGCGTGTGCGCCGCGGCAACGATGCGTTCCGCAAAGCGGTGCTCGGCGGCTCGATCAAGGAAACCAAGTGGTGGTTCGACGAACTCAAATCGGAATTCGTCCTCACCTCCACGCGCCAAGGCATTCAAGGCATCGACTGGGACTATCGCAGCGCCCACAACCACGCTTCGTCCTTCCTCGTCTCGCTCGAGGCCAAGCGCAAGAACTTCTTCGTCGAGGGGCTGGATTTCGATTTCTCCACGGCCTACAACATCGGGGGCTACGGCCTTTGCGACACCGCTCGCGTGCGCCACGCCTGGGACGGCCGCACCTATCCCACCCTCTCGCCTTTGGGCGGCGAAACGGGTCCCTTCGCTTCGGACGGACACCACCGCTCGCACGATTGGATCGGCAAGTTGAATTTGGAATACACCCTCCGACCGGATCACGCCCTCAACCTGAACCTCTACGGCACCGGCACTTGGCAGCAGCCCCACAACGAACTGATGGATCGCTCACTGGGCTATCCGGGCAACTTCGACAGTCGCCTCACCGCCCTCACCACCGGCTTGTCCTACGAGGCGTTCTTCTTCGACCGCCGGCTGCAAACAGCTGTTACCGCGAAACACTTCCTCATCGGCTCGCGCGCCAAAATGCTGCACAACTTCTATTTGCGCGACATCAAGACCATTCACATCAATCGCAGCGAATGGGGCGCGAACTTCGCCGCTTGCTATCGCATCACCCCCCTCTGGACAGTCAAAGGCTCGGTGGCTTCGGAAGTGCGCATCCCCACAAGCGAAGAACTCCTCGGCAACAGCTTCAACATTCTCCCTTCGCCCGACCTGCTCCCCGAACGCAACAAGAGTGTGAACGCCGGTGTGCTCTATCGGCGGTCCTTTTCCGACGATCGGGTGTGGGAAGCCGAGGTCAATGTCTATATGAGCGAACTCACCGACATGGTGCGTTTCACTCCCGACCTGTTGCCCACGATGGCGCGCTACACCAATTTCGGACAAGTGCGCACCATGGGCATCGAAGCGGAGATCAAAGCCGACGTGACGCGCTGGTGCTACCTCTACGCCAACGGCACTTGGCAGGATTTGCGCGACCGCCGGCGCACCTTCCCCAACTCGAAAGCCCCCAACCCCACTTACGACCTGCGCATCCCGAACATTCCCTACCTCATGGCCAATTTCGGCGGCGAACTGCACTGGGCCGATCTCTTCGGCCGCAAACAGAACACACGCCTGCTGCTCGATGCCTCGTATGTGCACCGCTATTCGTACGACTTCGAGATGGGCGCTTATCTCGAAAAGCTGATTCCCACCTCACTCACCTTCGATGCGGCCATCGAACAGAGTTTTGCCAACCGACGCTGGACACTCACGCTGAAAGTGAAGAACCTCGCCGACCGCGAAACGGTGTCGGAGTTCAATCGCCCGCTGCCCGGTCGCACCTGCTCGGTGAAACTGCGCTACTTGCTGCGCTGAATCCTCATTGTTTCCAATTTTCCCCTTAATACTTCATCTCTATGTTCAAGAAAATGCTGTTTTGCGCAGCGGCCGGCCTCCTGTTGCTGGCTCAAAGCGCCTGCGACAACGACAAACCTCAACCCACTCCCTCCGCTCAAAAGGGTTCGACGCTCATCACCACCACGGTGGTCAACCCCGACGGGGCAAGCGGCGTTTGCTACATGCAACTCATCGACGGGCTGACGGGACACTACGACAACGCGAAGGCGGTGCCCGCCGGTTTCGGCGCTCCTCCTGTAGTGCAGGGTCGCGACGTCTTTGTGCTGCCCGACTATATGGGCAACAACAAGGCAGAGATGCGCCACTATGTCTATGAAACCAACGGCACGCTGCAACTGCGCGGCACACTCGCGCTGCCGGCCGGCGCGGGGGCGGCCAATGTGTGCAAGGTGAGCGACACAAAGGCCTATGTTTCGTTCCAAAACACGGGACAGGTTTGGGCTTTCAACCCCACAACGATGACCAAAACTGCCGAAATCGACCTGAACCCCTTGGCACAGAAGGACATGCGCGTGGCGCCTGCCGCCATGGTGGAACGCGACGGGCTCCTTTTCGTGGGTCTCAACCAGTTTGATGCGCAATGGATGCCGACTGCGAAGCAAGCCGACATGGCCGTTGTGGATACGAAGACCGACAAAGTGGTGAAAAAGATCAGCGACACGAAGCACGAACTGAGCTTTGCCACGCGCCCCATCGATCCGCATTCTGTTTTCGTAGACGCCCAAGGCGACATTTACGTCAACTGCATGGGCAGCTTCGGCTACAAACCGGGCTTTGCCGGCGGTCTGCTGCGCATTCGCAAGGGACAGACGGATTTCGACCCCTACTTTGTGATCAACTATCAAACGGCGAAGGTGCAAGGCTTCGACGGAGCGATCGACTATGTGGGTACTGTCCGCCCTCGCCTCCGACGGAAAAAGTCTATGCCATGGCCGCCAACTTTGCCCTCGATCCCAACAATAAGAATCCCTATCTGGCCAAGGTGATGTTCCCCGTGGTGATCGATCTGCAACAACGCAGCGTGCAGAAGATCGACGGCATCCCCTATTCGAACGGCCACGCCGTGGCCATCGGCGAACGCGACGGCAAACTCTATTTCGGCAGCGGCAACGACGAGGCTTACGGCTTCTATGCCTACAACCTGAAAAACGAAAAAGAGCGAGGGCCTGGCCTTCACGGTGGTAGGTATGCCCGCCCAATTCGAAACGCTCAAATAAGCACGCACTTTCTGAAGTTTTCTTCCTCTTCACCCCGGCTCTAAAGCTGCGGAGCACAAAAACGGCACCGCCTCACTTGAAAAAGTGGGCGGTGCCGTGCGTTGTGTGGAAAGGTAGGTCGGTGCGCACCGGAAGGTGCACGGTAGGAGACAATTAGTACTTCTCGGCGTAGTTGGACACGCTGAGATCGGAGATGCGGCCCACAAAGTTGCCGGTGCGCGCGAGAGGGAAGACGAGCGTGCGCTGGTAGTACATCTTGGAGGCTGCGTAGGGATCGGCGCTCGCTCCGGCGAGACCGGCGTCGGTCGACGCACTGCCGAGCGTCAAGGGGTAGAGGGCTTGACGGAAACGGCCGTCGACAAAGAGGAGGGTTTCGCGGTTGGTGCCCACAAAGGTGAGGCGCACTTTGCGACCGGCGGGCACCACATAGTCGAACTCGTTGAGATAGCCCTCCCGCTCGAAGGCGAGTTTGCCGTTCTTGGGCGAAGCGAGATAAACGGTGGCATCGGACGAGGAGAAGAGGACATCGCCGCGGCGCACAGAGTCGGCTTCGAGATCGAAGGAGACGGTGTAGTCGTAGCCCACGGCGTCGCCCACCCAGTCGACGGGCGAATTGGGCTGCAACACGGGACGCGGGCAGCGCAAGGTGGCACGCCCTTCGGCAATGCCGGGCAGACGACCGAGGAGGTTGACGCCGGGGGCTTCGCTGAGGGCGGCTCCGCGGCGGGCGAACTCGGCATACGGCACGCTCACGGCTGCCCCCGTCCACGTCTTGGCGGAGATGGTGCGGAGAGCGGGCATGACGCGGTGGTGGATGTCGCGCACGGTGATGCCGTTGCCGGCATGATCGTTCCAAACGGCGAACATGCCGCCGAGAATGGCGGGATCTCGCTCTTCGAACTTCTGATTGCCGATCTGCGCCGGCGTCCATTTCTCATAGAGCATCGGGCAGTTGAGGTAATCGTAGTAGTAACCGGCGGCGGGCACGATGTAAACATAGCCGTCGGGGATGGAAATGAGCTGATAGCCCAGGGCTTTCATCTTCGCAGGGGTCGGCATAGCCGTTATACCAGGCTTCGAGAATCACATTCTTGCTCTTGACGGGCGTCTGACCGTCGGCATGCGTGAGCGCACCCCAGGCCACGGCCTGTTTGCCGTAGCGTTCGACGTGGCGAATGAGGTGGTCGGTGAGCGAACGGAAGAGTTCGACCACGGCTTTGTCCCTGTTGCTGTATTCGTCAGTGCCGATGTGCACACGCGGACCGACGAAAACGGGGTCGGGGCCGGCACAATACTCCGTGAAGAGGCTGTCGAGGAAAGGGAATGACGGCGGGATTGCGGAGATTGAGGTGGTCGGCACCGAATTCTTCCGAGCCGAGTGAGGGACGATAGTGCGTAAATGCCAGAGAGTGGGCGGGCACGTCGATTTCGGGGAGAATTTCCACGCCTTGCGCGGCGGCTTCGCGCTGGAAAGCACGGAACTCTTTTCTTCGTATAGCTGCCGTCGCGCGCGGTAAGGCCGGGGAAGAAGTCGCTTTCGAGACGGAAAGCGGCGGGCGTCTTCGCCCAATCGTTGCCGAAGTACTGTTTGAAGCCGTTGTCGTTGAGGTGTACCTGCAAGGTGTTCATCTTATAATAAGCCATCACCTTGACCAATTGGCGCAAATAGTCCATGGGAATGTATTTGCGACCGACATCGATCATGAAACCGCGCACAGGATAGGCGGGGCGGTCGGTGGCTACACCACAGGGCAGGGCATGCGAGCGGGTTTGCTCACTGATTTGCAAAATGGTGCGGGTGCCCCAAAATGCGCCTTGGACCGTAGTGGCAGCGATGGTTGCGGTTTCGCCTACGGTCAGGCGGTAACCTTCGGTGCCAAGGGTGTCGCGGCGATCGGCGCGCGCCAAAACGATGTCGCCGGCGCGACCTTTGCCCTGCACGACGCTGAGTCGGCGCGAAAAAAGTTCGGCATAGTCGGAAGCAAAGCGCTCGGCAACGGGGAGGAAAGCGCGATCACTCACCACAATGCGGCCGGTGGGATGAAATTCGCCACGGGCACCTTGCCAAGAAGTGAGTTCGGGCACAACAAAGGGGCGGGGATTGCCAACTGTCGCAGCGGCATGTGCCCAGGTCGCGGCGAGATAGGCCACGAAAAGCAGCAGCGAACGCCGAAGGAAGGGGAAAAGTTGCATGATGTATTGGGGATTAAGGGTTATCGGGCGAGGGAGGGTCTACTGTGGGCGACACATTGTCCGAGGAAGAGGGGGGATTGGGAGTCTCGCCGGCGGAGGAAGAGGCTGCGGCGGGAGGGGCGCCGGCAGAACCCTGCGGGAGACGAAGCACCGGACGCAGTGCCGGCATTTAGTTCGTCGGCACCGACCGGGTGAGTCGGCCCCTGCAGCTTCCGGAAATTCGGCACGCGCGCTGAGCAGCAGCGCATCGGGGAGCAGCGAAGGGATAGACTTGCATGAAAATTTGGCGGGTGAGTTGCGGTTCTTCTCGCAAGGCAATCTCAAGCCACTCGAGATAAGCGGCGCCCTGTCGCAAACGGCGGGCGGCATAGGCCAGGTAGGGCGAGGCCACAGCGGCATCTTCGGGTCGAGACTGCAGCAACACTTTCCAGAGTTCGCCGCCCCAAGTGTCTTCAAAACAGTTGTTTTCACAAAGGGCATGGGCGATGCGGCGGCGCGCTTCGGGCGGGAATCCGTAGGCTTGCGCCAAGTGATTCACCGTTCGCACCGCGAATTCTGTTTGCTGGTGCGCCAGGGCGAGTTCGGCCGTGCGAAGATAGATTTCGATCTGTTCCACGCCGAGCGAAGCGGTGGAGGCCAGCACGGCATAGGCGGTGTGCATGTCGCCCTCGGCGGCATAAGTGAGTGCAATGTCGCCGGTGATGCGGATTTTATCGGGATGCTCATTGGGACAATGCTGTGCCGCAGTTTCGAGTACGGCGCGGGCTTCGGAAAAAGCTCGCTTGTTGACGAGAATCTCACCGGCCGAGAGAGCCATGCTGTAGTCGTTGGGGAAGAGTTGGCGGTAGGTGTCATACACTTGCAGCACTTCATCCCAATGCTCCAGCCCGAGTTCGCCGATGGCTTTGAAGCGGAGGGCTTTTCTCATTGCGGGGATCGATGGCAATGGCGTAGTCGGCGGCTTCAACACACTTCTCGTATTGCTTTTGCTCATTGGCTACATCGGCCACAAAGAGCCACGCCTCGAGATTATAAGGGTCGGCATCCAAGACCTTTTCAGCCAATTCTCGAGCATGGTCACGGGCGCCCCACTGCACAAAGATCTCTCCTTGGAGCAATTGCGCGCGGGAATATTCCGGAGCGTCCTCGGGAATGCGAAGAAGATACTTTCGGGCGTAGGTAGGATGGCCGTAGTCGAGAAAGAGTTCGCCGATTTCGAGCAGAAGGTCGTTGATGCCCATCGGCGGCTCGCCTTCCTCAGCCTCCATCTCGCGCGTCCATTTCCGTTTCGTCGGCCAAGACTTTCTCATAGATGGCGTCGGCAGCATCGAATTCAAGGCGGCTGAGTGCGCGCTCGGCGTAATAAAATTGGACATCGAGGTGCTGCTGGTCGGACATCCGGCGTACGACTTCGTCGGCATCGGCCCATCGGCCTTCGTTTTTTTGTACCGATAGGCGCGGCGAATCTGCACTTCAGGGGTCGTCGGGGTGGAGACGAAGCGCAAGACGCATGCAGGTCTCGGCTTCATAGTATTGATTGTTTTGCTCGTAATAATCGAGTATGTCTAAAAGTTCAGGGGCGTCCATCCATAAAGGAACGGACGCCCCTGCAAGTTTCTGTTCATACTCGCTCACCAGCGCTTTGAGATCACGGGGTTCTCGCTTCATGGGTGGGCTCGTTGGTGCGCCGCGCTGTGATTTTGCTGCGATGTGTGGAGCACTGATCCGCGACATTCGTCAGGATGAAGCGCCGACGCGGGTGTTTTTATTTGTGTTTGTCTTCTTTGAGCGAAACGGTGCTGTTGAAGATCAGGTGTTCGGGAGTGGAATCGGGATCAATGTTGTAATAGCCGGTACGCGTGAACTGCAAATAGTGGAGCGGTTGGAGCGTCTGGACATATTTTTCGACAAAGGCACCGTGGTTGACGTGAATGCTGTCGGGATTGAGGAAGGGACGCATGGCTTCAATGCCGCGTACGCCGTGCTCATCCTCATATTGCTTGATGGCGTCGCGAGGATTCTCACAGGTCCAAAGGCAAGCGTAGTTGCGAACTTCGGCGGGAAGGCAATGATCACAGCTCAACCCAATGGATGGTGCCCTTGACTTTGCGGTTGGCACCTTCGGTTCCCGCCTTTAGATGTGGGATCGTAGGTGCAATAGATTTCTTCAATCTCGCCGGTCGCTTCGTTCTTCTTGAAGCCGGTGCAGTTGACAATGTAGGCGCTTTTGAGACGAGTCTCCTTGTCGGGCGTCATACGGAAGAACTTTTTGTCGGCAACTTCCTTGAAGTCGGCACGTTCAATCCAGAGTTCGCGGCTGAACTCGATGGTGTGGGTGCCTTCCTCGGGGCGCTCGGGGTTGTTGACCACCCTCAAGTTCTTCGACTTGTCCCTCGGGATAGTTGGTAATGATGAGTTTGACGGGGTCGAGTACGGCCGATACACGAGTAGCTCGCTCGTTGAGATCGGCGCGCACGGCACTTTCGAGCAACTTGATGTCGTTGAGCGCGTCAAACGTGGTGTATCCGATCTTATCTATGAACTTGCGAATGCTCTCGGGGCTGTAACCTCGACGACGTATGCCGCAAATGGTGGGCATACGTGGATCGTCCCATCCGCTGACCACGCCTTCTTTGGTGAGCAACAGGAGGTTGCGCTTGGACATGAGGGTGTAATTGAGATTCAGCTTGTTGAACTCAATCTGTCTTGGCCGGTTGTCGGCGAGATCTTCTCCGCGCGTTTCTTTGTACCAATCCACGAAAAGGTCGTAAAGCGGACGGTGGGGCACAAATTCAAGGGTGCAGATGGAGTGGGTAACCCCTTCGAGGTAGTCACTCTGCCCATGCGTGAAATCATACATGGGGTAGGCGTTCCACTTGTTGCCGGTGCGGATGTGCGGCATGTTGAGAACGCGGTACATAATGGGGTCCCGGAAGTGCATATTGTCGCTGGCCATGTCGATCTTGGCGCGAAGCACCATTTTGCCGGGTTCAACTCGTCCACTGTTCATTTCTTCGAACAGACGCAAGGACTCTTCCACGGGGCGGTCGCGATAGGGACTGGGCGTGCCGGGACGTGTGGGCGTGCCCTTCTGCGCTGCGATCTGCTCACTGCTTTGTTCGTCGACATAAGCGCGGCCTTGCTTGATCAGCGCTACGGCAAATTCCCAAAGGTCGCCGAAATAGTCGGAAGCATAGAGTATTTTTCCCCAATGATAGCCGAGCCATTCGATATCTCGCTTGATGGCTTCGACATATTCGTGGTCTTCCTTCTGCGGATTGGTGTCATCCATGCGCAAATTGCACACGCCGCCGAACTTCTGCGCCACTCCGAAATCCATGGCGATGGCTTTGGCGTGTCCGATGTGGAGATAGCCGTTGGGCTCGGGCGGGAAACGCGTTTGGAGGCGGCCGCCGTTGCGTCCGGCAGCGAGGTCGTCTTTTACGATTTGCTCGATAAAGTTGAGCGTTTCCTTCTTGTCTTGAATTTCTTCGGGAGTGGTGGACATGTTGCTATGGGATTGTTAGTTGGCCATTTCGGAGAGAAACTTGATGCGCACGAGGCGGATCTCGTCTTCTGTGTAGTCGTCGCCGAGTTCGTCGTAGGCCCTCATCGAGACTGTCGGTGTCGCTCTCGCGGAAATAGTCGAAGATGTCGGCGATACTGTCTTCGTCCATGACGTCGTTGAGGAAATAGTCGATATTGATCTTCGTTCCGCTGTAAACGATGGCGTCTACGTGATCGAGAAGTTCCGAAAAATCGAGTCCTTTGGACTTGGCAAGCTCATCGAGGGGGATTTTCCGGTCGATAGCGCGGATAATATCCACTTTAAGCTGCGACTTTTTGGGAACTGTGCGGAAGCGGAAGTCTTCAGGTCGCTCAATGTCGTTGTCTTCGCAGTGACGGCGGATGAGATCGCAGAACTGACTACCGTAGCGCTTGGCCTTGCCCGATCCGACGCCGGGAATATTCTGTAATTCCTCAATCGTCTGGGGATAGGTGGAGGCCATGGCCTCGAGGGAGGTGTCTTGGAAGATGACATAAGGGGGGATGCCCAACTCCTTGGCCATGCTTTTTCGAAGATCTTTGAGCAGGCGGTAGAGTTGAGGGTCGAGTGCAGCGGCAGCACCGCTTTGTTGCAGCGCCGCACCGGCAATTGCCTCATCGTCGAAGTCATTGTCTTCGACAACAGGGAAGCTTTCGGGCTTCTTCAAGAACTTCTTTCCGGCAGGAGTCACCTTGATGACACCATAATTGTCGACATCTTTGCGCAGGTAGTTGGCGATCAAGCCTTGTTTGATCACGGCATTCAGCACGCGATCATCCTCCATATCTTCGGCGATACCGAAGCATTCCAAATCATCATGGTGATGTGCCACCACCTCGTCGGTGGCGTTGCCCATCATTACATCTTTAATATAGTCATCGCGGAAGTTCTCTTTCGTTTCGAGAACGGTCTCGATGACCTTACATAAGTGATCTTTTCCTTCCACTTGTTTCTTTGGATTTTTACAGTTGTCACAGTTGCCACAATTGTCCGACTCGTACTGCTCTCCGAAATAGTGCAGCAAGAGCTTTCGACGGCATACGGCCGACTCGGCATAGGCGGCGGTCTCCTTGAGTAGTTGGCGACCGATGTCTTGCTCGCTCACGGGTTTGCTCTCCATGAACTTTTCGAGTTTCTGCAAGTCTTTGTGCGAATAGAAAGCCACACACTGCCCTTCTCCTCCGTCGCGTCCGGCGCGTCCGGTCTCTTGGTAGTATCCCTCGAGACTCTTGGGTATGTCGTAATGTATTACGAACCTAACGTCGGGCTTGTCAATCCCCATGCCGAAGGCAATGGTAGCCACGATCACGTCGATGTTTTCTTTGAGGAACGCATCTTGCGTGTCTGAACGCACTTGCGCATCGAGACCGGCGTGATAAGCACAAGCCTTGATGTTGTTGGCAAGCAAAATGCGGGTGAGTTCTTCCACGCGCTTGCGCGAAAGACAATAGATAATGCCGCTCACGCCAGGCCGGCTCTTAATGAACCGAATCACGTCGTAGTCCACCTTTTCGGTTTTGGGACGCACTTCGTAATAAAGGTTGGGGCGATTGAACGAGCTTTTGAACTCCACGGCATCTGTCATGCCGAGACTCTTCTTAATATCATTGCGCACTTTGACCGTTGCCGTCGCCGTGAGTGCAATCACTGGAGCGGAACAGATCTTATCGATGAGGGGACGTATTTTCCGATATTCGGGTCGAAAATCGTGCCCCCACTCCGAAATGCAATGTGCTTCGTCGATGGCATAGAACGAGATTTTGACCGACTTGAGGAAGTTGATATTGTCTTCCTTGGTCAATTGTTCGGGCGCCACGTAAAGTAGTTTAGTATGTCCGTTGAGTATGTCGGACTTCACCGCTTCGATCGTGGCTTTGGGCAACGACGAATTGATGAAATGCGCCACACGATTGTCGTCGCACACTTGGCGAATGGCATCGACTTGATTTTTCATCAAGGCAATGAGCGGCGAGACGACGATGGCCACCCCTTCCATGAGAAGCGCAGGCAACTGGTAGCAAAGCGATTTACCGCCGCCTGTAGGCATCAGCACAAACACATCGTGCCCCGAAAGCAGGCTGCGAATGATGGCTTCCTGATTGTCCTTGAAGCACTCGAAGCCAAAGTATTGCTTGAGTGGCTCGCGCAGATTTATTTCAGTCGTCATGGGAGATGGACATAAATAGAAGGTGAGTTCCTCTCGCAAAGTTATAAACAACTTTTGATTCCGCGCCCTCCGCGTCTTGATTTTTTTGTCGTTCGGCCGAAAAAATGCGGTGCCTTCTGCACCATGCTCCCCTCCGACTGCTCACAACACCGACAACACTATCGATGTGCGGGATTTCTCACGCCTATTGCTCGCTGCCTCATCACAAAAACACTGCGCGGCACAAGAAATGTGTCGCGCAGTACCCCCACGTGGGGCTGCGGCGCCGTGTCGTCCCGTGCCGCAAGCGGAAAGGACTCAATTGTCTTTCTCGCGCTTCTTGAGACTGTCGATGAGCTCGTCTAGCAAAGGAAGAATTTCAGCGATAGACGATTCGTGCACACCGTTTCCACAGAGAATTTCGAGCATGCAGTCGGGGATGCCCACCGATTGTTCGCGCAGCTCTTTGCCGTGTGCGGTAAGACTCACAATGGTTTGGCGCGTGTCGACCTTTCCCTTGGTGCGATTGACGATGCCCTCACGCTCCATGCGCTGAATGAGCGGCGTCACGGTGTTGGTTTCGAGCGCCAAGCGCTTGGCGATGTCGTTCACGGGCAATTCGTCGGTTTCCCACAGCACCATCAAAACCAAATACTGGGGATAAGTCACGCCCAGTTTATCCAAATAGGGGCGATAGGCCTGCGTAATGAGTCGGCTGGCAGCGTAGAGGCGAAAGCAAAGTTGCTTGTCTAGTTTCAATTTTTCGTAGTCCATGTTCGTCTTTTTTCCCTTTAAGCGCACAGAACCGACAGGCAATGTGTGGACACTGCCGGTCGGTTATGAAAAAGGGGTTTAGTCTTTGATTGTCAGCTTAGAGAAGCTGTTCGATTTGCTTTTCGATGTCTTTGATATCGTGGGTCGGTTCGAAGCGAGCCACGACGTGTCCCTCGCGATCAACGAGGAATTTGGTGAAGTTCCACTTGATATCGTTGCTCTTACGCCAATCGGGCGTGGCCTTGTCGAACATGCCTTCGAGAATGGGCGTGAGCTTGTGGTTGGCATCAAAGCCGGCGAAGCCTTTCTGCTGTTTGAGGAAGGTATAGAGGGGGAGTTCGTCGGCACCGTTGACGTCCGATTTTTTGAACTGCGGGAATTCCACGCCAAACTTCATGGTGCAGAATTCATGAATCTCCTCGTCGCTGCCGGGAGCCTGCCCGCCGAACTGATTGCAAGGGATGTCAAGAATCTCAAGTCCCTGAGCGCGATGTGCTTTGTAGAGCGCTTCGAGTTCATCGTACTGGGGCGTGAAGCCGCATTCCGTAGCCGTATTGACGATGAGCAGAACTTTACCTTTATAGTCGGAAAGGCTCACATCGTTGCCTTTCTTGTCTTTGAGTTGAAAATCGTAGACCGTTGTCATAGCTTTTCGCTTTTGCACAAAATGATGGCCCAGATGCAGGGTCGATGCCCCGTGAGGCGGTGGCGGACAATTGCAGATCATAGCCATACGTCGTGCGTGTTTGAGAATTTGTTGTTAGTCTGTACGTTCGAAAGAGGGCTGTTCAGCACCGAGCTTCCTTTGTCTGAATGCAAAGGTAGAAAAACCAGCATATATCGCAAGCGACAATCTAAGTTTTTGGAGATTCGGGCGCAATATTAAGTTTTTTCGGCTTTCGCCTTCCGTGTTTTTGCCTTTCTGTACGGGCAGTCAGGAACAAAGCGACAGAAAAAGTCAGAGAAACCTCGCGTTTTGTTTGGAAAGGGCGTAGGTTTCGCGTAACTTCGCCACAAAACGAAATCACCTCACCATGTCTCCTCTTCATTTTCGCCCGGCCACGGCCGACGATGCCCGCTTTGTGGCGCGCCACGTGCTCGAAGCTTTACACTGGCACATGTACGAAGTCCCACTCAGCGCCGCACAAACCCAAGCCTGGGACGAACTCACCGAAGTTTGTCGCCGCGACGATGTGCTCTACAGCCACCGACATGCCCTATTGGCCGAGATCGACGCCGAACCGGTGGGGCTCATCTTGGCCTACGACGGCGCCCATTACCACAGTCTCCGCACACGCACCTTCGCTCTCTTGCCGGCCTTTGCGGGAATGGACGTCGACAGCATGGAAGATGAGGCCACCGTCGGCGAATACTACATCGATTCGCTCGCCGTTGCCCCCAAGGCCCGTGGCCGAGGTGTGGGTCGCGCACTGCTCACACAGGCGGTGCAACGCGCTGCCCGGCTGCAACTGCGCCCCACCCTGTTGGTAGATCCCGACAATCCGGGGGCACGCCGGCTTTATGCCGCCGCGGGCTTTCGCGAAAACGGCAGCGTCACGGCTTTCGGCCAAACCTATCTGCGCATGCAACACTGATTACACAGCCTTCCCCGCAACACAACGAGCGCGCCTTCACTCCGTCGTCGGAATGAAGGCGCGTTCGCATAAGAGGTTCACCACTTTCGGGAAAGCATAGTCCCCAAGCTGCGAAAGCGGCACGCGCAACCAATCGCCGGCCGGCGATTGCGAAGCACACAATCGGTAGGCGTCGACGTGCAGGCGCCGGTGCGTGAGCTCGTGTTTGAGGTCACTCACCAGCGGCTCGAGCGTTGCTGCAGTTTTCACCCCGAGCGCATCGAGCCGAGCGGCGACCTCCTCCGGTTGCAAGGGAGCGGGGCTCTCCATGAGCAACGGCTCGTAGAGCCCCTGCCAGATATCGCCGGCCGCACGGCGCCGAATGAACAGCGCAGACTCCGCATCTGCCGTGTCGACAAGCAGCACGTAGGTGAAATAGCGGTGCGAGACGGCCACCTTCTTGCTCTTCACCGGGTAATCCTCCACGCGCCCTTCGCTCCGAGCGGCACAACTTTCCACCAGTGGGCAAACCAAGCACCGCGGCGCGCGCGGTGTGCACTGCACCGCCCCGAAATCCATGATGGCCTGGTTGTAGTCAGCCGCACGCTCGGGCACCAACAACGAAGCTGCCAATTGAGCAAACTCCTTCTTGCCGGCTGCGACATCGATCGGGGTGTCGATGGCAAAATAGCGCGCGAGCACCCGATAGACATTCCCGTCCACTACGGCTGTGGGTAGGCCATAGGCGAAGGAACAGATGGCCGCCGCCGTGTAGTCGCCCACCCCTTTGAGGGCACGCACGCCGGCATAGTCACGGGGAAATGCGCCGAGTGCCACAATTTGCTGCGCGGCGGCATGCAAATTCCGCGCACGCGAATAGTAGCCCAGGCCTTCCCACCGGTGCAACACCTCGTCTTCTGTGGCGGCGGCCAGCGTTTCGACCGTGGGAAAGCGTTCCACGAAACGCAAATAGTAGTCGTAGCCCTGCGCCACGCGCGTTTGCTGAAGAATGATCTCTGAAACCCAAATGCGATAGGGGTCTGCCGTTTCGCGCCACGGCAATTCCCGTCCGTGCTCAGCATACCAATCGAGCAAGGCCCGGGAAAGGATGTATCATGCCGTGAAAAGAGGATGAAGAGGTTGCGTTGTACTCATTATATATAGGGAGATGGTCTCGACGCCGAAGGCCTATGCGCGCCGTCAGCTGCAGAACTCCTCGAGTTCGGCAATGTTGGTGGCCACACCGATCGCTTTGCGCTGATCGGCTCCATACAGTCCCTGCTCCACCAACTGATCGAGCAGAGCGATGAGCGGTTGCCAACAGCCGTCCACATCATAGAGAACGACGCGCTTGTGTGTTTCGTTGGCCGTGCGGGCCGCCAACACCGTGAAGACTTCATCGAGCGTGCCGACCCCACCGGGCAGGGCCACCAACACATCGCTCCGATCGATCATCACCGTTTTGCGGTCGCTCAGTGCGGCGGTGCGAATCTCGACATCGAGCGTTTCGCTCACGATGTGGCGATCCACCACAAATTGCGGCACGATGCCAAACACCCGTGCGCCGGATTGTTTGGCGGCACGCGCCACCACTTCCATGAGCCCCACGCCCGAACCACCGTAGACCAGGGTTCTGCGCGTTTCGCCGATCCACTGTCCCACTTGCTCGGCCGCTTCTCGATAGCTCGCCGGGACCTCGTCGCGAGAAGAAAGAAAGACACCAATGTACTGCATAGCGTTGTATTTTTAAAGACATTTCCCACCTCAATCGACCCACTTGCTCCGCCGTGTCGGCGACGACGCGATGTTCCTTCGCGCGCAGTCGCCCGACACAGCCGGACGAGTGCCCACGCACACCGTCACTCGGTATGAAAATGGGCACTTGCGTTTGAGGCGTTCGGCAAAATTGCGAATAATTCTTGGGACAGACAACGCTCGAAGGGTCGATTTTGCCACATGAACTGCAAATTTGCCACGTGCATCCGACGAAAACAACAAACTCCGCGACCTTTTGCATCTTTTTGTTGCCCTCTCTTTTTGCCACGTGGGGGAAATACATAACTTTGCGCCCACAAACAAATCAATCATTCATCACATATCACATGAAAAAGATTCTCTTTCTCGTTGCAGCAAGCGCACTGATGGTGGCTTGCGGCCAAAAAGGACAAACTTCCGGCGCTGCCAACGGTGGCGATAGCGCAGCCACTGCTGCCGACTCTCTCGTATACGAAGGCGAAATCCCCGGCGCCGACGGCACGTTCAACACGCGCCTGGCTCTCGCTCAGGACAGCACCAACGGTTTCTCCCTCACCGAAACTAGCACGAAGGACAGCGCAGCTGCTGCTCCCAAGACCGGTAAGTTCGAAGCCGTACAGAGCAAGGACGCCAAGGGCTTCAAGCTCGTCATCGCTCAGGACGACGTGCGCTACTTCCTCCAGAAGAACGACAGCACCCTCTCGCTCGTCGGCGACAGCACGCTCACTCCCGCTGCTTCGGGCATGAACTACGATCTCAAGCTCAAGAAATAAGCCCCACAGCTGCGACAACGCCCCCCGGCGCTGCCGCGTGAGCCAACCAACCACTCCCTCTCTTGAAAGCAATTTCGGGAGAGGGAGTTTACGTATAGGTACTCTCCCTCTTTTTTCCCTCCACAGCATTTCCCCTTCGCCCATGCGCCTCCGCCCTTACCGCCACTCCCTCCTCGGCCTGCTCGTCATTCTGCTTCTGGGCCTCTACGGCACGGCCGAATTCATGCTCCGCACGGCCATTTGTCCTGGGCCGAGCCCTTATCGCAGCGAAGCCACGGCACGCGACACCATGATTCGCTACGTTCCCGCCCTGCGGCCGTGGCTCGACAGCCTCGATCGTGCCCAAGCCCTGCGCGACACCACGATCATCGCCCCCGACGGCACGCCACTCCACGCCCGCTACGTGCGCTCCGCCCGTCCCACGCAGAGAGTTGCCCTACTGGTACACGGCTACGGCGATGCCGCGGGACGCATGTATCACATCGGGCGCATGTATGCCCGCTCGATGAACGCCCACCTCCTCTTGCCCGATCTGCGCTACCACGGCCGCACCCCCGGCACGCACATCGGCATGGGATGGAACGACCGTCTCGACGTGCTCCGCTGGGCAAAGCTCGCCCCGCACCTCTTCCGCCTCTCGCCCGACAGCCTCCGCCTCGTGGTGCACGGCGTCTCCATGGGCGCAGCCACCACGATGATGCTCAGCGGCACCGATGGGCAGCCCAATTACCTGCGCGCCTTCGTCGAAGACTGTGGCTACACCTCCGTGCGCGACATCTTTGCCTCCGAACTCCGCGTGCGCTACGGCCTCCCGGCCTTCCCCATCATTCCCGCCACCTCCGCCTTGTGCAAATGGCGCTACGGTTGGTCGTTCGACGAGGCCTCGGCACTCGAAGCCGTGCGCCGCTGCCGGAAACCGATGCTCTTTATCCACGGCGGCAACGACACCTTTGTGCCCACCGCCATGGTCTACCCGCTCTATACCGCTAAACCGGGCATTAAAGCCCTGTGGATCGCGCCACACTCGGCACACGCCATGAGCTACATCGACCACCCCGAAGAATATGAGCGTCGCGTGCGCCAATTTCTCGACCGCTACGCGTGGTAAGCCCATCGCCGTCACACCGTGTGCGCCACTCGGTCCGCTCCCTTTGCTCCACCGCCTCCTTTTCCCTCTCTATGTCCTCCTCTTCCACCGCCCCAAGCGCCATGCCTTCCACCGCTTCGCCCGATGCACTCGCAGCTCAAAACGAACTGCCCATCGAGTCGCACCCCTTCGCCCCCTTCCTGCCCGAAAACGGGCGCATGCTCTTTCTCGGCAGTTTCCCTCCTACCGAAAATCGTTGGTGCATGCACTTCTATTACCCCAACTTCATCAACGATTTCTGGCGCATCATGGGCCACCTCTTCTTCGACGACCGCCAACATTTTGTGATCGCCGACGAAAAACGTTTCGACGAAGCCGCCATTCGCCACTTCGCCGCCGAAGAAGGATTGGCCTTTTTCGACACCGCCCGCCGCATTCGTCGACTCAAGGGCAATGCCTCCGACGCCTTCCTCGAGGTGGTCGAAGCCACCGACATCTCTTCGCTGCTCGCCCCCATGCCCCACTGCAACCGCATCGTCACCACGGGCGGACTGGCGGGCAAGGTGCTCTGCGACACCCTCGGCGTGAAGCAACTCCCCAAGATCGGCACCTTCGTGCACTGCCCGGCCGACACACACGCGCTGGGTCGTGACATCGACTTCTGGCGCATGCCCTCCTCATCGCGAGCCTATCCGCTGGCCCTCGACAAGAAAGCGGAATTCTATCGCTTGCTCTTCGACTGAAATCTGAGACTCACCCACACCGCTTCCCCACAAATTCCCCCTTTTGCGCGGCCCTTCCTCGCACCACCCTCACACGCCCCCTGCTTACCCCATGACCCCGACGCTTCCCTATACCGATTTGTTCATCGACTTCGACGACACTCTCTATGACACGTACGGCAATTCGTCGCTGGCCCTGCGCGAACTCTACGATCACTACGATTTGGAGCAGCACTTCCCCTCGTTCGAAACGTTTTCGCGCTCCTTTTGGACCACCAACGAGGCGCTTTGGACACAATACGCCCACGGCGAAATCGAACGCAACACCCTCATCATCGAACGCTTTCGCCGGCCGCTCGCCACGGGCGAGGCTTGCAACACCTCGACCGCCTACTGCCTGCAACTGAGCGACACGTTTCTCGAACTCTGCAGCACCAAGCCGGGGGTGGTGGAAGGTGCGCACGAACTGCTCCGCCATCTTCGTTCGCGCGGCTACCGGCTGCATCTTTGCAGCAATGGTTTTGCCGAAGTGCAGTATCGAAAAATCGAAGCGGCGGGCATGAACGGCTGTTTCGACACGGTGGTGCTGAGCGACGAGGCGGGAGCCAACAAGCCCGCTCCGCAGTTTTTTGATTTTGCGTTCGCACAGACGCGGGCCGACCGCGCCCGCACGCTGATGATCGGCGACAACTTTTCGACCGACATCGTCGGCGCGATGAATGCGGGCATCGACACGGCGTTTTTTTCAACCGCCACCCCTGACACCTTCACCGCGCCCTCTGCCCCCCACCCGCGAAGTGCACCGACTCGAAGAGCTGAACTCTTGGCTCTGATCCGGAGCTCATTACGGCACAGGTCGATCGGACAGCCGCACACTCGCGGCACAATCGACCGTAAGTTCCGCCTACGGCCGACGGCCCCGCACTTCGACGGCAAATTCTCTCGGGGTGGCCTTCGTGCCCTGCCGCTTGGATGCGACCAACGCCCCGCTCCGGTTCTCACCTCCCGCAAACAGCCACGAAAAACGGGCGCCAAGGAAGGAAAACACGGCGTGTTTTTCTCGACGATCTTCCCCGTTTTTCTCCAAAAAAATCGGGGGACTTTTTCGCCGCCCCGCCGAACAACCGACAAAAAAAGCGTTTCACCGTGCTCCAATGAGCGGTGAAACGCTTTTTCTTTATGCGCTGTCAGCGAAATTTAGCTTGCGGGGTTGCGCTCAGCCCTCCAACCGGCGGGCAGTTCAACCGAGCACCCACTGCGCAACTGCGTGCGCCACGCCGTCTTCGTCGTTGGAAAGCGTGACCCGATCGGCCACGGCCTTCACCTCGTCGGCCGCATTGGCCATCGCCACGCCCATGCCGGCAAAGCGCAACATGGCGAGATCGTTGAAACCGTCGCCAAACGCGATGAGTTGTTCCCGCGACAAACCGAGATGGGCCAACAATCGCGCCAACGAGTGGTCCTTGCCCACACCGGGCGCCATGATCTCGAGAAAGAACGGCGCCGAACGCGAAATGGAAAGCGCCTCGCCGAAAGCTTCCTTCATTTCTTGCTCCAGCTCCACCAACACGGCGGGTTCGCCGGGGATCAAACATTTGGGAGCGCCGCCTTCGATGCGCGAAGCTTCTGCGACAAAATCGGTCGTGAGCTCAACGGGCATTTGGTTGATGCGCGATTCCTCGTCGAGGTAGGGCGAATCGTTGCGAGTGGCCAAGAGATGGTCGGCGGGATAGGTGACAATCGGCAGCCCGCGCGACTCGGCAAAGTCCAAAAAGGCGCGGAAGACAATCGGCATCGAGGGGTTGATCGAAAATCAAGCGGCCCGTGGCCCAATCGATGATGTTGGCGCCGTTGCACGAGAGCACAAAACCGCCGTTGTCTCGGAGTTGCAATTGTTCGGCCAGCGCGGCGATGCCGTGGGTGGGGCGCCCGGAACAAAGCACCAGACGCACGCCGAGAGACTGCGCCCGCATCAACGTTTCGAAGGTGCGCGGCGTGATGATCTTATCGGAATTGGTGAGCGTGCCGTCGAGGTCCAATGCGATGAGACGGAAGGGAGAAGTGAGAGGTTGGGACATAGACTAACCGGGGAGTTGATAACTGTCGATAAGGGTGCCGTCGAGCTGCCAAAGGCTCACAAGCCCCTCTTCGTAGGTGGCAAACGTGGGAGGATTCCCGCCCTTGGGGAAAGTGGGACTGCCGGTGTTGAGCACGGCCGTCCCGTCGGGGCGACGGGTGATGTGGGGCAGGTGAGTGTGCCCCTGACACAGCAGATCGATGTGCCCGCGCGGCGGACAATTCTCACCGAAAACGTGGCCGTGTGTGAGCACAATGTGGCGCTTGCCGTCGATGAGGTGGGCGCAGGTTTCGGTGATCGAGAAATCGAGTAGCATTTGATCGACTTCGCTGTCGCAATTGCCGCGCACACACACGATGCGGTCGGCCAGGGCATTGAGTCGCGCCGCCACACCCTGGGCGTCGAGCCCGGCGGGAAGCCCGTTGCGCGGACCGTAGTTGAGCAAATCGCCGAGCAGCAGGAGCAGATCGCAACCCATCTGCTCATAATGGGCCAACACAGCGTCGAGTGCTGTGACAGATCCGTGTATGTCGGAGACGATGAGGTACTTCATAAACAAGAACTGGAATAGGGGAATGGAAACATCCCGTGATTGGAACCACGAAAGTACGAAAAAAAAGCGAGTCGCAACTTGCTGCCGCACAACATAGCCGTGTGGAACACAAAAAGCACCGGGCGTTTGTTCACACCCGGTGCTTTTTTGAGTAGAAAGGGAGTGCCCCGCCGGACTCTCCCGCCCCTTTGAGCGTCAGCCGCCGCATCCGCCTTCGGCTTCCCCCTCGGCGCACAGCCAATGGTTCATGATGGTGCTGCCCCCGGGGGTCAGAATGCTCTCGGGATGGAACTGCACGCCACACACATCCAGGGTGCGGTGGCGCAAAGCCATGATCGCCCCATCGGCAGACAGCGCTGTGATTTCCAAACACGCGGGCAACGTGTCGCGATCGACCACCCACGAATGGTAACGCCCCACAACAAACGGCCGGGGGAGTCCGGCAAACAAACCGTCGTCGGCCACAACTCGGCATTCGGAGGCGACACCGTGATACACCTCCGCCAACTGTCGCAACTGCCCGCCGAAGACTTCGGCAATGGCTTGGTGGCCGAGACACACACCGAGCAACGGGACACGCCCGGCAGCCCGGCGCACCACATCGAACAAGCGACCGGATTCGCCCGGAAGTCCCGGTCCGGGGGAGAGGAGCACGCGGTCGTAGTGATCGATCGTGTCGAGTGGTACCTCATCGCACGAAACAAGATGGGGCACGGCCCCGCCTTCGCGCACCAATTGTACGAGATTGTACACAAAGGAATCGTGACAATCCACGACCAACACATTGCGTGCTGCCCGACGTGGGTGTTTCGCCCCGCCCGCTTCGGACGAAGCACGTGCCGGTTCGAGTGGTGTGAATGCAGTTTCGCTCATTCGCCCAAGATCTCCTTTTTGTGTGCCAGATAGGTTTCGATGTCTTTGTCGCCGCGGCCACTCACGGTGAGCACCACGACTTCATCGCGCCGGAAAGTCAATTTGGGGAGCACGGCCAAGGCATGGCTGCTCTCGAGCGCGGGAATGATGCCTTCGGTTCGCGAGAGTTCGAAAGCCGCCGCCAGCGCTTCGCGATCGGTGATGGCTTCGACACGTATGCGCCCCGCCGTGATGAGTTGCGCAAAGAGCGGACCGATGCCCGGATAGTCCAAGCCGGCCGAAATGGAATAAGGTTCTGCCACCTCGCCCTGCGCATCTTTGATGACGAGTGTGCGACTGCCGTGCAGCACATCGGGGGTACCGATGCTGAGCGTTGCGGCCGTTTTGCCGGTCTGCACGCCGCAACCACCGCCTTCGCCGAGCACAATGCCCACGCGCTCATCGTCCAAATAGTGATAGATGGTGCCCGCGGCGTTCGATCCTCCGCCGATGCAAGCAATGAGCCGGTCGGGGTAGTCGCGGCCTTCCTTTTCGAGCAACTGCGCTTTGATCTCCGCACTGATCACGCTCTGCAAACGTGCCACCATGTCGGGATAGGGATGAGGTCCCACGGCCGAACCGATGAGATAGAACGTGTCATCGGCGCAGGCACTCCAATAAGCCAGCGCTTCGTTCACCGCGTCAGTGAGCGTGCGGCTGCCGGATTCCGCGGCGCGCACTTCGGCACCGAGCATGCGCATGCGTTCGACATTGACATGCTGGCGCTCGATGTCGACGGCTCCCATGAAGACGATGCACTCCATGCCCATGAGCGCACACGCGGTGGCGGTGGCCACTCCGTGCTGGCCGGCACCGGTCTCGGCCACGATGCGGCGCTTGCCCATGTGGCGTGCAATGAGAATCTGGCCGATGGCATTGTTGATCTTGTGCGCGCCGGTGTGGTTGAGGTCTTCGCGTTTCAGATACAACCGGCAGCCGTAGCGCTCACTCAGCCGACGAGCGTAATAGAGTGGACTCGGCCGACCGACGTAATCGCGCAACAAGGTGTGGAATTCCTGTTGGAACGCTGCACTTTCGATGATAGTGAGATATTGCGACTGCAATTCTTTCAATACGTCTTGCAGTGATTCGGGCACATAGGCTCCGCCGAAATTGCCGTAGAAGCCATTTTGATCTATCTGATAGGGGTTCATGCGTCTTTACGTTTTGAGATGAATGTGATGGGTGGCGGGAAATCTCCTTTTTGTCGAGCAGACGGCTCCTTTGCGTCGGGCAACCACCCATTTGCTTGGGGCGGCCCATCTTTTATATGAGGCAGCACATATTGTACAACGGGGGCGCACCTTTTATTTGGGGTGGCACGCTCTTTATACCGGATGGCCTGCACAGACTTGCTTTGGAGAACCATCTCCTTCACGGCCGCCGGCGAGAAACAGTCTCCGACAATGCTCAGCGAGAGGGACACACGCGGCGGTACCGACCGCGACTTCTCCACTCCGCTTGAGACAAGGATACAAAAAGAGACCTGCCGTGAGTCACGACAGGTCTCTTATACTCCTTATGGTATCCGATAAACGTACACGAGATGTCAACTCACGAATGAAAATCCGGAGTTGTGCCACCAACGATTTGCGTTTACCAAATGAGCCATTGAAATCTGAATTTGAAATTGGTTGCTGCAAATATAGTCTATTCCACTCTTCCCACCAAAATCCGAATGCATTTTTCTCATATACAACCGAAGAAATAAGCTTTTTAAGTCTCTGGACAGAGAAAACTTTGCGTTTTTAAGTATAAGGCGTGACCACCAACTGTCCTCCGAGGTAATCGACGAGGAACAATTTGGAAAGATCGTCGTAACCCTGCTTAGCCAGTTCTTCACGCAACCATTTTTACGTCTTTGTCAATGGCTTCGAGCACATTACTCTGCGCCACACCGTCGGTGAGCAGGGGGTATTTCAAGTTTTTCCTCCCCGGCCATGACCAACAAGAGCTGGCCGTTCTGCTCTACCACAGCGCGCTTTACCTTGCGGATGTTGAACACATTATGCAAACGCAGCTTGAGGGTCAGTTCGTGCGCCGTGATTTTCGCGCGCTTACAAGCCTCCACATCCACTTGCCCGTTGACGATCACCACGGTGGGGGTTCCGTCAAGCAAATGTTGCAGGAGATGGCTCCGCGACTTGAGGCGACGCATGCCATAAACCAGCACGAACCAGATGATCAGCACGATCGCGAACTGCCAAATGCGCACATCCCGACTGTAAATCACCCCGCCGATGATGCCACCGAGCACATAGTTCATGATTTGCTCCATGGCACTCGTGGGGGCCAGGTTGCCTTTACCGGTCATGTTGATGATCGTGACCATTGCCAGGAGACCCAATAAAAACTTCATGGCGATCTCCGCAAAATTCATTATATTCATTGATATAAGCGTTGAAAAAGTCTCGCAAACGAAGCACGCCTTTTTCAACGTTCTCCCCTGCGAGACAATTGTGTTTCCTATTTTTCTCTGTGCGACTACTTCACGCTGCGCAAAGCCACTTTGAAAATCAAAGTCGAAGCAGGCGGAATGTTGTTGCCCGAACCGTTGTCACCATAAGCCAAGTAAGCCGGAATATACACTTCCCACTCATCGCCGGGCTTCATGGCTTTGAGCGCGATTTGCCAGCCCTGAATAACTCCGTTGACGGGAAATTCTGTAGGTTCACCGCGCCGATAACTACTGTCGAACACCGTGCCGTCGATCAGACGTCCTTCGTAGTCCACCACCACCGTGCTCGAAGCGGTGGGCGACGACCCGCTACCCGACTTCAGCACCTTGTAGAGCAATCCTCCACCCAGGGCTTTCACTCCGGGCTCTTTTGCGGTTTTGGCCAAAAAAGCCTCGCCCGCTTCTCTGTTTTTCACCAAGAGGGAGTCTTCGGCACCCGTCGAAGCAGGAATCTCTTCCGCGTGACGATACTGCCAATAGGTGCCGCCGGCCACAACAGCCACGGCGACGATGACGAAGAACAGAAACAAGCCGCGACGAGCAGGATGTTTGCCGGATTTTGAAGGCGTTTTCTGATTGTCCAACATAAAGACTTTTGAGAATAAAGTAGAACAGATATTGCGCGCCGTGGCGAAATTACATCAAAGCGATAATCGCAGTCACACCACCAAAGATAATACCGGGTGCATTGGCAATTGCAACGGGCCAATCACGGCGCTCCTTAAACAATCCATAGGCGACCCAGATACAACAGTTGACACAGGCCATCGCCGGCTGCAACCAATCCTTCTCCGTTCCGGGAGCGGCGTTCAAATAATTACGGATTGTGTTGATGTAAAACACGTACATGAGTACTGCGGTGACGGTGCCAATGATTCCCATCACGCGTTCGAACTTCGCTTTGTCCATCTCTTATATAATTAAATGACTGTTTCGACGCCACCACCACCTCGGGTGCCGTCGCCTGCTTTGTTAATATCGCTGCGAATTTAGAAGAAACTTATGAGAGGATCAAATCTACCGCCCCAAAAAACGAGAATCGACACAACTTTCTTCCATTGTGCCCGCAACGCACCGCCATAGGGTCTCCCTTTCTACCCACGTTTCTACGCGGAATATCCCTCCTTCACCGCGGTCGAGCGCCTAAATCAGTTCCTCGAAACGGGGGATACCGCGTAAGAAGGTAACCTGCTGCGCAGCATAATCCATCCGACAACAATAATGCTGCAAACCATTGCTCACGATCAGATAGTCGACTTTCAAAACGCTGTTGTAGCTCTGTATCTGATTGAACACTTCCTGCGTAATGGGCACCTGCGGCGCCTTGTACTCCACGATGAGGCGAGGACGCGCCGCTTCTCTTGCAAACAGCACCGTGTCACAGCGCCTACGCACCCCGCCCACTTCCACGGCCATCTCATTGGCCAATAAACCGGCAGGGTAGCCTCGCTCCTCTAATAAGTAATGTACGAAATGCTGACGCACCCACTCTTCGGCCGTGAGGGTGACGTAACGCCTGCGAAGCACATCCCAAACCATTGCGCGACCACGATCGCCCGGGCGCGTGCGAAGGGCGACGGGAGGCAAATTCAACTTAGGAAAATCCATAGTTCATGTAAACGTTCCAAGACTAACGACTACTTGCTCGCGGGCGCAAAAACTTCAAACGTCCCGTCGTCGTAAAACACGCGAATCTCCTTAACTCTACGGGGTTCTTTGTCAAAATGATTCGCGTTAGTCTGGTAAGCAGCGGAAGTTCGCCCCATCACCGGCCGTTGGGGTGCAGCCTGTGCGGGCACTGCGCGTTGGGGAGCCGCTTGAACAGGTTGGACGTTCGGCACTGGAGAGGAGGCCTGCACCATATCCTCGGAGAAAAACATCGGTATTTCCGAAGTCGAAGGGGGAAAAGTTGAAACCGTTTCCTGATCCGTAGAAACGACATTTTGCTCAATGCTTCCGGGGCCGGCAATCGAGGGTTGATCGACGGAGTGGAGAATCATGTCACCCTCACCAAAGAGCAACCAGTTCGTATTGATTTCCGGAAACTCGCGGTGAATCGCCTGCACGTGGTTATTGGTCGGTTTGGTCCGTCCATTGTATATACTGGAGATCGTAGCGGGCGACACGCCCAGCTTCATGGCAAAGGCTTGTTGCTGTAAACCGTAGTAGTCCATGACTTGTTTGATGCGAACATGCATGAGGTCACCGGGATCAGATGTAGAGGCCATAATAATATGCGTTTGATTTCAGCGTCGACGTCAGAAACGTCATCTGCAGGAGGAACAAAATGGGGAGGAGTTGAGCGCCATTTAGAAGAAAACGAACAACGTCGTATTTGTTTTCTATCAGGCGACAAGCCGAAACAGGGAAAAACAGCGTCGACGAAGGGGAGGAACTTAGGCTGTAGAGAAGCGACCGCCGGTGCCTCCGCCCCCTGTATGCATTCAATTGGAGTTGTATGCAAGTTCGAAAGAATAAATTGTTGCGAGTCGAACGTAGAAAATCGGCACTTAGGTCACGACACGGACAATCGCAGCACAAAATTCAATCGCTGGCGGAGCTGCGCACGTCATCTCGTTCATTTAGCAATTCACAAAGACGAAGTACTGCTTGGATTTCCACTACAAAAGTAGAGATTAAAAATGAGACGGACAAAAATCGGCGAGAGAAAAATCTACAAATCTATACCACAAAAAGATTTACACTTCAAAATTACGAAGTCCGAGAATCCATCTCCATACTTTAGAATATACACATTTCTAAATTTAGAGGTGCAAAATAGTATGCGAGCTTTTCTACTCGAAAATCACGTAAATACGTGGTTTTCAGCCAATATACATTGAAATAGAGGGAGTTATCCACAGCAAAAACAGACCATACAGTGAAAAACCTGCTTTTTTATGGCAGTTCTAACTCAACAAAATGACAAAAAAATCACTGGTTTACAAAGTAATACCGCCAGAAAAACAAATTGCATATTTAGAGATTTAAAGACGTAAATCGCACGATTTGCAATTTATCTATCCACACTACGCGAGATTACATTCTGAAATTTCAAGCGAACATATTTACATTTCAACATCGTATTAGGGTTTTGATTTCAAAACACACCTGTAAATCTCCACTTTTGTATTTGTCTATCAAGTGCTCTCCGCACTCCATTTCCAGTCTAATCAGAGAAACAGCGCGCAGAAATAGGCACTTCTACCCCTATGTACGTAGAAACGCTGATTTTGGGCTTCAGAAAAGTGATATTTCCCTCATAGCTCACTCAAAGTCAAATCATTGTAATGCAAATCTCCCATTTCTCGAGTCTCTTCAAATAAATGGACAATCGCTGCGCGAAGTGCAGAAATCACCTGCCCAATTACCGTTTCTCCTCCCCGCTCCCCCACTCTATCGCCCTTACAGTCCTCTCCAAACGCTCAATTTACACCCGTTGGTGTCCAAACGGTCTCCTCCCGTGCCGGATCGCTGCATTTCTCCCCCGTCTGAGGGAGAGCCGCCGGTTGTTGCTCGGCCCGACCTACACGATTATATATAGTATATAGGTAGGCGCTTCGGTCGGCCTCGCAAAAAAATCTACGGACCGTGTATGCATTTTTCCACAAGATGTGATCTTCCCCTTTTTTTCGTCTCTATTTCGAGCAAAAATCCGAACAAGAATCTTGAGCACCACATTTGGCGCCATTCGCGCCTCAAATAGGCGTCCCGTAAATCTGACGAAAAAAAGTAAACTTGTTGCCTACCTCAAAGTATTCTCTTCCTCTTTCCGGACTCCCTCTCCCCGCGTGGCTTCACGCATCTGCTTCCGCTCTCTCCCCTTCCTTCCGTCCCGTCGTTGCCACATCATTCCGCACCGACATCGGCGCGGCGCAATCCTCTCGCTTCACACCTCGTCTCGCGCCTTCTCGGCACAATGCAATTGGCTCCTTGCTCGGCTCTCGCCGGGGGCTCCGCTCGCCGACCGACACCCAGCGAGCACCAACGAAAACTCCCCCGAGTTCTCTCAAAAAAGAAAACTCGAGGGAGTTCAAGCCCAATTTTACGCAGCGGCGATTCGTCAGTGTAAAATGAAAAAGAAGAGTTCTTTCATCAGATCCTCCGGCGAAATCGAAGGATTGTCCACCCCCTTGCTTCGTGCATCGGTTCGGCGAATTTGACCAATGATATCCATCACCTTTCGCCCGGTGTAGCACTGCATGGCCGGAAGGATGTTGCGCTCGGCCTGCCAATCGGAAATACCGACAAAGGAAGCAATTCCCGCGCGTGTTTTTTCCGGTGCATAATAAGCCAGCATCAGTTGAGAAAAGAATCGGAAAAGCGCCGGCATGATCATTTGGATCGGATTCTGCTTCGGATTTTTGTAAAAGTAGTTCGCTATTCTATTGACCTTTGCCACGTCCTTTCTTCCCAGTGCGTCCGTCAGTTCAAAGATATTGAACTCTTTGCTCACCCCGATGTGCGACTGCACGAGCGACAGTGTGATGCCCGTGGCAGCGCCGTTGGCCGCCACGATGAGTTTGTCCAGCTCTCCGGCCAAACGACTCAAGTCGGCTCCCACATCTTCGGCCAGCAATTCAGCCGCCGGCTGTTCGATGGGCACTCTTTTCCGTCGGGCGTAGTCGGTGACCCATTTTGAGAGTTGCCATTCCCTGAGTTTGGCACTCTCAAAGAGCACGCCCACCTTTTCCAGCAATTTGGCTGTGGGCTTGCGCCGGTCGAGCGTGCCGTTCATGTGGCAAAAAATCAGCACGGCCGTAGGTTGCGCCTGCGGGGTATCGAGCGATTTGAGATAAGCGTCGAGCGGGGCGGTGTCTTTGAGGTTTTGCGCCTCGTGAACCAGCACCACCAGTTTTTTTCGGCTCCCATGGGGAAGCCCATGGCCGCATGCACAACCGACTGCATGTCGGTTTCTGCGCCAAAAAAGGTGATGAGATTGAAATCACGTTCCTCCGGTTTGAGCAGGCTATTGACCAAAAAGTCGGACAGGTGGTCAATATAATATCCCTCCTCGCCCATGAGGTAGTAGACCGGTCGGACTTGGCCGGCGCGCACATCCCGCACGATCATTTCGTGCGTGACGGCGTTGGTCGCTTTCTTGGCCATTACCAATCAAATTTCAGATGTCTCACGGTTTTGCGGTCTCCCTGCAGCAAGCGCAAGGATTCGATGCCGATGTGCACATGGGTCGCCGCAAAATTGGTGGTCACGTGGTTATCCGACTGCTCAGTTTTCACGCCCTCGGGCGTCATCGGGTTGTCGCTCACCAGCAAGAGCGCGCCGGTGGGAATGTGGTTGTAGAACCCGCAGGAGAAGAGCGTTGCCGTCTCCATGTCGACCGCCATTGCGCGCGTTTTGCGCAGATAGGCTTTGAAGTCCTCGTCGTGTTCCCACACTCTGCGGTTGGTGGTGTAGACCGTTCCGGTCCAATAGTCCAACGAAGCGTCGCGCAGCGCCGTCGAGATGGCTCTCTGCAACATGAAGGCCGGCAAGGCCGGTACCTCCGGGGGGGAAGTAGTCGTTGGACGTACCCTCACCGCGGATGCCCGCCAGTGGGAGCACATAGTCTCCGAGATGCGTTTTGTTGGAGATGCCGCCGGCCTTGCCCAAAAACAAGACCGCACGGGGATTGACACTCGAGAGCAGGTCCATGATCAGGGCAGCATTGGGCGATCCCATGCCGAAGTTGATCATTGTGATTCCTTCGGCTGTGGCAGCACGCATGTTGGCGTTGAAGCCCACGGGGCTCACCTTCATCTGCTCACAAAACATGTCCACGTAGTTGTTGAAGTTGGTCAACAATATCAATTCGCCGAACTCACTGAGTTCGAGTTTGGTGTATCTCTGCAACCAGTTGCCGCAGATTTCTTGTTTACTCGTCATGTTGTGGTTTGCTTTTAGTTTATCTTCAACAGAAGTTGTCGATTAGGGATAGAAGCAAAGTTAGAGAAAATAATTCGTTCGCAGCTCTTTTCCGCTGTGCAAATCCATTGCGCACCCTCCGCGCCTTCGTTTTGCATTTCGCCCGCACGGAAGAAACGGCCGTGTCCGGCCCTCGCAAACTCCCCGCAATCCACGCGCAAAAAACCTCGCAGAAAATCGAAAAAGCAGGGAGGTATTGAGTCAAAATTCGCAGCTTTCTTTCGCCCGTTCCGCGGCGTTTTTTTAATACAAATGAGCTACAATAAAAAAACCAACCACATACAATTTCTTCGCTTCGCGCGCATACGCGCGCATCAGCCAGTTTTCGTTTTTTTCTTCTTCACCCTTCACCCCTCTCTCACATCGTTTTGTTTCACAATGAGTTAGGTGTGAAGGAAAAGCCTATTTTTTCCTTCACCTCTTCCTTCACCCTCGAAATGAGGGGAAGCCCACTTTTACAGAAAAATCGCATTTCCTCTTTCTTTCTCCGCCGGAAGGTGGAAAAATGTGGAGGTTTTTCGCCCAAAAAGTCTTCACCCGAAACCAACTGATCCACAACCATTTGCGCAAGATGGGTGAAGAGGTGAAGGCTAAAAACGAAAAGCCGTTGTGTGCGCATTATGCGCGCACGAAGCCCCCGCATCTCCACTCGGAGCACCGAGCACCCCACCTCCTCCGCCCCGAGCCACTTCCCCTCTTCGCGGCGCGCACTCGCCATCGTGAAATTCGACCGCCGCTTGCCCGCTCGGCACGCCCCCCTCAGCCCCATTTTTTTCCACAAAAATCACAGGTTAACTTGTCCGCCCCCGAATAATTCGTATATTTGCAGTACTCATACCTAAATGTAGACCGATGAAACGAAACTGTTTTTCCCTCTCTTATAGTCTTCTGGGCGTCCTCTTCTTGCTTTCGTGCCTCCCCTCACTGGCCGACAAGAAACGCTCCGCCGACGCCCCGACGTCTCCAAGCATCCAAGACAGCCAGCTTTATTTCAGCGACCGTGTGTTTGCGGCTCCCGGCCGGTTGTTCATGCAGCGGATCAAGACCATCCCGGCCGATGCCCCGATCGAGGCCACCGACTTACCGGCCGGTTTGACCTGGAACGCCGACTTGCGGCGCATCGAGGGCAGCGTCTCCACGCCCGGCACCTATCGCTACAACATCAACCTGATACTCACTGACCGCGTGGACAGTGCACGTGTCCCCTATCCCGTCACCCTCACGGTCGACGAGCGCTATTTGAATTCCCGTCCTGTGATGGGCTGGATTTCGTGGAACGTGGTGGAAGGCGACATCTCCGACCGCGTGATTCGTTCGACGGCCGACCGCATGAATGAGCTCGGCTTGAAAGATGCCGGTTACCACTACCTCATCATCGACGACCTTTGGCACGCTCCTTCGCGCAATGCCGACGGCACGCCCCGAGAAGATCCGAACAAGTTCCCCAACGGCATGAAAACCGCTGTGGACTACGTGCACAGCAAGGGGCTGAAATTTGGCATTTACTCCGACGCCGCCGACAAAACTTGTGCCGGTGCGTTCGGCTCGTACGGTTTCGAGAAAACCGATGCCAACCAATATGCACTCTGGGGCGTCGATTTGCTGAAATATGACTATTGCCACGCTCCCGAAGATCGGACCGAGGCCGCTCTGCGCTATCGCACGATGGGCGAAGCCCTGCAGAGCTCGGGGCGCGACATCCAATTCTATCTCTGCGAATGGGGTGTGCGCAAACCCTGGGAGTGGGGTTCCGAAAGCGGCGGCTCGATGTGGCGCTGCACCTACGACACGCGCGACTGCTGGAAGGGGAAACCCGGCGGCATCGGCGTGCTGCAAAGCATCGAACTGATGAAGGACCTTTGGCCCTACGGCGGTGTGAACCGCTACAACGATGCCGACATGATGTGTGTGGGCATTCACGGCAAGGGCAAATCCAGTTCGGACCTCTGCGCCACCGGCCCGGGCATGACGCAAGACGAATATCGCACCCAGTTTGCCCTGTGGTGCATGTGGTCGTCGCCGCTGCTGCTGTCGTTCGACCTCAACCAGCCGCTCTCTGAAGACGACCGTGCGCTGATCACCAACAAGGAACTCATCGCCATCGACCAGGACGAACTGGCCCAGCCGGCCGATTTTGTCGCACGCGAAGGCGATCTCTACTATTTCGAGAAACCGCTGAGCAACGGTGACGTGGCGATTGCAGTGACCAACGTGGGCGAGAAGACACAAAATTTCCGCTTAGACCTCTCCCGCTTCCCGCTGACGAAGGGTTTCCGTGCCTTCAGCGTGCGCGACTGCCAGCAGCTCACAGATGTCGGTGCAGTGAAAGGCGGGTTCGACACGAGCGTGCGCAGCCATGCCACCCTGGTCTATCGGCTCTCTGAAAACATCGAGATCGGCAACATCGTGCGCCGCAATCTGAAAAAGACGCTCGCGCCCGAAGAACCCAAAAAGAAAACGACTGTGCCCCCCACCTCGGCTGCACCCAAACGCGTCCGCAAGTAAAGTAAACATAGGTGGTTCACTGCGCCTTCGGGATGCGGTTCCGATCTATTTCAATAACCTTCACATACCTCTAAATGAACAAAATCCTACTCACGAGCCTCCTCGCGATGTCGCTGTCCGCCACACCGGCGTTGGCCGATCACTTCACGCTTCCTTCCGGCAGCGCCACCGAAAAGGTGGTCGCACTGAGCACCATCGACCTCAAAAACGCCACCAACGGCAACAATAACATGCCGATCCAACTCAACAAGAGTGTGCGCGGTGGCACGCTTAGCATTGCCGGTGACACCTTCGACTCCGGTTTGGGCGTTCACGCTCCGGGCAAAATCGTGGTGCGACTCAACGAGGGCGTACGCCAATTTAAGGCCACCATCGGGGTAGACGACGGCGCAGACAACAAACCCAACCACGGTATTGTGGGCTACAACGTGGTGCTCGTCAAGCAAGACGGTACGCGCCAGGTGAAAGCCTCGGGCGTGATGAAGCGCAGCGACAAGGGGCAGGCAATTGATGTGGATTTGACCGGCGGTAAATTCCTCATTTTGGAAACCACCCTCGGTAACAACAATGATTGGGCCGACCACTTCGACTGGGCCAATGCGCACTTTCTCTGCGCGCCCAACGCGCAACAACCGGAAGTGATCCCGGAAGCCGCGATGAGCACAACTCACGTTGTGAAACTTCCCGTGAGCCAAGAAAGCGGAACGGAATACATTCCGCTCAGTTCGATGGACCTGAAAAACGTCACGAACGGCTGGGGAACGATTCGCCCCAACAAGAGCATCGGCAATAACCCGCTGGTGATCGACGACACAACCTACGAAAGCGGTGTGGGCGTACACGCCAAATCGCGTATCGTGGTGAAGCTCAACGGTGCCGTGTCGCATTTCCGTGCGATGGCCGGCGTGGACGCCGAGACCAACAAAGATGCTTCCGATCGTTCGGCCATCGTGGGCTATCGCGTGATTCTGCGCGGAGAAGATGGGCGCGAAGAGGTAAAACTGGAAGGCACAGCCCGCCGTCACGAGCAACCCGTAGCGGTGAATGTAGAACTCGAAGGTTGGAAATATCTGATTCTTGAAGCGAACGAAGGCAACGGGGTAGACTGGGCAGACCACTTCGACTGGGCGAATGCCTACTTCGTGTATCGCGAGCAGAATTCCACGCGCCCCGTCATCGTTTCTGAAGCCGAACTGACGCCTTCGCTGGCTTGTGCCACCGAATTGTTCAGTCTCCCCAACACCCGTTTCCTCCACAAGATTGTACCCTCTGCTCCTTCGTCGACCGTGAGCGTGACGGATCTGCCCGAAGGCTTGTACTGGAATGCACATCGCCACACGGTGGAAGGAAAACTCAGCACCGAAGGTCGCTACAACTACAAGATTTTGGTAACGACCGACGGCAACACGCAGACTTTCCCGGCTTCGGTGACGGTGAGCAACCAACTGGTACAGCCCAAACCGATGATGGGTTGGATCTCTTGGAACGTGGTGCAAGACAAGATTTCGACACAAGTAGTGAAAACGGTGGCCGACAATATGGTGAAACTGGGACTGCGCGATGCGGGCTACAACTTCATCATCATCGACGACCTCTGGCACGCGCCCCAACGCAACAGCGACGGCACGCCGAAGGAGGATCCCGCCAAATTCCCCATCGGTATGGGTGCGACCGTGAAATATGTACACGATCAGGGGCTGAAATTCGGCATCTATTCGGATGCTGCCCCCAAAACGTGTGCCGGTGCCTACGGCTCTTACGGTTACGAAAACATCGACGCGAAGCAATACGCCAAATGGGGAGTCGACCTCCTGAAATATGACTATTGCGGTGCGCCCGGAGATGCCATTTCGGCTCAACAACGCTACAAGGCGATGGGCGATGCGCTCAAAGCTTCGGGGCGCGACATCCTCTTCTATATGTGCGAATGGGGTGTGCGCGAACCTTGGAAATGGGGTTCGACGACAGGCGCCACGACTTGGCGCGCCACCTACGACACGCGCGACTGCTGGCAAGGAAAAGGCGGCGGTATCGGTGTGATCCAAAGCATTGCCGCGATGAAAGACCTTTGGGCTTACTCGGGCGTGAACCGCTTCAACGATGCCGACATGATGTGCGTGGCTATTCACGGCACGGGTAAATCCAGCTCAGATCTTTGCCTCACCGGTCCGGGCATGACGCAAGACGAATACCGCACGCAGTTTGCGCTGTGGTGCATGTGGTCGTCGCCGCTCACCCTTTCTTTCGACCTGACGAAACCGCTCAGCGCCGACGACAAAGCCATCATCACCAACGCTGACCTCATTGCCATCGACCAAGATGCGATGGGACAACAAGCGGAGTTTGTGGGGCAGGAAGGCAACATCTACTACTTCATGAAGGACCTCGAAAACGGCGACGTGGCCATCTCGGCCACGAACGTAGGTTCCACGCAACAGCAGGTGAAGTTTGACTTCTCGAAGTTCTCTGCGCTCAACATCAAGGGACGCTACTTGGCGCGCGATTGCCAAGCGCAGAAGACCTTGGAGAACGAGGTGGAAACGGGCTTCACGACCACTGTGCGCTCACACGCCACCGCCGTGTTCAGACTGACGCAGAAGGGCACCGGCGTTGCGCAAGCACGCACTTCGGCCTCTGCTCAATCCAACACGCTCTACGATCTTTCGGGACGACATGCCAACGGCGCAGCGTCTCACGGTGTCTATATCCGCGACGGCAAGCGCGTTGCACTGCCTTAATGTCTCGACGGGCATCGCACCGTTCGACCGACCAATAAACCAAAGATGGGGTGATTTCTTCGCGAAATCGCCCCATTTTTTCCGACTTTGCCTTTATCTGCCCCCCAGTGCATTGAGAATCAGCGCAAGTATTTGTTTTTTTCCACTAGAAAGTTGTATTTTTGCGACGTGATGCGGTACTTTCGCCGCCTCCACTTATTTAGCGCACCAGCTTATGCAGATTCAAGAAATCGCACGCGCCCTTGAAAATTTCGCTCCGCTGCCCCTGCAAGAAGACTACGACAACGCCGGCTTGCAGATAGGAATAACAGGGAACGAGTGTTCAGGGGCATTATTGTGTTTAGACGTGACGGAGGCCGTGATCGAGGAAGCCTCTCGCTTAGGGTTCAACCTGATTGTTGCGCACCACCCGCTTTTGTTCCGCGGGGTGAAATGTGTGAGCGATCGCACGCAGGTGCAGCGCTGCATCCGCCTGGCAGTGCAGCATGACATCGCCATTTATGCGGCCCACACGAACCTGGATAATGCACGCGGGGGCGTGAATTTCGAAATCGCGCAGCGCCTCGGGCTCGAACGTCTCGACTGGCTTGCTCCCCTTGCGGGACAGGATGCCGGCAGTGGGTTGATCGGCGAACTTCCGCAACCGATTGCAGCGGCGGCCTGGCTCGAAACGCTGAAAAAGACCTTCGGTGTGGACGCGTTGCTCTACGCTCCCGGTCCCCAGACCGAGGTACGCCGCATTGCACTCTGTGGCGGTGCCGGTGAATTTCTCATCGATCGTGCGGTGCAACTGGGTGCCGACCTATTTTTCACGGGAGAAATCGGCTATCATCACTTTCGGTCACGAAAACGAACTCTGGCTCGCTGCCTTGGGACACTATCAAAGTGAGCGCTTCACCATCGATCTGCTCGAACGCATCCTTCGTCGCCACTTCCCCGATCTTCCCACGGCGCAAACCACGATTTGCACGAACCCCATCCATTATCTCTAAAAAACGCGCGGCGAAATGCGCACCGACCGTGCCGCCTCTCCCGCATCCGGCTGAATAAAATACCACTTATCATATGGCAAGCAAAAAAGAAAATCCTGCTGATCTGTCTGTGGAACAGAAGTTGAAAAACCTCTACCAACTGCAGACCAAACTTTCCGAGATTGACAAAATCAAGACTTTGCGCGGCGAACTTCCTCTCGAAGTGCAAGATTTGGAAGACGAGATCGAGGGACTGACCCACCGTCTGAAGAAGTACGAAGAGGAGATCGATGCGATCAAAGCGGACATCACTCACAAACACGAGGACATTGCCACAGCGCAAGAAATGGTGTCGCGCTATGAGAAGCAACTCGACAACGTGAGCAACAACCGCGAATACGATAACCTGACAAAGGAAATCGAATTCCAGGGGTTGGAAATCGAATTGCTGAAAAAGAAAATTCGCGAAGCAGAACGCCTCATCGAACTCAAACAGGGCGATCTCGACCGCGGCAATGAGACGCTGCGTGTACGCCAACAGGATCTCGAGCTGAAACGTACGGAACTCGACGAAATCGTTTCGGAGACCAAAGCGGAAGAAGAGAAATTGCGCGAAAAAGCCAAGGCACTCGAAACCAACATCGAACCGCGTTTACTCACCGCTTTCAAGCGCATTCGCAAGAGTTCGCGCAACGGTCTCGGCATTGTCTACGTGCAACGTGACGCCTGCGGTGGTTGCTTCAACAAAATTCCGCCTCAGCGACAGCTCGATATCCGCATGCGCAAGAAGATCATCGTCTGCGAATACTGCGGTCGCATCATGATCGACCCGGAATTGGCCGGTGTGAAAATCGAAGCTCCCGTCGAAGAGAAGCCCAAGCGTCGCGCTACGCGCCGGAAAAAAAGACCGAAGAATAAGGTGCTTTCGCCGGACGAACAAGCTTCTCTCGCAGCCTACGCCTGCCGTCCCCCTCTTTTGTGGGGAAATCGTCGTGCGGCACCGAAAAAGGCGGGGCGGCGTGACCTCTGTATAGCCCTTCTGCTCGAAAAACTCCGTGTCTCGAGCAGAAGGGTTTTAGTCTTTCGACGCTTTTTCTCCGCTCTCCTCCCCTGTCTCTCCCTCTATCTCCTTGTCACTCCCTCTATTTTTCTCTGCTCTCCCTTCATTTCCTTTCTGCTCATGAAACTCCTTCTTCTTGTTGTGGGTCGCACCGTCGACAAGCATCTTTCAGCCCTGATCGACGACTATGCCGGCCGCATCAAACACTATGTTCCGTTTGAAATGGAAGTCATTCCGGAACTGAAGAACGCCAAATCGCTCTCTTTCGAACAACAAAAAGAGCGCGAAGGCGAGCTACTCCTTCGTTCGCTGAAAGAAGGCGATGCCGTTTGGCTGCTCGATGAGGGTGGCCGGGAATTCCGCTCCGTCGAATTGGCCACTTTTCTCGATCGGCAGCACAGCAGCGGCGCGCGCCGTTTGGTCTTTGTCGTTGGCGGCCCCTACGGGTTCGCTCCCGCTGTCTATGCCCGCGCCAACGGCAAGATTTCTCTCTCGCGTCTCACCTTCTCTCACCAAATGGTTCGCTTGTTTTTCACCGAACAACTCTACCGAGCCATGACCATTCTGCGCGGCGAACCCTATCACCACGAATAACCCCTTCTTCCACGAATAAAACAGATCCCGATCCCATGAAAACCATGCTCTCCGCGCTCCGTCTCCTCCTCCTTTTCCCCGTCTCTCGTCGACACCTCGTCCATCTTGGCTTTCTTATGCTTTTTTCCACGTGGCTCCTCCCCCTTTGGGGACAACGGCACGAAGGTCTATTTCACACCCCGAAAGCGCAGGCTGCACGCTTCCGCGCTTTGGAATGGAATGTGGAAAATCTTTATGACACACTCCACGATGCGGGTTTCGACGACCGGGAATTCCTCCCCGATGCCGAACGCCGTTGGAACACTCCACGCTACTTTCACAAGCAATCCTCGCTTGCCAAAACCATTCTTGCCGCCGGTGGACTGCAACCCGCCGATCTCGTCGCGCTCTGTGAAGTGGAAAACGACAGTGTAATGCACTTTTTGTGTCACCGCACGCGCCTGGCCCGTCTCGGCTACGAATATCTGGTCACCCACAGCGCCGACCGCCGTGGTATCGACGTCGCCTTGCTCTACCAACCCGAAACCTTCGCGCTACTACACAGCGAAACCTACCGCGTTCCGTACGACAGTCTGCGAGAACGCCCCACCCGCGACCTACTTCATGCCGCCGGCCGCCTCCCCTTCGGCGACACACTCGACGTGTTCGTGGTCCACTTCCCCTCTCGCCGCGGCGGAGCCACCCTCTCCGAACCTTACCGTTTGCGCGCCGCAGGAATCTTGCGCCATCTGGCCGACAGCATCGCCCGCTGCCGGCATACTCCACGCCTACTGGCCATGGGGGATTTCAATGACGAGCCCCACAACGCTTCTGTGAGCCGTGTGCTCGCGCCGACCTTCGCAGAACTCACCTCACACGCCACTCCGCTCCCCGCCGAAGGCCACGACGACATCGAAGGCAGCTATTATTTTCGCGGCGAATGGAGTCGCATTGATCAAATCCTCGTCTCGCCCACGCTCCTCTCGCCCACAATGAGGTTCCACACCACCCCACAGTCCGTTCATCTCCTCGCTTTCCCCCCTTTGCTCGAACCACTCGGCCGCGGCACGCTTTCCAAACCCTTCCGCACCTACCTCGGTCCGTTCTACCACGGGGGCATCAGCGACCATTTGCCGCTCTGCATCGACTTTTCCTATTGATTGCAGACTTGCCTCCCACTCTCGTCCCCAAATGCGGGCAGCGGGGAAAAGAAAGGGAATACAAGCAAACGAACAGCGAAATAAGCAACGCCCGAACGACGCAAACGCAAAGAAAAATAGTAGACCAAAGAGAAACCACGGCGACAACAAGCACACAACGAGGAGCAAGAAAAACAACGCCCCGCAGAAACAACACGAGAACGGGACACGCTTCCCCCACGATATCGAAATACTCCATTTACTCAGCATGGAAACCACTCGATGAACACAAAAATTAATGGGACAGCCGTCATCACGGTGCCCCATTAACCAACACAAAAAAACTAAACTAGACTTAACTAAACTATTTTCTCGTTATCATCGCGACAACTACATAGTGCAAATATAGACGTTTTGACAACATACTGCAAGCAAAGCTCCATAAAAACGGACGATCAGACGCGATTTTAACTCAAAAGTTGCCGTACAACACAAAAAAGGCTGAAAGAAAAGGGTCATTTTCTGTTTTGAGTCATCGAGAAACCTTTCTCACGAAGTGGATGCGCCGGCAGAAAAAACCGACCTTCGCGATCAACATCCGCTTTTCCCACTTCGCGCCCCTTATTTCCCTGCCGCGGACGTTGTTTGCCCGCTCGCAGACATTATACAAACCTTCCGTAGCCGCCAATTCCGGTCCGCGGACGTTGTTTCCCCGTCTGCGGACATTATATACCCGCTATTCAGGCTTGAACGGTTCGACCATGCACTGCTGCAAGTAGGCGTCTGCCAACACCATGGCCGCCATCGCTTCGACAATCGGCACCGCACGCGGCAAGACGCACGGATCGTGCCGCCCCTTGGCATGCACCACCGTCGGCTCCCCGGTGGTGGTCACCGTCGGCTGGTCACGCAGCAGCGTCGCCACCGGTTTGAAAGCCACACGAAACACAATATCCTGTCCGTTGGAGATACCCCCCTGGATTCCCCCACTATGGTTTGTCGCCGTGGAGAAATCGGGTTCAAAGACATCGTTGAGTTGCGATCCGCGCAACGCACAACCGGCAAAGCCGTCTCCATATTCGAAGCCCTTGGCCGCGTTGATGCTCAGCATCGCCGCGCCCAATTGCGCGTGGAGCTTGTCAAACACCGGCGCGCCCCATCCCGGCGGACAATCGCGCACCACACATTCGATCACGCCGCCCACCGTGTCGCCATCGGCACGCACCTCGAGGATCAGGCGCTCCATCTCGGCCGCCACCGCCGCATCGGGGCAGCGCACGGCATTCGTTTCGATCGTATCGAGCGGCAACTGGTGATAATCACGATCGAGCACCACCCGTCCCACTTGTCGGGTCCACGCCTTGATGTCCACGCCCAAATCGGCCAAGAGGAGTTTCGCAAAAGCCCCTCCCACCACTCTGCTGATGGTTTCGCGCGCCGAACTTCTCCCTCCTCCTCGGTGGTCTCTCACGCCATATTTCATTTGATAGGTGAAATCGGCATGCGAGGGTCTGAACAACTCGCGCAGATTGTCATAGTCTGCCGAATGCTGCTGCTCGTTGCGTACCACAAACCCGATGGGGCACCCCGTGGTGCGGCCTTCAAACACCCCCGAAAGCAGTTCCACGCGGTCGCCTTCGTTGCGTGGGGTCGTGATCCGGCTCTGTCCCGGACGTCGTCGGTTCAATTCGCGTTGAATGTAGTCCACATCCACCTTCACTCCCGGCGGCATACCGTCTATCACGCCGCCCACCGCCGCACCATGGCTCTCGCCGAAGGTCGTCAGTCGAAAATAATGTCCCAGTGTATTCATCTTGTCGCTGTTCGTTGGTTCATCAGACGCGCTCTCACCGTCGGCACAGAGCCACTCGCTGCTCGCCTCTGTACATCACACGCGGCTGAGCGAAAACGTCCGTTTTATAACAAGGAGAGCCTTCGCGCCATCGGTGCGAAAGCTCTCTTTTTTGTATTCTCGACGCGCAGGTCATTTTCCACCGCAGGCACAACCGCCTTCGTCGTGCCCATGCTCATGGTGGTCGTGCTTGTGGCCGTGTCCACCACAGCATTCGTGATCGTCGCCGTGGCCGTGTCCGCCGCAGCATTCGTGACCTTCGCCGTGGCCGTGACCGCCGCAGCACTCGTGATCGTCGCCGTGGTCGTGACCGCAACCGCAGCCACAGCCTTCGCCCGACATCATGTTGATCATGCCCTGGATTTCCTCGGGCGTGGCCTCACGTGCCGTCACCACCTTGCCCACATAGTGGAGATCGCGTCCGGCCAGCGGGTGATTCAAGTCGAGTTTCACCTTGTCGTCAGTCACATCGAGCACCAATCCCTCAAAGCGCATGCCCTCTTCGTTGACCAAGGGCAAGATGGCGCCGGGATAGATTTGTGTTTTGTCGAAACGTCCGTCGATGTGGAACATCTCTTTGGGCACCTCGATCACGTGTTCCTGCTCGTAGGGGCCGAACGCCTCTTCCACGCTGAGCGTGAAATCGAAGCTGTCGCCCGCATTGAGTTCTGCCACCTGGGCCTCGAAAGCCGGCAGTGCAGCCGAAAGGCCGGTGATAAACTGGAAGGGGTGCTCCTCGGGAGCTTCTTCAAAGATTTCGTGGATGCCCTTCTCGTTGTCCGAATAGAGCTTATAAGCCACGGTGATATAGCGATTTTTGTTTTCTGCCATGTCTGAGATTATTTAGCGTGTGATTATGAATTCGTGTTCCGTTAGGAGCGGCCGGCGCTTCAATTCAGTTCGAGTTGTAGTTCTATGGCCAGCTGCCTGAAGGCCTCGTTGGTTTCGACCATGTTGCGAAAAATTTCGCGGGGTGAGAACACCCGCTTTTTCTCGCGTCGCTCGGTGCTCACGGCAAAAACCACCGTGACCGCGTCGTTGTGCAATTCCCGGCGCAGGAAAGCCGTGAGCTGCGGCACAATTTTTGTTCAGATAGGCCGCCGCTGCTTCGTTTTTCCACCACACCGACCACCCGCTGCGCCTCGCCCAGTTGCGGGCGAATCATTTTCAAGCGTCCGGCCTCGGCCAGTTGTGCCGGCGGCAATTCGTTGGCAAATCGCATCCACAGGTACTCCAATTGTTCCACGGTGAATGCTTCGTAGCGCAGTTCCGTCGGCGTCGTCGAGTTCGTTGACGTCGCGGGGCCGATCGTCGTCTCGTCGCTCGTCGCGGGTTGCGATTTTTCGGGTGAGCGAAACGGTCTGCAGTCTTGCCGCGGCCAGTTGCTGTTGCGCCGTGCGCGGTGTCGGCATCGGTCGGGGCGCGGCCGGCGGAGTCACCGCCGTCGGGGTCATCGCCGGGCTTGCCGTCCCGACGTTCGCAGAAGGGGGCGCACTCGTTTTCTGTTGAGGCGCGCCGGCCGTCGGCACCTGGTCCGCTGCCGGCTTAAAAGATGGGGAGAAGTCGCAACGTAGGGCGACGCCCGGAAGGGGCACGTCCTCTTGTTGCAAGAGTTGTGCCACTTGGATCAATGTCAGTTCCACCAGCAGGCGCTTGTTGGGCGCCGTGCGGTAATTGATGTCGCAATCGTTGCACAGTTTCAGTGCCGCATACAGGAAGCGCGGGGTGCAGCGTGCCGCCTGTTCGGCATAACGTGCCCGCACGCTCTCCGCCACTTCGAGGAGCGGGAGGGTCTGTGCGTCGCGGCTCACCAGCAGATCGCGGAAGTGCGCGGCCAGTCCGCCGATGAAATGCCCGGCTTCGAAGCCCTTGTTGAGCACCTTGTCGAGCAAGAGCATCACCTGCGGGATGTCGATCTCCAACAAGCGGTCGGTCACCTCGAAATAGTAGTCATAGTCCAGCACATTGAGGTTTTCGATCGTCTGGGCGTAGGTGATGTTCCCGTTCGTGAACGAAGCCACCTGATCGAAGATCGAAAGCGCGTCGCGCATACCGCCGTCGGCCTTTCGGGCTATGACATTGAGGGCTTCTTCCTCATACTTTATGCCTTCGCTCTCGGCCACATGCTTGAGATGCGCCACCGTTTCGGGCACTTCCATGCGGTTGAAGTCATAAATCTGACAGCGCGAGAGGATGGTGGGCAGAATCTTGTGCTTCTCGGTGGTGGCCAAGATGAAAATGGCGTGTGCGGGCGGTTCCTCGAGGGTTTTGAGAAACGCATTGAAGGCCGCCTGCGAGAGCATGTGCACCTCGTCGATGATAAACACCTTGTAGCGTCCCACCTGCGGCGGAATTTGCACCTGCTCGATGAGTTCGCGAATGTCATCGACCGAGTTATTCGACGCCGCGTCGAGCTCATGGATGTTGTATGACCGCCCTTCGTTGAAGGCCACACAGCTTTCGCACGCATCGCAGGCCTCTCCCGTCGGTGTGGGGTTGAGGCAATTGATGGTCTTGGCAAAGATGCGTGCCGAAGTGGTTTTGCCCACCCCTCGGGGGCCGCAAAACAAATAGGCGTGCGCCAATTTCCCGCCGGCGATGGCGTTTTTCAGTGTAGTGGTCAGTGCCTTCTGCCCCACCACAGCGTCGAAGCTGGTGGGACGATATTTTTCGGGCCGAAACGATGTAGTCTGACATACCGGTTGATGTTACGGAGCAAAGATACAATTATTTTCGCAATTGCCACGCCTCGTGGGTCGCTGTCCGCACAAAAAATCGTAGCTTTGCGCCATACTCAGATCCCCATTCCGTCCATTTCCCCGTCGCCCCCCGCGCTCACCCCGCTGTGTCGGCGCGCCCGCGGGAGATGGACTTCACCTCTCACCCACTCCCTATGGAAGCTCTCGACATGCTCCTCTCGCGTCGCAGCGTCAAACGTTTCGCTCCCCGACGTGCTCCCCGCTCATTCCGACCTGCAACGCATCGCCGATGCCGGCGCCAACGCCCCGACGGGCCGCGGTCGGCAATCGCCATTCATCGTGGTGGTCACCGACCGCGCCGTGCGCGATCAGCTCTCGCGCCTCAACGCCGAAATTCTCGGTCGCGACGGCGATCCGTTCTACGGCGCCCCGGTGGTAATGGTCGTCTTGGCCGATCGCGCACAACCCACCTACCTCTACGACGGTTCGCTTGTGATGGGCAATTTGCTCAACGCCGCCCACGCCCTCGGTTGGGGTGCCTGCTGGATTCACCGCGCTCGCGAAATCTTCGAACGCCCGGAGGGCAAAGCCCCTGCTCAGTCAGTGGGGCATCGACGCCGACGTGGAAGGCATCGGTTGCTGTGTGGTGGGACAAGCCGAACACTTCCCTCCCATCCCCAAGCCCGCAAAGAGGGCTACATCCGTTTCGTCTGATCGCCTGCCCCACCCCTTCCGCATCGCACACTTCGACACACACCCCGGGGCGATGGAAACGCACCTCCGCCCGGGGCCAAAAAGACGCGGAACCATCGGCCGCAACCTCCCTCCTTTCCCCCAATTCCCTCCTCCTTTTTTCGTCGCTCCTCGCGCCCGTATGCGCGCCCGCACGTCACGCACGCATCAGCCGGTTTTCGTTTTTCCTCTTCACTCCTTCACCCACCCCTCGCAACCATCTGTTGCTCTGCGAATTAGGGGTGAAGGCTTTACTCCTGGGAGCTTCACCTTTGCTTCACCCGACTTCTGCACAAAAAGTCCCTGCCGCAACAACCTGCATCGCACGTTTTCGCATGGTGAACTTTGCATGAATGTTAATGCTTCACCCTTTTGCCGACGTAGTGCAGTGAGGTTCAACGGATTGGCGGGAGAGGGTGAAGGGTGAAGGCTTTTTTCTGAAAACAGTTGACGCGCGCGCGAGGCACACCGCTTTTGTACACTCCGAGGGCACCGCTCGCTCCGCTTCGGTCACCTTCACCCCTCCACCGCTTCATAAAAACGCGCGGCAACACCGAAAGGCGTCGCCGCGCGCTGGGTTGGCTGCAGCATTTTCAATCGAGAGGAACAAACTGCCGGAGGGCTTCAACATAGGTCGCGAAAGCCTCGCGACCCTGTTGGGTCATGCGACAAATGGTGCGCGGGCGTTTGGCAGATTGGAGTTTGAGAATTTCAATGTAGCCGGCTGTCGCCAATTTGTCAAGTTGCACACTCAGGTTGCCTGCCGTGGCTCCGGTGCGTTCGCGGAGGAAGGTGAAATCGGCCTCCTCCACGTTCATCAGCACCGAAACCACCGCCAATCGGAGCCGAGAGTGAAGCAACGGATCGAGATCGGGGAGTGCGTTAGACATCAGTCTGGGTATTGTTTTGGGCACGGCGCTTGGTCTCCGCCTGAATGAGATGGCCGGGAATGACAAACATGGCCGCGTTGCTCGCGATGAAAAGTGGCATCGCCCACACACTGAGCAGTGAACTGTCGGCAATGGCAGCGGTGATGACAAAAGCACCGGCCAAGATGGAGAAGCCCCCGCCGTAGAGCATCGATCGGTAGTCGAGCAGCAGCCCAACGAAGGCGGTGCCCATGCCCACGACCAAGAAACTGTAGAAAAACATGAGCATCCACACGCCCGGATGACCGCCCAAGGAGAACAGCAGGCAGATGAGCGCGAAGGCGAAGGAGAGGAAGGTCACATAGCGCCACATGCTTGAGATCATGCGATCGGTATAGCTGAGGGCATAACCTTCGGTCGTGTTTTTGCGCGAAATCAAGCGACTCAAGGGCAGGCCCAGCAGGGGAATCAGTGCCCAGAGCACGTTGGACATGGCACTTTGGGTGAAATAGCCCACGCCCCACACCAAGAGGGCAACGGCGATGTCGAGGTAGCCCCAAAAGAGATGGAGGCGGCCGTCCTCAAAATGGTAGCGCCGACGAGTGTCGACAATCATGGCAGAGATGAGTTCCAAACTCTCTCGTCCGGTCATGGGTTGTTCGTACTTCATGGAGTTGTGATTTTGGTGTTTTCGCTGTGGCGTGTCCGCTCTGTCTGCGACCGACGGGGAATGCACTCGCGAAAAAAACAGGTTTAAGCAATAAACTTCCTACATTCAGCTACTCAGAATTATCGCGAATCATCCTTTTTCACACGGCAAATATAAGAAGGTTTACAACATAAACCAAACAAAACGGCGATTATTTGAGTCGACCTCGCAAAAAAAATCGCGGCGACCGTCTTCGGCGCTGAAAAACGAGCCATTCGCCACGCTCACTCTCACGGGTAACGGCGCAAAACACCAGCGGCCCCGCACCACCTTTCGGTGGCGTGGGGCCGTTGGTCCTTGCAGGGGCAGTCGGCCGTCAAAGTTGTGCGATGGCTTCGGCCAATTGCCGCATCGCCTGTTCCAGCACGGCGCGGGGCGTACCGACGTTGAGCCGCATGAAGCCCGCGCCGCCCGTGCCGAACATTTCGCCGTCGTTAAGCGCCAGATGAGCTTTGTCGACGAACAAATCGAGCAGCTGCTCGTGGTTCAAGCCCAAACGGCGACAATCGAGCCACACCAGGAAGCTGGCCTCGGGACGCACAGGGCGCACAGCGGGAAGATGGTCGCGGCAATAGGCTTCGACGAAACGAATGTTGTCTTCCACGTAGGCCAACATCTCGCGACGCCACGTTTCGCCGCGTCGGAAGGCCGCAATGGTGGCAATCGGCGCGAAAACGGTGGGTTCGTTCAGTTCACGCGCGCGCAACCAGCCGAAAAAGCGCCGGCGCAAACCGGCGTCGGGCACGATGGCGTAGGAGCTGACCACGCCGGCGAGATTGAACGTCTTGGTGGGCGCACCGAAGGTGATGCTGTTCGCCGCCGCACACTCGGCCACCTCCGCAAAGGGACAATGGCGCGCACCGAACAAGGCCATGTCGGCATGAATTTCGTCGCTGACCACCAAAATGTCGCGCGCCGCACAGAACTCGGCCAAACGAACGAGTGTGGCCCGGTCCCAACAGCGCCCTCCCGGGTTGTGGGGATTGCACAAGACGAGGACTTTGCAGCCGTCGGCCACCGCAGCCAGTTGGTCAAAATCCATTTCGTATTGTCCGTCGTCGCGCAAACGCAGCGGATTGTCGATCACCGTTCGGCCGGCGCCCTCGATGGTGAGACGGAACATGTGATAGACGGGAGGTTGAATGAGGATTTTGTCGCCGGGTTGCGTGAAGGCGTCGAGCACAAAGGCGATGCCTTTGACCACACCGGGCACGAAGCTGATCCACTCCGGCGCGATGGTCCAACCGTGGTGTTCGGCAATCCAATCGACAATGGCGGGACGATAATCGGCCGGTTCGGCTGTGTAGCCCAAAAATGGGGTGTGCCAAACGTTCGCGCAAGGCTTCGAGAATGAAATCGGGGGTGGCGAAATCCATGTCGGCCACCCAAAGCGGAAGCAGATCGGTGCGCCCCCAACGTGGGGCGAGGGCATCGACTTTGAGCGCGTCCGTGCCGTTGCGGTCAATGAGCGTGTCGAAAAAATATTGAGGCATGATGATAATTGTCTGGTAGGTTTTGTGTTGAGAAAACAGCGTCGGCCGACAGGTCAGTGGGCGGTGCGTGCCGCTGCGGCCAGTGCTTGTGCGAAATCCTCGCGCAGGTCGTCGAAATCTTCCAACCCGATGCTGAGGCGCACGGTGGTGTCGCGCACATCCATTGCAGCACGTGCTTCGGCGTCGAAAAGTCCGAAGATGGTGCTCGCCGGGTGGATGGCCAGCGTGCGATTGTCGAAAAGATTGGTGGCGCGGTGCACCAAGCGCAAGGCGTCGAGGAAACGGAACGCGGCGTCGCGATCGGAAAAATCGAGGGTGAGCATCGCGCCGAACGTTCCTCCATACTGCCGGGCGAAGAGCGCATGGGCAGGGTGCGAGGGCAAACCGGCATAAGTGACGCGCAGCACCTCCGGCCGAGTCTCGAACCATTGTGCCAAAGCCAAGGCTGTGGCGGCCTGTCGGCGATAGCGCACTTCCAACGTTTCGAGACCGAGCGTTTGCAGATGCGCCACCTGCGGTGTCATGTAGGCGCCCAGATTGAAGAGGGCCTCGTGGGTGATGCGCTCAGTGAACTGCGGGAAATGCCCGTAGTCGATGACCACACCGCCCAACGAGGTGGCACCGCCGCTCACATATTTGGTGCTCGACACCACTTCGATGTCAATGCCCAGCGCCCGGCCGTCGAATTCGGTGAAAGGAATCATCGTGGTGTCGGCCACGAGCGGGACACGATGGCGGCATGCCACTGCGGCCAGCGCACGCACGTCGGCCACTTCGAGCTGCGGGTTGGTGAGAATCTCGAAAAAGAGGCAGGCCGTGTGCTCGTCGATGGCCGTTTCGAGCGCATCGGGGCGCGTGAGATCGCACAAACGCACTTCGACTCCGAAACGCGACAACGTTTCGGTGAGCAGCGAATAGGTGTTTCCGAAAAGATGGCAGGAAGTGACGACGTTGGTGCCGGCGGCGGTGAGCGAAAGGAGCGTGGAACTGATGGCGGCCATGCCCGAGTTGAAAGCAACGGCTCGTCGTGCTCCCGTGACGGCCGCCACGCGGTCCTCGAAATGGGTGGCGGTGGGGTTCGCCACACGCGAATAGTCGGGGGCGGTGACGCGTTCGCAGAAAACATCGGCCATCGTCGCCGCGTTGTCGAATTCATACGCCACACTTTCATAGACCGGCATACTCAAGGCGTCGTAAGCATCGCGACGCGGATAAGCGCAGTGAATGGAACGGGTGTTTCTTTTTCATGTGTCTTGTTCTGTTTTGATGTGCTGTGGTGGCGTGCTGCCGGGAAGAAAGCACTCTCTTTTCCCGAAACAATACACCCCCGCGGCAAAAAAATACGAAATTTCTGCACGCGGGGGCATCTAAAAAGCGTTATCTGCGAGAGAGGAATCCCGTGGGGGCGCTGCACAGACGGGGAAAAAGCCGGCCTTACTTTTTGCTTCTTCATGTTGTACCAAGCCACATGGCGA
>BNJV01001292.1_pt1 | contig 71323 bp, 99 predicted proteins | sample 8540591 | NCBI WGS metagenome assembly BNJV01 (sample SAMD00202457, study PRJDB9452) | human saliva metagenome | host: Homo sapiens
TTAGGATTGGTTGGAGATATTAGTACAATTGATATTAAACATATTCAATCGCTTGACTATGTGCTGGATGTTCAAAGAGTTCAAGAACCTTATAAAAGAGCGAGTAGAAAAATTCAAGCCAGAAGATACAATTGTAAAAAGTTGGAAATGTGGAAATTGGTGGAAATAATCTTGTGATGATGGCAGGGCCTTGTTCTGTTGAAAAATGAAAAACAAATTATTGATACGGCAAAAAGCTGTTAAAGCTGCAGGGAGCAACTATTTTTAAGAGGTGGAGTAGTTAAACCTAGAACATCTCCTTATGCATTCCAAGGACTTGGGATGGAAGGTGTTAAACTTATGGAAAAGGCAAAAGCGGAAACAGGACTTCCAATAATATGTGAAATTATGTCAATTTCTCAACTTCATGAATTTGGTCCGCATGTTGATATGATTCAGCTTGGGGCAAGAAATATGCAAAACTTTGACTTGTTAAAAGAAGTTGGAAAAACAAATATTCCAGTGCTTTTAAAAAGAGGACTTAGTGCGACAATAGAAGAATGGCTTATGTCAGCAGAATATATTTTAGCTGGTGGAAATGAAAATGTGGTTCTTTGTGAAAGAGGAATAAGAACTTATGAAACAGCTTACAGAAACGTATTAGATTTAAATGCAGTGCCAATGATTAAAAAATTAACACATTTACCAATAATCGTAGATTCAGCTCATGCGACTGGAAAATATTGGATGGTAAAACCGCTTGCAATGGCAGGAATTGCAGCTGGAGCAGATGGACTTATGGTAGAAGTGCATCCTGAACCAGACAAGGCGTTGTCAGATGGACCTCAATCATTGAAATTTAATGTATTTGAAGATTTGATGCAAGATGTGGAAAAAATTGCAAATGTGTTGGGAAAAACTTTTAAATAAATTTTTTTAGAAGGTTGTAAAAAAATGAAAAGAAAAATGGCTATTATTATTAATTATAATTTCTTCAATTAATTCTTTTTGCTAAAGAAACTTACACTAAAGAAGAAAAAAACAATATTTAAAAGCAAATTGAAAAAAAGGCGATAAGGATTCACTGTTAAAAATTAAGTGATTACTATTTTTCGAAATAGAAAAATTTGAAGAATCTGAGAAGTTATTATTGAAATATGAAAAAGAAAAATAACAGTTTAGAAAATAGTAGAGAAATAAAAGAAAAAAAATTATTTTATTTTACAGATATTGGAGAGATTCAATAGAACGTTCGGTTTTAAAAAGTAAATATAGAAAAAAACTAAAGAATTGGAAGAAAAAAATTATTGAACGGTATAATGACTTAATAAAATCTGGTGATATAAAAAGCATTGAATGATCTAGGAGAATTTTTATATTTGGATAAAACAGGATGAAAAAAAGGAAATAAATTATTGAAAGAAGCTGCTGATAAAGGATATAAAACCAGCTCAAGAAACTTTAGAAAGAAAGAGTAAGGATAACAGTTTTGGTGAACAGAAATTGCAAGAATATCAGAATAATTATAAAGAAACAGGTGATATTCGGATTTTAAGAACATTGGCAAGTTTTTTACGTAAGTTTGAAAAAAATATGATTTAGCAGAAAAAAACTTATTTACAGTTAATTGAATTAGAGAACTATCAGCCTGATTATGCTTCATTAGCTCAAATGTACGATTATAAAACCCAAAATTATGAAAATGCAATAAAGTATTATAAATTGGCAATAGAAAAAAATATCTAATAAAACTCAAAAAAATTTGATGCCCGAGATTATTGGGTTAGAATAGGAGATATGTATTTTTTTGCAAAAATAATTTTGTTGAAGCTGAAAAAGGCATATAAAAAAATTCTATGGCATTTAAACATCCAACGGATGATAAAACATACGAGCGAAATATGCTAATAGAAATTTATAAGTCACAAGGAAGAACGGAAGAAATGAAAAAATTGGAAAAGCAGAATAAAAGCTGGTGGAATAATTAATAGTTATGTTCTGCACTAATAAAAGCAAATATTATGAACCAAGGAGTCTTGACTCTTTGTCAAGTTCAAAAAGAATTGGACTGGTGAACAATTTAATAAAAAAATTTTTCATATTTTTGTGTACAGTATTTGGCTATAGTAATTATTTATAAGAAAAAAATTGTTAGCTGGTTGTAAAAGTGAAAGCAATAAATAGTGAACAACAGCATTATAATCACAGAGGATCAAGACCCTTTGACAGATAATGAAGAAAAAAATAATAAAGCTAAAAAAATATAAAAAAATGCTGTTTTATTGAAAGTTTTTACTTTTTTTCAAATGGCTAAAAAAATTTGTAAAAAGAGGTGTTTACAATTTTGAAAAAAATAGAAGATTTAACAGTAACGATAGTAGGACTTGGAGTGATTGGGGCAGCTTTTTGCGCAAAGTTTTAAGGAAATCGGTATCAAGACTATTTACGGAATTGATATTGATGAGGAGACGATAAAGAAGGCAGAAGAAAAAAATATGATAAATAAAGGGCTTTCTTGAAACTAAGGACCCTTTGGAAAAATCAGATTTTGTTGTAATTACTCTTTATCCTAACTTGATGAAATCGTTTTTTTGTGAATAATATTGATAATTTTAAGGAAAATGCCATAATTACTGATGTTGTAGGGTATTAAGGAGAAAATTATTAGTGATATTGATCCGATTATTGAGGAAAGTAATAAAAAAAGAATGGGAAAAAAATATTGACTTTATTTTTTTGGGCATCCGATGGCAGGGGCGTGAAAAAGAGGAATTGATTTTTGCGGATAACCGTGTTTTTTTCAAAATGCAAATTATATAATTATTAAGGATGAAAAAAAATAAAAAGGAAAATTTGGAATTACTTTCAGAAATTGTAAAATTAATGGGATTTAAGAAGGTTAGTTTTCTTACGGCACAGGAACATGATGAGATTATTGCGTTTACGAGTCAGCTTACTCATGCGATTGCGGTTTCGCTTGTGAATAGTGATAGTGAGAAGTATGATACAAATCGTTTTATTGGAGATTCTTATCGAGATTTGACGAGAATTGCGAAAATAAATGAAGATTTGTGGGCAGAGCTGTTTATGGGAAATAAAAAAAATCTTTTGAAAATGATACAGCAGTTTGAAAAGGAATTGGATGTAATTAAAGATGCCTTGAATAATAATGATTTGGGGACATTAAAAGAGAAATTTATAATTTCTACGAAACGTAGGGAGAAAAATAGATTAATAGAAATTAATTTGGGAGGAATGAAATGGAAAAATAATTCTGAAAAGAAAAAAAGTATTTGAAAAACATTGATTGGAGATAATATTTATTTTTTTCACCAATTTCTCTTGATGATATTGAAGAGTACACTGAGATGATTAACGATATAAAAGTTTCAGTTGGTTTAGGCTCTGTTTCTTATACAAATATTACAGATTTTTGAAAGTGAAAAAGGAATTTTTTTAACGTCAATAAAAAAAGAAAAAAATGTTTGCTGTTAGATTACTTGAAAATGATGAACTTTTTGGGAAATATTGGATTTAATTCATTAGATATGGTAAATAGAAACGGTGCATTGGGAGTTCTAATAGGAAATCCTAAACATCAGCGAAAAAGGTTATGGAACAGAGGCTCTGAAATTAATACTTGATTATGGTTTCTCATTTTTTTAAATTTGAGAAATATATCGCTAAAAAGTATTCGAATATAATGAACCAGCCTATAATTTGTATAAAAAAAATTGGATTTAAGGAAGTAGGACGGTTACGGAAAGCGGTTGAAATTATGGGAAAAAAACTTATGATATTATTATAATGGATATGTTAAAAGAAGAGTTTCAGTCGGTTTATATAAAAAGAGAACTTGAAAAAAAGATATAACTTGAAATAAAAAAATTATATAGTAAAAATCATTTTTAAATCGTTGGATTTAATGGTTTTGCTATATTTTAATATACGATTGTTTTTTTAGAAAAAAATATGCTAAAAACTATTTAAAAATTAAACTATTAAAAATTATGTAAATTTAAGAATTGAGTAAAATAGTCATAGTTTTTTTGAGTTTAGTTTTTAAAGCAGTTTTACTATAATATTGATTTGAAATGTAAATTTAGTATTAAATGAAAAATTATGATTAAAAAGGATGGATAAATTATGGAAAAAAATTACATGTTGGATTGGGAAAAAAATTCTTATGATATTATGATTGGGGAAAAATTTTTTTGAGGAATTTCCAAAAATATATTGGAGAAGTTTATAGTGGGGAAAAAAATTGTTTGTAATTACAGACTCAAATGTTCATGAGATTTATGAAGAAAAAGTATAAAAGAAATGTTTAAAGGATTTAATTATAGTATATTTGTGCTACAAGCTGGGGAAAAAAACATAAGCATATTGGGATAATGCCTTCGATTTACTCGGCTATGGTGAATGAAGGACTTACGAGAAAGGATATGGTTGTTGCGTTTGGTGGCGGAGTTGTTGGAGATATTGCTGGATTTGCAGCGGCTAGTTATATGCGTGGAATTGGGTTTATTCAAATTCCTACAACAATTGTTTCGCAAGTTGACAGCAGTGTTGGTGGAAAAAGTTGGAGTTGATTTGCCTGAGGGGAAAAAAATCTTGTTGGGGCATTTCATCAGCCAAAACTTGTTTTTAATTGATAATTATTTTTTTAAATACATTAACTGATAGATATTTTTTTACGATGGATTTGGGGAAATTGTGAAATATGGATGTATTTATGACAAGAATTTTTTTGATAGACTTGTGGAAATTGTGGAAAAAAAGTTGAGGGTTTCGCAAGATGATGAAAAATTATACAAAAAAATTGCGTGAACATTTGATGAAGTATGTGAATGAGCTTGTTTATCGTTCTTGTGAGATAAAGAAGGAAGTTGTGGAAAAAAAGATGAGAAGGAAAGCAACTTGAGAATGATATTGAATTTTGGGCATACGATTGGTCATGCGATTGAGCAGTTTACAAATTATGAAAAATATTCGCACGGAGAGGCGATTTCTGCTGGGATGGTGGATATTACGAAAATTGGAGAGAAAAAAGGATTTACTAAAGAAGGGGAAGCTGTGAAAATTGCGAAATTGCTTAAAGCATTGAATTTGCCAACTGAAATTGAGTATCCGAAAGATGAGATTGCTAAGATTATGAAAAGGGATAAGAAAAGTACGAATGACGGGATTAATTTTGTGATTTTGAAAGAGATTGGGGAAGTTGAAATTATGAAGATTGGAGCGGAAGAGATTTTTGAGTAAGCATTTGCAAGTGTGGAAATAGAAATGTGTGATTATATTGGAAAATTGAAAAGGTTAGGCGGTGTCTGATAAAGTTATTAAAAATCTTGAATTGGAAAAAGAATAAAATGGAGGAATAAGATGGATAATAAGATTATTAAAGATGAAATTTTTTTGGAGAAATAAAAAAATTTTTGAAACTGAAGTTGAGTGGCTTGGGAGAAAAATAGGTGTGAATTTTGATTATGGAATTGAGAGTGATTGGAGTGAAGAGAAAAAAGTAGAAGAAGTTAAAGGGGCAATTGAACAATTTAAAATTATGTATCTTAATCAAAAAGAATGGGATGAGAGAATAAGGGATAGAATTGTGGAAGATTTGATGGAAGTGGCAGAAGATTGGTTTTCATCTATAAATGAAGAAGATTTAGATGAAATGATAGCTGTACTTGAGAAAAAAATTCAAATTCTAAATTTACGGAAAAAGAAAAGGAAGAGTTAAAAGAACAGAAAGTTTCAAAAGAAGTTTTTAAAAATGGGATTTATCTTGAAGGGGTGCGTATAACTTCTGATGGAGATTTTGTGGTGTACTATTATGATGATGAAGTATTTTTTGCAGGGCATGGGATTGAATTAATGGGGAATATTAACGGGGAATTTAGAGGTGAAGCGGATATTGTAGGATAATTTTTAATTTTATGAAATAAAAAAATAATAAAATGGAGGATTAGTGTGTGTAAAGCAATTATAGATGAAATTTTTTTGGAGAAATAAAAAAATTTTTGAAATTGAAGTTGAGTGGCTTTGGGAGAAAAAAATAAGTGTGAGTTTTGATGGTGGAATTGGGCATAATTGGAGTGAAGATAAAAAAAAGTAGAAGAAGTTAAAGGAGCAATTGAACAATTTAAAAATTATGTATCTTAATCAAAAAAAGAATGGGATGAGAGAATAAGGGATAGAATTGTGGAAGATTTGATGGAAGTGGCAGAAGATTGGTTTTCATCTATAAATGAAGAAGATTTAGATGAAATGATAGCTGTACTTGAAAAAAATTTAAATTCTAAATTTACGGAAAAAAAGAAAAAGGAAGAGTTAAAAAAAACAGAAAGTTTCAAAAAGAAGTTTTTTAAAAATGGGATTTATCTTGAAGGGTTGCATATAACTTCTGATGGAGATTTTACGGTGTACTATTATGATGATGAAGTATTTTTTGCAGGGCATGGAATTGATTTAATGGGGAATGTTAGTGGAGAATTTACAAGTGAAGCAGATATTGTAGGATAAATTTTTAGTTTTGAGTGTTGAAAGAGAATTTTGATAAGGATAAGATTTTGAATAAAGGTTTTGGTTTAAAGGGTTCTTTTAGACTTAAAATGAAGAGGAAAAAAACAATGTAAAAGGAGAAAAATTTATGAAAATAAAAATAAAACCAAGTACATTAAATGGAAAAATAGAAATACCACCGTCAAAAAGTTATTCGCATAGAGCGGTGATTGCAGCGGCATTAGCTGAAAGTGAGAAGAAGTCGATGATTGATAATTTAAAGTTTTCTGTGGATATTACTACAACAACGGATATTATGGAAAATTGGGGAGCGAAAATTAAAAGATTTGAAAGTGCTCTTGAAATTGTCGGGAATGATGGGAGAGTTGTTCCGAAGGATAAGTATGTGCAATGTAATGAGTCGGGGTCGACTATTAGATTTTTGATTCCTGTTGGGATTACGAGCGAGAATGAATTGATTTTTGATGGGAAAGGGAAACTTGTGGATAGACCGCTGGATTCGTACTATAAGATTTTTGAGAAGCAAGGGTTGAAGTATGAGACGACTGGTGGGAAATTGCCACTTACGGTTAATGGAAAATTGAAAGCTGGGAATTATGAGATTGACGGAAATATCAGTTCGCAGTTTATTACTGGGCTTTTGTATGCTTTACCGCTTCTTGATGGGGATTCTAAGCTGATTATTAATAAAAATTTGGAGTCGAAGGGGTATATTGATTTGACGCTGGAAATCTTGGAGCTGGCTGGGATTGAGATAAAAAATAATGATTATAAATCGTTTGAGATAAAAGGTAATCAGAGTTATAAGCCTTTTGATTATACTGTTGAAGGTGATTATTCGCAAGTGGCATTTTGGATTGTTGCGGGGATAATTTCGGCAAATCGTGATAATGAAGTGAAATGTTTGCATGTGAATAAAAATTCGTTGCAAGGAGATAGGGAAATTATTGAGATTGTTACTAGAATGGGGGCAAATCTTGAGATTTTTGATGATTATGTGATTGTGAAGCCATCTAAAACAAAAGGAACTGTGATTGATATTTCTCAATGTCCTGATATTGCACCGATTTTGACTGTGCTTGCTGCATTGAGTGAAGGGGAGACTCGGATTATTAATGGAGAAAGACTTAGAATTAAGGAGTCAGATAGAATTACTTCAATAAAAACTGAGCTTAATAAACTTGGGGCGAATGTGGCTGAGGAAGGGGATAGCTTGATTATTCAAGGTGTAGAAGGATTTACTGGTGGAGTTGCAGTGAGTGCTTGGAATGATCATAGAATTGCGATGTCTTTGGCAGTTGCGTCGTCTCGATGTGAGAAAGAAATTGTTTTGGAAGAAGCTGAAAGTGTGAGAAAATCTTATCCGCATTTTTGGGATGACTTTGTGAAAATGGGTGGAGAGATTGAAATTGTTGAGAAGTAAAAAATTATGATGAATTGGTAAAAGCAGAAAAATAGAATTTTAAATTTATAAAAAAGAAGGAGCTAGAAAATGGGAGCAAATTTTGGGAAAAATTATAGAATTTCATTGTTTGGAGAATCGCATGGAACGGCATTGGGAGTGAATATTGACGGAATTCCAGCGGGAACTGAACTAGATTTAGAATTTATCTCGCAAGAAATGAAAAGAAGAGCGCCTGGAAGATCAAAATTGACAACGCCTAGAGTGGAAAAGGATGAATTTGAGATTTTGAGTGGATTTTTTGATGGAAGAACCACTGGGACGCCACTTGCGATGATTGTTAGAAATTCTAATCAGCGATCAAAAGACTATAGTGAATTGAAGAGAAAACCTAGACCAGGGCATGCAGACTGGAGTGGATTTAATAGATATAATGGGTTCAATGATATTAGGGGAAGTGGGCATTTCTCAGGACGGATAACGGCTTCACTTGTATTTGCTGGGGCGATTGCAAAGCAGATTTTGAAGGAGCATGGAATTTTGGTTGCGGCACATATTAAATCGGTGAAGGATATTGAAGATAGGGATTTTTTAGAAAGTGATATTACACAGGAAAATATTGATAAATTGAGAAATATGACTTTGCCTGTGTTGAATGAGGAAATTGTGGAAAGAATTGAGAAGGCTGTGGAAAAAGCTAGGGAAGAAAAGGATTCGCTTGGTGGAATTGTAGAAATTATGGTTACAGGACTTCCAGCAGGAATAGGAGATCCGTATTTTGAGTCGATGGAAAGTGAACTTTCGAGAATGATTTTTTCCGTCCCAGCTACAAAGGGAATAGAGTTTGGGGCAGGTTTTGGAATTACAGAAATGACTGGATATGAAGCAAATGATGAGATGTATTTTGATGAAAATGGAGAAATAAAATCATTTACAAATAATAATGGTGGAATTATAGGAGGAATAACGACTGGAATGCCAATTTCATTTAAAGTGGCGATAAAGCCGACAGCTTCGATTGAAAAAGCTCAAAAAACTGTGAATCTTGAAACTAAGAAAAATGATATTTTGGAAGTGCATGGAAGACATGATCCAATAATTGTGCCGAGAGCAGTGCCAGTATTGGAGGCGGCTACGGCGATTGTGATTTTAGACAGAGTTTTGGAAGCTAAAAAAACGTTCATTGTAAATAAAAAAAATATAATAAATAAGCAAGAGATTTAATGTCCCTTGCTCTTTTCGCCTTATTTTTCTTTTTTTACCTTTTTTTAAGTCCGCTTTTTTTAAATTTTTTTGTCATTTTTAACTTTATCTATTATTTTTTTCATTTTTTTATGCAAATCATCTTTTTTTCTAAAAAAATATACTCTTATCTCTAAATCCAATATCATAGCCTTTTTGGTTCAAAACCATTCTGTTTTAGCCGCTTCAGTTTGTATCTTTATTTCCTGTTTTTGTCATTTGATTTCCATTTTTTTATTTTTAAAGTACATTTCTGGATCGACTCTGTTTGTAAGTCCTCTTCCACGCATTTCAAAAAGCTATTTCAAAAATGAACATGAGGAGCATGAGTTCCGCTCGCATTTCCAGTTGTCCCTGTCTTGGCAATCACTTGTCCAGCTTTTTACTGTATCTCCAATTTTTTTACATTCACTTTACTCAAATGGCAATATCTAATATATTTTTATCTGCATTGTATCTGGGTTATAATTACTGCTGTAATCCATTTCTCTGGCACTTAATTTCGGTTTATAATTCTTTCTTTTTTTATTTTTTTCAAGTTCCTTTGGATCAACTTCCAAATAAAGATTTAATCCGTATCCTTTCTTATCTACATACATATCCACAATTTTACCATCTAGCACAGCATAAACATCCGTTCCCGGCAATGCAAAAATGTCAATTCCTTGATGCCCTCTTGCTCCATTGCTTCGAGTAAGCCCAAATTTAGCCCAGTCAGGATAAACTTCTCCACGAAAAATTGTAATACGTAACCTGTGGATTTTTTTACTGGATTAATTCTAAAAAAATTTTTATCATCTTCATCTTCAGTCGCAATATTTCCAAAATTAATATTTTTTTCTACCAAATATCATTCCTAAAATTATAATTCCTAAAATCAATAAAGCCGTTATTCCTAAAAATTATTCCTGTTTTTTTCTAGATTTTTGAATTTTTTTCTTTTCTAAATTTTTCTTTTTCATTCAAAACTCTATTTAAATTTTTTTCTTTTTCATTATCCATAACATTAATTCGCTAAATTTGTATAGCCACTCCTTCTTTTTATTTAGTTTTTTTCCAATTCACAAATAACTTCATTCAAAAATATCATAAGCCAATTCAATCTTGCTTTTTCTGACTAATTTCCACCGAAGTCCTATCTTTTTTTAATAATCTCAATCATATTTTTCATCGCTGCCCATTACAGATGCATTATTTGCCACTATAATATCCAAATTTTTTTCTTTTTCCAGCTTTTTTTCAAGGCATTTTTCCTTTATATCGTTAGTTTCTGCTGCAAATCCAACTAATAGCTGCTTTTCTTTCTTCTTGCTCATCTCTAGCAAAATATCAGTATTTCTAACCAATTCTATAACAAAATCCGAATCAGATTTCTTTATTTTTTCATTTTTGTATTCCTTTGGTCTGTAATCAGCAACTGCCGCACAAGCTATGAAAAATATCAGTATTTTTAAAATATTCATCCACTTTCTCATACATTTTCCAATGCCGATTCTACAAAAATAAAATTTTTTTCAAGTCCATTTGGAACTTTCAAATTCGTAGGCCCACTAATTAAAGTTACTTCTGCTCCCAAATCAACAGCCGCCTGAGCAAGTGAATATCCCATTTTTCCACTTGAATTATTTGACAAATATCTGACAGGATCAATATTTTCCTTTGTTCTTCCGCTTGTTATAAGAATTTTTCTTATTTTTTTCAAGACTATATCAAAATTCTCAAATTTTTGAAAAAAATACTGTATCTTTCTATTTCATCGACAATATTTTCTGGCTCGCTCATTCTCCCCTTCGCACTATAATTGCAAGCAAGTAAGCCTTCTTCCGCATCAATAAACCTATAACCAAAAGATTTTAACTTATTAATATTTTCTTTTAAAATCGGATTTTCATACATATTCACATTCATCGCCAAAGCAAAAAATACTGGCTTTCTTACTGAAACGGCAGAAATAACCGTTGTAAGCATATCATCTGCAATCCCATTTGCCACTTTTCCAATTATATTATAAGTCGCAGGTGCAATCAAAACAACATCCGCCCAATCCGCAAGTGAAATATGCTCCACCTCATAATGTGGATTACTGTCCCACATATCCACATAAATCCTATTTCTTGATAAAGTTTCAAGAGTCAAAGGCCCTATTATTTTCGTAGCATTCTCAGTCATCACAACTTTCACATTATATCCCTTCTTTTTCAAAAGCGACACAATTCCAGCTGACTTATATGCTGCAATTCCTCCTGTAACTCCAACTAAAATATTTTTCATATTTTTCCTCATTTTTCCAAAATTTTTCAGATTCTGTTCAAATTCAATCTCAAATTACATAAAGTCATAATCTGTCGTTCCATCCCGATTATCCTTAATTTCTACTCCAAGTACTTTCAATTCATCCCGAATTTCATCAGATAATTTGAAATTTTTCTCGCTTCTTGCCTCACTTCGTAATTTTATCAGCAATTCAATTAATTTTTTTAGTCAATTCCATATTTTTCTCCATCTTCTTCCTTTGCAGAATTTTTCCATTTCAATTTCTATTCCAAAAAAACATTTCCTATTTTTTTCTTTTTAAAGATTCATAAGATTTTTTTCTATTTCAGAATAAATTTTAGAAAGTTCATCTTTATTTACAGAAATAAATTTATTCGTTTCCCTAATCTGATCAAAAATAGTCGCTAATGCCTGCGGCGTATTCATATCCTCATCCATCGCATTTTTCAAATTTTTTTATCAAACTCATCAATTTTTTTGAGAAAAAAATCCAAATTCTTAATTTCTACTGTTTTTTTCATTCTTATATTTTTTTCAACAATGCCTTCAAATTTATTCATTGATTTCACAATATTTTTGTAACGCCTTTTTTTCGTATCCTCCATATTCTCAAATGAAAAAGTTAATCGGCTTTCTATAATGTGTACTAAGAATAAAAAGCCTTACTACATTCCCAGAAAATTTTTCAAGTATTTCACGAAGCAAAAAGAAATTTCCTAGCGATTTTGACATCTTATCGCCATTTATCTGAATAAATCCGTTATGAAGCCAGTAATTTGCAAAATTTCCATGATAAGCGCACTTGCTTTGGGCGATCTCATTTTCATGATGCGGAAAAACTAAATCCTGTCCACCGCCGTGAATATCAAATGTATTCCCAAGATATTTTTTTGCCATCGCACTACATTCTATATGCCATCCAGGACGCCCCTGTCCCCAAGGCGATTCCCAGAACGGCTCCCCTTCTTTTTTCTTTTTCTTCCAAAGTGCAAAATCCATTGGATTTTTCTTTATTTCTGACACATCAATCCTAGCCCCAAGTTCCAGCTCCTCAATTTTTCTGATTCGACAATTTCCCATAATCCTTATACTTTTTCACCTCAAAATAAACATCCCCATCTTTCTCATAAGCAAACCCATTATCAATCAATTTTTGAATAATCTCAATAATTTCCTCCATATTCTCAGTAACCTTAGGTCTTTTCACACTTTCAAGAATATTCAGCCTGTTAATATCTTCAAAAAAACACTTTATATATTTTTCTGAAACTTCACTTGCAGAAATTCCTTCTTCAATTGATTTGTTTATAATCTTATCGTCCACATCCGTAAAATTCTGCACATAATCAACTTCCATCCCTTTATATTTAAAAATATCGTGCCAACGTATCAAAAAAACCACAATCGGACGTGCATTCCCCAAATGTATGTAATTATAGACAGTAGGTCCGCAAACATACATTTTTTTACCTTATTTTTCTTCTATTGTCTTAAATTCTTCAATTTTATTTGTCATTGTATTGTAAAGTTTCATTTTTTTATTCTCCCTGCTTTTTGAAAAACTTTTTAATTTATTTTTGGTTCATTTAATTTTTAGTTATTCCGATTTTTTTCTTTTTATTAAATCACTAGGATAAAAAAAATAATAGCTGGATCAAATGTCATTATCAAATTTTTTTCCTTTTTATATTTCTTACCTTTTTCGCTCAAAAAAAATATACTTCCCTTATATCTTTTGTATTTTTTTAATATTAACTGAATGTTATCTTTTTCTCACCATAACTGACAATCAATGATATTTTTTTATTTTTCCTTATAAAAAAATATCGATTTTTTTATAATAATTAATATACTCATCTTCTAAATAGCATTCTCTAAGAGCATCATCATTTACTTCCTTAAATTCCCCATACCGTTCCCCATTCTCATCCAAATGCCCAATAAAAGACTGTCCATTTAATTCCCATCCAATTTTTCCTTACTTTTTTTATCAGGAACACATTCATATTTTTTTCATTTTTTTCGATAATTCGTATTATTTTTTTCTTTTTGGATAATTTTTCTGAAAAAAAGCAATGTTCCAAATAATAAAAAAATATCATAGTTATTTTTCCCCATAATTAAACCTCGATTTTTTTAATAATTTGTATTATTTTTCAAATCATTTCTTCTAAAAATTTTTAATGTTTCCTATTAAAAAAACTTTTTTTAATGTTGGAAGTTCATCAAAATAATTTATAATTTCTATTTTTTTCATCATTATTTCTTGAGTTTTTTTAATGCTATTTAATATCTGATTTATATAACTTTTTTTCTATAATCACATAATTTATTTTTCATTTAAATTTAAAATTTCAATTGTCTTTATTGCCTTCTCGTATTCAAGTCCAGTTTCTTTTTTTGGGAATAATTTTTACCTGTTCTTAAGCTATATGAAAAAAATATTCTTCTGGATTTTTCTTCAACTGGATTTATAAATAATTTATTATCCCAAGTAGATTGTTTTTTTATGCCCACATGTTTTTGTTTTTCTGAACAGGACGTTAAAAAAATTTCTGTAATCAAAAAGTGAGATTGGCAAATTTACTTTTTTTGGTTTTTATATGTTCTATATGGCATTTTTTTATCTTCTTTTAAATCATTATCTTCAAAAAGACAGTATCATTTCACAATAAGGACAGTAACTTTTTATCTCCTATTTTTTTGTTCATTTTTTTAACATATAAGATTTTTAACTCTGGTTTTTATATGAAGATTCTCTGGTTTATTAAGAACATCCCAGTGTTTAGGATTTTTTCTTTCTTTTTGAACTCTGAAAAAAATTCTGGTTCATCCTTTTTTTATTTACTTTCAACATTTTTTTCAAACCTCGTTTTTTTCTAATTTGAATATCCATATCCATTAAAAAGCAAATCCTCATCCTTATTACCTAATATTCCTCGTAATTTTTTTATATTTAGTTTTAAATTCTTCACTCTCATATTCATTTTTATCCACTAACTCCCCAGCCTCTTCCAACAACTTAAACACTTTAGGATTTCTAGTAGTTTCCAAGCCCATAATATCCTTCAACACTCTATCCGTCGGCTGTCCATAAGAATCATACAACTCATCCCCAGTCCTAACCACAATTTTCCCTTCATCATCCTTATCCAGCAACATAATATTCTCTTTTCTCACACTCCCCAAAATATGTGGCGAATGTGTTGCAATAATAATCTGATTATTTTCTCCAATTTTTCTATAAACATCAACAATTCTCTGCTGCCATTTTGGATGCAACGAAAGTTCTGGCTCGTCAATCAAAATAATAGAATTTTCAGGATTTAACATTTTTATAGCCAAAGTCCGTAAAAATAACTGCTTTTCCCCAGAAGATAATTCATTTATATCAAATTTATCTCCTGATGAATTTGTAAAAATTAGTATATTTCTACCATCTTGTGAAATATCCTCAATTTTTCACATCAATATCTAAAAATTTCAAATATTTCATTTATTTCATCAAAAAAACTTTTTTTTGTACATCTCCAACCTTTTTCATTTTTTTATTTTTAAATATTGCTGAAATTATTTTTTTGTAGCTATATAAGAAGGAATATCTTTAACTAAATTTGTATTTACAATATTAATAAAAATTGTATTCTTGAATCAAAGTGGTTGAAGCCATATCCATTTTTTTAAAATTCATTTCTGCTGGAGCATAAATTATTTTAGGAAGAATATTTAGTTCTTTTTTTATGTCTAAATATCTTGCTCCTACACTTCCTACACTAATTTTTTTCTTTAGATCCGAATTTTTAAACAATACATAAAAACTTAATTCATGTCCTAATTTATCTATGCATTTTTTCTTCCATTGATTCAAAAAAATAATTCTATTTTATTTTTGAGCTTCTTCAGGAACTACTAGAACAATATTAAAATAATCCAATATACTTTCTAATATTCTAGTTTTTCCCACTTCCATTTGAACCTGCTAAAACTACTAAATCTAACGGCTTATCATTTTTTTCAAAAATTTATAGATATATCTCTCAATCCTTTAAATTCTTTTTATATGAAGATTTTTTGATTTTTCATAAATTTTCATTCTCCTTTAAATCAAATGTCCTACTTCAAAGTAACTACCGTACACCCAACTCCCCCTTCATTCTGATTAGCATCCTTAAATTCTGCCACATATTTTGAAGTTCTTAAATATTCATGAATCTTCTTTCTTAAAACCATTGTTCCTTTTCCGTGAATTATATAGATTTCATGATACCCTGTGAGCATTGCTCTATCCATATAAGTTTCAAGTTCTGCGATTGCTTCATCGGCGTTCATTCCACGTAGGTCGATTTCTCCTCGGACTTGGGAAGTTCGTTTTAGTGAGGCGAAGTTTTTGAATTTATTTGTTTTTTTCTTTTGAATTTTTACAATGTCGTCAGTTGATACAACCAGCTTTAATATTCCAGTTTGCACTTGAATGCGGTTATCTGGCATTATTTTCAAGATTTTTCCATTTTGATTCATTGTTTTTACAAGAACTTCTTCCCCAATGGCAAAATCTACATTTTGAGTGATAATTTTCTTTTCCTTTACATTTTTCTTTTTGTCTGTAATGAATGATTCACGTAGCATATTCAGGCTTCTTTGAGCGTTTTTTTGGCATCTTCTTTTTTTAGATTCCTCGCTGTTAATTTTTGTCAATCAGATTTTTTTGGCTTTTTGCCTGCATATTTTTTTCAGGTAATTGTCGGCTTCTTCGTAGGCACGTTTTATAATTTCATTTTTTTCATTTTCGAGTTTTACCATTTTTTGCTCGTAAATGTTTTTCTGTTTATCAAGTTCGGCTCTTGTTGCCTCCAATTGCGCATGCATCATTTCCAATTTATCATTTTTTTCCTTTATGGATTTTAACATTTCCTCAACTCGCTGATTATCTTCACTTATATAACTTTTTGCATTTTCAATAATTTCTTCGCTAATCCCATATTTTCTTGCAATTATAAGAGCGTTGCTTTCTCCAGGTATTCCTTCCAGTAATTTGTATGTTGGTGACAATGTTTCCACATTAAATTCCATTGAGGCGCTTTTAATTCCTGTTGTATTAAAGGCATAAGCTTTTACTTCGCTGTAATGGGTTGTAATTATTGAAGTTACGTGCTTTTTGTTCAAATAATCAATGATTGCCATTGCAAAAGCTGCTCCTTCCATCGGGTCAGTTCCACTTCCTAATTCATCCATTAATACAAGTGATTTACTGCTTGCATGTTCAATTATATCTTTTATTTTGCTAACATGCCCTGAAAATGAAGATAAATTTTGCTCCAGACTTTGTTCATCCCCAATATCTGCTAATACATTGTGAAAATATCCAACTTCAGTTTTTTCATTTGCGGGAATTGGAATACCAGATAGTGCCATAATTGTAAGAAGTCCAGCTACTTTCAATGTTACCGTTTTTCCACCAGTATTAGGTCCTGTTATAAGCATTATATTTTTCAGGGTTTCCAAGCTCAAAATTAATTGGTACAACTGTATTTTTCATCAATTAACGGATGTCTTGCCTCAACCAGTTTCAAATATTCCTTGTTAATAATTTTTGGAACGATACATTTTTTATTAACTGAATAAGTCGTTTTGGCATCAATAAAGTCCAGTCTTTCCAGAATTTCCTTGATTTCCAGAATTTCTTCCTTTTTTTAGTTTTTTTATAATTTCTGTAATTCTAAGCAATATTTTTCCTGATTTCCTCACGTTCACGAGCTTCATATTCACGTAATTTATTATTCAACGAAACAACGTTTAAAGGTTCAATGTAAACTGTGCTTCCAGTTGCAGACCTATCGTGCTCTATCCCTTTTACAAGGCCTTTAAAAATCAGTTTTTTTACAGCAATTACGTATCTGTCGTTTCTTTGGGTTACTATTCTTTCCTGAATTGCATTTTGTGTATTTTTTTATTGGAAATCAGCTCATCAAATTTTTTTCCTTGATATTCGCATTGATATTTTTGTTTCTGTCTTCTGACATCTCGAAGTCCAATCGAAGCATCATCTTTTTAAAAATACCTTCATCATTAATTGCTTCTGAAATAAAATTTTTCAATTTCCCTAACTTCCTCAACATCACTAAATAAATTCCAAATTGTCTTATATTTATCCCTCACATTTTTTTAGCCCGGCTTTTAGAAATCCTAAAAAAATTGTCAAATTCTTCTTCAAAGTCGCCAAATCCTCAACACTCAAATAAGATCCAATAATATCAATAGAATTCATCATTTTAGTAATATCCGCAAGCCCCTGCAAGTTCCAGTCCGTCATCATACTTATAAAAGTCAACCATCTCCTTCATAAGCATAAGTTCCCTGTCTAAAATCGACTTTTTCCTTTATAATGTCAATATCTAAAAACTTCTCCTTAGTCTTTTTCCAATCTTGACAAATCAATAAGTTCATTAATTATTTTTATAAAATTCCAATACATCATAATTTTTTTCATTTTTCCTCTTTTCCAATATCATTAAATTATTTATCTAAAAAGCTATTTTTTTAACTAAATAATAGTTTTTTTCAATTATATTTGTAATTTTTTTAACGCAAGAGCATTAGAGGCCATATTCTTACTTGACCTTTTTTTACTAAAAATTATAGCATATTTTTTTCAATAATTTAAAATTGCTATTTAACAAAAAAAGATAGTAAGAAGTCGTAGGCTTTTCTACAAGCAGGAGATGAATTGCTTTTTTTATTGAAAAAAAGGATACATCCATGATATAATTTTTTTGTATAAAAATATCGAAGAGAAGTTATAAATGTGAGTGCTGCGGAATTGAAATTGATAGAGATTACAATGCGGCATTGAATATAAGAGGTGTTGGAAAAGAAATGTTGAAATATTAGGAAATAAAAAAACAGGGCAGGGACTGCCCGAAGAGCTTGGTAAATATATTTGGCTAGCAAAAGCAGATACTTCCCAAGAAGCTTCCGCTTCTAAAAGCGGGAGTAGTTCACAAATTAATAACTATACAAAAGTATTACAAAAGAAAGAGAGTGTGAAATAAATGGATTTAAAGAATTTACCAATAACTCCTTTACCGTCAGTAAAACTGGATAAGCATCAGGAGGATCTGCTCCTTCATAATGAGCTGTTTTCCAATTTGCTTGGAGAAACGATTTTTAGGTATGCAGGATTGCATATTTATGAAGTTACTGAGAAGTTAAAGGAGGCTTCGAGTAAATATTATAAGACACAAAAACAAGAGGCTAGAAAAAATTTATCGTCTTTTTGTTCAGACCTTACTGATGTAGAAATTTTTAAGAGTGATAAGAAGTTTCTCAATTTTTTTCGGCTCTTGCCAATATTGCTGAAGATGTGTATCAAACTCATGAACAGCGATATGCAAAGATTTCAATAAGCTGCAAATTGGGTCGCTTTGAGAAATCATTAAAAAAATCTGAAAAAGTAAGGGAATTAGTCAAGATAAAAATATTAAAGGCTATGGAAAAGGTTTCGATTGTTCCTGTATTGACAGCGCATCCGACTCAAGTACAAAGAAAAAGTATTTTGGATTTGACAAAAAAATTAACGGATATTCTGGATAAATATGAAAATGTAAAATTACATCAAATTGATGAAAATGAATGGCTAAATGACTTGAGCCGTGGTATTCAGATCTGGTGGCAAACTGCAATGCTGCGGGCTACAAAACTACGTGTTACAGATGAAATAAGCAACGCTTTAAGTTATTATAACATTACATTTTTCAATGAAGTTCCACGATTGATGAATAAATTTCAGGAAATTTCAAAAAAATTAGGAAATTCTGAAATGAAATCCCAAGCATTGATTCCACTTACAATGGGAATGTGGATTGGTGGAGACAGGGATGGAAATCCTTATGTTACAGTAAATACACTTGAAACATCGGCACAAGAGCAGGCTATTAAATTATTCCAGCACTATTTAGATGTAGTCCGTGAAATTTATAGGGATTTGTCAATGTCAATTGCCATGACAAATGTTACTGAAGAATTGCAAAAGTTAGCCGATGCTTCTGGAGAAGTTTCGCCTCACCGTACACGTGAACCGTACCGTCGTGCTTTAACAGCAATAAGGGATAGATTGCTTGCTACTGCATATAATTTATGTGACCGCAATCGTGATTTATTACCTCCAAAAAGAAAAAATGGAATTGATATACCTTATAAATCAGCCCAAGAATTTACAAATGATCTAGTTATTGTGGCAGAATCACTTAAAAAGAACAATAGTGAATTTCTAACACAAGGAAAATTAAATAATCTAATTAGTGCTACAAAAATATTTGGATTCCATCTTGCAACAATTGACTTAAGACAAGATTCTAGCGTTCATGAAGTATGTGTTGCAGAACTTTTAAAAAGTGCAAATATTTTGGGAGATTATTTAAGTCTTTCAGAAGATGCAAGATGTGAAATTCTGTTAAGAGAATTAGAATACGATCCTAGAATTTTAAGTGATCCAACAATTCCACAAAGTGAAACATTAGCTTCAGAACTTGCAATTTACAGAAAAGCAAAATCGTTAAGAGATCGTTTTGGAGATAAGATCATTGAAAAAAATCTGATTTCCCATGCAACAAGTGTTTCAGATATGCTTGAAATAGCTATTTTATTAAAGGAAGCCAATCTTGCAAAAGGAAATGAAGGAAATGAATTTTGTGATTTGCAAATTGTGCCACTTTTTGAAACAGTTGAAGATTTAGTTGCAGCTCCTGATATTTTGAGAAAATGGTTTAATTTGCCATTAGTGAAAAAATGGATGGATAAAAAGGGAAGAAAGCAGGAAGTTATGCTAGGATATTCAGACAGTAACAAAGATGGAGGATATCTAAGTTCAAGCTGGTCATTGTATAAGGCGCAAAAGGAATTGACTGCAATTGGACGTGAATTTGATGTGGAAATTTCATTCTTCCATGGACGTGGCGGAACAGTCGGACGTGGTGGAGGTCCAAGCTACGAAGCCATTTTAGCGCAGCCTGAAGGAAGTACAGATGGAACAATCAGACTTACAGAACAAGGGGAAGTAATCGGTGCAAAATATGGAAATCCAGATTTAGGGTTGAAAAACTTGGAAGCGTTAGTTTCAGCAGCCCTTGAATCAAGTGCATTGACAGTAGAAGATGCAAATTGGGAAGAATATGAAAAAATAATAGAAGATGTTTCAGAGTTGAGTTATCATGCTTATCGAGACTTAGTTTACAATACAGATGGATTTTCAGATTTCTTTTTTGAAGTTACTCCAATAAACTTCATTGCTGGGTTAAATATCGGTTCAAGACCATCTTCACGTAAGAAAACACAGTCGCTAGAAAGTTTAAGAGCAATTCCATGGGTATTTTCTTGGTCGCAAGCTAGAATAATGCTTCCAGGATGGTACGGTGTCGGAACAGCATTTACAAAATGGATTAACAATAATGACAAAAACTTGGAAATTTTACAGAAAATGTATAAAGGAATGGCCATTTTTTTCCGTTCTACAATTTCAAATGTAGATATGGTTTTTGTCAAAATCTGATTTATCAATTTTTTTCTGAATATGTAAAATTAGCAAGTGATCAGGAAACTGCACAAAAAAATCTTTTAAGGAAATTGCAAAAGAATGGATTTTTGACAATTGACGTTCTGAAAAAAATTACAGGAAACGACGTTTTTACTTGCAGATAACCCAGAATTAGTAAGCAGTCTGCGAAACCGTCTGCCATATTTTTGATTCAATGAATTATTTGCAAATTGAATTAATAAAACGTTCAAGAGCTGGAGATGATTCAGATGAACTTAAAAAAAGCCATCCATATTTCAATAAATGGACTGGCAACAGGACTTCGTAACAGTGGATAATTTTGTAAAAATTAAGTAATAAAGATATTTAAAAAAATAAAGAAACTATTTCTATGATAAAAAAATTAGAATAGTTTCTTTTTTTACAAAAAAATAAATATTAATATTAAATTCTATTTAAAAAAATAAAAATTATACTTTATGTTATGCTGGCAAAAAGCTCTTTAATAATTTTTCAAAAAAACTTATAACTATTCCGCTAGAAAATAGTATAAAATTAAAAAGTGACTTGAGTTTTTTAGAAAATAGAGTATTATTATAGTATAAATGGAATTATAAATTACATGCTTTTATTTTAGGAGGAAAAAAATGGCAATAGTTAAAGGATTTAGAGAGTTTGAAGGATCTTATTCAAAAGGGTTAGAAAGGCTCAGGAGGAATTTGCAACATTTGATCAGGAAAGAGTCGATAAGATTTTTTTAGAAAAAGTAGCTCAAAAAAATGAATGATGAAAAGAATTACACTGGCAAATTTGGCAGTGGCAGAAACTGGAATGGGAATTGTGGAAGATAAAGTTATAAAAAAATCACTTTGCTTCTGAATATATTTACAATAAATACAAAGATGAAAAAAACTTGTGGAGTTTTTGGAAGATGACAGATCTTATGGAGTTAAAAAAATTGCAACTCCAATAGGAATCATTGCAGGAATTGTTCCTACAACAAACCCGACTTCTACAGCAATGTTTAAAACATTAATTTCATTGAAAACAAGAAATGCAATAATATTTTCACCGCACCCAAGAGCAAAGCAGGCAACAATTGAAACAGCTAGAATTGCCTTGGAAACAGCAGTAAAATATGGAGCGCCAAAAGATATCATCGGATGGATTGATGAACCAAGCGTAGAATTGTCAAGAGAACTTATGGCAAATTCTGACTTGATACTTGCAACAGGTGGGCCTGGAATGGTTAAGGCCGCTTATTCATCTGGAACTCCTGCGATTGGAGTTGGAGCTGGAAATACGCCAGTTGTAATAGACAAATCAGCAGATATAAAAATGACTGCAAACTATATTCTAATGTCTAAAACATTTGATAATGGAGTAATTTGCGCAACAGAACAATCTGTAATCATAGACAAGGAAATTTATGACAAAGTTAGAAACGAATTTTTAAATAGAGGAGCCTATATCTTAAACGAAGAGGAATTGGATAAAGTAAGGGAAGTATTATTTAAAAATGGCAGCCTGAATGCAGATATAGTTGGTAAAAGCGCTTATATTATTGCAAGTATGGCAGGATTTGAAATTCCAAAAAGTTCAAAAGTGCTAATTGGAGAAGTAACTTCAACTGGAATGGAAGAACCTTTTGCGCACGAAAAATTATCTCCAGTGCTTGCAATGTATAAGGCTGAAGATTTTGAAGATGGGCTTAGAAAAGCTGATGAATTGGTAAAACTTGGAGGATTGGGACATACTTCTTCATTGTATATCGATTTAGCAGAAAAAGAAAAAATAGATAAATTTGGAAGATTGATGAAAACAGGGCGTACATTAATTAATATGCCAGCTTCACTTGGAGCAATCGGAGATGTATTTAACTTTAAATTAGAGCCGTCATTAACACTTGGATGTGGTTCGTGGGGAGGAAATTCCGTGTCAGAAAACGTAGGAGTAAAACATTTGTTAAATGTAAAGACAATTGCAGAAAGAAGAGAAAATATGCTATGGTTCAGAGTTCCTGAAAAAGTTTATTTCAAATATGGTTCATTGCCAACTGCTTTGGAAGAATTAAAAGGAAAACATAAAAAAGCATTTATCGTAACAGATAAAGTATTAGCAGAATTAGGTTATGCAGAACATATTACAAAAGTATTGGACAGCTTGAATATTGATTACAGAATATTCTCTGAAGTAAAGGAAGATCCAACATTAAGTTCAGCTCAATCTGGTGCAAAGGCTATGCTTGAATATAATCCAGATGTTATTATAGCCCTTGGTGGAGGTTCTGCAATGGATGCAGCTAAAATTATGTGGGTACTATATGAACATCCAACATTAAGATTTAGAGATCTTGCAATGAGATTTATGGATATTAGAAAGAGAATCGTTGAATTCCCTAAAATGGGTAAAAAAGCTAAATTTATAGCAGTTGCAACTTCAGCAGGAACTGGTTCAGAAGTAACTCCATTTTCTGTAATTACAGATGATGAAACAGGAATTAAATATCCGCTTGCAGATTATGCATTGACACCAAATGTAGCAATTAACGATCCTGAACTTATGCTTACAATGCCAAAAGGACTTACAGTAGCTTCTGGAATTGATGTATTTACGCATGCGCTTGAATCTTATGTTTCAGTTATGGCGACAGAATACACAAAACCATATTCAAAAGAAGCGGCAAGACTTGTATTCAAATACTTGCCTGAATCAGTAGAATTAGGAGCAAGAGCAATCAAAGCAAAGGAAAAAATGGCAAATGCATCTTGTCTTGCTGGAATGGCTTTCGCAAATGCATTTTTAGGAATAAATCACTCGCTTGCACATAAACTTGGAGGAAAATTCCATATTCCTCACGGTATAGCAAATGCAATAATTCTTGAAGAAGTTATCCGTTATAATGCAGCTGAAGCTCCGACAAAAATGGGATTATTCCCGCAATACAGATATCCTGATGCAATGCAAAGATATGCTGAAATGGGAGAACATTTAGGATTTGGTGGAAATACTAAAGAAGAAAAGTTAGAAAATTTAATTAAAGGAATTAACGAATTAAATAAAAAAATTGGTATTCCTGCCACTATTAAAGAATGGGGAATCCCAGAAAAGGATTTCTTGGAAGCAGTAGATGAAATGTCGCTGGAAGCCTTTGATGACCAATGTACATCGGCTAACCCAAGATACCCATTGATAGAAGAATTAAGAGAAATTTACTTAAAATCTTACTATGGAAAAGAATGGGAAAACGAAAAGGAAAGAGTAGCAAAAAAATTTTTAAATTTTTTTAATTAAAGAAGGATTTTTCTCAATTTGAGATTATCCCTTTTTAAAATTAATATTCATATTTTTTTCATATCCTCTAGGTGTAATCATTTTTTTCCATTTTTTTACATAAGTATTTGAATTTCCAATTAACACAATTGTAAGCATATTTATTTCAAAATCAAGCATATTTTCAAGTGTTGTAATTTCATATTCTTCGTTTTCACGTCCTGCATTTCTTACAATCGCAACTGGAGTATCTTTTGACTTATATTTTAGCATAATTTGCTGTGCTTTCACAATTTGTGTTGTTCGCCCTTTACTTTTTGGATTATATAAACTTACGATAAAAATCACCTTGCGCTGCCAATTCCAGACGTCTTTTTATCAATTCCCAGTCTGTTAAAAGATTGCTTAGGCTAATTGTTACATAATCGTGCATAATTGGGGCTCCAACAATTGCGGCTGCGGCATTTGTCGCTGTAACTCCTGCGATTACTTCAACTTCTACATCATCATTTTCGCCAATTACTTCATACATAATTCCAGCCATTCCATAAACTCCAGCATCTCCGCTACTAATCAAAGCTACATTTTTCCCATCTTTTGCAAGTTCTAAGACTTCTATACATCTGTCAACTTCCTTCATCATACTGGAACTTTTAATTTCAGTACTTGGAAAATAATTTTTAACCAAATCGGTATAGGTTTTATATCCTACAATAATATCACTATTTTTCATTGCTTCATAAGCCTTAAAAGTCATATCTGCCTTTTTCCCAGGTCCAATTCCTACTACATAAATTTTTCCATTTTTGCTCATTCTATCTCCTTGTTTTTATTTTTATTTACAGCTTAAAAAGAAAGTCAAGAATAAATCCTAACTTTCTTATCTTCATATTTTTTTATTTATAAATTAATTTTTTTAAAGCCTGAATTGGAGGCGCTACTTTTTCCACCACGATTTATTAATACTGAACAATCTAAATTATTTATATTTATTATATCAGCTTCTCCAAGAAGTCCGCCAAATACCACTCTATCTCCAGCTTTTTTACCTGGAACTGGGATTACTCTGACTGCGGTAGTTTTTGTATTTACCATTCCAATTGCCATTTCATCAGCTATTATTCCAGAAATTACAGCTTCTGAAGTATCTCCTGGAATAGCGATCATATCAAGTCCGACAGAACATACGCAAGTCATTGCTTCTAATTTTTCAAGCGTTAAATAGCCTTTGCTTGTAGCTTCTATCATTCCCTGATCCTCACTTACTGGGATAAATGCTCCTGTTAAGCCTCCAACACGAGTTGCAGCCATTGCTCCGCCTTTTTTTACAGCATCATTTAATATTGCAAGTGCAAGTGTTGTTCCATAAGCTCCAACTGATTCTAATCCAAATTCTTCCAGAACATTTCCAACACTGTCTCCCACAGCTGGAGTCGGTGCAAGTGATAAATCGATTATTCCAAATTCAACTCCAAGTCTTTCGGCAACTTCCTTTCCGATTAGTTCTCCCATTCTTGTGATTTTAAAACTTACTTTTTTGATTGCTTCTGTTATTTCATCAATTTTTGCAGTTTTTGAAATATTTGCAAGTGTATGTCTTACAACTCCAGGTCCGCTGATCCCAACATTTAGCACAACATCTGGATTTTCCACTCCGTGAAATGCCCCTGCCATAAACGGATTATCAGGAACTGCATTTGTAAATACAACAAATTTTGCTGCCGCTAATCCATCGTTATCCTTTGAAAGTTCAGCCAAGTCTTTTACAGTTTTTCCCATCATTTTTACTGCATCCAAATTAATTCCAGATTTTGTAGAACCTACGTTTACAGATGAGCAGACTCTGTCAGTTTCTGAAAGTGCTTTTGGAATGCTGTTTATAAGATTAATATCGCCTTTTGTAAAGCCTTTGTCAACAAGAGCTGAAAATCCTCCAATAAAGTCAATTCCAATTTCCTTTGCCGCTTTATCAAGAGCTTTTGCAAAAATTGTGTAATCTTGTGCATCTGTTGCATTTCCAATTATTGAAATTGGAGTAACTGAAACTCTTTTGTTTATAATTGGCATATTGTATTTGCTTGCCACTTCATTGGCGATTTTTACCAAGTCTTTTCCATTTTTTATAATTTTGTTATAGATATTTTCTGCTGTTTTTTCTGCACTTGCGTTAATGCAGTCAAGCAGGCTTATTCCCATTGTTACAGTTCTTACATCAAGATGCTGCATTTCAACCATATCTATCGTTTCCAGTATCTCATCAGGTAATAAATTCATTTTTTCCTCCTAAGTTTTAATAACAAACTATATTCTGTGCATAGCTTTTAAAAAAATATTTTTCATGTTGCAGGTAAAACTCTTACGCCTATTTTATCTTCAAAAACTTTAAATTCTTCTTGAAGTTTTTTTAATATCTGTATTTTTTTAGGTGCTTCTACAAGCATAATCATCGCAAAAAAATATCATCTTCAAAAAAACCTTTTTGCGTAATATCAATAATATTTAAACTCAATTCACTTAATTTTTGTTGAAACATTTGCAACAATTCCTGTTTTATCCGCTCCAATAACTGTAATAACAATTCTGTCGTTCATTTTCAGTCCTCCATTTTCAAATTTAAATTTTTTTATATTTATATGTTAAATTATCGCATAATTTTAGATATTTAGCAAGCAGAAAAATTTATTGATATTTATTTTTGTAAAGTGATATAATTTGTCATACTTATGGCTATGCATAAAATAGATGATTGTAAAAACAAAAGTGACAGAATATAAAGGAAAATTCAAATTTTAACAAAAACTTTTTAAACTTTTTACAAATTATAAATTATTAAATCACATAGGTGCAAGGAGGAAAATAAAAAAATGAAATTTTTGGGATTTTTTTCAAAAAGTTTTTAATATTTACAGGAAAAAGAAATATATTCGTTTTTTTAAAACTTTCATTGTCAATACTAATAATTTTTTTATTATCGGAATGTCAATAATTGCTATTGTCAGTTCAAAAAAATAAAAATGAAAATGCTAAAAAAAGTTATGAATATATACTTTTCAATGTTTCTGACGTTACTGAGGATAAAGTTATAGGCTCAGATTTTTCTTTCAGATAGAGAAAATTTATCCTATATGGATGTTTTTAAATAGTTTGGATGACATAAAGAAAAAAATAATCAGGTAAAAGGGAGTTATCATTGCTTTAGATACAGTAAATCTGTCATCTGCAAAAGTGGAGGAATTATCAAAGAAATTTGAGGAATTGAAGGCAAATAATAAAAAAATATATGCTTTTTGGAGCTTATATTACAAATGCCAATTATAAATTGGCTTCCATTGCAAATGAAGTTGTAATGATTCCATCTGCTTCAGCAAGTTTGGATTTGACAGGTTATCATTATTCAGATATGTATTATAAAGGTCTTTTTGATAAGCTGGGAGTGAATATGGAAGTTGTCCGTATTGGAAATTACAAGTCTTATGGGGAAAATTATACTGGAAATGAGATGACTCCTGAATTACGTTCTGAACTTACAAGAATCTTGGAAAATAGATATGGCAAATTTATTGAAGATATTTCTAAAAATCGTAAAATTGACAAGAATACGCTAAATGATGATATTGTGAATGGAAATGATACTAATTTGACACCATTTGCCGCACGTGATAAAAATTTAGTTGACAAGCTGGAACAGTTTTCTGATTTTACAAAACGTTTGAATATTCGTGAAGACAATGTTGCAGATATTACTGACTATTATGAAAAAAGGGTAAAGGATGAAAAAATCGGAAATCCTAGAAATGGAACTATTGCTGTAATTTATGCTGAAGGTTCGATTATGTATGATCCAGATGGAGCTACAGAAGGTGTCATAACTCCAGACAATATTTTAGAAAAAGTTGAAAAGGCAATGAAAACTAAAAATTTAAGAGGTATCGTGCTTCGTGTAAATTCAGGCGGAGGTTCAGCTCTAGCTTCTGAAGTAATCTATCAGGAATTGACAAAGTTAAATATTCCAATTTATGTTTCAATGTCAGATACTGCAGCTTCTGGAGGTTATTACATCTCAATGGCAGGAAATAAGGTATTTGCCAACAGTGCCACAATTACAGGCTCAATCGGCGTAGTTTCAATGATTCCAAAATTCTACAATGCACAAGAAAAATTTGGAGTTCATTCAAATTCAATATCAAAGGGTAAATATTCAGACATTAATGATAGTTTTGCACCATTATCTCAAGAATCTCGTGATAAAATCACCCAATCAATGCAGGAAACATACAGCGAATTTAAGTCACGTGTTTCTAAAAGCCGTAAAATTGATGAAAATACTCTTGAGAATTATGCACAAGGTAAAATATGGCTTGGTGATGAGGCTAAAAATATAAAATTGGTTGACGGAATTGCAAGTCTTGATGAAGTTATAAAAATAATGGCAAGAGATTTGGGATTACGTAATAATTATGCTGTGGAAAATATTTATTTGGAAGAAGATCTTTCTAAAAAGTTAAAAAGCTCTTACAAAAAAATGATTGCTGAAAAATTCAGTTTATCTGCACAACTTCAAAAAAATATTCCGCAAGCAAAAAAATGTATTCAACGAATATGATTTTGCAGTGCAGAATCAAAACAAACCATTATATTATTTGACATATAAATTGAATCTATATTAATAAGTAAATTTAAGCGAAGTGAAAAAAAGAATAGTATTTTTAAAAGTAGCTTCGTTTTTTTATTTTATAATCGAACTCATTTAAAAATAAAAACTATTAAAGATTACATAAATTTAAGTTTTGAGTGAAATAATCATAGTTTTTCAAGTTCAGTTTTAAGATAGTTTTTACTGTATTTATCTTTTTTTATTTTTTTGGTGAAAGGAGTATTTTTATGAATAAAAAAACAGTTTTTTTAAATTAATCAAGGAGTATTTTTTAATCGGATTAGGAACTCTTTTTCTTGCAATGGGATTGCAGTTTTTCTTTTTCCCAAATAAAATAGCAAGTGGAGGAGTAACAGGGCTAGCCCTGGTTATAAACAGCTTATTCGGCTTTCCCACAGGGCTTTTTGTCGCTATTAGCAATTTAATTTTATTCGCTTTAGCTTTTATTGTAATTAGTGGACAATTTGGATTTAAGAGCATTTATGCAACTGTGCTTTTATCTTTTTTTCTTTCTTTTTTTGAAAAATTTTATCCCAATTACACTATTACTAAAGACATATTTCTAGCCACAGTTTTTGGAAGTGCAATTTGTGCCTTAGGAATAACAATTATTTATTTATATGAGTCTTCCACAGGCGGAACTTCAATAATTGCGAGAATTATTAACAAGTATTGCCACATTGGCTATGGAATGTCCAGTTTCATTGTTGATGCTATCGTTACTCTTTTGGCGATTTTTGCATTTGGTGTGGAATTGGGGCTTGTGGGACTGTTAAGTGTTTATGTGACAGGATTCATTACAGATAAATTTATAGAGGGATTTAATTCACGTAAACAGATTATGATTATTACTTCTAATAAGGATATTGTGTTAAATTATATTTTAAGGGACTTTGATAGGGGATGTACGATTTTTAAAAGGGAGTTGGAGGATATTCTGGAGCTGAAAAGGATATTTTTGCTTACAATTATTGAGAGAAGACAGTTTATACAGCTAAGAAAATTTTTTTAAAAGCACACGATCCTACTGCTTTTTGTTACAGTTACAGATACTACAAAAAGTCTTTGGTGAAAGGATTTGATCAGCTGCATTAGCATTGAAAAAGAATTTTTGAAATAAAATCAAAGGTTATAAAAATAAAAATGTTAAAAAAATATTTGACAAATTTCTATTTTTATGATATAATGTAACTAAGAAATAATTGTAATCATTTCAAATTAAAAAAATAATAATATTAATAATTAGGAGGAAATTATGTCACTAATAGGAAAAAAATTGGAAAACTTTACAGCACAAGCTTACCAAAATGAAGAATTTAGAGAAGTAAGTTTTGAAAAGGACTTTTTAGGAAAATGGAATGTTGTGGTTTTTTACCCGGCTGATTTCACTTTCGTATGTCCTACAGAATTGGAAGATTTGGAAGATCATAGAGAAGAATTGGAAAAAATAGGATTTAATGTTTATTCAGTAAGTACTGATACTCATTTTACACACAAGGCTTGGCACGATCACTCTGAAGCAATCGGAAAAGTTAAATTTACAATGATAGGAGATCCAACAAAAGCTATTTCAAGAGAATTTGAAGTATTAAATGAAGAAAGCGGACTTGCCTACAGAGGAACATTTATTATAAATCCAGAAGGAAAAAAATTGTTGCTTATGAAGTAAATGACAGAAGGAATCGGAAGAGATGCCTCAGAACTTGTAAGAAGAGCAAAAAGCTGCAAAAATTCGTAGCTGATAATCCAGGTTAGTTTGTCCAGCAAAATGGAAAGAAGGAGAAGCTACTTTAAAAACCAGGATTAGATCTAGTAGGTAAAATCTAAAAAAATTTTTATGATAATTATAAAAAAATAAATTGTAAAAAAATTACTTAGAAGGAGGGAAAATGGCTTTTATTAGATAGTAATATTGTAGAGCAGTTAAAAGGTTATTTTGATAAAATCAGCACAAATATTGAATTAGCTGCATTTTTTTAGATGATAGTGAAAAAAATCAAAGGAATTAGATAGTTTTTTTACAGGAAGTTGATGCAATTTCTGAAAAAAAGTAAACTATGTGAAAAAAATCGTTTGAAAATGATAAGGCTGATTTGGATAAAGCGAGTATCACTCGTCCAATATCTTTTACACTTTTAAAGGATGGAGAAAATACTGGAATTAATTTTTCAGGAATTCCTGGCGGACACGAGTTTAACAGCTTTATTCTGGCAATTTTTAGGATTGGCTGGACTTGGGAAAAAGTTAGAAGGAGATCAGCTTTCAAAAAGTTGAATCTGTTAATAAGCCTTTTAAATGTTGAGACGTTTGTTTCATTATCTTGTACACATTGTCCAGATGTAGTTCAAGCTTTAAATCTTATTTCAACATACAATAAGAATATTACAGTAACAATGGTTGACAGTGCAGTATTCTTTGAAGAAGCGAAGGAAAAGGATATTCAGGCAGTACCAGTTGTATTTATAAATGGAGAGCAAAAAAATCAGTTGGTGCTAAAACTATTGAAGAGCTGATAAATCTTATTGTTAATGCCTAAAATAAGATTAAAGAATCAAAATTGGTTTATCTGAAAGAATAGAATTTTTTTAAAAAGAGAAAATAAAAAAACTTGTGAAATCATAAAACTAAAAATGTACCAATAGACTTAATGTTTAAAGGTACATTTTTTTAATAAATTAAAGAGACTTAATTCATTTGAAAAAAAGTCTCTAAAAAAACAATTTAAATATTAGTTTCCTTGGTTAAAGAATGAACCAGTATTATTTAAATTTGGTGTTTCAGTTTCATTATTTGAATTGTCATTAGTAGTTTCTGTATTTGTTGATGATGACGGCAATCCAAATACTGACGGATGTAATCTATCTTCAGGTATTTGATAATTAGTTATTTTTTTAATAGTCATAACTTTATTTTTTTATTAGAAGCAGTACCTTCAATGTCTAAAAACGACAACATCAGTATCTGTAACTCCATATTTTTTTGACCAATGAAATTATAGATTTGATCTAGTAATCCAGAATCATCTTTTTACTGTATAGTTAATTGTCTTATTTGGGAATACCAGATTATCTTTTTACATAAGTAAAAAGTATTTGTTGATCTTACATATTGCCCTTCAAAAGACTTATTTAAAGTTTTTTTAGCAGCTGTCCCAATAACAGACATTACAAGCATCATTATTAGTAATAGTAATTTTTTCATAAAATCTCCTTGATTAATATTATTTATGGAAACCTAAATCAGCTGGATTGACATCTCCAGAGATTTTTTTTACAGTTCCTCCTCTTTTTTCAAACTCATTTCTCATCAGAGCAGTTTTTTTTATAAGTTCAACTGTATCACTTTCGAGGTTGGAACTGTTATATCGCCCTTTAGTCCAGTATTCGATAACCAGCGAACTATCTCCACAAATTATTTTTGTACCATATTTTTTTGCATAGACAAAAGCTGTATAAATACCAACTAATTCACCAAAATTGTTTGTTCTGGTGTCGGCAACATAATAATTTCCAAATTCATTGATATTTTTTTCATTCATAATTTTATAAAGCAGCGAATTGCCATCAAAATCAGTTAATCTGACTTCTACGCCATTGCCTCGTCCTGTTCCCGCATCAAAGTAAATTGCCTCCCGTTCCAGTTCAGAGTACAGTTTTTGTTAAATCCTTTTTTTCTTTTTTTATAATTTGCTCCAGAATTTAACCATTCTTGTGCTTCTAAAAAGGTTTTTTAAACGATTTATAACGGGCTTTTTTTCCGCTTACTTTTTTTTGACATTCCACCCAATTTTCAAGTATTCCATTTTCATTTGTATTTATAATGAAATAGGCATAAAATTTTTGATTTCTTGACATTTCAGATTATAAGTTTAATCCTCCGTCAACTCTTAATACTTGTCCTGTAACGAATTTAGACATGTCACTTGCTAGATACAATGCCGCATTTGCTACATCTTCAGCATCACCCATTTTTCTAAGTGGAGTGTTTGCAAGTACATTTTCTACAATTTTTTCAGGTAATACGTGAGTCATATTTGTTTCGATGAAACCTGGCGCAATTGCATTTGCTCTAAGATTTTTTCTACCAAATTCCTTTGCCCAAGTTTTTGCCATAGCAATTACTCCACCTTTAGTAGCGGCATAGTTAGTTTGCCCTGCATTTCCATCAATTCCGACAACAGAAGCCATATTAATTACGCTTGAGGCTTTACTTTTTAATAGTAGTGAAACAAATCCTTGCATTACGTTATAAACACCTTTTAAGTTAATGTCAATTACTAAATCCCAGTCAGCTTCCTTCATTCTTTGAAGCAATGCATCTCTTGTAATTCCTGCATTATTTACAAGAATATCTAGTCTTCCATATTTTTCCTTGATTTCCTTTGCAGCTTCCTTGATATTTTCTCTATCTGTAACATTTAATTTTATATGTGAAACATTTTCATGGCTGTAATCAGGATCAATTAAATCCCCAGAAATAACTGTAGCTCCATTTTCTGCAAATTTTAATGCAATTTCCTTCCCAATTCCTCTTGAACCACCTGTAATTAATGCAATTTTACCATTTAACACTATACTTCCACCTTCCTATTTTTTTAATTTTTTTCTAATTTCTAATTTTTTTGGCTTTTGAATTTTTTTAATTAATACTATTTCCCATTTAAATAGTAAATTAATTATGAGTTTTTTTGCAATAGGAGCAAATAACATAAAAATTTAATTTCTGTTTTTTTAAATGGGATTTAGTATAAATTATTTAGAACTTCTAATTTTTACATTTGTAAGCCCTTTTTCCTGGACTTTCAATTTTTTTGAAAAAAAGCTCCGTAGCTTAAATCTATTACACGTCCTTTTGCAAAAGGACCTCTATCATTTATTTTTTTACAATAACTTCCTTACCGTTACTTAAATTTGTAACTTTAACTTTTTGTTCCAAATGGTAAACTTCTATGGGCAGCTACCATTTCATTTTGAATTGTGTCTTTCTCCACTTGCTGTTCTGCTTCCATGTAATTTTTTTACCATAATATGAAGCAATTCCTTTTTTTGTGAATGTTTGGAAGTTTTTTTGATTTTGCGGCTTCAGAAGTTTCATCTTTTTTTGGAAACAGTTAAATCTGTTACATTATCTACATCATCAGCTGCCTTCATCATTTCTTTTTTTATGTAAATTATATTTGTTCCATCTGTTTTTTTGTTTCTGAAACTAATGACAATGAAACCATCAGACCCGCAAACATAGTAATTATTTTTTTCTCATTTTAATATTTGCTACTAAAAAAATATAAAAACATATTCTCCAATTTGATATTTATTAGTAGACTCTCCTTTTTATTACCTATTTTGAGAATATTTAACTTAATTATACCATATTATTAAAGTCAATTTACTTTTTTTTTTCTTATTTTATAATTATTTTATTTCAGGCTGTTTAACATGTTGGATTCTAGGGCTGTTTACATTTAACGTTTCAAATGTATATCCTGCCTTTTTTTATACCCGTCTATAATTTGCTGTAAAAGCCTGAACAGTAGTTTTCTTAGCATTTGTATCGTGCATTAGGACATTAATGTCAGGATGAGTTGTACAAACACCATATTTTACTAATTTTGCTACAGGAACATTATTTCCAGAAGCATCTGTACTGTCACAGTTCCAGTCAAAATAAACAAATCCTTCTCTTGTCAATCTGTTAATGATAGCAGTTTTTAAAGCCTTTGAAGCAATAGTGTTGCTAGAACCTCCAGGGAATCTTATAATTTTAACATCTTGCCCAGTTGTAGATTTTTATAGCATCATGTATTTGATAAAAATTCCTTAAAGAAACTGTCTTCGTTTGCATAAACTTTTTTTATATTCATGTGTAAAGCTGTGCAGTCCGATTGAATGTCCTTGATCAGTTATTTTCTTGTAGTCTTTAAAGTTTTTTCCAATTCCGATTACAAAAAATGTAGCTTTTTATATTATTTCTTTTCAGGATTTCAAGAATTTGATCAGTATGTCCTGAAGGTCCGTCATCAAATGTCAAATAAACTGTTTTTAATTTTTTTGTCAGCTTTTTAACTTTTGATATTGTGCTTTTTACATCATCATTTTTTTCTTAGTAACCGCAGCTAAATCTGCAGTTTTTTTGTGTTTTTTTCATGTGTTAATTTTTTTATGCTTGATTCTAAGCTATGGTGTTCAATAAATTTTTGCAGTTGTACCAAAAAAATATGCACTCCTGAATATAGGAATCAATTATAGCCACTATTATACCAATGACTGAAAATGTTTTTTCATTTTTTTATTACCTCTCATTTCTTATTTATATTTGTTAATTAACGCTTCAACTTTTTTTGTAACTGTCTTCACCGTGTTTTATATTTCCGTTAAGAACTTCAACTTCCTTTTTCCAATTTTTTTGCTTATTTTTCCTTCAATGCTGGAATTTCCTGTTTAAATTTTTTTCACCTTGTTTAATTAGCACAAAATGTGAAAAAAAGAAATAGCAATATAGAAATAACAAGTAAAAATAATTGCATTTCTTGCTAATTTTTTTGTTATTTTTCTTCATTATGATCATCTCTATAATCATAAATAAATTCGTGTTGTTTTGACATTTTTTTCCTCTCTTTTCTTTTTTTATTTTTGTTGTTATTAATTTAATAAAATTATTTAAAGTCAATAATTCAAATATGCCTAAACCCTCTAATATATTAAATCAAGTAAATTTTTAGAATATAAATTGAAAAAAAGACCTCTTAAAAAAAGAGGTCTCATAAAAGGGGGTTAATTGAGGTTTCAGATCTTTTAATCGATCTGAATATAGTATACACTATAACAATTAAACCACCATTAAATCAAAATTGTTTTTTTGATTAATTTTTTTCTCTTTTTTTAATTGACAATGTATTATTATTGATTTTTAAGGGCTGAAACTATACATTTCAAATTTTTATTGACAATTTAAATTTTTTTATTTACATTCTATTTACTGTATTTATTCCAAGCAGGCTAAGTCCTTCTTTTAATACAAATGCAGTTTTTCTTGCCAGTAAAATTCTTGCATCCATTACTTTTTTATCTTCCTCTTTCAAGATAGAACTCGAATTATAGAAGTTATTAAATAATTTTGCTGTGTCAAATAAATAATCTGCAATTATATTTGGACGGTAGTTTTCATAGGATTTTTACTACAGCTTGAGGGAATCTTAATAATTCAACTGCAAGTTCACGTTCAATTCCATTCATATCATCCAAAATAATATCGTTATTTTTAACTTCGATATTTTCTTCCTTCAATTTTCTAAAAATTGACATAATCCGAACGTAGGTATATTGCAGGTAAGGTCCTGTATTTCCTTCAAAACTAAGCACTTTATCCCAAGTAAATGTTATATCAGAAGTTCTATTTTGACTCAAATCAAAATATTTTATAGCTCCGCTTCCTACAATTTCAGCAATTTTGTCCTTTTCATCTTCTGGAATATCTGGATTTTTTTCATCAATTACTTTTTTTACTTGAGCTTTTGCTTCATCTAGCAAATCCACAAGCCTTATTGTGTTTCCGCTTCTAGAAGAGAAAATTATTCCATTACCAAGTCTCATAATTCCAAATACAATGTGAGTCTTTTTATAATTGTAAGGCTCGCCTAACATTCTTCCAATTTCAAAAACCTGCTTAAAGTGATTTTGCTGTCTGTCGTCAGTTAAATAAACTGCTTCATCGACTTTTAACTCATCTTTTCTAAACTTCATTGTAGCAAGATCCGAAGTCGTATACAAAAAACTTCCATCTTTCTTTTGAACAATTGCAGGCGGCAATCTATTATTTTTCAAAAAAATACTACTAGTGCACCTTGATCTTCTTTTTGCGATACCTTTTTGCTTTAATTCTTTCAAGAACCGATGGCATCATATCATTGTAAAATGACTCACCAAAATAGTAATCGAAGTTTACATTAAGTCTATCGTAAACTTTTATTGTATTCTTTTAGTGAAATATCAATAAATTCTTTCCATAATTTTTGGTTATTTTTATCTCCAAGCTGTAATTTCTTCAATTCTTCTCGTGCTTCATCTTCCAAAGCAGGATTTATTTTAGCTTCATCTGAAAATTTTACATAGATTTTTTCCAGTTCTCCAATGGGATCTTTTTTCATAAGCCTTTTTATCCAGCCAGTTCTTATAAGCCACAATAAGTTTTTCCAAATTGTGTTCCCCAGTCACCAATATGGTTATCGGCAAGTGTATGAAATCCCAGAAATTGTAAAATTCTCTTGATGGAATCTCCAATAATCGTGCTTCTCAAGTGTCCAATGTGCATTCTTTTTGCAATATTTGGAGAAGAGTAGTCGATAATTACAGTTTTATCGGTATTTAAAAATGAAAAAGTCATATTTTTTTCATTTTCCACTTTTTTATTTCCTCATTTAAAAAAACCGTTTTTAAGATAAATATTGATAAATCCAGGTCCTGCAATTTCCAACTTTTTGAATGATGTCATTTTCTGAAAAAAATTTTTCCACAAGAGTACTCGCAATTTCACGGGGATTTTTTTCCAATTAATTTTGAGCTGACCATTGCAAAAATTTGTTTGAAAATCCCCAAATTCCTTTTTAGTAGAATTTTTGAATATCAATTTTTTTCCGCATAATCAGCACCAAAAATATTATTTATATTTTCTGAAAAACAACTTTTTTTAATTTTTATTGTCAGCAATTCCATTATTTTTAAAATTTTTTTCCTTTCTTTCAAAAATTTACGTTAATTTTAGGATAACGCATAATCCTTTTTTTAAAAAAAACTTAATATGTCTTATTATACTATATATGCAAGTTTTTCAAATTTTTTTACAAAAAAAGCAAGCCTGAAAAATTGACAGTCAAATTTAAAAAAATGTTATCATATATTGTAAATTTTATATTTATTATAGTTTTATTATTCGTAATAGAAAATAATATATGTCTACAACAAAATCTAAAAAAATAGAAATTATGGAAATAGGATGGTGCTTAAATGAAAAAAATCTTAATCTTTCTTCTACTTTTATCTAATTTATCTTTTGCAGCGCAAAATTTACCTGTAAATTCAAAAGAATTGGACAAGATTCTCGATCAAGCTTTTGAAAATATTGATAGAGGAAATACTCAAAAAGGCGTGTCAATATTAAAGAAGAAAATATCGGAAAATCCTACAGAAATTATATATAAGGCGATATTGGGATCAATTTATGATGGAGCTGGAAGAAAGGATGAAGCTGAAAAGGAGTTTGACGAGGCTGTAAGATTGCAGGAAAAATATCCTTTTATTGCTGGAGATGGTAAAAAATACGACATACGATTTATGATTGGAATGTTTTATAGTTTTACAGAAGATTATACAAGTGCATTAAAATGGTTAAATCAAGTTGATGAAAAAAAGAGTATAATGAAATGTTTAAAGATGAACCGATGTTAAAGGATTTTTCTTTTTTTGGAATTTTTTTAATTATAATGATAACAATCCAGAAGAAGCGAAAAAAAGTATCTTTTTAAGTCATCTGTTTATGATAAAGACGGAGTATCGGAAAATATTCTGGGAATGATTTATTTAGATGAAGGAAATCAAAAGGAAGCAAAAAAATGGCTATTGGCTTCTGCAAATAAGGGATGTCTAGGAGGCCAGTTTAATTTAGGCGATCTCTATTATCAGCTGGGAGATAAAAAAATGGCATTGGAATGGCTTCAAAAAAAGCCTTTGAAACAGCAAAAAAAAGAAAAAAAATAGTGAGAAAATGAAGGAAATACAGGAAACTATAGAAGAAGTTAAAAAAATAGTCAAAAATAATATTTTTTTATCTTAGGAAAGGAAAGTTTTGATATGAGAAAATATTTGATTTTTATTAGTATTAGTTGCGAACTTAGGATTGGGGATTCAAAGTTTTCTCAGCAATGACAAGACAGGAAAGAGAAAATTTGGAAAAAAACAGATAAGTGAGGCTTATGATAGGGATGATCAGAAAGAAATTATTGCCTTTAGTTTCTAAATATGTGAATGAGTTTCCGAATAACGCGGATTATTTGAATAAACTGGGAGTTTTATATGATAATTTGGATAATTATTCAGAAGCTGAAAAAAATACTATTTGAAGGCTATAGAAAGAGGAAATTATAATGCAATTTCAAATTTGGCTTATGTTTATTATGAAAAGGAAGATTATGAGAAAGGCTATAAAATATTATAAGGAATATCAGAAAATAGCAGATAATACTGATAATTATTTTTTTGGATTGGAGCATCTTATGAAGAATTGGAAGATTACAAAAAAATGCGAAGGAATGGTTTTTTTGAAAGTTACAAAAATTTGAAAAGGATGGATCTTCAGAAAATAGATTAGGATTAATTGCTGAAAATGAAGGAAATCAAAAAGGAAGCAATAAAATGGTATCTGGCATCAATACAAAAAGGGAAATTTGTGGGCTTATGATAATTTGGCAATTTTGTATATTGGTTTGGGAGATTATGATAATGCAGAAAAATTAGTAAAAAAAGGGATGAATTTGGCTAAAAAAATTCAGATGATGAGGATTTGAAAAAAAGGAATTCAATGAAACACTTGACATTATTCGGGCAAAAAGATAAATTTTTATAATCCTAAATTTTTTTCAATAGAAGATTCATTATATTTTTTTGCAGGAGATTTGCAATTTTCTGCTAATAAATATTAAAGTATAACCTTATTTTTTTGAATAAAATTGTGAGTGTGTAAAAATTTTTTTGTGTAAATAGAACATATAAATATTTAGTTTGCTAGATTTTTCTATATAGTTTACACAAAATTATAAACACTCAAAATTGCTAATAACAGTTAATTTTTTTAAAGATTAATAAAATAGATAGATTATATATATAATATATATTTTACAAAATTAATGATTTTTTTGCTATAATAATTTCATAAAAAAATAAAGTAAAAAAATTGAAACACTGGAGGAAATTATGTCATTATTAATCTTAATCTTATCATTATTACTGATTATTGAAATTTTAGAAATTAAAGTCGTGCAAAGTGGAAAAATATGTTGCCTTGAAAGTTTCTAGCAGTGATTTTTATTGGATTGGTAAATGATGGAAGAGTAATGGCTAGTTTTACTGAAAGATAATTGATAGAATCATAATAATAAAAAAACTATTTTTTTGTTTTTATAACTTTGAGGCGATTTATATTTAAATCGTCTTTTATTTTTATAAAAAAATAGGTAAAAAAATTTTTGTGAGATATGTGATAAAAATATATTCAAATAACTTTAAGTAATTATTTTTTTAATTTTTTTAAAGTTGGCTGATGTTTATTTATAAAAAAATTTAGGAGAGTGAAAAATCAATGGATGGGAAAAAGAAGTAATAACTTGACAGAAGGTGCGGCTAGAGCGCCACATAGATCGTTATTAAAAAGGATTGGGTTTCATAAATGACGAAATGGAAAAAAACCAATAATTGGGATTGCGAACTCATTTAATGAAATAATACTAGGGCATGTTCATTTGAAAAAAACTTGGTTCAATCGGTAAAAGATGGAATTAGAATGGCTGGAGGAGTTCCAATGGAATTTAATACAATTGGAATTTGTGATGGACTTGCGATGAATCATATTGGGATGAAATATTCGTTGGTTACGAGAAATATAATTGCAGATTCGATTGAAGCGGTTGCTATGGCTACTCCATTTGATGCGATTGTGTTTATGCCAAGCTGTGATAAAGTAGTGCCTGGAATGTTGATTGCAGCGGCAAGATTGAATATACCTTCAATATTTGTAAGTGGAGGAGCAATGCTTGCAGGAGTTTATAAAGGTAAAAAAATTGGATTAAGTAATGTATTTGAAGCGGTTGGAGCTTATAACACTGGGCAAATTACTAGAAAAGAATTAAATTCTGTAGAAGAAATGGCTTGTCCGACTTGTGGGTCATGTGCAGGAATGTATACTGCAAATACTATGAACTGCTTGACAGAAGCACTTGGAATGGGACTTCCTGGAAATGGGACTGTTCCAGCAGTATTTTCAGAAAGAGCAAGACTTGCTAAAAAAGCGGGAATGCAAATTATGGAAGTTTTAAAAGCAGATTTAAGACCAAGCGATATTTTAACAAGAGAAGCATTTGAAAATGCGGTTGCAGTAGATATGGCACTTGGAGGATCTTCTAATACAGCATTACATTTACCTGCGATTGCTCATGAAGCTGGAATTGACTTGACTTTAAGTGACTTTAATGAAATTGCGCAAAAAACTCGTCAAATTTGTAAATTGTCACCATCTGGAGAATATTTCATTGAAGACTTGTATAGAGCGGGTGGAGTTACTGGAGTTATGAAGAGATTGCTTGAAAATGAAAGATTGCATGGAGATGCGAAAACTGTAGCATTGCAAACACAAGGAGAATTGGCAAAAGATGCATTCATTAATGATGACGATGTAATCAAACCTTGGGATAAACCAGCTTACAAAACTGGAGGAATTGCTGTATTGAAAGGTAACTTGGCACCAAATGGATGTGTTGTTAAAGAAGGTGCGGTAGATCCAGAAATGTTGCAACATACAGGACCTGCGAAAGTATTTAATAGTGAAGAAGAAGCCGTTAAAGCGATTGTTGGTGGAGAAATTGTAGCAGGAGATGTTGTGATTATTAGATATGAAGGACCAAAAGGTGGACCAGGAATGAGAGAAATGTTATCGCCAACAGCTATGATTGCAGGAATGGGTCTTGATAAAGATGTTGCGTTAATTACAGATGGAAGATTCTCTGGAGCTACGAGAGGTGCTTCGATTGGACACGTTTCGCCAGAAGCTGCTTCAGGTGGAAATATTGCGATTATTCAAAATGGAGATATTGTGGAAATTGATATTCCAAACAGATCAATTAATATTAAAATCTCTGATGAAGAAATTGAAGCTAGAAAAGCTAAATTGGAACCATTTAAACTTCAAGTAAAAGGATACTTGAAAAAATATGCTATGCATGTGTCTTCTGCAGATAGAGGAGCAATTGAAATTTTTAGATTAGTAAATACCACATTACTGTTCGTCAGAAAATAAACATTAGATGGAATTTGATATTGCTAACTTTAATCATAATTATTAGGAAAATTTCAGAGGAGAAAAAAATCAAATGGTAAATGATAATGAAAGTAAAAATTCTAAATGTTAAATTGACACAAGAAAAAAAATAAAAATCAATAGTAAATGTTACTTATTCACAGCCAGTTAGCTATTTTTAGGAAAAAAATATAAAATTGGAAATGGATATTTTAAAGCCTAATAGAGAGGGGAAATATCCGACAGTATTATTTGTGCCGGGAGGGTCTTTTGCACACAGCTATAAGGAAAATTATTTGCAACAAAGATTGGAAATAGCTAAAGCAGGTTATGTAGTTGCAAGTATGGAATATAGGACTATTCCTGATGGAGTTTTTCCGCAAAGTCTGGAAGATGTGAAGGCAGCAATAAGATTTTTAAAGGCTAATGCTGATGAGTATGGAATTGATAAGGGGAAAATAGCATTGATGGGTGAATCTGCTGGAGGTTATTTAGTAGCAATGGCAGGAGTTACAAGCGGAACTACGAATTTTGACAGGGGGGAGAATTTATCTGAAAATAGTGATGTGCAAGCAATTATAGATATTTATGGTGTAACGGATTTTGGAGAAGTTGATTTTGATATTCCAGAAGATGCAGAAGAAGGCTATAGGGCGATACTTATGTCAGTAAAGTTCTGGCTAAATGATGTAAGAAATAATATTGAATCTACAAATCCTATATCTTATATTTCAGAAAAAACGCCTCCATTTCTATTAATGCATGGAGATGCAGATATATTGGTTCTTCCGAATCAGACAGAAATACTTCATAAGGCGTTGATTGAAAATGGTGTGGACTCAAAAAGATACATAGTTCCGGGAGCGGGACATTCAGATGAATATTGGTTTCAGCCTGAAGTTACAGAATTGATAATAGATTTCTTGAACGAAAAAAATAAAAAAATATTTAAAAGTGAGACAGGGAGTGCCTAATAAATCATAAATTATTTTTTTATTTGATTTATGAGGTAGCTCCTTGTAAAAAAACTGAAAGAAAATTAGGGAAATAAAAAAATTGGAGAAGGTGAAAAAAATTGCATAAGTTATATGATTTTTATGGAAGCTAGAGAACGATTGGGGACAGTTATTGAAAAAGACGAAATTGATTCATAGCAATATTTTTTTCTGATGAATCAGGAAACGATGTTTATATTAAACCAGAAAATTTGCAAAGAACAGGTGCATTTAAAATAAGAGGTGCTTATAATAAAATTGCGAAATTGACGGAAGAAGAGAAAAAAAGAGGAGTAATTGCAGCATCGGCTGGAAATCATGCACAAGGTGTGGCACTAGCTGCTCAAAAATTGGGAATTAAGGCTGTAATTGTTATGCCTAAACATACGCCACTTATTAAGGTTGAAGCGACTAAAAGATATGGTGCGGAAGTTATTTTAACTGGAGAAGTTTATGACGAGGCTTATGAGTACGCAAAAAAATTGCAGGAAAAAGAAGGGTACACTTTTGTACATCCGTTTAATGATGAAGATGTAATTGAAGGGCAAGGGACTATCGCTTTAGAAGTTTTAGAGGAATTGCCTGATGCGGATATTATTTTGGTGCCAATTGGTGGAGGAGGACTTATTTCAGGAATTGCTTCGGCTGCGAAATTAAAAAATCCATTGATAAAAATAATTGGTGTTGAGCCAGAAGGTGCAGCGAGTGCATTGGAGGCTAGAAAAAGTCATCATGTGGTTGAACTTGATGAAGCAAATACAATTGCAGATGGAACAGCTGTTAAAAAAATTGGTGACATTACATTTGACTATATTGAAAAATATGTAGATGACATAGTTACTGTATCTGATTATGAGTTAATGGCAGCATTTTTGGTCTTGGTTGAAAAACACAAAATTGTTGCGGAAAATTCGGGAATTTTGGCTGTGGCAGGATTGAAAAAATTGAATGTTACAGGGAAAAAGATAATTTCAATAATAAGTGGTGGTAATATAGATGTATTAACTATTTCATCTATGATTAATAAAGGATTGGTAGCTAGAGGAAGAATTTTTACATTTGCGGTTGATTTGCCTGATAAACCAGGACAATTGGTGGCTGTGTCACAAATTCTTTCGGAACAAAATGCGAATGTAATTAGGCTTGAACATAATCAGTTTAAGAATTTAGACAGATTCCATGAAGTTGAATTACAAGTTACAGTTGAAACAAATGGAGAAGAACATATTAATAAAATAACTCAAGAATTTGAGAAAAAAAGGATATATAATTAGAAGATTGAATGCACAAGCAATGATTGATGATTAAAAAAATAAAAAAATTAAGAAAAAGGTGGTTGAAACAATGAGTGAAACTAAGATGATAAACGGTGGTAGAATTTTACTAGAATCGCTACACAGATTAGGAATAACAGATATTTTTGGATATCCGGGAGGAGCGGTAATTCCAATATTTGATGAAATTTATAGTTATGACAAAATAAATTACTATTTTGCAAGACATGAGCAAGGATTGTCACATGCGGCAGATGGTTATGCAAGAGTTTCTGGAAAAGTAGGAGTTTGTCTTGCGACTTCAGGGCCTGAGTGCGACAAACATGGTTACAGGGAATAATGACAGCACATATGGATTCTGTACCAATGATTGCGATAACTGGACAAGTTAGATCAAATTTATTGGGAAGAGATGCTTTCCAAGAAACTGATACAGTTGGAATTACAATGCCAATTACAAAATGTAATTATTTGATTCAAAATATAAAAGAAATACCTAGAGTTGTAAAAGAGGCTTACTACATTGCAACAACAGGTAGACCAGGACCAGTTCTTATTGATATTCCAAACGATATTCAAGTTCATCAAATTCCATATGAAGAATTTGAGAGATTATTTGATGAAAAAATTGAATTGGAAGGATATTCACCAACTTATGAAGGACATCAAGGTCAAATTAAAAGAGCAATTAAATTGATAAAAGAAGCGAAAAAACCATTGATAATTGCAGGAGCGGGAGTTTTGAAATCGAAAGCATCAAAAGAATTGTTTGACTATGCTGAAAAGACACAAACACCTGTGGCTACGACATTACTTGGATTGGGAGCATTTCCTGAATCGCACGAATTATCTCTTGGAATGTTAGGAATGCACGGAACTGTACCAGCGAATTATGCGACAGATGAGGCAGATTTAGTAATTGCGGCTGGAATTAGATTTGATGACAGAATTGCTGGAAATCCTAATAAATTTATTGAAAATGCAAAAAGTTATTCACATTGACATTGATCCAGCTGAAATTGATAAGAATAAAAGGGCTGATGTGCCAATTGTTGGGGATTTAAAACATGTATTGACTGATATTAATACTGAAATTGAGCCACAAACTCACGAGGAATGGGTTAAAAAAGTTGTTGAATGGAAAAAAGAATATCCATTAGGACATAGAGAAGTTGGAGAAGATAAATTGCTTCCACAAGAAGTTCTAAAAGCGATTGACGATATTTTGCAAGGAGACACAATTGTTGTAACTGATGTTGGTCAACATCAAATGTGGGCTGCTCAATATTTTACTTACAAAAAAATCCTGATTCAATCGTAACTTCAGGAGGAGCTGGAACAATGGGATTTGGACTTCCTGCGGCAATTGGAGCACAAATAGGAGCACCTGATAAAAAAGTTGTTTTAATCGTTGGAGATGGTGGTTTCCAAATGACATTACAAGAATTAATGATGATTAAACAATACAATTTACCAGTAAAAGTTGTTATTTTGAACAATTCTTACTTGGGAATGGTTAGACAATGGCAAGAATTGTTTAAAGATAGAAGATATTCATTCGTTGATTTAGAAATAAATCCAGATTTCATCAAAATTGCAGAAGCGTATGGAATTAAAAATGCAAAACTTACAAACAAAGAAGATTTGAGAACAAAATTGAAAGATTTAATATTATCTGATGAAGGTGTGTTAATCGAATGTGTTGTTGAAAAAGAAGAAAATGTATTCCCGATGATTCCAGCAGGAAAAACTGTAAGTCAAATGATCGGAAAGAAAGGTGTGTTAGAAAATGAATAGAGAGCATGAAATTTTAATAATTGCAAAAAATACTGATGGAATTGTGTCGAGAATAATGTCTTTATTCAATAGAAGAGGATATTCTGTTTTTAAAAAAATGACAGCAGGAGTTACAAATAAAACCTAGTTATGCGAGATTGACAATGACAGTAGAAGGAGACGACAAAACATTAAATCAAATTCAAAAAAACAAGTTTATAAAATTGTGGATGTTGTAAAAGTAAAAGTTTTCCCAGTTGAAAATGTTATCAGAAGAGAATTGATGTTAATAAAAGTGAAATCTGATCCAGAAACTAGAGCACAAATTGTTCAAGTTGCGGATATTTATAGAGGAAAAGTTTTAGATGTATCACCAACTTCATTAGTTATTGAACTTACAGGAGATGTGAAAAAATTGCGTGGATTTGTGGAAATTATGCACAATTATGGAGTTTTGGAAATTGCGAAAAACTGGGGTTGTAGCGATGAGTCGTGGAGAAAAAAATTGTAGAATTTTAGAAATTTTGAAGTGAATTTTTGGGATTTTTAGGATTGAGTATCAATGAATATAAATATTGATTATTTTGTTAAAAAAATAGAGAAATATTGTAATAGCACAGAAAAGAAGGTACAGAAAATGAGTGTGAGTCAGCATTGGGAAAAGGAAAAGTATGAAAAAAATGCACGGTTTGTTTCGGATTATGGAAAGGAACTGATTGAATGGCTGAATCCGAAAAAGGATGAATATATTTTGGATTTAGGCTGTGGAGATGGTGTATTGACTAAGGAAATTTCAAAATATGGGTGCAAAGTTTTGGGACTAGATGGAAGCCAGAAATTTGTTGAAGCGACTAGAAAAATTGGGAGTTGATGCGATACAAGGCGATGCACAGAATATGAATTTTTGAAAATGAATTTGATGCAATTTTTTCCAATGCGGCACTTCATTGGATGACAAATCCTGATAAAGTTTTGGAAGGAGTTTCAAAGGCACTGAAAAAAGGTGGACGATTTGTAGTCGAAATGGGATGTAAAGGAAATGTGGAAAAAATAGAAAATGCAATGTTTGAAGTTGCAAGAAGACATAATTTTTAAAGCTGTAAAATGCTGGTTTTTTTCCGACAGAAAAAGAAGAAACAGAATTACTTAATAAATATGGCTTAAAAAGTGAAAAAGAATGATAAGTTTTTTTCTCGTCCAACTTTACTTCCAACAGGGATAAAAGGATGGCTACAAACCTTTTCTGCACCTGCTTTTTGTGAATATTCCGAAAAGAAATGCACGAAAAATTGATTGATGAAATAGCTGAAAAAAAGTGGAAAAAGAGCTTGAAAAAAATGAAAATGGACAAATTATAGCTGATTATGTAAGATTGAGATTTGAAGCTGTGAAGAAATAGTAAATTTTTGTTTTTTTAAAGTGAACTTTTTTTAGAGTGAATATTTTTGAAAGAAATTTTTGAATTTGATAAATTGAGGTATAGAAAATAAAAAAGCGAAACAAGAAAATTAATTTACAAGGAGAATAAGACAATGAAAACGCATATTAAAATATTCGATACAACACTACGAGATGGAGAACAAACACCAAGAGTTAATCTTAATGCTGAAGAAAAATTGAGAATTGCAAAACAATTGGAAAGTTTGGGAGTGGATATAATTGAAGCTGGATTTGCTGTGGCATCGCCTGGAGATTTTGAAGCTGTAAAAATGATTGCTGAAAATGTAAAAAATTCAACAGTTTGTAGTTTGTCAAGAGCTGTGAAAAAAGATATTGAAGCAGCAGGAAAGGCTCTAAAAGGTGCGGCAAAACCTAGAATTCATACATTTATTGCAACTTCGCCTATTCACAGAGAGTTTAAGCTAAAAATGACAAAAGAGCAAATTCTTGAAAGAGTAAAAGAAATGGTAGAACTTGCAAAATCATTTGTTGATGATGTTGAATTTTCTTCAGAAGATGCGACCAGAACAGAAAAAGAATTTTTGGTAGAGGTGTATGAAACAGCTATAAAAGCTGGAGCAACTACATTAAATGTACCTGATACTGTAGGTTACAGAACTCCAAATGAAATGTTTGAACTTATAACTTATTTGAGAAAAAATGTAAAAGGAATTGAAAATGTTGATATTTCTGTGCATTGTCACGATGACTTGGGACTTTCGGTTGCAAATTCGGTTGCAGCGATTCAAGCTGGAGCAACTCAAATTGAATGTACAATTAACGGACTTGGAGAAAGAGCTGGAAATACTTCACTTGAAGAAATTGCAATGATTTTGAAAACAAGAAAAGATTTATTTGAAGAATATTATACAAACATTGATTCAAAGCAAATTTATCCAACAAGTAAATTAGTAAGCCTTTTGACAGGAGTTGCAACACAGCCAAATAAAGCAATCGTTGGAGCGAATGCCTTCGCACACGAATCAGGAATTCATCAACACGGAGTTTTAGCAAATCCTGAAACTTACGAAATTATGAGTCCTGAATCTGTAGGAAGAAATCCAGACAGCTTGGTACTTGGAAAACATTCAGGAAAACACGCTTTTATACAAAAGTTGGAATCTTTAGGATTTGACCATGTTGGAAGTGACAGAGTGGAAGAATTATTTGTACAATTTAAAAAATTGGCAGACAAGAAAAAATATGTTTTAGATGAAGATATTATCGCATTAGTTGCTGGAGATGCGGCAAAAATCGAAGGAAGAATCAAATTGACTCACTTTGAAATTTCAAGACAAGAAGGTAAAAAACCAAAAGCTACAGTTACAATCGACTTGGATGGAGAAAAATTGGTTAAAGAAGCTCTTGGAGATGGACCAGTTGATGCAGCTTACAATGCAGTAAATTTAGCAGTGAGTGACACTTTTGTCTTAGAAGAATATAAATTGGAAGCGATTACAGGGGATACGGATGCACAAGCACAAGTTGTTGTTGTAATTGAAAAAGATGGGAACAGATTTATCGGTAGAGGACAAAGTACAGATGTGGTTGAGGCTAGTATAAAGGCTTATATTAATGGGATAAATAGACTTTATAATAAATAGTTTTTCTTTTTGAAGAGGTGAAAAAAATTATGCCTAAATTGGTTATAAATGATAAATCAGGTAAAAAAATACTTCAATGAATTTTTTTCTGGATGATAAAGTTATAAAATTTAAAGAAAATAAAAAAAGAAATTGAAAATGTAGATTATGGAGAACATACAATTAAAGTACGAACTTTGTATTTTAAAAGTTCTGAACAAAAAAAATAAATATTGAAAAAGAAGTTACAGAAATTGAAATAAAAACAAAATTATAGGGTATATTTACTTTTTTTATGTTTAGTTATAATTTCATTACTTGGAGTTTTCTTGAAAAATAAAAACTAAAAAAATAGAAGCTAGCAAAGGTTTTTTTATATGATTTTTATTTGTTATAGTGATGAATCTATATTTTTGTTTTTTTGGAAATCCTTTAGTTTTGAAAGTAAAAGAGTAAATAAAAAAAATATTGATTTATATAGGGTAGTTTTTAAATACAAACTAGCAATTTTTTTAGACGATGAATACTCAATTGACCAATTTTTTTCAGACAAATGACTCCTGATACAGGAATGAAATCTGACAGGGGACTTGATTTTTGATAAGGAAGTTTTTGCTAAGGCTCTTGCTGCCACTATTGATGAAGTATACAAGAGAACAGGTAAAAAATCTATAATTATTAGTCATTCTCAAGGAGGATCTCCAGGTTGGTTAGCACCTGTTTATACAAAAAATATAAAAAGCAATAGTTGCAATTGAACCTGATGGACCTGCAGCAGAAAAATAGTATAGAATACAAAGAATTATTGGCACAAAAAAATACCTATAGCATTTTATTTTTGGTGATTACATTGAAAATGGAGATCCTAAAATTTATCAACTCCAATTTGGCAGGAAAGATTGGAAAAATGTAAAAATTTTGTAAAAAATTACAATGATGAAGGCGGAAATTCAGTTTTATTTGAACTTCCAAAAGAAGGTATTTTTTTGGGAATGATCATTTTATATTTCAGAATTTAAATAATGATATTGTGGCTGATCATGTAGAAAAAAATGGATTAGAGGACTATAAAAAAAATCGAATAAATAGACTTTATAACAAGTAATTTTAAAAGGGAGGGATTTTTGATGGAAATATCAAATAATTACATTAGTGAAATAAAGAAAAATACTTAAAGATGCTAGACAAAAAGCATATACTGCTGTAAATTCGGTGATGGTGGAAGCATATTGGGAAATTGGAAGAAGAATTGTAGAAGAAGAACAGAACGGGAAAGAAAGAGCTGAATACGGGAAAGAAATATTACAAAATTTATCTAAGGAACTTACAGAAGAATTTGGAAAAGGATATAGTTATAGAACATTAAGAGAAATAAGACAATTCTATCTTATGTTTTCAGATTTTTGAAAAAAATGGCGAACAGTGTCCGCCAAATTGACATGGTCTCATTTTCAAAAAGTTTTAAGAGTTTCTGATGAGAAAGCTAGAATATTTTATTTAACAGAAGCAGCAGAAAATATGTGGTCTGTAAGAACTTTGGATAGGAATATATCTACACTTTACTATAATCGTATTGTTGCAAGTATTGATAAAAAAACGGTTGAAGATGAAATGAAAGAAAAAAAATAAAAAAAGTTTGCAAACTGAAGAATTTATAAAAAAATCCAGTAGTTTTGGAGTTTTTTTAGATTTGCCAACAAATATGTCTTATACAGAAAATGAATTAGAAAAAGCGCTAACAGATGATATTCAAAAATTTATTAACATAGTACAAGAACACTCGCAACTTTAGTCGTGAGATGAATTGCATGAAAAATTTAGTAAGCATATAGGGAAACTTGTATGTAGACACGGAGCAAAACCGTGCAACAAAGAAACTGAATTGCTGGGAACTCTTAAAGCTAGTATAACCACAACATAATACTTAAGTGAGAAAATGGTATAAGTGTGAAGGTAGCGAAAGCAGAAAAAATATACTAGATGGTGCAAGGTTAAATCCTAAACATTATGATAATAGACAATCAGCAGCTAATCCTGAAAAGGAAAGTTCAACGACTATCCCTCGTGAGGGGAGTACAATACAAGCGATTGGTATTGGAAGTGGTTTCGCCTAAGTCCTTGAAATAGGATATGGATAAGATATAGTCTGTGCTTGTTAGAGATAACAAGAAGTTCAAGGCTAATCTCCTTAATTTATTAAGGAGTATATATGCCATGAGAACTGCATAAGTAGTAGCGAACTTATGTGAACGACGCTTCCCACTGTTGTGGGGTTTTAAAAACTTTAAAAATATTTAAAAATAAACGGATAAAATGTAGAATACATGATATAATATCTCTGATAAAAAGGAGGTGATATCTATGTATTTAACTTTAAAACAACAAGTAAAACATCTTAGTAAAAATGAGTTTAGAAATTTAAAATATTTATCTCATATAGCCAAGAACTTAACTAATGAGGCTATATATAATATTAGACAATACTATTTTTAATAAGAAAAAAAGTATTTAAGTTATAACGAAAAACTATAAAATGCTTAAAAAAACAGTGAAAATTACAAGAAATTAAATTCTAATATGGCTCAGCAAATTCTAAAAAGAAGTAGACGGAAGTTTCAAATCATTTTTTTGGACTTTTTAAAACTTGCTAAAAAAATGGTCAATATGATAATAAGAAAATAAAATTACCTAAATATCTTGCTAAAGATGGATTTTACAACTCTTGTTATAGGTTTTGTTAGATTAAAAGACGATATTCTGATAGTTCCTTATTCAAATTTGTTTAAGAAAAACTCATCAGGAAGTTAAAAATTAAGCTGCCACCAGTATTGAAAAGGCAAGAAGATAAAAGAAATTAGAATAATACCAAAACAACATTCTAGGTACTTTGAAATTCAATATACTTATGAGATAGAAGAAATTCAAAGGAAATTAAATAAAAACAATGTACTAGGAATTGATTTTGGTATAGATAATCTTTGTACTTGTGTTACAAATACTGGAGCTTCATTCATAATAGATGGTAGAAAATTAAAATCTATTAATCAATACTATAATAAGATAAATGCTAAAATTACAAAGTATAAAAGATAAGCAAAAAGATTGAGCGCACAACATTAAGACAAAAGAGGATAACTAGAAAGAGAAATAATCGTATAAATGATTATCTTTCAAAAAGCAGCAAGAACAATTGTAAATTATTGTCTTAATAATGATATAGGAAAAAAATAGTTCTAGGATATAATGAAGATTTTTCAAAGAAATTCAAATATTGGAAGTATAAATAATCAAAAATTTTGTAAATATACCATATGGAAAAATTAAGAGATAAATTAATATATCTATGTAAACTGTATGGAATAGAATTTAGACTGCAAGAAGAAAGTTATACATCAAAAAGCAAGTTTCTTTTGATGGAGATGAAATCCCGATATATGATAAAGAAAAATCAAAAAAATATATATTCAGTGGAAAAAGAATAAAAAAAGGGGACTATATCAAACAAGCACAGGTAAAATCATAAATGCGGATTGTAATGGAGCATTAAATATATTAAGAAAAAAAGTAAAGTTGTGGACTTAAGCGTCCTATACAATAGAGGTGAACTGAACACACCTAAAAGAATAAGGGTAGTGTAAAAGCTATCAAACTTCTTAGAAAATTTTTGAATATTTTTAAAGATTTTAGAACCTTGTGACTTTAGTCGTGGGAGGTTCAGGATGGAACTTGGAAAAGGTTTTTGCATTTGTGGAAAGGCAGAAAGTGCTATTTAAAATAAATAGTAAAGAGGAGATTTTAAAATGAAAACAATAATTTTTTCACACCCATGGAATGGAAGTTTCAATAAAGCAATTTTAGATAAAGTAGTGGAAAATTTGGAGAAAACAAAAGAAAAATATACGATTATAGATTTGAATAAAGATGAATTCAATCCTGTGATGACTGAAAAAGATTTGGAGTTGTATTCACAAGGAAAAAGTGCTGATCCTTTAGTTCTGAAATATCAGGAAATTTTTGAAAAAAATACAGATGAGCTAATATTGATTTTTTTCCAATTTGGTGGATGTCATTACCTGCGATATTAAAAGGATTTTTGGATAAAGTTATGTTGAGAGGATTTGCTTATGAAAGTGGGAAATATGGAATAAAAGGACTTTTACCAATAAAATCAGCTAAAATGATTACAACGGCTGAAGCACCTAAATTTTTGTTAAATATAACAGGTTTCGGAATTACGATGAAAAAAGCAAATTTTTAGTGGAGTTGGGATTAAGAAAACGAAAATGGATTCATTATAGTTTGAGAGCAAAAGGAAAAGATGAAGACAGGAAGAAATTTCTTGAAAAAGTTGGGAAATTTGTGAGTGAATAGAAATTGAATCGACATTTATTTTATTTAGAAGGAGAAAAAATGAAGGCAAAAAGTTGGATTATTAACTTTCTAGTGGTTTTTGCGGGACTTATTGTGATATTTTTAATTTATGCTCATTATGAGTACAGGCATATTAAAATTAGGACAATTGAGATAAAGTCAAAAGATATTCCAAAAGAATTTGATGGAAAGAGAGTGCTATTTGTGGCGGATTTTCAGTATGATACGATGACACGGTTTAATAGAAAGCAGCAGAAAAAGGCGATTGAGCTGATTAATGCACAAAAGAAGGATATGGTACTGCTGGGGGGAGATTATGCAACTTGGGAGAAAAATATTCCTAAGTTTTATGAAGATGCTAAAGATATAGAGATTCCTGAACTTGGAGTGTATGCGATTTATGGGAATCATGAATATCCAGGGGAAGAAGAAACGGCTGAAAATATGAAAAAGCTTGGCTTTAATCTTTTAGTAAATGAAAATAGAAAAATAACAATTAACAATGAAAGTATATATATTGCAGGAGTGACTGATTTATGGCATGGAAATCCTGATGCGGAAAAGGCTCTTGAAGGTACAAAAAAAGAAGATTTTGTATTCTTTTTAACTCATAATCCTGAATATTTTGAAGATATGACAGAGGCTGAAAAAGAAAAAACTGATATGATTTTGGCAGGGCATACTCACGGCGGACAGGTGACATTTTTTGGAAAAATTATTATGTCAGCGGTAAAAAATAAAGAGAAATATGGATATGGAATGAAAAATTATGATGGGCATAAACTTTATATTACTTCAGGGGTTGGTGGAGCTGCCCTGGAGATGTTTATCAGATTTTTTTGCACAGCCTGAGATTGTAATTTTTGAGTTGAAGAGAATTAATTAAAATTTGGAAGTGGTGTGATATGGAAGATAAAGAATTAAAGAAGTTGGCAAAAAGAGATTTTTTTGAAAAAAATTAAAAAAAGTATTATGAAATAGCAAAAAGAAATGATTGTTGCAAATGCTTCAGTCAATGCTTCAAAGGAAATAAAAAAATAACAGACAGTAAAATTGAAGGAATTCCATATATTCCAAAAAGGGAGTAAAATTCCAACAAATTCAGAAGGGAAACAGTTTATGTTTCTTGCACAGATAAATTGTGCTGACTTAAAAGGAGGTCTCAGAAGATTTTTCCAAAAGAAGGAATTTTTACAATTTTTGGGTTTTGGGAGATGACTTGATGGGATTAGATTTTGACAACAGTACAAATCGGAATGGTTTTTGATGTAATTTATTATGAAAAAAATAGGAGAATATTTTTTTCTGAAGATGAGTTTAAGAAAATGTATAATCCTTACAAATATGACCCGGCATGGGATTTTTTTGATAGCACATCATCCTTGCAAAATGGAATTTTTCTTTGGGAAAACAAAAAAAGAGAATTTAGACTATGATTTTTTTAGATATTTTATTTGAAAAAGTATGGGAAGAAGAAAAATTTTTAAATTTGATGAAAAAGATAAATTATCTGAAGAAGTGGAAGAAATTTATGGATATGAATTTTTATGAAGAAAATATTGGTACAAAAATGTAATGGATTTCCATTTTTTTCACACAATCTGAACCAAGAAAAGGTGAGGAAATGAATGAATACGATACTTTATTATTTCAAATCAATAGTGGAAAAGAAATAATGATTGGAGATTGTGGAGTGATGAATTTCTTTATTAATCGTGAAAAATTGAAAAAAATAGGGACTTTTTCAGATGTTTTTCTACAATTGGGATTGTTATTGATTTTATTGGGTAGACAGGAAAATAGAAAGTTGGGAAATGGATATAAAAAAATATAAATTATGAATATTTTTTTAGATTTATCAGTAAGAATAACATATCACTCAAATGCGATTGAAGGAAATACATTGACACTAAATGAAACTGCTACGATTATTTTTAGATAGTACAATACCTGAAGTAAGAGTGTTCGTGAGGTTTTTTTGAAGTTTTTGAATCACAAAAAGGCAATTGACTATATGTTGACTGAACTTGTGAATGACCAAAAAAATTAGATATTTATATGATTAAAAAAATATAAATTTAGAATAAAAAAAATTTAGGAGGATTAAAAATGAAAATTAATCATGTGGCACTTTATGTAAAGGATTTAGAAAAAAATCAAGAGAATTTTACGAAAAAAATATTTTAATGCAAGGGCAAATAATAAGTACCGTAATCTTAAAACGGGATTACAAACATATTTTTTTGAGCTTTCCTAACAATGATGTGAGATTAGAAATTATGTCAAGACCAGAATTGACTGATAGAGAGGATAAAATTATGAATATGGGATTTATTCATATTGCATTTAGTGTAGGAGATGCAAAAAAATGTAGACAGTTTGACAAAAAAACTTACTAATGATGGATTTAAGTGCTTGAGTGGACCAAGAACAACGGGAGATGGATATTACGAAAGCGTTGTGGAAGATGTTGATGGAAATTTAATAGAAATTACAGAGTAGGAGTATCAGCTATTTAGTAAAAAAAGATTCGATAATGTATTTTTTTATATTTTTAAAAAGTAGTTGAAAAATTTGATAAATACATAAATTAAGTAAATTAATTAAAAAAATTTAGAGACAAAAAAATTTGGAGAGAAAATCGGAGGAGAAAAAAATGTCAGAAATTAAAAAAATGAAGCGAAAAAAACCAAAAAAACTTTGTTTGAAAAAGTTTGGGAAAAAAACATGTGATTACGGGAGAACCTGGAGAAGCACAACTTTTTGTATATTGATTTGCACTTGATTCATGAAGTTACTTCGCCACAAGCATTTTCAGGATTGAGAATTGCAGGGAGAAAGGTTAGAAGACCTGACTTGACATTTGGGACAATGGATCACAATACGCCAACAATTATGGCTGACAGAATGAATATTAAAGATAAAGTTTCAAAGGCACAGTTGGATGCGTTGTCGGCAAACTGTAAAGAATTTGGAATTGAGTTGGTTGATATGTTTAATGAAAATAATGGAATTGTGCATATGGTTGGACCTGAACAAGGGTTGACACAGCCTGGAAAAACTGTAGTTTGTGGAGATAGCCATACTGCGACTCATGGAGCTTTTGGAGCTTTGGCATTTGGAATTGGAACAAGTGAAGTGGAACATGTTTTGGCGACACAGACAATTTGGCAAAAGAAACCAAAAACAATGGGAATTGAAATAACTGGTGAATTGCAAAAAGGTGTTTATGCGAAGGATATAATTTTACATATTATTAAAACTTACGGAATTGGTCTAGGAAATGGATATGCATTTGAATTTTTTGGAGATACAATTAGAAATATGTCAATGGAAGGAAGAATGACTATTTGTAACATGGCAATTGAAGGAGGAGGAAAATCAGGAATTATCGCACCTGACGAAACTACTTTTGAATATGTAAGAGGAAGAAGATTTGCACCAAAAGGCGAAGAATTTGATAAAAAAGTGGCTGAATGGAAAGAATTGTACACAGATTCTGTAGATGCATTTGACAAATACATAAAAGTTGATGTTTCAAACCTTGAACCACAAGTAACTTGGGGAACAAACCCTGAAATGGGAATTGGAATAAGTGAAAGATTCCCTGAAATTAAAGATGTAAACTACGAAAGAGCGTACAACTACATGGGACTTACACCAGGAGGATCACCTTACGACATTCCATTAAAACATGTATTTATCGGATCTTGCACAAATGGAAGATTAGCAGACTTAGAAATTGCAGCAAAAATTGTAAAAGGGAAGAAAGTTGCTCCAAACATTACAGCAGTAGTCGTTCCAGGATCACAACTTGTTAAAAAAGCAGCCGAAGAAAACGGAATCGCACAAATATTCAAAGACGCAGGATTTGAGTGGAGAGAAGCTGGATGTTCAACTTGCTTAGGAATGAACCCAGACTTAATTCCAAGCGGAGAACACTGTGCGTCAACTTCAAACAGAAACTTTGAAGGAAGACAAGGAAAAGGAGCAAGAACTCACTTAGTAAGTCCAGCAATGGCTGCTGCTGCTGCAATTTATGGGAAATTTGTGGATGTTAGAGAATTGGATGAGGTGAAATAATTCATACAAAATAGAAGGAGATAAATAAAATGAATAAAAATGAAATGATTAAGGAAGTGCAACAACAACTTGGATGTGATGAAAATTTTTTTCTCAGAAAGTTATCAATATTTTTGAGAGTTGCTCAGAAATAGGGAAAAAAGGGAAAGATCAAATTGTAAGTCGTTATGTAAAAGAGTTAAATATTGATGAAACTGAAGCAAACAATATTTTTTTTGATTGTGTTATCAATTTAATCAAAAAAAAGGGATAAAAGACAAATTGAAAAAAATCCTTTTTAAAAAAAAGTAGTTAAAAAAATAGGATTTTTTTATACAAAAAAATGAAGGAGAAAAAAATATGAAACCGTTTACAAAATATGAAGGAACAATCGTTCCAATAATGAATAATAACATAGATACAGATCAATTAATTCCAAAACAATACTTGAAAAGTATTGAAAAAACAGGATTTGGAAAACATGTTTTCGATGAGTGGAGATATAACGAAGATGGATCTGACAATATGGATTTTAATTTGAATAAGCCAGAATACAAAAATGGAACAATTTTGATTACTGGAGAAAATTTTGGTTGTGGATCGAGTAGAGAACATGCTGCTTGGGCATTGCAAGACTATGGAATCCATGTAATTGTGGCGGGAGGATATTCAGGAATTTTTTACATGAACTGGTTAAATAACGGACATTTGCCAATAACATTGCCAGAAGCAGATAGAATCGAATTATCAAAATTACCTGGAGATGCGAAAGTTACAGTTGACTTGGAAAATAACAAATTGATTGCGAATGGGAAAGAATATGTTTTTGAGCTGGAAGAAAGCTGGAAACAGAGATTGCTTAAAGGGCTTGATTCGATTGGATTGACATTGCAGCATGAAGATGAGATTAGAAAGTATGAAGAAAGTCATAAGTAGTTAAAAAAGGAGTAAAAATGAAAAATTGGGAAGTCATAGATGGATAGCATACTCGTAAAGTAATGTGGATAAATCATGAAATAGAAATGAAATTGTACTGTAATGGTGAAGATGACATTGATGAAGAGAAAATTGATGAAATAAAAAGTCGAAGAAATGGTTGAAAAAAAATTTTTAGAAAAGAAAGAATACTGGGATACAAAGTGTAAAAATTTGTTTGCTGATAAATTTGTTGACTGGTTTAATGAAGAAAAAAATGGGTAAAAACAGAATATACCGAAATTTACTATGAAACAAAGAGTATTGATGAAGTGGAGAAAAAAATTACTTAAAAATTATTGGAAAAGAAGATACAGAAAAAAATTATGAAAAATAATTTTCTTACAAAAAGAAGCATTTAAAAAAAGTTACTTGATAATGAAGATATGGAAATAATAATTGATTTAACTGACGATGATGAAAAATAGTTTTTTTCTATTACTATGTACGAAAGATTGTTTTTTTGTTGATAAAAATGTTTTTATGCTGAGTGTAATTTTTAATGGTGAAATAGACGAGTTTTTATATGGATTAATTTTTCTTAGATTTTTTTCAGAAAGGAAAAATCAGATATGGAAATTCAGGATTTTTGTTGAAAAATACATATATGGGAAATTTTTAAAGAGTGGGACGGAAAAAAATTATTTGGAAAGGTAAAGAAACATTAGTAAGACTTACGATTTATAAAGAATGTGATAATGTTGAACTTGAAAAAGAAAAAAATGTTTAAAATTTTTGGAAGAATTGTATTTTAATCAGGATGAATGGAATAAAAAAAGTGAAAGATACGATGGTTAAGTATTTTTTTATGATGTGCTGAATGATGATTTTTTTGATGATGGAGCATTTCCAGAGTATCCAACTTGCTATGATATGTTATTTGAAATTTTTAAAAGACGATTTTTACAAAAAGAAGAAGCTGAAAAAGGCATATAAAAAAATAATATATTTCCAATAGACAAGTTTAAAAAAATATTTTTTTGTTGAAAGTATTGAAATAACAAGTGAAGGAAATTTTTTTATTTTTGAAGTAGTTGATGATTATATAGTTGTGGGGATAATTGGATTTGGTTAAAAGGGAACATTGATAAGGGATTTTTTTGGCTGCAAGTTTTAATGCTCTTTTTGAGTTTGTTGTTGATTTGGAATTAAATGATAAATTTTCTAAGATATTTAGAGAAAAAAACAAAAAAATACATTCAATGTGGTTAAGCAGGTGGGGAGAGCCAAGAGAAGGATTGGCAAAATTTTATTATAGTAATCATAATTTAGCAATAACTGGAAATTATAAAGCTGGGAAAAAAAGAGGGAATTTGGAAATTCTATGATGAGGATGGGAAATTGACTAAAAAGGTTAATTATGTTAATGATATTGCTGAGGAAGAAGTTGTTTATTGAAATAATAGAATAAAAAAATTAGAAAGAAAAAAATTTAAAAAGATGGCAGAAAAGTCAAAAAGACAATTAAAAAAATGGAAGAATATTTTTAAACAAAATGGGATAGAGTATGATAAAAAAATTTTTGTTTATGGTATTAATTAAAAAAAGAAAGAAATTTTTGAATTTGTAACTGAAATTTTTTTGTATTTTTGCGAAGGGAGAGTATTGATTTATGTTTTTCAATATTAGGTGCAGTATTATTTGGAGTTATAGCAATTATGACAGTTCTTGTTGCCTGCGGTTTCCCTCTGGGCGAATTTACAATGGGTGGACAACATAAAAATCTTACCTAAGAAATTTAGAGTTATGGCAGTCATTTCAGTGGCTATCCAAATTTTTTTGCAATGATAATTATTTTTGCAAGCCGGAGGTTTTATTTTTCTTGTGGCTGTCTTTTAAGGTTACTAAATATATTTGTTTCTTCTTTGCCGCTTATCTATTTTTTTGAATACTATTATGAATCTGATTTCAAAAAAAGTAGGAAAGAAAAATATGTAATGACTCTGATTTCACTTATAGCCGGAATATGTTTTTTTGGATAACGGCATTTCAGATGTAGTATGTAAAATGAGGATAATCTACATTGCGTCAAATTGGAATTTAAAGTAAAAAAATATGTATAAAAAAATTGATTTTTTTAGTATTGATTATTTATAAGCTCATGTATTTTTTAAAGAATAATTTAGTATTATATGGGCTAATTTCTCCGATTTTTTTGTGAAAAAAATTGACAAAAAGGTTAACGATATTGTCGAAAAAGGAAGCTGTTTGTTGAAATAATAGAATAAAAAAATTAGAAAGGAAAAATTTAAAAGATGGCAGAAAAAAATCAAAAAGAACAGTTGAAAGTAGAAGAATATTTCAAGCAAAATGGGATAGAATATGATAAAAAAATTGTATTTATGGTATTAAAAAGAGAAAGAAATTTGAATTCATTTTTTTGATGATGGGACTTATTGGATTGATTATGAAAAACGGGGATGAAGCCATGTTATATACTTTTTAAGGAGAATGAAATATTGTTTTTTTCGAAGTTGGGATGCTTGGTGGAATTAAGGGGCTTTTTAACAAGAATAGATGTCGATGATATAGAAAAAAATTGATTTAAAAAAAGGAATCTTAAACTATAAATTGACAATATCAATAAGAGTTGGGGATAAAATAAAAAGAAGTAATAAATTTTGCCCAAATTAATGGAAAGGCATGGTGGATGCAGAACAGAAATAACTTGATTGAAAGTGGATATTTTGAAAAATTGGATGAAAGAGTGAGCAAAAAGAAGAATGTTAGAACAATAAATAAAAAGAAAGGTGACTTTATGAAAAAAATATTACTTTTTATTGCTAATTTTAGCAACTTTTGTAGTATCTTGTGAAAGTAAAAAAATTCAAATTTACAAGATAAAAACAGAAAATATTAAAAAAATTGAAAGTAAAGAAATTGATGATAGTTTTTGGAGTTGAAATATATGGTGAAACTTTGGAAGAAGCACATAAAAAAATTTTTAAGACAACTTTGATTGAAGGGCAGTCGGAATTTGAACCAGACGGAAAATTGGCTACACCACCTAAAGATAGCGGAGTGGAATTAGTAAAATATCCAACCAAAAATTGGAGAAATGGAAGGATATATCACACCCAAAAATGATGGTAAAAAGTATCCGGTAATAATGTATTTAAATGGTGGATTTGGTGGAACAATGGAAATTTGGGGAAAAGAGGCTCCAAAAGATAATTATCAAAGAGCAGATGCATTTAAAAGAGATGAATTTGTTCTATTTGTCCCAAGTGCACGTGCTGAAAATAATAATCCTGGTAAATTTGAGATGTTTTATGGAGAAATTGAAGACTTAGAAGAAGCTAGGAAGTATGTAGCTTCACTGCCTTATGTTGATCCAAATAGAATTTATCTTGTTGGGCATAGTACAGGTGGGACAAAAGCAGTCTTATTAAGTGAATATTCAAAAGGATTTAGAGCAGTTTTTGCAATGGGAGCGGCAACAGAACTTATGTCATTAAAAAAATATGATTACGCTGGAATGAATCCTCCATTTGATAGAACAAACCCTAGAGAAATAGCGGTTCGTTCATCATTAAGATATATGCGTTCAATCACAGCTCCAACATTTCATTTTGAGGGAAAAGATGACAGTCAGCCAGTTTATAGAGTTATGCAAAAAGTTGCAGATAAATATCAACTTCCATTTAAATCATATGAAATAACTGGTGGAAACCATTTTAACATTATTTATCCGTTGACAACAATGATTGCACAGAAAATCTTAGCTGATACAGGGGCGAAAACGAATATTCAGTTTACAGCAGAGGATTTGGAAAAAAATTTCAAAAAAATATTGTTAAATAGCAGATAATTTAATTTTTAGAAATTTGATTGAAAAATGAAAAATTGTCGATGTAAAAGTAGAAAATACGAGTTAGAAAAATAAATTTCAATTTTCAGATATAGTCTGAAAAAAAGGAGATATCTATGTGGTCAAAAGGAATTGAGTATAGAAAGCGAGGAAAAAGAAAAACTTTCTAAAAATAAGTTCAAAAGATTTACCGTTTGATGTGTTTGTAAAAAAATGGAGAATTAGTCAGCTGGAGAAGAAGTGGCTGGTGTAAGAGAGCTTATCAGTTTTACAAAAAAAGCTGTAATCGGAATTTTTAGAAGAAATAAAAAAATCTTGAAAGTTCAGTTAAAGGGAATTATTATAGAAAGTGTTATGAGTTGCAGTATGCTTGGATTTAGCAAAAAAAATATGACTAGGAGATAAAAAAATTATGCGAACTATCAATGAATGGAATAAGATAATAGAAAAATTATTTTTAATGAAAAATAATATTGAGTATGACAGGAATTATTTGTGTTTTTTTCCTGAAAAAAAATGCGTTTTGATAAAAAAACTTATTTATGATGTTAACGAGGATTTAAGAGAAAGTATTATAATTTTTGTTTAAGAAAGACAATATAGAAATATTTTCATGTGACGTAACATTAAAAAAATAACTTCAGGAATACAGCTTTCAAATATAGGTAAAATGAGGAAAATAATCCCTCGGGAAAAAAAGTAAAGATTTTTAAAATTAGTAAAAAAAATGATGAGATATAAATTATATTTTAAATTAGATAATGAAAGTAAAGCTTTTTAGAATTGATATTTTTTTAGATTTAGTAAAAAAACTGGGTAGTTGAAAATATAAATTATTTGATAGAAAATAGATTAATAGATTTAAAAAAATGAAAAAAAGTAAAATTTTTTTGAAAAAAAGTTAATTAAAATATTGATTTTTTTACACTATTTAGTAATATAATTACATTGTATAACAAAAAGTATTACAAAGGAGTGGTGAAAAATGGCTACAGTAACAGCTAGAGTTGATGAAAATGTGAAAAAGGAAGCGGAAACTTTGTTTAAGAAAAATGGGGCTTAATATGAGTACAGCGATGAATTTATTTTTGAAGAAGTGTATTTTGGAGCAAGGGATTCCGTTTGAGTTGAAAGTGCCGAATAGAGAAACTAGAAAGGTTTTTGGATGAAGTTGAGAAAGGTGTTGGATTAAGTAAAACTTTTGATAGCATAGATGAGTTGATGGAGGATTTAAATGCTTAAAAATCAGGTATCAGGTTAAATTTAAGAAAGATTATAAAAGGGCAATAAAAAGAGGATACAACAAAAAAATTATTTGAAGAAGTTCTTTTTTTATTTAGTAAATGAAAAGCCTTTGCCTGAAAAAAATATAGAGATCATTGTCTTACTGGTAATTATAAAGGATTTAGAGAATGTCATATTCAACCTGATTGGCTCTTAATTTATAAAATTGAAAAAAATATCTTGGTTTTGACATTGTCGAGAACTGGGACACATTCGGATTTGTTTTTGAGTTGGAGGAATTTGATGAAAAAAAGTTTATTTTTATTTTTGGCAGTTATTACTTGTGATAAATTTATTTTTCTCAAGATAGGAATATCAAAGAATTTTTATGATTCAAAAGGAAAAAAATCTCTGGATATTCAATGGCAGATTTTTGATTTTTAAAGGATATTATAAAAAAATTAAAAGAATTTGAGGAAAAAAATTGAAAATGGCGATGTAAAAGCAATGAATAATTTAGCAAAATTTTTTTATGCTAAAAATGACCAAATTGAACAAGCTGAAGAGTATTATAAAATGGCAATCCAAAAATGGTTCTAAAAAAAGCTGAGAAAAAAATTTGAAGATTTTGGAAAAATTTCCACTTATGAGTGATCCGATGGTTATGGATGATTTGGCTTGGGATATTCCAATGGAAGATGATAAAGGTGAGATAAAAAAATTGCAATTAGAGGATTTAAAGAAAACGGTAAAGATTTAAATGAGTATGAACGAAATAGAATGAAAGGCATTGTTAGAAAAAAATTTGGAATAAACTTTATGAAAGTGCAGATTTAGAATTTATTGGATATAATGATAATATAGAAAATAAAAAAATTATCATTGGAAAGAGCTAAAAAGACTTGCAGAGTTATTTCGTGAAAGTGGACTGAAAGATGAAATGCGAATTGTAAAAAGTTTTTGGGAAAAAGGCTCTGAAAAATTCAAGTGATACTAATGATACAGTAGAAGGAAGATATAATAATAGAAGAGTTGAAATTATTGGAAAAAAATGTAGTTAAAAAAAAATTTTTGATTTAAGTTTGCTTTAATGAACTAAAAAAATCAATTGGATGATGAGTAATTTTTATAAAATATAAATACAGTTGAAATAAAGAAAGGCAGGTAATAAATGTTAAAAAAATTTATATTTTTGATAATGATGTTAGCAGTGCAATTAGTTTTTTTGCAGATATAAATGATATTAAAGAATTAGGAAAAAGCAATGGATGATTTGTCATTTGAGAAATCGGCAGTAAGCGGTTCTAAAACAGCATATAAAGTAGGAATAGCAAAATATACTTTTTAATAGACCGTATAAAAAGTGGCGAAAAAAACAATTAGAAGTACATTATTTGAATGGAAAAAGAGAAGGGAAGCGAAATTTTATTATCAAAATGGAAATTTGCTTGCAAAAAGGTAATTATAAAGATGATAAAAAAAGATGGGGTTTGGGAGTTTTTTTAATAATGATGGTGGAAAAAAATTGTAGAAGTAAATTATAAAAAAATGGGCTTTTTGACGGAGTTGTAACAGAATATTTTGAAAACGGACAAGCAGATACGGTTTCAAATTATATTCAAGGAAGAAAAAGAAGGTGAAGAAAAAAACAGTATTATATGTCTGGAAAATTACAGTCAGTTGGAACTTATGTAAATAATAAAACAGAAGTGGAAATTTGTGATTTATTATCCTAGTGGGAAAAATTTATATGACAAGTAATTTTTTTGAACGATAAACATAATGGAGAAATTAATTATTTTTTTATGAAAATGGAAAAACCTCTTTTGAAAGGAACTCTTAAAAAAATTCAGAAGCTGATGGAATTTGGGAATTTTATGACGAGAAAGGAAATTTAAAGTACAAAGGGGAATATAAAGAAATTAAACCGAAGTTTATTTCAGAATTTGAAAAAAATAGACAGAAAATTTTGAAAAAAATTAAAAAAAAATATAAAAAAAGTTTAAATGAATAAGAAAGGAAGTAAAAAAATGAACTACAAAATTGCATTATTAAAAAGGGGACGGAATTGGTCCAGAAATCGTTGATGAAGCGGTAAAAGTTTTGGATAAAATTGGAGAAAAATTTGGGCATAAATTTGAGTATACTCAAGGATATTTGGGAGGAGAATCTATTGATAAATATGGGATTCCTTATTCTGAAGAAACTGCGAAAATTTGTAAAGAGAGTGACTCGATTTTGTTAGGATCAGTTGGAGGGCCTAAATGGGATAATGTTGATCCTGATAAAAGACCTGAAAAAGGGCTTCTTGCGATAAGAAAAGATTTGGGAGTTTACACAAATTTAAGACCAGCGGTTTTGTTTAAGCAATTGAAAAGTGCTAGTCCATTGAAGGATGAAATAATTGGAGAAGGGCTAGATGTAATGATAGTTAGAGAGCTTACAGGAGGAATTTATTTCGGTCCTAGAGAATATTCTGATGAAAAAGCTGTCGACACATTGCCATATACAAAAGGGGAAATTGAAAGAATCGCAAAAAAAGCATTTGAAATTGCAAAATTAAGAGGGAAAAAAATTACAAGTGTGGATAAACATAATGTTTTAGATACTTCAAAATTGTGGAGAAAAACAGTAAATGAACTTGCAAAAGATTATCCAGAAGTGGAAGTTTCACACATGTATGTGGATAACGCTGCAATGCAATTAATTGCAAATCCAAGACAATTTGATGTAATTTTAACAGACAATATGTTTGGAGATATTTTATCAGATGAAGCTTCAATGCTTACAGGTTCTTTAGGAATGTTGCCATCAGCAAGTTTAGGAGACGGAAAAGTTGGACTTTATGAGCCAAGCCACGGTTCAGCACCAGATATTGCAGGACAAAATATCGCAAATCCAATCGCAACAATTTTATCAGCAGCAATGATGTTAAGATACGCATTTAACTTGACAAAAGAAGCAGATGCAATTGAAAAAGCAATCGAAGAAGTATTGGAAGATGGATTCAGAACAGTAGATATTTATACTGATGGAATGAAAAAAGTTGGAACGGCTGAAATGGGAACTGAAATTGCTAATAGAATATAATTTACTTTAAAAAAAGTGAAAAAGAGGGGATTAGTATGAGAAAAAAAATTACCAATCGGAATTTCTGATTTTAAAGAAGTAATGACAGAAAATTATTATTATTTTTGATAAAACTGAACTTTTTAGGAAATTTATTTGTTGAAAAAAAGCTAAAAATAAAATTATTTACTCGTCCAAGAAGATTTGGTAAAAACATTAAATATGTCAATGTTAAAAATATTTTTTTGATATTAAAGAAAAAAAGATGAAAAATCGAGAATTATTCAAAAAAATTTGAAAAATTTCTAAAAGTAAATTTTTTTGAAAAGCAAGGATCAGCTCCTGTTATCTCGATTTCATTTAGGAATTATTCTGAAAAAGAATTGGGAAAATGGATTTAAAACGATAAAAAAACGGCGATTGCTGATATTTATGCTGAATTTAAATTTTTTTAATGGATAAGTTAGATAAAAAGAGAGTTAAAGAAATTTGAGAATATTTGGTTGGAAACGGATGAAGGGATTGGAAAAAAATTCCTTTATTGATGCTGACTAAGTATTTGTATGAATATTATGGGCAGAAAGTAATAGTTTTAATAGATGAATACGATCATCCAATAATTGATTCTTATGTTAAAGGTTATTATGATGATGCAATAGATTTTTTTAAAAGTTTTTTTATAGTACGGTTTTTGAAGGATAATAATTACTTGGAAATGGGAATCATGACAGGGATTTTTGCGTGTTGCAAAAAGAAAATATTTTTTTCAGGATTGAATAATTTAGAAGTTCATACAATTTTTGGATAATGAATTTACAGAATATTTTGGAATTACAGAAGAGGAAGTTAATCAAGCTGTAAAAGATTTTTGATTTGGAATATGAGTTAGAAGATGTTCAAAAAAATGGTACAACGGATATTTATTTTGGCGATAGAAAAAGTCTATAATCCATGGTCTATCGTAAATTTCTTAAAGCGAAGAAAAATTAAAGCCATATTGGGTAAATACTAGTGGGAATGAACTTATAAAATTATATTTGAGAAAAATTGAAAAATGAAATTTTTTTGATGATTTTTTTCACAACTTTTAAATAAAAAAAGAGTATTTCCAAAAAGAATAAATGATAATATGATTTTTTTGAAAATTTAGAAGCAAATTTTAGTAAAAAAATATGGAATTTATTTTTTTCATAGCGGATATTTAACTTTAGCTGAAGAGTATGACGAAAATAGAAATGATGTAAGTTTAAAAAAATTCCAAACGAAGAAATTTTGAGAATGTTTTTCTGAAATGTTTATTGATTTGTATTTTTGAAAATTATGATATTTTTTTAGAAGTGACAGAAGCATTAAAAAAAGGAGACGCTGAAAAAAAATTTAAGAGAGAACTGAAATAAGATTTTTATTGGAAAATGTTGGAATATTTGATGTAGGTGGAATTTACAAGGAACAATTTTTATCACGGATTTATGTTGGGATTAGTTATAATGCTAAAAAAATGAATATGAAATTTCTTCCAATAATTTTTGCTGGAAAAAGGTAGATATGATTTGCTTTTTGAAGCCAAAAAAAATCTTGAAAAAAAGAAAAAGAAGGAATTATTTTTAGAATTGAAAAATTGTAAATTCTTCTCAAAAAAATTGAATGAAAATGAAATTCAAAAAAAGAGTTAGAAAAAAAGAATGTGATATTGCATTAAAAACAAATTGAGGAAAAAGAAATATTCTTCAGTACTAAAAAAATGCTGGAATTGATAATATTTTGAAAATTGGATTGGCATTTTTGGGGAAAAAGAAGTGAAAAGTTAAATTTGAAAAGGGAAAAAAATAATTTTTATAAACAATAGAAAAAAAGAAAGGATGGTTTTTTTATGGAAGAAATTTTTACATTACGAAAAACATAACTTTCAGACGAGAAGGAAGAGAAATTTTTAAAAGGTGTCGACTGGCACATAAATAAAGGAGAAAAACTGGGCTTTGTTAGGATTAAATGGTTCTGGGAAATCTACCCTTTTGGGGATGATTCCAGCCTACACTTTTCCAACTTCAGGAGAAGTGCGAGTTTTTGGGCATAAATTTGGAAATTATGCTTGGACAAAAATTCGAGATAGAGTTGGTTTTGTGAGTTCTACTTTGAATAATTTTTGAGTACTTTAAATTCACAAAAATTGAAGGATATTGTAATTTCTGGGAAATTTAATTCGATTGGAATTTATCAGGAAGTAACGGATGAAGATAGGAAAAAAGCTGAAAAAATAATTGAAGATTTTGGGATAACTTACATTAAGGATAAATATTTTGCAACATTGTCACAAGGTGAGCAAAGACGGACATTACTTGCACGGGCATTTATGAATGAGCCAGATTTATTGATTTTAGACGAACCTTGTTCAGGATTGGATGTAAAATCTCGAGAATATTTGTTGTCTGTTTTGGAAAAAAATTCTAAAAATGAAAAATGCGATTCCATTTATTTATGTGACACATCAAATCGAGGAAGTGATTCCAGCGATAACTCATGTGACACTTTTTAAAAGGATGGTAAAAGTTTTTTTGCAAAAAGGTAGAAAAAAAGACATTTTGACAGATGAAGTTTTATCGGAAAATGTTTGAGATGCCAGTAAAAAGTTGTTTGGGAAAAATGATAGACCTTGGTTGATTGTGAAGTAAATTCAGTAATCACTTAGAAGGAGTTGATTTATTTAGATGGATAAAAAGCAGAAAATTTATGGCAGTAATTTTTAGCATTACTCGCAGCTATTTTTTTATGCAATCAATACACCATTTTTCTAAAAATACTTTTTGAATAAGATTTCTCCCACATTTATGGCATCTTTTTCTATATCTAGGAGCAGGAATTGGTGTAGGTATTATGTACTTATTTCATAGAAAAGATGAGGAAAAAGCATGAAAAATTAACTAAGTCAGATCTTCCATATACTATTGGAATGATTGTTCTTGATATTGCGGCATCTATATTCCTAATGATTGGTATAAATATTGGTTCAGCTTCAAATGCTTCATTGCTTGGTAATTTTGAAATTGTAGCAACAACCCTTATTGCTCTTCTAGTATTTAAGGAAAAAGTAACATCAAAGTTATGGATTGCTATTGGTTTTATTACAATATCAAGTATAGTTCTTTCATTTGAAGGAGCTGAAAGTTTCAAATTTTCTTTAGGTTCATTATTTGTAATATTAGCAACTTGTTGTTGGGGACTTGAAAATAATTGTACTAGAAAACTTTCAGATAAAAGTACTTATGAAATTGTTACTTTAAAAGGATTTTTTTCTGGTGGTGGTTCGTTTATAGTTGCTCTTATTTTAGGAGAAAGTATTCCTGAAATTAGATATATATCAATTGCTTTGTTACTTGGATTTGTAGCATATGGACTCAGTATTTTTATGTATATCAGAGCACAAAGGGATTTAGGTGCTGCAAAAACTAGTGCATATTATGCTGTAGCTCCATTTGTAGGTACTTTCTTAGCATTTATAGTAAATGGAGAAAAACTTACTTTGCTGTACTTTGTTGGACTTATTTTTATGTTAATTGGAAGTGCATTTGTTGTATATGATACAATGGTTAAATATCATAGTCATAGCCATTCACACATAATAGTTCATACACATGATGGGACAACACATACGCATGTTATTGCTCATGAGCATGGTCACAGTCATTTTATATCAGAAGAAAGACACGAGCATAATCATGAAGACTACATGAATAGTGAAGAACATAAATTGTTACATAAAAAGGATAAAAAAATTAAAAATATATAAAAATATATTAATACCTAAAAAAATATTTGCAAATATTTTTTTAAAAAGTGTATAATATATACATACAAAATTTAGGAGGATTATAAAAAAATGGCAGGAAACATTTTAGGAACAACAGTTTATTATGACGCTGATTGCGATTTAAGTAAATTGGAAGGTAAAAAAATTACAGTTTTAGGGTATGGATCTCAAGGACATGCTCATTCATTAAACTTAAAAGAAGGTGGATTTGATGTAACTGTTGGACTTAGAAAAGGTTCTAAATCTTGGGATGAAGCTACAGAAGCTGGATTTACAGTTAAAGAAACTGCAGATGCTGTAAAAGGTGCAGACATAGTTATGATCTTGATTCCAGATGAATTACAAGCAGAAGTTTATGCAAAAGACATCGCACCAAACTTAAAAGAAGGAGCATATATTGCATTTGGACATGGATTTAACATTCACTTCAAAAAAATAGTTCCAAGAGAAGATATAAGTGTATTCATGGTTGCACCTAAAGGACCTGGACACTTAGTAAGAAGAACTTTCCAAGAAGGAAGTGGAGTACCTTGTTTAGTAGCAGTGGAAAAAGATCCAGCAGGAGATGCTATGGAAGTTGCTAAAGCTTGGGCATCAGCAATTGGTGGAGGAAGATCAGGAATTCTAGAAACTACATTCAAACAAGAAACTGAAACTGACTTATTTGGAGAACAAGTAGTATTATGTGGTGGAGTTGTAGAACTTATGAAAGTTGGATTTGAAGTATTGACAGAAGCTGGATATGACCCAGTAAATGCTTACTTTGAGTGTATTCACGAAATGAAGCTAATTGTAGACTTAATTTATGAAGGTGGACTTGCAACAATGAGAAGTTCTATTTCAAATACAGCTGAATATGGAGACTACTTAACTGGACCAAAAATTATTACGCCTGAAACTAAAGAAGCTATGAGAGGTGTTTTAAAAGATATTCAATCAGGAAAAATTTGCTGATGACTTCTTAGCTGACTACAAAGCAGGACAACCATTCTTAAAAAGAAAAAAAA